>ERZ773027.326-NODE-326-length-30456-cov-9.561791_pt1 | contig 30456 bp, 25 predicted proteins | sample MGYA00511032_ERZ773027 | MGnify/ENA primary metagenome ERZ773027 (study PRJEB29015, sample SAMEA2738138) | human oral metagenome | biome: human oral; feature: human-associated habitat; material: saliva | place: China | collected 2190 ... | reverse complement strand
AAGCACCTGATTCAGTATAAACTTCTACTTCAAGTGTTGGGTTACCGCGTGAGTCGAGGACTTCGCGAGCGTAAACATCAGTAATAATTGACATTTTGACTCTCCTTATTGTTTAAAATTATTTACTAGTCTATGATACCTCAAAAGCGCTTTTTTTTCAAGGAAAAACAGCAGCTTTGCTTGAAAAATCACAATTTTTGAAATGCAATCGGTTACATCCTATCTTTTTCTTAACGGTTTGAAAATCAGAAATCCTTTATTTATGATATACTAGAAACATGACAGATCTAAATAACATTATCATGGAAAAATCTCAGGGAAATGCTAAGCTCAATCCTGATGAACAGCGCAAATTTTTGGAAACTTTTGAAGAGCGGGTGATTGCTTACTGCTCTATTTCGGATGCCAATTCCTCGCTTCTAAAGAAGCATTTTAAAGAAATAGTCGAATACATCACTGAAAGCTACCATCCCGTCACAGTCAAAATATCGCCTGAAGTCATATCCAGCCAGCAGGTTTTCTACCTAAAAACCGCCAAAGATTTAGGCTGCGAGGCCACCATCGTCTCTGCTTTTTGCCAATCCTCTCCTTTCGGTTTGGTGATTCATAGCGATCATCCTGTGACCATAGAAGAAAAGGACTTGAGCAAGCAATTTGCTGACGTCCTCCACCAATCAGAGAATAAACCATCTATCCGCAAGAAAACCTCCCTTTGGAAAAAAATGTTTCATAAATGACAAATTTAGAGAAATTATTTATCTTTTTCGAGGCAGAAAATCAGCGCGACTGGGACATTTATCAAACTTTTTTAGACGAGCATATCGTCTGGGAGCTACATGGAGAATCCTCAGAAATCATTCAGGGAAAAGAAGCCTATCTCCACAGGATACAGGAAGCCTATCAGAACAGTTCCGCACAGTTTTGTTGCCAATACTATCACAGCAATTCCGAGCAAAGTCGGATTCTAACAATTTTGGTCAATGACCATGGGGAACTTTCCTGCGATCTATTTGAATTTGCAAACGGCTTAATTGTCAAAGAAATCGAATATTTACTGAAAAAGAGGCTGGGACAAAAGTCCTAGCCTCTCAATTGTCTTTAGATTGTCGAGCAAGACGCAGTGGTTGAGCGGGCTCTACTACGCTGATTTCATCAGCTTTTACAGCCCTGCTCAACTGTGCGGAGGTGGGACGACGAAATCGAATTCTAACCAATTACCGATTTCTGTCCCACTCTCTTTTTTTGATGGCTAATAGGTTGCCAATATTGCAAGCTGTACGAACCAGATTTTCCCTCGCTTGAGCTAAGGTTACGTCCAAATCTGCCACTTGCGAGATAATGGGAAAAGCTGCATGGATATTCTCCCTAGGAAATGGAGGCAAATCATCAGCCAAACTGCCACAGATCGCAAGAACGGGAATCCCTTTTGGCGTCCTCCTTGCGATTCCAACTGGGGCCTTTCCCGCCAAAGACTGCTTATCCATGCGCCCCTCACCGACAACAACCAAGTCCGCTTCTTTAACCCTGCGGTCAAAATCCAACAAATCCAGACAGGTATCAATTCCTGACACGACTTTCCCCTTGGCAAATGTGACCAGCCCTGCTGCCATGCCTCCTCCTGCACCAGCACTAGCTTGGGTGAAAATCTGCGGATTGGCCAGTTCATAGAAGTTCCTCATTTCCTGATCGACAGATGAAAGAAGCCATTCAGACAAGCCTTTCTGTCGTCCAAATACCTGAGTCGCTCCCTGCTGCCCACATAAAGGATTGGACACATCTGTCAAAATTTCGATTTCTATATCATTCAGGAAAGTTGGAACACGTTCCGCAGAAATTCGGGCAACTCTCCCTAGAGAGGAACCGATAGGTCGCAGTCGATGATTGTTTTCATCAAAAAATTCATAGCCCAGACCGGCTGCCATACCGATGCCTCCATCATTCGTCGCCGAGCCTCCAACACCGACTAAAATCTTTTTGACTCCATGTTCGACCAAATGAAGGATCAGCTCCCCCAGACCTCTGGTTTCTAAACTTAAGGGATTACGTTTTTCCTTAGGAATTAAAGCCAGTCCCACTAAATCTGCCATTTCAAAAAGCGCTAGCTGCTCTTGTCTTGCATATTTCATTTCGACTGGCTGGCCGAAAGGTCCGGTTACCCAATGGCGAAACTCTTTTAGCTTCATAGCAGAAATCAAGGCAGCTACAGTTCCCTCGCCGCCATCTCCAATAGGCAGCAAGTCAAAAGTCGCCTCTGGCAAGGCTTGGGAAAAGCCTTCTTTCAAGGCTTCTGCTACTTGAACAGCAGACAAACTTTCCTTAAAAGAATCTGGTGCTAACAAGATATGCATCGTGCCTCCTATTTTTCTTTCCCATCTAAAATATCCATTACTTGATAGAGATCATAAACATTGATTTGATAGGGCGCTTGCTCTCTTACAATTGGCTTGGCGTTAAAAGCAATTCCAATGCCGGCTGTTTGAATCATAGGCAAATCATTGGCGCCATCCCCCATAGCAATGGTTTGATTTAATTCCAAATTGTTTTCTTGAGCCCATTCTTTCAGCATCTGAACTTTAGTATCTTTGCTAACAATCTCTCCCAACACATGACCTGTAAGCAAGCCATTCTTGATTTCTAAGCGATTGGCCTTTACATAGTCAATTCCTAGCTCTTCAGCCAGTCTATCCACCGTTTCATGAAAACCACCTGAAACCAAGCCAACCTTGTAGCCACGCGCATGCAGCTCATCTACTAATTTTTTAGCACCAGGCGTGAAATGAATCTTATCAGCTATTTGAGAAAAGATAGTTTCCGGAAGTCCCGCCAAAAGTGAAACCCTCTCCCGTAAGGCAGCCTCGAAATCCAATTCTCCGCGCATGGCTCGCTCAGTGATAGCAGCGACTTGCTCCCCAACTCCTGCTTCCTCGCCCAATAAATCAATGCCCTCTTCCATAATAAGAGTGCTATCTACATCCATAACCAATAAACCTGTGACCTGACTCATCTACTCACCTCATATTTTCTGTGATTTGTTGTATTATACAGGATTTTTAATCGCAAAACAAGCAAGATCGCAAAGAAAAAAGTTCCCGAAGGAACTTTCTTAGAAGCGAATATTTTCGCGTGTTTTTTCATATGAATTGATAAAACGAGCTGAAACTCCAGGCTCAACAATATCCAAGGCTTTTGAAATAATTTCCAAAGATTTTGCATAGTCAAATTCAACTTCAAAGGCATGAAGGGATTCATTGAAGGCTGCCTGCACATTATCATCGAAGGAACGATAACGGTTAGAGTATTGTAGCAACTGCTCTGTTAAGGTAGAATTTCGAACGATTCGATATGTCTCTTCTTCCAATTCATTCATTGTATTTGCCAGAATCTCTAACCAGCGGTTAACAGATTCGATATTCACACGAGTTGCTTCCAACTCTCTAGCCAGCTCCTCAATATAGTCGCTTGCTCCAAAGAAAATTGTTAAGAAGGACTCTGGAATACCCGGTAAATTACGTTTTTCCATAAATCGCTTAATCGTATGCAATTTATTGGCGTAAATCGTAACTTTTTGACGGGCATTGACATCATCTTTTTCAATTTTTTCTAGTTGCTCACCAAGTTCAATCTGTTCATCTTCGATTTCTTTCAATCGGTCTTGAATAGCTTCCAACTCCTCTCTAACCAATGAGAAAGGTTTCTTCATTTCAGCTGTATCTTCAAGTGAAGAGTGAACCACTGCTTCTTGAGCAGATAATTCAGATTTCAAATCTTTGATATGATTTATTTCAGGTTCTGGCAGCAAGAAGGAATGTGATAAACGTTCCATTTCGCTTTGAAGCTGTTGGTTATTCTCTTTAGTGTGTTCTAGATAGTCAGGAAGGTAGTTCACCAACTTCTCAACGACTTTATGAGCTTCAATTTCTCGAGTAAAGATGGCATACAGGGCATCGATTTCCTCTTGAATTTGTTCATTCTCATACAAGGCATTATCCAACTCCAAAGCTGCAAGATTTTCTTCATTTCGTTTCAAACTAGCACGAAGTTGTTGGAAACGCGCCTCTAAGTCAGTCTCAATAAAATGATAATTGGTTTCCAATAATTTACGGTAGCCAGACTCCAAATCTTCTAATTGATCTGGTAATTTCTCAGTCAAGTCTTCTACAATTGCTGGAACTTTTTCGACGATCTGTGTTAGTGCCAAGATACGATCTTCTGTTTTGTCTAAGATTTCTGCCGCTTCCACAGGATCCCCTGAAGAATTGAGAGTTACAAATTGAGAGAAATCAGACTCAATATTTTCCATTTGCTTCTGAATTTCTGCAAGAGCTCGTCCATAAGCGTCAGGATTGCTAGCCACAGTATGCTGCAAATTTTCAAATAGATCTAGGGCGTGTAAAACTCGTCCGCTATTTTTAGATTCTTGTTTTTTAAGATCTTCTAAAGCTTGACGAATCGCATGAATATCTTCACTGATTAAATCAATTTGGCTTTCAATGTTTTCGATCGCATGCTTGGCTTTGAGGAAACGGAAAGAATTATTGTAGCCCTCTGCCTCAAAGAGATTGTTCTCAATATCAGCAAATGAATTTAAAGAGAGGTCTACCCATTTTTGATTCCATTCACGGAAAGTCACTTGACTTTGCCCAATCAAATGTAAATTTTTAACTTCTTCCACTTCATCATTCACGGGAAGATTGTAAAGTTCCTCTTTTTTCTCCTCCAAACTTCGAAGCTTCGCTTCATTTCGTTTTCTCATATAGATAGCAGTAAAATATCCTAAAATTAATAGTGCTGCTACTACAATAATGAGAATAATCAGTCCATTAGACATATAAAACTCCTTCATTCTTTTACTAAAAAGCAAACATATTGATTATATCACAAATTCATTTGTAATGGTTGTTTTTTCTAACTTTTTAGACATCAAGTGTGCTATATACTGCATTTTTTTCGATAAAGTCACGACGAGGCTCTACACGATCTCCCATCAGCATATCAAAAATCTTATCAGCTTCCGCAGCGTCATCGACAGAAACTCGCGCCATTAGACGGTGTTCTGGGTTCATGGTCGTTTCCCACAACTGATGGTCATCCATTTCTCCCAAACCTTTGTAGCGCTGAATCGTCGGCTTAGAGCGACCTTCACTATAGAGCTCGAGAGCAGCTTGCAGTTCCTCTTCTTGATTTGCACCTGGCTGGATGTATTCTTTTACCTCGCTGCCGACCTTGACACCATAGATTGGTGGTTGGGCGATGTAGACATAGCCTGCTTCCAGAACCGGCTTCATGTAGCGGTAAATCAAAGTCAGGAGCAGAGTCCGAATGTGAGCTCCATCCACATCCGCATCGGTCATGATGACTAATTTATGATAGCGAGCTTTGCTGACATCAAAGTCAGCCCCAAAACCAGTTCCCATCGCAGTAAAGAGACTGCGGATTTCTTCATTGGCCAGAATCTTATCCATGCTGGCTTTTTCAACGTTGAGAATCTTACCGCGAATTGGCAGAATGGCCTGAAATTCACGGTTACGGCCGGACTTAGCTGAACCACCCGCTGAGTCTCCCTCCACGATGAAGAGTTCAGTTTCCTGCGGGTCGTTGGACGAGCAGTCAGCCAATTTTCCTGGCAGATTAGAGATTTCCAAGCCAGACTTCTTGCGGGTTACTTCCCGAGCTCTCTTGGCAGCAATTCTGGCCTTCGAAGCCAAAATTCCCTTTTCAACGATTTTTCGAGCCACCGCAGGATTTTCCAAAAGGAAATCAGAGAAGGCTTCGCTGAAGAGGCGATTGGTAATCTTGACTACTTCGCTATTGCCCAGCTTGGTCTTGGTCTGACCTTCAAACTGAGGGTTGGGGTGCTTGACAGAGATGACTGCTGTCAGTCCCTCACGCACATCTTCCCCAGTCAGATTATCCTCATTTTCTTTGAGAAGTTTGTTTTTCTTGGCATAGTCATTGATGACCCGTGTCAGGGCTGTCCGGAAACCTTGCTCATGCGTTCCACCCTCGTGGGTATGGATATTATTGGCAAAGCTCATAACTGTTTCATGGTAGCCAGTCGTGTACTGCATAGCGACTTCAACCGTAATGTCGTCCATTTCGCCGTCAGTATAAATCGGCGTTTCAAAGATTACATCCTTGTTTTCATTGATGTATTGGACATAGCTGGCAATCCCACCCTCATAGTGGTAATCCTTGACCTGCTCTATTCCATCTCGCTTATCTGTGATGGAAATTCTGAGACCACGATTAAGGAAAGCTAATTCCTGCACCCGTTTATTAAGCTTCTCAAAGTCAAATTCTACTGTTTCAGTGAAAATCTCTGGATCTGGCGTAAAGTGAACGGTCGTACCTGTACGATCCGTCTCACCGATGACTTCTAGATCAGCGACTACATGACCACGACGGTATTCTTGGTAATGAATCTGGCCGTTTTTATAAACGCGGACATCCAGCTGAGTGGACAGGGCATTTACAACGGAAGAGCCCACACCGTGCAGACCTCCTGAGACCTTGTATCCGCCACCGCCGAATTTTCCTCCAGCGTGAAGGACAGTAAAGACGGTTTCCACAGCCGGACGGCCTGTCTTCTCCTGAATATCAACCGGAATGCCTCGACCATCGTCAACAACTGTAATCGAATTATCTTTTTCGATAAAGACTTGAATGTGAGTGGCAAAGCCAGCCAAGGCTTCATCAATCGAATTGTCAACAATTTCCCACACTAAATGGTGCAGACCTTCCTTAGAGGTCGAACCGATATACATACCAGGGCGCATCCGAACGGCTTCTAAGCCCTCCAAGACCTGAATCTGACTAGCGTCATATTCTTGCGCTTGTATGTCTTGTTGCTTTTCTTCTGTCATGTTATTCCTTTTCTAGTTCAATATCTACAAATTCTTCAAGATTTTTCATATTATCAAAGAGATAGCAGCTAAAGCCTGCCGCCTGACCAGCTTCGATATCAATCGGCCGATCTCCGATAACCAGCCCAGACTTAATCTGGTACTTGTCTTTTAAATACAGCATAGACTCAGGATCTGGCTTACGTTTAAAACCATTAGTAGCCGTCACTACTTCTGTAAAATAAGCACTGATCTGCGTCTTCTGCAAAATCTCTAACACCTGATCATCTCGGTGAGAAATCAAAAAATTTCTACCACCCTGCTGGATAATTTGTGCTAATAATTCTGAAGCTCCCTCAAACAAGATCGGATGTTCTAATTCCTTGGCCTCGTTCGCCTTATAAGCCTTTAAAAATTCCTTGTTTCTAGGAGCAAACTGGCGGACTGCATACTCTGTCGAAACCTTGAGAGCCTTATAAACTTCATCATGACTCGCAGTTAGACCAAAGTCCTGCAAGGTATGGACAAAAGCTGCGGTAGAAGTCCCATAATTATCCAAGAGAGTCCCACCTAAATCCCAGATGTAATCTTGATAATTCATACCCTTTATTATATCATATTTTTTGAAAAAAAGGGCTTTTATTTATGATGAAATAGCATATTTTCATCGATTTTTCATCCAACTTAGACAGAAAAAATTCACTCGAAAATCGAGTGAATTTTTTAGTTCTCAAAAACATCTTTAAAAAGCATAGAACTTGCCAATTGGTCCGCATCTCCGCCTAACTGGTGAACCAACTCATAGGCAAAAGGTAGGGCTGTAGATGGGCCACGGCTGGTGATTAACTTTCCGTCTACGACAACGGTCTGCTTCTGATAGCTACCATTCTCAATGTTTGCTTCCACTCCATCGTAGCAAGTAAAGTTCTTGCCATTCAGCAGACCTGCGCGGTCAAGGGCAATCGGAGCCGCACAGATAGCTGCGACAAATTTATCTTCTGCTTGAAATTCCTGTAGAACTTCCATCAGGCGATCGTCATCTCGCAGATTTGTTGATCCTGGCATACCGCCTGGAAGAACGACCATATCATAAGCAGATAGATTCCCATTCCAGACTTGATCAGCTTTGACAGTAATCTGATGAGAACCTGTCACAGCCTCCTCAAAACCAATCATATCACAGATAAAGCCTGCACGACGCAAGACATCGACAACAGTGAGGGCTTCAATTTCTTCAAAGCCATTGGCTAACATGAGAGCTACTTTTTTCATGTAAAATACCTTTCTAGGATACAAGGTATCCACTTCTTATTTTATTTTTCTAAGTACAATTTTTTTACGAATAGGCGGAGTCACCGCATGCTTCTCCTCTTCTAAGCTATTTTGATAAGAGACAGACAGTAGGAGACCGATTCCGATAAGATTGCTGACGATGGAAGAGCCCCCTTGAGAAATGAAGGGGAGTGGAATCCCTGTCAAAGGCAAAATCCCTGTCACAGCACCAATATTTTCAAAAATATGAAAGAGCAGCATCATAATGAGACCGGTCGAGATATAGGTGTAGAACTGATTGTTGGACTTAATAGTAATCTGAAGCATACGATGAATCAAGAACAGATAAATCACAATCACCAAACTCGAACCAAGAAAACCAAAATCCTCTGCAATCACGGTGAAAATCATATCACTTTCACGGACAGGTACTAGAAGATTTGAGACATTAAATCCTTGCCCTAACAAACCTCCACTTCCAATAGCAATCTGTCCCTGTGCCTGCTGATAGGTTACTGTCTGAGCATATTCAAAAGGATGGAGCCAGGCTGAGATCCGATTGATCTGGTAAGTCGGCATCCCTAAACCATGGAGAAAAGCACGGCCACCATTTGAAATAAAGATCAACATAAAGACAGTAAAAAGAAGGGATACTGTCAAGAAAACCGGTAGAATAATCTTCCACGAAACACCAGATAAGAGAACAATGCCGCAGTAAATTGCAGCAAATACTAGGGCTGTTCCTAAATCACTCTGCAAGGCCAAAAGCAACAAAACCGGCAAGGTATATAATGCTAATTTTACAATCAAAAAGAGATCTAAAGCAATGGTCCGCTCATAGTTCTTATTTTGCTGCAGAAACTTCACTACAACTCGCGACAGCATCAAAATATATGAGATTTTCATAAATTCAGATGGCTGAAAGAGAGTAACCCCGCGAATAGATACCCAGTTTTTCGCCCCTGTAGAAGCCACTAAGCTCTCACTATAAAATATGAGCGGAAGAACCATAAGTCCTAAGCCTAAAACATACAGAAAAGGCGTCATCTTCCAAAGAAACTTAGTGTTAAAAAACATAACGATAAAGCTAATCAGAAAGCCTAATAAAATCCAAACTACTTGCTGACCAACAATCTGCAAGACATTATTTGGATAATCATGACTAACCGCTATATAAATAGCCGTAACTCCGATTGAGAGTAAGAGCAAGACAGGTAAAAGCAAGCTGTAATCAATCCGAGACTCAAATGTTCTTCGCTGTGAAGGCATAATTTTCCTTTCTTACAAAAAATATTGGATAATCAAGCTAGAAACTGCGACGCAGAACCAAGCAAAAGCTCCAGTTAATAAAGGTCCCGCTCCAGCCTCCCTGAACTGTTTGAATGAAACCTTGGCTCCAATCCCGGCTAAGGCCATAGCCATCAGCCATTGGGATAAAAGTTTCGTGTAAGGAACTAGATTTGATGGGAAAATTCCCAAACTACTCACTACAGAAGCCAAGACAAACCACAAAATAAACCAAGGAAAAATCTTCTTGAGGTCCACTTTTTGAGCTGACCGCTTATCTCGGACATAGCGATAGCCTGCAAAGATGAGACAGGCGGGTACAATCATCAAGGCTCGACTTAGTTTGACAATGGTTGCCAGATCTCCCGCCGCCTGACTATAAGTATAACCTGCCGCAACGACTGACGAAGTATCATTGATGGCCGTCCCTGCCCAAGTTCCAAAATATCCATCGGACATTTGCATGAGATGCCCCAGAAAAGGAAAGATAAAAACAGCTAAAATATTGAAAAAGAAGATGGTTGAAATGGAAAGAGCAATCTCCTCTTCTTCTGCTTCTAAAATAGGCGAAGCCGCTGCAATAGCTGAACCACCACAGATTGCCGTTCCAAAGCCAATCAAAATGGTTAAAACGAGTCTCATCTTAAAGAACTTTCCAGCTGCATAGGCCGCCAAGAAAGCAATCAAAATAGTCAAAATACTAATCTTCAAAGAAGACAAGCCCGTTGCAGAGACCTTGCCGATTGACATGGAAAATCCTAAAAAGATAATAGAATATTGAAGTAGTTTCTTTCCTGCATAGGTCAAGCCCGGCTGAAAAGCATCTGGAAGTTTCCATAAATTACTGAGCAAAATTCCTAAAACGATGGCAAACACACTGGATCCAATCAGCGGAAACCAATTTCCTAAACAAATGGAAACAGCCGCTATCGCAAACGATAGAACAATTCCTAGTAGATTCTTTTTCATGTCACAACCTTCTTCCTAGTCTTTTCATTATAGCAGATTTTTGGCATCAGTAGCCGAGAAAATTTGCAATCATTTAGAAAAACAGCCAGATAAAATTGACTGTTTTCAAGCAGTTTTAGTCGAAAAATTCTTTTAATTTCTTTACAATATCCCGCTGCGACAGCATTTCTAGAGATGCCAGCTGGTTTAGATTTTGCTGGATTTGCCGACCGTAGCGCTTGGTTGAAATACGCTTGTCTAGAAGAATAACCGCCGACTTCTGACGTTCATTGCGACGGGTTCGCCCCATAGCCTGCTTCAATCGTAAAATAGCTGACGGCAACTGATAATCGTAAAAAGGATTTTTGCCTTCTGCCTTCAGATGATGATTGATTTTTTGAACAAAGAAATCTTTGGGATTATCAAAAGGAATACGCGTGATGAGCTGAATGATTTGCTCTTGCTGAGCCAAATCCGCTCCTTCCCAGAAACTGCCTGCTCCTAGCAAGATGGGTGCCTCTCCCTTGTCAAAACGTCGCTTGATATTGGCTGGCTCGCCGTTCTTATACTGGGCCAAATGCGGCATGGTCAGCTGGTCTGAAGTGGCCAGCAATAAATCCTTGGAGGTAAAGAGAACCACCATCGGCAGATCCAGTGGAGCTAAACTCTCTAAGCTTGCAACAATCCTCTCAGCGTATTCCTGCGTTGATAACTCCACCACATCTGGAAAATCTAGATCTAAAAAAAGTTTCTGCAGGGGCTTCTTTTGCTGAGGAAGTTTATAAAAATGATAATCCTCAAAACCTAGTAACTGAGGTAAATTCACCTTGGAACTAATCTCCAAAGTAGAGGAGACTAAGATAACCTTAACTGTCTCAGACAGGAAATCTTTAAATCTCATGAGTTCTGAGCGCCCAGCATGAAGCCTTGTCACACGATGATCTGCAAATTGTTCTTCCGTTAGCCAGTAGTATTGGTACTTGGTTGAAAACAATTCCCTGAGCTCTGGCAATAAGCTCTCATCCAGCTCAGACACATCCTGACGCAGCTTGGCTATCTTCTTGGAATCCAATTCACTGGTCTTACCCCGCTGCTTTTCAGCAGCATCTGCCAGTTCAAATTGGATGCTTTGCAAGAGTCTTTCTTGTAAAATCCGTTTTTCTGTCTGCATAGCTTGGCTGATAGTTTGCAATTGCTTGGTCAAATTGATACTGGCCTGCGAAAAACTTTCCAAGGCAAAAAACATTTTCTGAGCCTCGTCCACCACCAGCATCCGATTGTCCAGCAAAGACTGGTCATCTTCAAGGCGCGTCAAAAGATAAGCATGATTGGTAATCACGACACGACTGCTAGCTGCCTTGACCTGCCCCAGTCGCCAAAAATCCTCTTCATAAAAGAACGAATGCTTACTTAATTTCCCATCATGGCGTATCTGGCTAAAATAAGACTCAAAACGATAAGCTTGGCCGATTTCATTTAAATCACCCGTCTCGGTCTCTGTCAGCCAAACCAAAAGCTGCATTTTGCAACGATTAACAAGGCGATTATCATCCAAGACCGTGAGACTTTGATAAAAATGATCTAATTTCAGATAATTTTCGGGACTTTTGAGATTATGAAAGGAGATATGAAAGACTTCCTCTAAGAGTCGGCCTTCCTTTTGCATCAGCTGATCCTGTAAAATCTTCGTCGGAACGGTTACCAAGACTCTTTCCCTACCATGAGCCAAAATGGGCAAAAAATAGCCAAAGGTCTTGCCAAGTCCTGTCTGGGCCTCCAAAAAGCTAGCGGCAGTCTGACTAAGCGCCTCAGTCACATATTGCGCAAATCTCAGCTGGTCAGGGCGCTCGTCCAGCCCCAGCAGATAAAGGTTGGTCAGAAAGTCCTGTGAAAGTTTCTTCTCAGGCGGCAAGATTTTCGGCCTTTTCAAAAAGATGCCATGCGTCTCCTGCAAATCCTGACCAGAATCCTCTGGCATCGACTGAAAAATCTCTTCGATCGCTAGCCGTGACTCATAGATGAGACTATCGGAAAATTCCAGAACCTTCTCTAGCAAAGCCTTTGGCAGTCCAGCCATCTTTTCCTGGATTTTTAGAAATAGCTGAGCTGTCGCCTGAGCATCTGCCAAAGCGGTATGAGCATTCTTCAGAGGAATCTCCAAAAGCTCGCACAGATTCCCCAAAGCATATTTATCAAAAGTCGGATAAAAAACCTGAGCTAGTTCCACCGTATCTATTCTTGGAGTCAGCAGGTCAAAGCCTTCCCAAAAGAGAGCTTCCGCCAATAGATTGGCATCAAATTTGACATTATGGGCGACAAAAATCGCATCCTCAATCAGCTCATAAACCTCACGGGCAACCTGTGAGAAGTCCGGAGCTTGACGCAAGCGCTGATCATCCAATCCTGTCAGCTGTTTAATATGCTCATCCAGATCCTCATGCGGATTCACATCTGTTTCATACGTTTGGCAAATCACCCCGTTTTCAATGATGACAATGCCGATTTGAATAATTTTTGCATTGCTGTTCGCACTTGTAGCCTCCAAGTCGATGACAGCATATTTATAGTTCGATTGTGCCATACTGCTATGATTATATCACAAATGCCAGCCTGATACATCTGAAAATAAGCTGAGCCTCAAAATAAATTTTGTGCAAAATTTCTGCTTTTTTGTTACACTCTTTATTGAGAAAACATACACAGAGGAAGCCCAATGAAAGTTCACAAAATTGTCAATCTCATCGCTTTTGAAAATACTTATATCCTTGAAAATGACCGTCATGTTATCGTAGTTGACCCAGGCAGCGACTGGCGGAAGATCCAACGCAAGCTAGAAGAAATTGCTAAGCCCATCACTGCTATTTTGCTGACTCATACGCATTACGATCATATCATGAGTCTGGATAAGGTCCGAGATAACTTTGCCAATCCTCCCGTCTATGTAGCGGAGAGCGAAGCAAGCTGGCTCTATACTCCTACTGATAATCTATCTGGGCTTGACCGCCATGCAGATTTGGAAGACGTCATTCTCAGACCTGCTGAACACTTTTTCGCCTATCACCAAGACTACCAACTGGACGACTTTCATTTCTATGCTGTGCAGACACCTGGTCATTCTATTGGAGGAGTTTCCATTATTTTCCCAGAAGAGCAAGTCGTCCTGACTGGTGATGCCCTCTTCCGTGAGACCATCGGCAGAACAGATCTACCGACTGGTAATATGGACCAGCTCCTTGCTGGCATCCGCGAAGAGTTATTTGTCTTGCCCAAAGACTATCGTGTCTATCCCGGCCATGGAAATGACACAACGATTGGTCACGAAAAGAATTTCAATCCATTTTTCTAATAAACTAATAACGAGGCAGAAATCAAGACTGCCTCATTTTTGATTAGCTCCGAAATGACTATTTCTATATAAGAATGGAAAGAGAAGTCTTTAGAAAAAGGGCAGAAGATTATTCAGCCACCTGACTTCCATGTCATGTCACTTTTTGCTTATTATGATATACTTAGTTCATAGAAAATAAAGGATGGTCTTCATGATGGATAAAAGAAAAATTTTATTAATTCTGCTGGCTATTTCAGCTATACTAACTCTCCTTGGATTAGGCTTTTCTGCTTATAATTTTTATGTTTTTGACAAGCCTTTTCTAAACAGTACCACAAAAGGCCTCTTGTCTGCATTCTTTTTTACCCTCATTATAGTCAGCCTCGGCCTATCGAAAACAAAACGATAGTAGTAATTTATATTTTTAATACAATAAAAAAACAAACACCAAATGATGTTTGTTTTCAATCCGAACAGCCCTTGTAGGCTGTTTTTTTATTAAATCTTCAAGAAGCGTCTCATAGAAATGGATGAACCAAGTGAACCGATAAATATTCCTAGGACTGATACAGCCCCAATCATAGCAGGGACAAATAAGTGTGGCTCAATCATGGAAAGATTTTGCGCAACGAGATTTTTATTCATGGTTTGATAGGCCATATTATAACCAAAATAAACTAAAACTACTGGTAAAACTGAACCTAGCAAACCGATCCAAGCGCCTTCAAATAGGAAGGGACCGCGGATATAGCTATTTTTTGCACCCACTAAGCGCATAATCTGAATCTCACGACTCCGTGAAATAATAGTAATCCGAATGGTATTGGAAATCAGGAAGACTGCAATAAAGATGAGCAAGCCTGCCCCTACCAGTCCCCATACTCGGATAAAATCAGATAAGGCAAACAGTTTTTGCGTATTAGCTCCACCATCCTGCACTTCCGAAACGCCTTCCAGCTTCTTGGCTTCTGCCGCAACGGAATCTACGTATTTATGCTCTGTCGTATCGACAATGTAAGCATCATAAAGTGGGTTTGAATCCCCCTCAAAGACCTTCCATTCACTTCCCATTGTCTCTGTCAGCTTTTCATACTGTTCTTCTTTACTTGAGTAAGTAACCTTTGAGACATGATCCATCGAAGTTAGGGCGTCATAAATCTTATGGTAATCATTATTTTTAACGGTCTGACCTTCTTTAACGATTGTTTTGCTGTTGTCAGCGATGTCTTTACGCATATAGACAACAATACGAACGTTGTTTGAAATATCAGACGCTAGCTTTGCGGTATTTAAAATAACAGAGGCAAAGATAGCAACTAAACTGAGAGTAATCGTAACTGAACTCACAGCTGCGACTGTCATCCAACCATTCCGCTTAAGGCTCTTAAGCGATTCAATCAAATGACGGAAAAACCTTCTAATCATCGTATCCGTATTCTCCTTCCGCCTCATCACGCACCACACGACCATTTTCGATAGCAATGACGCGGTGACGTAGGGTATTTACAATCTGACTATTGTGAGTCGCCATCAGGACTGTAGTTCCTTGCAGGTTAATGCGCTCCAGCAAATTCATGATTTCCCATGAATTATCTGGGTCCAAGTTACCAGTCGGCTCGTCAGCAATCAAGACCTGAGGATTGTTAACAATGGCACGCGCAATTGCGATCCGTTGCTGTTCCCCCCCTGATAATTCATTAGGGAAGGAACGGACCTTGTGCTTAAGGCCAACCAGATCCAAAACTTCCATGACGCGTTTCTTAATATTTCTACGATGCTCACCGATAACTTCCATAGCATAGGCAATATTCTCATAAACGGTCTTTTTAGGAAGTAGTTTATAGTCTTGGAAAACCACACCGACTCTACGGCGTAGCATTGGAATATCCCGTTTCTTGATTTTTCCCAAGTTAAAACCTGCTACAGCAAGGTTTCCTTTATCGATTTTAATTTCACGATAGAGGAGTCGAATAAAGGTTGATTTACCTGCTCCTGATGGTCCTACAATATAGGCAAATTCACCTGGTTCGATACGTATAGATACACCACGTAGAGCAGTTGTCCCGTTGTCATACTTTTTAACAACGTCTTTCATTTCAATCATTGACATGAATTAGTACAATTCCTTTCATCAGAGTTTTTATCTAGCGATTTCACTCTGTTTTTAGTTGAGTCTCCATTTTAAATAGGCATCAATAAAGCCATCTAAATCTCCGTCCATGACCTTATCCACCTGAGCTACTTCATAGCTGGTTCGATGGTCTTTGACCATTGTGTATGGAGTAAAAACGTAAGAGCGAATCTGACTGCCCCAAGAGATTTCTTTTTTATCTCCCTTGAGCGAGTCGACTTCTGCTGCTTTTTTCTCTTGCTCCAACTGATAGAGCTTAGCCTGCAGCATTTTCATAGCTCGGTCACGGTTGCCATACTGGGTCCGGTCAACGGTAGACTGGACGACAATTCCTGTCGGAATATGGGTTAATCGCACACCAGTTGATACTTTATTGACGTTCTGTCCGCCGGCTCCGCCCGAACGGAAAGTGTCCATCTTAATGTCATCATCACGGACTTCTACTTCAATAGTATCGTCCAATTCTGGCATAACCTCTACTGAGGTAAAGGAAGTATGACGACGTTTCGCCGAGTCAAATGGCGAAATCCGAACCAAGCGGTGAACACCCATTTCTGACTTGAGTAGACCATAAGCATGCGGCCCTTCAAATGATAGGGTCACTGACTTAATACCCGCCTCATCACCAGCCTGATAGTCCAAGACTTCTACTTTGAAGCCCTTGGCATTGCCAAAGCGCGTGTACATCCGCAGCAGCATATCGCCCCAATCCTGAGCCTCTGTTCCACCAGAACCTGGGTGAATTTCAAGAATGGCGTTGTTATTATCATAAGGCTCTGACAGCAAGAGAGTCATCTCATAGCTGGTCATCATTTTCTCAAGCTCGGTCAACTTTTCTTCCAGCTCTTCCTGAACCGAGTCGTCCTCAGCCAGAAAATCAAGCAAGATTTCCGATTCATCAAAAAGCTCGGTCATCTGATGGAAATTCTCATAGGTTTGCTTGAGTTCATTGAGCTCTTGAGATGTCTTCTGGGCTGCAATATTGTCATCCCAAAAGTCAGGTTCTGTCATCTTATTTTCTAAGATGGCAATTTCTTCTTCCAGACCTTCTAAGTCAAAGAGACCCCCTGAAAGAAGCTAATTTTTCACGATTTGCGTCAATCTTTTGACGAATTTCTGAAATGTCCATAAATACCTCTTTTCATATATCGTTTTATTATAACACATTTTCAGACATTTGCCTAATCGGATAATGAAGCACCTTCATTTTATACAATTTTTAGTAGATAGGCAAGAATGGGAGCAGCTTGTTACGGAATTGTTAAAAAAGTAATATAATGACATGGGGTTGGAAGAAGTATCCCGGATTACAAGGTTCTAATAATCTATTTGGGATTCAGATAGAAGTGATACCCTCCATAAGACGCTTAAATATTTTCAAGTTTTTCAAAATATGCTAGACTAAAATCATGACAAGAATCGGATTTATGAGCGACCTCCATCTGGACTCCAACCAGTTTGGAGATTTTGAGCAGCAAACTCTTCGCCATCTTTTAAAAGAGGAAGGGATTGACCACCTACACATTGCTGGAGATTTGTCCAACGATCTGACCAAGATTAGTTTGCCCTTTCTTGAAACTTTGAAGCAAGAGATTCCCCTTTCTTTTAATCTGGGAAATCACGATATGCTGGGACTTTCTGAGCAAAAAATTTCAAACTATGATTTTCAGGTCCAGCAGTTCTGCCGGACCAAGCTCGTCAGCTTTTCTGGCTGGTATGACTACAGCTTTGTTCCAGAAAAAAGCAAGGAAGAACATCTGAGAACCAAGACTAATTTCTGGTTTGACCGCAGATTGGAGCGTCAACTCGACGACCCTAGCATTACAGCTCAGACTCTGCAAGAGTTAGAAAAACTGCTGGCAACTTTAGATGGTCCTATTATCGTTGCTCTGCATTTTGTCCCCCATCAAGACTTTCTATACGACCATCCCTATTTCCAGCGCTTCAACACCTTCCTAGGAAGCCAAGCTTTTCATCGACTCTTTGTCAAATACAGGGTGAAAGAAGTCGTTTTCGGCCATCTTCATCACCGCCACCAAAGCCGTGTTATCGAAGGCGTCCGCTACCATATGCGTCCTCTAGGCTACATCCGTGAATGGAAACTGACTTGGAACTTTTTTAACGACTTTCCTCAGTATCAGATTCCCCAGATGCACCGCCTGCACAAGCGTTATAATGCTGTTAAAGATTTAGTCGAATTTCTAGACTATAAGAAAAAACATCTGGCAGATGAACTGCGAGATGCTTTAACGGTGATTGAAGTTCAGTAATGGAATGTTTGAATAGCAGCTCTCAGCTCATCTGAGAGCTGTTTTTTGCTGTCCAACTGCACATAGACTTCTAATAAACAGGAACGAAAATTGGAAAAAGCAATGAAGTCTTGGTTGCTTTCCAATGGGAAATTCTGTGATTGAAGCCACAGTCTGAATTCATGCTGCAACAGTTTTTCCTTTAAAACAGCTTGATAGAGCACCTGGGCTAAGCGCCAATCTTCATCGTTTCCGAAACGGACTGAAACTCTTTTAAAAACTTGATGAATGACCTCTAAAACCTCTGGCATCCTACTGGAGGGAAAGTCCGGATGACAAGCCACTTCTGTCAATAAGTCTGCTCCATGAGCGAAGGCATGAACCCAACCGTATTTCCTAGAGTATCCTCTTGTGTCTCTTTCTACTGACAAGTAGCTTAACCCCTTATCTAGTAAATAGGTTCTTTCTTGCACTGATAAAGCCTGATAATACAAAGAGTTTGGATTACCATCACAGTTTAAGAGATTAGCATAAAGCAAAGCCGTGAAGGAACGTGTTAAGGTGGCTTGACCATTTTTATCACTCTCGTAAAAAAGTTCTTGTCTTTTGACTGCTTCTTGAGCCAAGAAACGAAACTGTTCAACTGAAAACAAATCAGCCTGAAGTCCCCTTGCCAAGGACGAAAAGACTAACTCATCACGGATTGTCGCTTCTGGATGACCAATATGATCCAGCAACCATAAGATTTCTTCCTCATAATATAAAGGAGAAGCTTCTTCCAACTTCTTTCGTAAATTTTGATACATACTTTCACCGTCCTTTCGAGTTGAACTCTTTGAAGTTGATTATACCCCCTTGTACGCAAAAAAGCCATCCGAAGATGACTTTTTGCTCTTAAATAGCATTCTTGTCCATACCTAATTTACGTTGGATGAACTTAACAATTTCAACAATGATAATCATAGAGAAACTGCCGATCAGGACAACAGCCCATTGGGTCAAATCTAACTTGGTCACATGGAAAATCTTTTCAAGTGGATCAATCACAATGGTTGAAATCAAGAGGATGAAAGAAACCAGAATAGACCAGTTGAAGGTCTTAGACTTGAATGGACCAACTGTAAAGATAGACTGGTAAACAGATTTTACATTGTAAGCATGGAAGAGCTGAATAAGTCCAAGGGTCGCAAAAGCCATGGTAAGAGCGTCCGCATGGATCGCTTTTACATCACCAATATGTACAGGATTAGCAATAGCATAGCCATAAACTGCCAACACTAGAGCACCTTGCAGCAGTCCTTGATAGATGATGGAACTCATGACACCACCAGAGAAGAAGCTAGACTTACGGCCACGAGGCTTGTGAGTCATGACACCTGGCTCAGCAGGCTCAACTCCCAGAGCAATAGCTGGGAAAGTATCCGTTACCAAGTTGATCCAAAGCAGATGAACTGGTTGCAAGACATCCCAACCAAAGAGGGTTGCCAAGAAAATAGTCAGCACTTCAGCTGTATTAGCAGAAAGAAGGTATTGAATGGTCTTTTGGATGTTTGAGAAGACCTTCCGTCCTTCTTCGACTGCAACGATAATTGTCGCAAAGTTATCATCCGCCAGAATCATGTCAGAAGCTCCTTTAGAAACTTCTGTACCTGTAATTCCCATACCGATACCGATATCAGCTGTCTTCAAAGCTGGCGCGTCATTAACACCGTCACCTGTCATGGCAACGACCTTACCTTGGTTTTGCCATGCTTTCACGATACGAACCTTATGCTCAGGAGAAACCCGGGCATAGACAGAGTATTGACCAACAACCTTTTCGAATTCCGCATCAGAAAGTTCGTTGAGCTCAGCACCTGTCAGAACATGGTCTTCCGTATCTCCTGCCTCAATGATTCCTAGGCGCTTAGCAATGGCTTCTGCTGTGTCTTGATGATCACCGGTAATCATAATCGGACGGATACCAGCTTCCTTAGCTACGCGAACCGCTTCTGTTGCTTCGGCACGTTCTGGGTCAATCATACCGATTAAACCAGTAAAGATTAAATCATTTTCTAGATTTTCAGAGGTCAAGTCAGTCGGAACTGCATCAATAATCTTATAAGCACCCGCAAGAACACGCAAGGCTTGGTGAGCCATTTCAAAGTTATTAGACTTGATTAGCTGTGATGTAGCATCATCAATCGCTGCAATATCTCCAGCCTTGTCACGGGAAACACAACGTTTCAAGAGTTGGTCAGGAGCTCCCTTAACTGCCACTAGGAACTTCCCGTCTGGCAATGGGTGAACGGTAGACATGAGCTTACGATCTGAGTCAAATGGCAGCTCAGCTACACGAGGATATTTCTCTAAAAATCCTTTAACATCATAGCCCTTGTCCAAGGCATACTGGATAAAGGCTGTTTCCGTTGGGTCACCAATTAACTTGCCTTCTTGGTCAATCTTGGTATCGTTGGCTAAGACAACCGAACGCAAGAGCGGCAGCTCCAGTCCAAGTTCAATATCTTGGCCAGCTTCATTCAAGACTCCGTCGTAAAAGACTTTTTCGACCGTCATCTTATTCATGGTCAGAGTACCGGTCTTATCTGAAGCGATAATTTCAGTTGAACCAAGTGTTTCTACTGCTGGCAATTTACGGACAATCGAATTACGCTTGGCCAGAACCTGTGTTCCCAAAGCCAGCACGATAGTAACGATAGCTGGCAGACCTTCTGGAATCGCCGCAACCGCAAGAGCAACTGAAGTCATCAGCTCACCAAGCGGATCTTTCCCTTGAATGAAAACACCGACTACAAAGGTCACCGCAGCAATCACCAAGATTGCGTAGGTTAGAACCTTAGATAAGTTATTGAGGTTTTGCTTGAGCGGTGTGTCAGTTTCATCTGCATCTTGCAACATGCCTGCGATATGGCCGACTTCAGTGTACATCCCAGTATTGACAACAACCCCTACTCCTCGACCGTAAGTGACATTGGAGTTTTGGAAGGCCATATTGACCCGGTCGCCGATACCAGCATCAGCAGCTACTGCAACAGTCAAATCTTTCTCAACTGGCACAGACTCACCTGTCAGAGCGGCTTCTTCGATTTTCAGGGAATTAGCTTCCAACAGTCGCATATCTGCTGGGACAACGTCACCGGCTTCCAGTCGAACGATATCACCAGGTACCAAGTCCTTAGAATCTACTTCTGTGACATGGCCATCACGCAGGACACGCGCAGCTGGGCTGGACATAGATTTGAGAGCCGCAATGGCTTCTTCAGCTTTGCCTTCTTGATAAACACCAAAGATAGCATTGATGATGACAACGGCTAGGATAATAACAGCATCCGCAATATCCTCTCCACCTGACGTCACAACAGACAAGATAGCCGCTACCAACAAGATGATAATCATCAAGTCCTTGAACTGCTCAATGAATTTCATCAAGAGAGTCTTTTTCTCTCCTTCTTCCAATTCATTGCGACCGTAGTCCGCCAAACGTTGCTGGGCTTGGCTGCTGGTCAACCCTTGTTCGGAAGCTTCCATTGCTTGCAAAACTTCCTCAGGACTTTGCGTATAAAAAGCTTGGCGCTTTTGTTCTTTTGACAAAATGTCTCCTCCTTTTGATGGGCCTCTTTCAAAATAAACAAAAAGAGACCTGTTGATTAACAAGTCTCGCTATTTCATACAAGGCCGGAAATTTCTTTCGTATTGACGACCTTGTAACGGTAAAACCGTTAGCTACTCCCTTGAGTGTATTTATTATACCAAAATTTTTGTATTTTTCAAGGCAGAGCTGTTATTTTTCAAACTTTTCTTCCGTCCATTCGATTTTCATCTGATAGGAAGCAAAAAGCTGATCATCGTCGGCTCTTTTCAAATCATAGTGAAGTTCCAAAGCCTGATTTTCTACATCTAAGTGATAATGCTGAGTGTCCGTCACAAACTGTTGAGCACCCAGCGGAGTCGGGATGGATACTACATGCTGACCATTCTTGATAAAATGAAGAATGGTTTTTGGCTCAGAAAAGCGGGTCATGGTCAGCTTGTCCTCATTAAACTTCAGAACGACTTTTTCCTGCTCCTCGCTTTGATAAATCAAATAGTTATTGCTCCCTTTTTGTGTCCATTCTACATCATAGACCTGGTCAATCAACTCCATTTGCTCATCTAATTTGATTTGATTTCTCATTCTAATTTTCATTATTTTCTCACATTCCTTGTTTCTTTCTTCTATTTTATCAAAAATTTCTTGAGAATTCTTCCTTTCTACTTCGGGCTTTGAATTTCGCCCACTGAGCATTTATGATATAATAGGATTATGATTGAAAAAGTATTTCGGGACCCGGTTCACAATTATGTGCATGTGGATCATCAGGTCATTTATGATTTAATCAATACCAAAGAATTTCAACGGCTGCGTCGCATCAAACAGCTGGGCACTTCTGGCTATACTTTTCACGGCGGGGAGCACAGCCGTTTTTCGCATTGTCTGGGAGCCTATGAGATTGCTCGACGCATCACCAAGATTTTCAATGAAAAATACAGCAAGGTCTGGGACAGCCATGAAAGCCTGCTGACCATGACAGCCGCTCTCCTGCATGACTTGGGGCACGGAGCTTATTCACACACTTTTGAGCGCCTCTTTGATACTAATCACGAGGATATTACGCGGCAAATCATCACCAGTCCAGAGACAGAGATTCATCAAGCCCTGGTACAGGTTTCGCCAGATTTCCCCGAAAAGGTGGCTAGCGTCATCAACCATACATATCCCAATAAGCAGGTGGTCCAGCTGATTTCCAGCCAGATTGATGTGGACCGGATGGACTATCTCTTGCGCGATTCCTTTTTTACTGGCGCTTCCTATGGGCAATTTGACTTAACCAGAATTTTACGAGTGATTTGTCCAGTAAAAAACGGCATCGCCTTCAAGCGCAATGGTATGCATGCGGTAGAGGACTATGTGGTCAGCCGCTACCAGATGTACATGCAGGTTTATTTCCACCCGGCTAGTCGAGCTATGGAAGTCTTACTGCAAAATCTGCTCAAGCGGGCCAAGTTTCTCTATCCAGCTCAGAAGGATTATTTTGCCCTGTCATCACCCAACCTCATTCCATTCTTTGAAAACAGGGTGACCCTGCAGGATTATCTGGCCTTGGATGATGGTGTTATGAATACCTATTTCCAAGTTTGGATGACGAGTCCGGACAAGATTTTATCCGACTTGGCTCAGCGTTTTATCAACCGCAAGGTCTTTAAGTCTATCGTCTTCTCTCAGGAAAATGAAGCGCACTTGGATATCATGCGAGACCTAGTTGGACAAGTTGGCTTTGACCCTGATTACTATACTGCTATCCATCGCAATTTTGACTTGCCCTATGATTTTTATCGGCCTGATGTTGAAAAACCTCGGACTCAGATTGAAATCCTACAAAAAGATGGTGGTTTGGCAGAACTATCCAGCCTATCTCCTATCGTCCATTCGCTAGCTGGGACTAGACAGGGCGATAATCGATTTTACTTCCCTAAGGAAATGCTAGCAGAGACTGGGCTTTTCAGCGAGAAAAACCAGACCTTTATGCACTATATCAAAAACGACCAATTCACCTACGGAGAATAATATGTCTATCAAATTAGTTGCCGTTGACATTGACGGTACCCTTGTAAATAACCAAAAAGAAATCACGCCTGAAGTCTTCAGTGCTGTTCAGGATGCCAAGGCTGCTGGCGTCAAAATCGTCATTGCAACCGGCCGTCCTATTGCTGGCGTTAAAAAACTCCTAGAAGAGCTAGAGCTCAATCAACCAGACAACTATGTCGTGACCTTCAATGGTGGACTGGTGCAGGATACTGTCACAGGTCAAGAATTGATCAAAGAAACACTGTCTTATGACGACTATCTGGATATCGAGCTACTCGGACGAAAATTAGGCGTTCACATGCATGCCATCACCAAGGACGGCATTTATACGGCCAATCGCAACATCGGCAAGTACACTGTTTACGAGTCCAATCTGGTCAACATGCCTATCTTCTATCGTACGCCTGAAGAAATGGCTGATAAAGAAATCGTCAAGTGCATGTATATTGATGAACCTGAAATTTTGGATGCAGCCATTGCCAAGCTTCCGCCGGAATTGGCCGAAAAATATACACTGGTTAAATCAGCTCCTTTCTATCTGGAAATTGTCAAAAAAACTGTCAATAAAGGAGCTGCTATCCTCCATCTGGCTGAAAAACTTGGCTTGACCAAGGAACAAACCATGGCCATTGGTGATGAAGAAAATGACCGCGCCATGCTGGAAGCAGTCGGCTCTCCTGTTGTCATGGAAAACGGCAGAGAAGAACTCAAAAAAATCGCCAAATACATCACCAAGTCGAACGAAGAATCCGGCGTAGCACATGCTATTAGAGAGTGGGTTTTAAAATAATGTACAGTTACAAAATTGGAATCTCAGCTCAGGAACACGATGTTTTTGTCGCAGCTCATCCGCAGGCCAATCTCCTGCAGAGTGCAGCCTGGGCTCAAATCAAGGACAACTGGGGAAATGAGCGCTTAGGCTTCTACAAAGACGACCACTTGGTTGCTGCAGCCAGTGTCCTGATCAAACCACTGCCCTTGGGGATGACCATGCTTTATATCCCCCGCGGTCCCATCATGAACTATGGTGACCAGGAGCTGCTGGCCTTTGTTTTGGCGTCGCTCAAGAAATTTGCCAAGGAGAAAAAAGCTCTTTTTGTCAAGTTTGATCCCAGCCTCTTTCTGGCAGAAAGCAAGATGGGTGGCGAATTGCAAGATAAAGCCGAGACGGTTAAGCTGATTCAAGAGCTGCAGAAGGCAGGAGCTGTCTGGGTCGGACGGACCGAGTCTCTGGACGAAACCATCCAGCCTCGCTTGCAGGCCAATATACATAAAGAAGATTTCAGCGAGGATCTACTTTCTAAGAGCACTCGACAGGCTATTCGTACAGCCCGTAACAAAGGCATCCAAATCCAATTTGGCGGAGCAGAATTGCTGGATGACTTTTCAAATCTGATGAAGAAAACGGAAAATAGAAAAAACATCCACCTACGCGGCAAAGACTATTACCAAAAACTCTTGGACACTTATCCTGACCACTCCTACATCACCTTATCCAGCATTGATCTAAAGGCACGATTAGAAGACTTGCAGGCTCAGCTGACCAAGACACTCAAAGAAGCAGAGAAATTTACCGAGAAAACCAAGCCCGGCAAGATTGAAAATAACCAGCAAGAACAGAAACGCCTCCAAGAAGAGATTGACTTTCTGCAAGACAAAATCAGCCAAGGTGCTGCTGTCGTTCCCCTGTCTGGCACCTTGGTCTTAGAATACGGCAAGACTTCTGAAAATATCTATGCAGGAATGGACGAGGAGTACCGCCGTTACCAGCCAGCCATCATCACTTGGTACGAAACGGCCAAACATGCTTTTGAGCGCGGAGCTGATTGGCAAAATATGGGCGGAATTGAAAATGACCTCAAGGGTGGTCTCTACAGCTTTAAATCCAAGTTCAATCCGACTATTGAGGAATTCGCTGGTGAGTTTAACCTGCCAACTAATCCACTTTATCACCTCTCCAATCTGGCCTACACTATCAGAAAGAAACTGCGCAGCAAGCATTAACAGAAAGGAAGCCTATGACCTTTAAACTTCTCAGCCAAGAAGAATTTATCCAGCATACCTCAGCTAGCTCCCAACGCTCCTTTATGCAGACCGTGGAAATGGCAGAGCTGCTGAACAAGCGGGGCTTCAGTACCCAGTATATCGGCTACACTGACCCACAGGGACAGGTAGTGGTGTCAGCTGTCCTCTACAGTATGCCTATGACTGGTGGGCTCCATATGGAAATCAACTGCGGCCCTGTCTCTACCGATGCTCAATACCTGACTCCCTTCTATCAAGCTTTGCAGGCTTACGCTAAAAAAGAAGGCGCCCTGGAGCTCATCATCAAGCCTTACGAGACTTATCAGACCTTTGACAGCAATGGCCAACCCACATCTGATGAAAAAGTCGAGCTTATCCAGCAACTGACTGATTTGAGCTTTGACTTTGACGGCCTACAGACAGGCTATCCAGGCGGGGAGCCTGATTGGCATTATGTCAAAGATTTAGCTGGTCTGACGGAGAAAGACTTGCTCAAGTCCTTCAGTAAAAGCGGTAAAGCGACAGTCAAAAAGGCGAACACCTTTGGTATCAAGCTTAAAAGACTGGAACGCGACCAACTCAGCGTTTTCAAAGACATCACAGCTGCCACTTCTGACCGGCGGGAATATGATGACAAGCCACTAGACTACTATCAAGATTTTTATGATAGCTTTGGTCAACAGGCTGACTTTATGACAGCCAGTCTCAACTTCAAGGACTATCTTCAGAACTTACAAAAAGACCAAGAGAAACTGGGCCAAAAAATTCAGAAACTGCAGGCTGACTTGGAAAACAATCCTCAATCTGAAAAGAAGCAAAATCAGCTGCGAGAGCTTTCCAGCCAGTTTGATAGCTTTGAAACTCGCAAAGCAGAGTCCCAAGAGCTGATTGACAAGTACGGCGACCAAGACCAGATCCTGGCTGCCAGTCTCTTTATCTACACCCCTCAGGAAGCAACCTATCTTTTCAGTGGCTCCTATCCTGAGTTTAATAAATTCTACGCTCCAGCCCTACTGCAGGAATATGTTATGACCGAAAGCATCAAGAGAGGCATTCCATTTTATAATTTCCTCGGTATTATGGGAATTTTCGACGGTTCTGACGGTGTTCTGCGCTTCAAACAAAACTTCAACGGCTTCATCGTTCGAAAAATGGGAACTTTCCGTTATTATCCTAACCCTCTCAAGTTTAAGTTGCTTCAGCTCATAAAGAAAATTCTAAGACGTTAAAAAACCAAGGTTTCCCTTGGTTTTTTTGCGTGTTTATTTATAACGAGGTGTCGCAAAACCACGGATATTCCCGTGACCGATGCGGTAAGTGTTGCGTTTAACTACGTTATTGCTGTTGCCTTCAATCGTGTGAATGATACCATTTTCGACTTTTTCGACAATACCGATATGATCAGCCCAGCCATCATTTTGCTGGCTATTTTGATCCCAGTTAAAGGTGATGATATCGCCCGCTTTAGGTGTAGAATTACCATCTTCATTCCAAATACCTAGACGTTTAAAGATGTGAATATGGCGCTCAACACCGCATTCGCGACCGATGAGATCGCTCAAGCCTTCTCTTTGGAAAATAACTGTCGTGAAAATGTCGCACCAGTCATCTGTGTTTTTTACAGCGTAGCCAACTGGCAGCGGTCTGACACTGTTATAATCGTTGACCAAGCGCTGATGCTCAGCACTACCTCCCCTGACACCTACCATTGCAGCTGCCGCCGCAAGAACACGGTCTCGTTGACTAGCTGCCTGAGGACGGTTCACAAAGATAGAGGTCTTTTCTCCACCAGCTCCTTGCAGCTGATTTTGATTATTTAAGTAATACAAGTGAACATTGTACTCGCCTGCATTATTCTTATGGTCACGTGCGTAAACATGCTTACGATAAGTACCATCAGCCTGGCGTTCCGCCGTATACCACTGAATATCATCTTGTCCATTTTGACTGGACCAAGTTGGCAAATAGACAGTTTTGACACCTTCTGGAGCTACAACACCAGAAACGACGATATCAAATTCACCAGTTTCATTGTTTTTATTTTGGATACTGATTTTTCCCTGTGGTTTCTCCCCTGTCGCAATGGAAACCTTAGTTGTTGTGCCACCAACACCGACCATCTTACCGTCGTTTTGGACATAGTACAAGTGGACACTGTAGTCGCCGACAGAATTTTTGTGTTCGCTAGCACGGACGGTGAATTTATAAGTGCCGTCTGACTGTCTTTGTGCCTTGTGCCAGATGATGTCATCCTGACCTTGCTCATGTGACCAAGTTGGAAGTAAGACTTCACGAACACCTTGCGGGCTAGACACCTCGGACACGATCACGTCGAAAGTACCGGTCTTGGGATTGTTGTTGGCAATAGTCAGCTTGCCTTCTGGTTTAGCAACTGAGACCTTAGTCGTTGTGCCACCAACGCCGACCATCTTGCCGTCATTTTGGATATAGTACAAGTGGACACTGTAGTCGCCGACAGAGTTTTTGTGCTCACTGGCACGGACAGTAAATTTATAAGTACCGTCTGTCTGTCTTTGAGCCTTGTGCCAGATGATGTCATCCTGACCTTGATCATTGGACCAAGTTGGAAGCAAGACTTCACGAACCCCTTGCGGGCTAGAAACTTCGGACACGATCACGTCGAAAGTACCAGTCTTAGGATCGTTGTTGGCAATAGTCAGCTTGCCTTCTGGTTTAGCAACGGAAGCAAGACTAACCTTAGTCGTTGTACCACCAACGCCAACCATCTTGCCATCGTTTTGGACATAGTACAAGTGAACACTGTAGTCGCCGACAGAATTCTTATGCTCGCTGGCTCGAACCGTGAATTTATATGTACCGTCTGACTGTTTCTGCGCCTTATGCCAGATGATGTCATCTTGGCCATTCTCATTTGACCAAGTTGGAAGCAAGACTTCACGAACACCTTGCGGGCTAGAAACCTCGGACACGATCACATCGAATGTACCAGTCTTCGGATCGTTGTTGGTAATAGTCAGCTTGCCTTCTGGTTTCGCAACTGAAACCTTAGTCGTTGTACCACCGACTCCGACTAACTTGCCGTCACCTTGAACGTAATACAAATGAACATTGTATTCGCCCGTAGAACCTTTATGGTTGGCAGCATTAACTGTCAGCTTATAAGTTCCGTTGGCTTGCTTCGTTGCAGTGTACCAAACAATATCATCTTGCCCACGCTCACTAGACCAAGTCGGAAGTTTAACTTCCTGAACTCCATGTGGTGCGGAAACTTCGGAAACAACAACATCAAATGTGCCAGTTTTTGGATTATTATTTTGAATACTAATCTTACCTGTCAGCGGTTGTTTGACCAAAGTAGCTCTAGCTGTAAATCTACCAGAGTAGTCAATACTTTGGTCGAAAACATGCTTACCAGAAAGCAGCTGCGCTTGAGAAGTAAATTGCCAAGCTCCTGCTCTGCTATTGTACTTCAAATTTTTAGCATCATTTGCACTCAGCTTAGGTGCTGGATACTGAGCAATCCAAAAATTATCAAGACCAAAGAGAGATGTATTAATTGAACCTTTGTGGCGTAGGTTATTCTGGTCAACCCAGCTAGCGCTCGTGTAATACATCAGATTTGTATATCCCTGCTTGCGCATTTTATCTGCCCAAGCCTGAGTATGCTGGTTGATCCCCGATTGCATTTTAGGATCTTCCATGTCATTGACCATGACTGTATTTTTAGGCAAGGACAGTTTATTAGCAAAAGCAGAATAGTAACGGGCCTCTGCTCTGGCTTCTGCATCACTTGTATAATGCGAGAAGGCATAGGTTGATACTTGCAAACCAGCTGCTTGCGCATTTCGAACCTGAGACTCAGCATAAGGATTTGTATAGTGGGTTCCTTCTGTCAGTTTGACAACGACACCGCCGACACCTTTGGATGCTAATTGGCGATAGTCTTCTACGCTGATATGGCCGTTATGACTACTCACATCCACAAAGGTAGAGCCCTTGATTTCTGCTTGTGAATTGCCACGCGCTGTTTGTCCTGCTGAAGAAGCTGCATTATAAAAAGAAGTACTTCCTTTTTTAGATACAGGACTGGCGCTGATCGCTGGGGAAATCTGCTCAGCCTTTACTGGATTCTGAATCGCTTCAGAAGCAGCTGCCTTTGCTTGTTCACTAGCTATATTTTCTGGTACATTCTCCTTGACCAGACTAGCAGCAGGTGCCAGATTTTCTGGTGCCTTGTATACTGGACTAGCTTCCGCTTTTGCGACCGAGCTTTCTTGTTTGACTTGACGATCTGTGGATACCGCTTCTGGTAAGGCTACCTGCTGAGGTTGATGATCCTTTTCTACTTGAAGTTCTGCCTTAGCTACTTCAGGGTCTGTGGTTGTCGGCGTATTTTCTTCTGCCTGTACTACGTTAGCCGTTGCTGCTAGCAATATAGCTGTACTGGCTAAATAGATAAGTTCCTTTGATTTCACCTTTTATCTCCAAACTTTTAAAAAGCTTGCCACCTTTAAGGCGACAAGCCATTTATTGTTATTCTTATTTCACAAAATCAAGAAGAGCTAAGAAACTTTCAGCTTCAAGTGACGCTCCACCAACAAGGGCACCATCAACGTCTGGGCAAGCCATGTATGAAGCTACGTTTTCAGGTTTAACAGAACCACCGTATTGAACACGAACTTTGTCCGCAACTTCTTGACCGAAGTCAGCAGCTACAACGTCACGAACAACTTTACACATTTTTTGTGCATCGTCTTGTGAAGCTG
>ERZ773027.321-NODE-321-length-30772-cov-3.260182_pt1 | contig 30772 bp, 22 predicted proteins | sample MGYA00511032_ERZ773027 | MGnify/ENA primary metagenome ERZ773027 (study PRJEB29015, sample SAMEA2738138) | human oral metagenome | biome: human oral; feature: human-associated habitat; material: saliva | place: China | collected 2190 ... | reverse complement strand
TCACCTTGGTGGTGCAGCAACGGTGGACACTGGCGGTGCCGGACTCGGCGGCGCAGGCGCGCACCGACGCGCGGCGCCACTTCAGAGCCATCGGGCAGCCGCGTCCGCCCCGCTGCTTGCGCGACAGTCTGCTCATGGTGCGCACCGATACCCTCGTGGCCGATCTCACCACTGACGAAGGGCGACTCCGCGCCCGCGGCATTTCGGTACACCCCTACGCCTTTCCGCTCGTCACGCTCCGACTGCCCGACGGCGCAAAGGGACGAATCACCGTACATCACCTCATGCGGCGCAACGAAATCCCCGGCATCGAATCGGTGGGCATCCGTTTGCAATAAATGGCTGCGCTGATCCCGCGCAATCTCTGCGCTTCGCTTCTCCCTCCTCACTCTGTTTTCGCCCTATGTCCACAAGGTTGCTCTTTATTCTCCTCCTTTGCTTCACCGCACTTCGCGGCGGAGCACAGCAACGTGTGGTGCAATACAAACCGTTCATCGACGAACGCCCGTGGCACTACGGCTTTCAGATCGGACTCCACGACCAGGGGCTGAAACTCCTCAACAACGGCTACATCAACGAGGCCGATGGCGCACAATGGGTGGGCGAGAACGACAGACAGAACTTCGGTTTCTCGGTAGGTGTCTTGGGCGAATGGAGATTCACGCGCAATTTGGCATTTCGCGTCACCCCTACGCTGCATTTCGGCTCGAAGCACCTGACCTTTCGCAACATGGCGACAAAACAAGAGCTCACGCAGGACATGAAAACGACGTATATCGCCGTTCCTACCCTCGTCAAAGTCGCCGGCCCGCGCTATAATAATTTTCGTCCCTATGTGGTGGGCGGACTTGACGTGATGTATGACCTCACCTCGTCGAAAGGCAGTTATATCCGCACGCGTCCACTGCAAACCTTCGCGGAAGTGGGTTTCGGCTGCGACTTTTATCTGCCGTTCTTCAAGCTGATTCCGGAAATTAAGTTCTGTTTCGGGCTGAACAACACGTTGCAGCGCAACCGACCCGACTTGACCGATCCCACACAGCTGGTGTTTACGCAAAGTTTGCAGCGAACCACGCCCAATATGGTGGTGCTCACTTTCTACTTCGAGTAAGTGTGGCGCCGCCCTGTCCTACGCTGACAATTATCTCTCTAATCTTTATATTTATCTCTCACAGTCCTATCATGAAGCAGTTCCCCAACTCTCGACACAGACGGCTTTGGGCGGTATTGTCTCTCTGGTGTATGAGTACACTCTTAGCACTCGCACAACCGGCCGTAGACAAATACTACACCCTGACCGCTGTGAACCACAATCTCAATTTGAGCAACGGAGATTCGCCTTCCAACAACAGCAACTACGAAGGCGCGAAGCCGGATCCCACGGCTCCCTCACAAGTGTTCCAACTCCTCGACGCAGGCGACGGCACTTTTGTGATCTACAACAGCAACTACAAGAAAGCAATGGACTTGGCGCTCAACGGCCCCAAGAAGCCTTTGCAATGGGATCTCAATAAAAGTAATCCCAACCAGCGCTTGTATCTCGAGCCCGTGCAGGGGAAGAAGGACGTTTATCGCCTCGTTTCCGCAGTTCACAGTATGTATTTGCTCAGCATGGACGCGAAGGGCGACGTTTATGTTGGCTATGGTACCGATGGGAACGAGCTCTTCCGCTTCACAGAAGTGAAGGACTGGAAAGAAGGCCGCGTGGATCAAGTTCAAACCGAATGGCAAAACGAAGCCATCTTCGCCATTAACAAGGAAACCGGCCGCGCCACGTTCATGCCTTACGCCAATTCGGCCGCATTGAAGGCCGATGCGCGCTTCAAGAAGGCCTGGCTCGATCCGAACTCCACAGAAGTGAAGTCGCTCAACGGCACTTGGAAGTTCAGTTACGCCCCCGATGCCGCCAAACGCGACACGGCTTTTGTCAAGAACGACTACAACACCGCAGCATGGGACAACATTGAAGTGCCTTCTTGCTGGGAAATGAAGGGATATGACAAGCCGGTTTACGTGAATGTGGACTACATTTTCGAAGACAACCCGCCCTATATCAAGTTGCGCAAGGAATATCGCGGAAAAGTAGACCCCAATCCCGTGGGAAGCTACCGCCGCGAGTTCGATCTTCCCGCCAACTGGGACGGCAAGCGCGTGTTCCTCCACTTCGACGGCATCTATAGCGGTGCTTATGTGTGGGTCAACGGCAAATACATCGGCTACACGCAAGGAGCTAACAACGATGCCGAATTTGACGTCACCTCCGCGCTCCACGCCGGCAAGAACAATGTCAGTGTGCAGGTGATTCGCTGGACAGACGGCTCTTATCTCGAAGGACAAGACATCTTCCACATGAGCGGTCTGCATCGTGATGTGTATTTGGTGGCCACTCCCCGCACCTTTGTGCGCGACCACTACATCACCGCCGACCTCAATGCGACAAAACGCTACAAGAGCGGTTCGCTCAACGTGCAACTCGAACTCGACAACCGCGACAAAACCGCTGCCAACAAGCGCGTGGAAGTCACGCTTCTCGACCCCGACGGCCAACAAGTAGCGCAAAGCGAAAAGACCGTTGCCTTCGCCGCCGGCGAAACGAGCAAGAAGGTAGACATTGCCTTCGACAATCTCAATGATCTCCGTCTTTGGACGGCCGAAACGCCCGAACTCTACTCCGTGATCGTCGTGCAAAAAGACGCAAGCGGCGCAGAAGAAATGGCGTTCAACACGCAATATGGTTTCCGCAGCATCGAGATTCGCAACGGACAAGTGCTCATCAACGGCACACGCGTCTTCTTCAAGGGTGTGAACACCCAAGACACGCATCCCGAACTCGGACGCACCATCGACGTGCCCACGATGTTGAAAGACATTACCCTCATGAAGCAGGCCAATGTCAACACCGTTCGCACCTCGCACTACCCCCGTCAGGCCAAAATGAACGCCATGTTCGACTACTATGGCCTCTACGTTATGGACGAAGCTGACCTCGAATGCCATAAAAACTGGAACGACCACGGTAAAAATGGCGGCTACAACTCAGACATCATCTCCGGACAAGAATCTTGGAAGCCCGCGATGGTCGATCGCGTCGTGCGCATGGTGCAGCGCGACCGCAACCACCCCTCGATCATCTTCTGGTCGCTCGGTAACGAATCGGGTGCAGGCGACAATTTCATCTCCGTTTATGATGCCGCGCGCAAGCTCGATCTCCGCCCCATTCACTATGAAGGTGCCACAAACGCCAACCGCCACTTCGCCGGCATCACGGATCTGTTCTCGAAAATGTACCCCGATGTGGGCTACGTGCAGCAATATGCCAACAACAACCCCGCCAGCCAGCCCTTCTTCATGTGCGAATACGACCACGCCATGGGCAACAGCGTGGGTTATCTCCGCGAATACTGGGACATCATCGAGAAGTCGAAACTCGGTATCGGCGGTTGCATTTGGGACTGGGTCGATCAAGGCATCTACAATCCCCAGAAACTCAAGCAAGGCATCAAGCAACTGACCACCGGCTACGACTACCCCGGTCCTCACCAAGGTAACTTCGTCAACAACGGTGTGATCACTTCCGAACGCGAGTGGACGCCCAAACTCGACATCGTCAAGAAGGTGTACCAATACGTCACCTTCCGTCTCAACAACGGCAAGAACAACAAGAGTCTGATCGTTCGTAACAACTACGCCTTCAGAGATCTCTCCGACTTCACCCTCGATTTCGAAGTATTGAAGAACGGTGTCAGCGTAGAAAAGGGCAATATCGAACTCCCCACCCTTGCAGCTGCAACATTCCGCACCCTTCCTTTCAGCATGACCACGCAAGTGCCTGAAAACGGTGCCGACGACTACCACCTCAACGTCTATCTCCGTCTAAAAACAGACCAGGACTGGGCAAAAGCAGGCTATGTTCTCGCCGCCGAGCAGTTCGAACTCGCCAAGCGCACCGCCTTGCCTGACCTTATGCCCAAGGCCGATGCGCCCGCCCTCAAGTTGAAGAAGACCGGTGGCCTCGCCACGATCTCCAACGATGTGGTTTCGATGACTTTCAACACGACCACTTCGCAACTCGTCGACTGGAAGTACAACGATCAGCCCGTCATCGCCTACGGCAAGGGTCCCGTTTCCGACAACTTCCGCTGGATCGAGAACGAAGCCCCCTATACCAGCAAGCCCTACAACACGCTTGAATGGCGCTATCGCGTAGCGGACAGCAACAACCAGAATGCGGTGCCCACGATCAAGACGACCGACGGCGGCCGCACCTACACAGTGACCGCAACGCGCCAAGGCCTCGTGCCCAATACGCTCACCTATACCATCCACGCCGACGGTAATGTGGTGCTCAACGTCTCGCTCGATCCCACACAAGCGCAGAATAAGGGTCAACTTCGCCGCCTCGGTGTGAGCATGGGCTTCGACAGCCGCTACGCTCTCATGGACTACACCGCACGTGGTCCGCGCGAAAACTATTCCGACCGCTGCGAAGGTTCGTTCTTCGGCCGCTATGTGCAGCGCGTGGACAGCAATCTCACACACTACGCCCGCACGCAAACCTGTGGCAACCGCATGGGACTGCGTGATCTCCGCCTGACCGATGCAGAAGGCAACGGTGTGCACATTGCCACCGAGGGACAGGTGGAATTCTCTGTCCTCCCCTACGACGATCACGACCTCATCAACGTGGAACACGACTGGGAACTCGCACCCTCGAAGTACAACACCGCGCACTTCGACTTCTTCCAGCAAGGTGTCGGCAGTGGTAGCTGCGGTCCTGCTTTGACTTTGGACAAATACAAGGTGCCCACCGACAAAGTGGTAAGCTACACCCTCCGCTTCTCGGGCTTGGGAAAACTCTATACCGGAATTTCCAACCGCCCTTTCGTCCAAGAGCCGGTGCTGCGCGTCAACAGCGCACCCGGCGCTGAAACCGCCACACTCAGCGGCGCACTTTCCGCTTACCGCTCGGCCGCAGTGCTCGATTTGGGCGGCGCGCGCCTCTTCGATCTTCCGCTCTCTGCAGCCCACACGGTGGAATTCTCCACCGCCGCACTCCCCAAAGGCACTTACCTTGTGCAAGTCGTGCGCAACGACGGCAAGCAGGAAGCTGTGAAGTGGATCAAACGCTAAACTTCAGTGGCGAAACGGCTTAGCCGCCGCGCCTTGAAGGCCACGGCTCACGACTAAGTCTTCGCTTCGCCCACAGCGCTTCCTCTTCGCGCCGGCAGACGTTTAACTCACGTCTGCCGGCGCTTTTTTGTGCCCTTGTGCCCACGCCTTTCTGCCCGTGCTTCCGCACCGCCTCGTCTACACTTTCGCCCGCCTTCGCCCTTTCCTTCGCGCCGACAGGTCGTTTTCGCCGGCTGCAGGCGAAGGGCAAAAATATCGCCCCTCTTTCGCGACGGAAAGAGGGGCGATGAGCAGCAATACCCCCACCGCGGTCGGAGAAACCATGGAATGCGCCGCCTTGTTTGTGGCGCATTCTCTCCCGCGCGGTGAACTTTTCCCCAATCGTCGGCGGTTGTGCTCTCATAGGCCAAAAGAAGTGGGAAAAACCGGTGGACTTTTGCGTGAAAGCAGTGGAGTTTGTCGCAAAAACGGTGGACTTTTTCGATAGACCTCCCTCCGCTGTTTCCGGTGATGTGGACAGCACTACAAACGCCGACCGCTCCTCGTCGAAAAGGACGAGGAGCGGTTGGGAAAAACGGAAATGTAGCATGAAAAGCGCCGCGATCTCAATGCGCCACGGTCTTCGGTGTGTCGAGCAGAGGCAGGAGGGCGCCGTAGCCTTCGCGCTCCATCTCCACTTTGGGGACAAAGCGAAGCGAGGCACTGTTGATGCAATAGCGCAGTCCGCCGGTGGCTTTCGGGCCGTCGTTGAAGACGTGGCCGAGGTGGGCACCGCCGAGTTTGCTGCGCACCTCTGTGCGGTGCATGCCGTGGCTGTTGTCGGTGAGGTTGTCGAGCAGGTGCGGATCGATGGGCTTCGAGAAGGCCGGCCAGCCGCAACCCGATTCAAACTTGTCGGTAGAGAGGAAAAGGGGTTCGCCGGTGGTGATGTCGACATAGATGCCCGGGCGGAACTCCTTGTCGTAGGCATTTTTGTGCGGGGCTTCGGTGGCCGCTTTTTGCGTCACGGCATATTGGAGGTCGTTGAGTCGGCTGCGCAATTCCGCGTCGGTGGCTTTCTTGTAAGTGCGCTTTTGCGGCGTGTCGGCGTTCGCCTTGCGGGCTTCCTCAAAGAGGGCACTCGGCACATGGCAATAGCCACCCGGATGCACATCGAGATAGTCTTGGTGATAGTCTTCGGCGGCATAGAAGTTGTGGAGCGGTTCGACCTTGATGGCCACGGGGCGACCGATAGCGGCGGCGAGTTTCGCTTTCTCGGCCACGAGCATCGGGCGCAGGTCAGGATTGGTGTAGTAGATGCCGGTGCGATATTGCGGCCCCACGTCACCGCCCTGACGGTTCACGCTGGTCGGGTCGACGGTGCGGAAGAAGAGTTGCACGAGGAGGGTGAGCGGAAGGCGTTGCGGGTCGTATTTCACTTCGACGGCCTCGGCAAAACCGGTGTTGTGGCCGCACACTTGTTCGTAGGTGGGGTTTTCCGTGTGGCCGTTGGCATAGCCCACGCGGGTGTCGAGCACCCCGTTGATTTGTTTGAAGAAATGCTCGGTGCCCCAGAAGCAGCCTCCGGCAAAGTAGAGAGTGGCAGTATCGCTCATTGTGTTGATAGTTTTGAGTTGGTGTGGTGTGCGTGCGCAAGAGGTGAGGGCAAGCCCGAAGGCCAGCCCCAACGCAGCGACAGAAACAAGCAGTTGGTGATGTATGCGCATAATTCGTATTGTTTTGAGTTGAAAATGAGTAGTGGTTGTTTCGTGGAGGGGTGGCAAAACTCCCCGTGCGCCTTTGAGAAGAGGTGCATCGGGGAGTTCTGTGCGTGCTCACGCTGCCGAAACAGCGCTGCGAGAATTAAAAAGTAGTCAAAAGGGGCGTAGACGTCGCGTCGTCCGTTCGCGCATTACGCCGCGGGTGTCTCCACTTCGTCGGTCTCCTCGCTGCCGTTGCGCCATTGTCGCCACGCGGCAAAGAGGAAGCCCGCGATCAAGAGGGCGAAGGCCACGTAGGCGATGACTTCTGTGGTGCTCACCGAGGTGGGGCGGAATGAGAAGACGATTTCGTGACGACCGGCGGGAACGCGGAGGGCGCGCAACACGTAGTTGACGCGAGCCACCTCCACCGGGTGGCCGTCGATGGTGGCTGTCCAGCCGGGATAGTAGATTTCGGAGAAGACCGCCACGCCGGCTTTGCTGTTTTCGCTTGTGTAGCGCAGTTCGTTCGGCGTATATTGCTTGAGCTCAATGCGACCTTGTCCGTCGGTTGCGCCTTCGAGCTGCGACTTGAAGCGCACATCGGCCACGGCTTGGTGTTTCGTGTCGAGTTTTCCGAGGGCACGGATTTCGGCATCGGCATTGTCGGCAAACTTCACCTCGTTGACAAACCACGCATTGCCGTTGGCGTGCGTGTTGCGCAGGGCGATGTTGCCGCCGCTGAGGATCACCCACTTCATGTTGAGCATATTCAGCAGGGGCGTCACCGAATCGGTGTCGAGGGTCAAAGCCGCGTAGTCATTCAGCAGCTCGGGGGGGCGAATGCAGCTCGCCACGCGTTGCGCGCTGTCGGCCGCCGCTTGGTCCGCTTGCGCCGCTTGGCCGAGGTGTTGGCATTCGTCGTCGAGGTAGAAGTTGATCAGCTCTTGATAGCGACGGAGTTTCGCGGCGTGATAGCCGCCGATCGACTTGTGCCAGTAGGCCGTTTGGTTCGAGGTTTCGTTGAACGGATTGCCGCCCGAAAGATTGAGCACACGGAAGTTGGGATCCTTGTCCTTCAAAATGAGCTGATCGGCAGGCGATTTGGCGAAGTTGCCCTGCATCGCTTCGGGTTCTTTGAAACTATCGGTGTTCAAGTAGCGGCGATCGATGTTCCAGAGGTCGCCGAGCGTGAGCAAGAGGAGCACACCCACCACGGCGGCCGAAGGAATGGCTTTCGGCCACTTGGCATAAGCCGCCACCAGCGCAAGGGCGATGAAAGAGAGGAAGAAAGCGCGCCAAGCGGTGGCCGAAAGGATGGCGGCGTGGAGCGAAAGGAGGGCACCCTTGTAGCCATTGATGAAATCGGCGGGCACACCGAATTGCAGCAGCTGGGCAAAGGCTTGTTGGTCGGTAGAAGAAAGCAGATTGGCCGCATCGGGCACGAGCGCATAGAACAGACTCACGCCCACCGTGAGGACGGCGGCCACACCGAGGGAGACTTTGCCGCGGCGCGTGCCGAAAATCTTTTCGGGATGGCGAATCACTTCGGCCAAGGCGAGCATCGCCAAGACGGGCATGGTGAACTCTGCGATCACCAAGGCCGACGAAACGGTGCGGAACTTGGAGTACATGGGCAGCACGTCGATGAAGAAGTCGGTGGCTGCCATGAAGTTGTGTCCCCAGGCGAAGAGGAAAGAGAGCAGGGTGGCTGCGGCGAGCGCCCACTTGAGCGGGCCGCGCACCAGACCGAGGCCGAGCACGAAGAGGAAGCAGATGATGGCACCCACATAGACGGGACCTACGGTGAAAGGTTGGTCACCCCAATACTGGATGATGCCCGGCACGTTGCCCGAGTCGGTGACTTGCTGCAACTGCGTGGCGTATTGATAGAACTCGTTGTAGCCTTCTAATTTTTCTATGCCTTCGCGGTCGAGAATGCTGCTCGATCCGCCGCCTTTGAAGTCGGGCATCAGGAGCGTGAGCGTCTCGTCGACGCCATAACTCCACTGCGTGATGTAGTCGCGCGCCAATCCGTCGGTGCCCTCTGCCGAGGGCGCATCGGCGGCTTCGGCCTTTTTGGGCGAGGGCGTGGTCAGTTCGGTCTTGCCGCGCATCGACTCTTTCGAGTATTGCCACGTGTGGTAGAGATTCGGCAGGTTGACCGCCGCCGCCAAGAGGCCACCCACCACGAGGGCGCCGGTGGCTTTCGCCCAGCGGCCGAGGGTTTTGCTGCGCAAGGCCTCAATGCCGTAGGCCACCGCCACGAAGAGCATGACAAACAGGAAGTAGTAAGTCATTTGCAAGTGGTTGGCTGCAATCTGCAAGGCGGCAAAAAGCGCCGTGACGGTCGCGCCCCACAAGTATTTGCCGCGATAGGCCAGCACCAAGCCGGCGATGGTGGGCGGAATGAAGCCGAGGGTGTTCACCTTCCAGAGGTGTCCGGCGGCGATGATGATGAGAAAATAACTCGAAAACGCCCATGCCGTCGCGCCGAAAGCCGAGAGCAGCGGTTTGAAACGCAGGGCACGCATCAGCAGGTAGAAGCCGAAGAGATAGAGGAAGAGGAAGCCGAGCGGGCCGGAGGTGCAAAGGCGCACGACGGTCTCGACCACGCTCATCACTTTCGTCGAACCGTAGGTCGGCGAAATCTGATAAGTGGGCATACCCGAGAAGATACTGTTCGTCCAACGGGAGCGTTCGCCCGTGGCCTCATGATAAGCGGCTTGTTCCTGTCCCTGTCCCATGCCGGCCACGGTGTCGTGGCCGCCCAATACGAGACCTTCGCTGATGGGCGTGGCGAAATAGGCGAAACTTACCAGCAGAAAACACAGCACAACCACGAGGTCGGGCCATGAGCGGCGAAGAAATTGTTTCATCTGATTAGTTACATGATTATTAAGTGGCAAAGTTACACAATGTCGGCCGAAAAGACGTATTTTTGTAGGCAAATCTCCATAAAAACTCCACGATGAAAATAGGAATCATCACGGCCATGCAAGTCGAGCATGACCAAATCGCGGCGCTGCTCACGGACTGCGCCGAACTTCCCACTGCCACTTTCGGTGCGCCCCCCGTATTGACGGGACGTTTGGGCGACCACACTGTGGTGCTGGCCATGAGCGGCATCGGCAAGGTGAACGCGGCACTCACGGCGGCGTCGCTGATCGCTGCTCATCGTCCCGATGCGATGATCAGCACGGGCTGTGCCGGCGGGCTCGCACCCGAACCCGGTGTGATGGGTGTCGTGGCTGCCGCTTCTACCGTCTACCACGATGTGTGGTGCGGCGAGGGCAATGCCTACGGTCAGGTGCAAGGGCTGCCGGCTCGCTTCGATGCCGATGCCCGTTTGCTGGCAGTGGCGCGTGACTTGGCCGACGATTCCGCCGTCGAGACGCCCGTGTGCTGCGGACTGACCTGCACCGGCGATAAGTTCATCACCGATCCCGCGGAACTCAAGGCCGTGCTCGGCGCCTTCCCCGAAGCGCTGGCCGTAGACATGGAGAGTGCGGCCATCGCCCACGCCTGTCACCTTCATAACGTGCCGTTCTTGAGTTTCCGTGTCATCAGCGATACCCCGGGCGCCGAAGCCCATTGGGAACAATATCAAGACTTTTGGGGCACGATGGCCGACCGCTCGTTCGGCATCACGCGCACTTTCCTTTCGCGCATTCCCGCTACTTTTTGAAACGCCTTTCGTATGAAAAAAATACCCTCCTTCACTGTCAACCACCTCACGCTGCGCCGCGGGGTCTATGTGAGTCGTCAAGATCGCGTGGGCGACGAAATCGTCACCACCTTCGATGTGCGCATGAAAGCGCCCAACCGCGAACCGGCCTTGCACGTCAATGCCATTCACACCATGGAGCACCTCGCCGCGACCTTCCTGCGCAATCACCCCGTTTGGGCAGATCGCGTGATCTATTGGGGACCCATGGGTTGCCTGACGGGAAATTACCTGATTTTGAAAGGCGATCTCACGTCGAGCGAGATTATTCCGCTGCTCATTGAAACCTATGAATTCATCGCGGCCTTTGAGGGCGAAGTGCCCGGCGCCACAGCGCGCGATTGCGGTAACTTCCGTTTGATGGATCTGCCCATGGCACAATGGGAAGCCCGCAAGTATCTCGACGAGGTGCTGCGTAATCTTACCCCCGATCGGTTGACTTATCCCGATTGAGGCGCGGTGACGCACTTAGTGCGTGAATTTTTCGTCGTTGTCCGGCGTTATTGCACATCGCCTTCACTCCTTGCCCGCCCGTGCAACCGATTGGGGTTGAAAGGGTGGGGGAGTGAAGGCGATGGTGCAAAGTTTTTCGTTTTTGTACGATCGGTAGATCGAAAAATCAACGCTCCGACCGGTTGCCGTTTCCTTTCGGGCGATTTCTACGCGCGCACGCGTATATATAAGGTATGGTGAGGTGGAAAGTAAAATGTTCGGCTTCGATCAAAACACCTCGCGCTGTGCTTCTCGCTTTTCCTGTTCCTTGTGAAATGCCTTGTGGGGCGCAGGTTACGCCCCCGTTTTCTTTTGAATGTCTTTCTCGTATTTATGCAGATACTTCTTTCGCCTGCCAAGAAGATGCACTCGTCTGTGCCTACTTCTTCGTTTGCGGTCAGCACACCGCGCTTTTTGTCTCAAGCCCTTGATATTGCCGCCCACATGAGTCGCTACGACGGCGAGGAGTTGGCCACCATCTTGGGCACCACGCCGCGTCTCGGTGCGCGGGCGGCCATGGATTTTGCCGCCTTGCTCGGCCAACCTACCACCGCGCCCGCCTCACTCATTTATGCCGGCATGGCGTATCAGCATCTTCGCGCCGAGGAGTTCAGCGCTGAGGAGATGGACTACGCACAGGCGCATTTGTGGATCACTTCTTTCCTCTATGGGCTCAATCGCCCCCTCGATGCCATTGCGTCTTATCGTTTGGAAGGAACGGTGCCGGCCCCCGGCGCGGAGGGACGTTCGCTTTTCGATTATTGGAAGCCCTTGCTCACCGATGTGCTCATCGAGAGCGTGCAGGCCGACGACGGGGTGTTGCTCTATCTGGCGAGCGGGGAAATGAAACGCCTCTTCGATTGGGCACGCGTGGAACGTACGGTGCAAGTGATCTCGCCGGAGTTTCGCGTGATGCAGGGCGACAAGCAGAAGACCATTGTCGTCTATGCCAAAATGATGCGCGGTGCCTTGACGCGCCATGTCCTTACGCACCGCATTGTGCGCCCGGAGGATTTGCGCGACTTCGAATATGAAGGTTTTGCGCCTTGGGGCGAAGATGAAATCCCGCGTTTGTGGGTGTGCGGCGGCTGATTCAGTCGAAAAGGGCGCGTAAGACGTCCGGACTCTTGAGCTCGGGCATGGCGGCGAGGTGCAATCGGTAGTAGACGATGAGCACATCGAGAATGCGGTTGCGCTGTGCGCGCGAGAAGCGGAAGAGATGCATGGTCGAAAAGTTCATGCGCAGTAGGTTGGCAAACACTTTTGCCTCCTCACCTTCCAATATGTGCGTGTGCATGGGACGCACGCCGGCAAATCGGCCGCCCACCAAATCGAAGTAGGGGAGTCCGGCCTGCGAGAGGTCGGGGGCGATGCCGAGAAAGCGCGTGAGGCGCATAAGAAATACCAAATGGAAATTGGCGTAGTCGCGTTCGGCGGTGTCGAGCCACTGCAAGGCCGCCGCCACGAAGTCGAAAACCTTTTCGTCGGCCTCCTCGCTGTGCACCACATGGAGGAGCATCTCGGCTAAGAAGAGCACCACGGCGGTTTTGGCCGGCATGGTGTGGAGTGTGAGCCGCGGTTGTGCAACGCGAGCAGCGAGCGGTTTGCCGAGTTGTCCCGTGCGTGGGCGATTCCACTCCGTGTCGATCACGGCCAGCGGCGTAAATAAGGTGTGACGCACGGTGGCACGCGGCGAATGTGTGATGCGCACCATAAAAGAAACGCGCCCGTATGTGCGTGCGAGGGCTTCGACGATTAAACGGTCGTCGGCATAACGAAGGGTGCGGAGTACCAAAATTTGGTCTTGAAGTAACATGCGGCGAAAGTACGGCAAAAAATAGGCTTTACCCCGATTTTTGCCCCGAAAAAGGGGCTGAAATGAAGAAAATGGAGGAAAAATGCACTTTTCGCGAAAAAAAATGGCCGAACTATTTGGAGGTTGAGAAAAATGTGCTACCTTTGCACTCGCAAACAAGGAACAACGGCACACCACAAGCGACGCTGTCAAACCTTAAGCAAAACGGTCCCTTCGTCTATCGGTTAGGACGTGAGATTTTCATTCTCAAAAGAGGAGTTCGACTCTCCTAGGGACTACAATCAATCGACTGTGGGGAGTTCGCAAGAATTCCCCGCTTTGTTTTAGAACATCCAGGTAACGTCTGAAGCAGCATCGTCGGGAGACGCCTATTTTCCTCCTGCTGAAGAGTGCCGGCAGTCAATTCTATATATTTCGAACTAACAAATTCCTATTCAAAATGGCAAATCACAAATCCTCTGTGAAAAGAATTCGTCAGACCGCCACTCGTCGCTTGCACAATCGCTACTATGCTAAGACGATGCGTAACGCCGTGCGCAAGCTCCGCGCCACGACCGACAAGGCAGCTGCCGTAGAACTTCTCCCCAAAGTGCAGAAGATGCTCGACAAGCTCGCTAAGACGAACGTCATCCACAAGAACAAGGCTTCGAACATCAAGTCGAGCATCATGCTCCATGTGAGCAAGCTCGCCTGATACGGCCGACAGATCTCGATACACACGGAGTCGCACCCTCGGGCGCTGACTCCGTTTTTCGTCTATATTCGGCAAAGGTGCAGCACTCGTCGATAGAATGGAGTACACTGCACCGCTGCTCACCAAAATGAGCCTCCTTCGTTGCTTAAAAGGAGCGCCTTTTGCCGAAATCCTTCACTGACTCATGAATCCCTCGTTGATTTCTCGCTTTCGTCGTGCAGGTGCACCGCTTTTGTTCGTCGCAGCCCTCAGTTTCGGCGCTGGATGCGACCACGATACGCCTACACCACAACCCGATCCCATCTGCCCCGAGCCGGAACAATGGCAACCGGCAGCTGCCGGTCGTTACGAAGCGCGCGTGCGTTATAGTTGTGATTGTCGCGATGAAGCGCAGTTGGTGCTGACAGCCGCTCCGGCCGTGGACGACACGCTGCGTATGCCGGCCGTGCGCCGCACAGTCTATGTCGACAAGCGCGATTTGCCCGGCGCAAACTTCACGATGGGGCGCAAGGTGGCCTTTCGTATCCGCGAATTTCGCATCGTACGCAATTATCATGCACTCGATTTGCGCCACGACGACAGTCTCGAATTCGTGTGCCGTGTGCAACCGCTCGGCGATTGACGGCTGCTTTTCCGGCGCCGGTCGGTAGACTGTGCGCTTTTCTCTTACGCTTCTATTCCGCTTTCTCTTTATGTTAGAAGATACTTTCGACATTCGCTCCGAACAGCAGACACCGCCTACGACAGAGCGAGAGTTTGAAAATGCTTTGCGCCCACTTTCGTTCGATGACTTCACCGGACAAACGAAAGTCGTGGACAATTTGCGCATCTTTGTCGAAGCGGCTCGTCGTCGCGGCGAACCGCTCGATCATACCCTCCTGCATGGCCCTCCGGGCTTGGGTAAAACGACGCTTTCCAATATTATTGCCAACGAATTGGGGGTGGGTTTTAAGCTCACCTCGGGGCCGGTGCTCGACAAACCCGGCGACTTGGCGGGATTGCTCACCTCGTTAGAGCCGAATGATGTACTGTTTATCGATGAGATTCACCGTCTTTCGCCAGTGGTAGAGGAATATCTCTATTCGGCGATGGAGGATTATCGCATCGATATCATGATCGACAAAGGGCCTTCGGCGCGTTCCATCCAAATTGACCTCAATCCCTTCACACTTGTCGGTGCCACGACGCGCAGCGGTCTGCTCACGGCGCCGCTCCGTGCCCGCTTTGGTATCAACCTGCACTTGGAATATTATGATTCGGCGACGCTTTGTGACATCGTGCAGCGCTCGGCGCACATTTTAGGTGTGCCGATGGACCCGAAAGCCGCGGCCGAAGTGGCCGGACGCTCTCGCGGTACACCGCGTATTGCCAATGCACTCTTGCGCCGCGTACGCGATTTTGCCGAAGTAAAAGGCGATGGTGCGATCGATGTGCCCATTGCGCGCATTGCGCTCGAGGCGTTGAATATCGACCGCTTCGGTCTCGACGAAATCGACAACAAGATTTTGACCACCATCATCGATAAGTTCAAGGGTGGTCCTGTGGGTGTGACGACTATCGCCACGGCCATAGGCGAAGATGCCGGCACGGTGGAAGAGGTGTATGAGCCGTTCTTGATCAAAGAGGGCTTCATTCGTCGTACACCGCGCGGTCGTGAGGTGACGGAGCTGGCTTATACACATCTCGGACGCACCCCTTATGGCACAGCTGCCGAAGAACTTTCCTTGTTTTGAGTTTCTGATCCACAACTTGTTATGATTACATTTAATGCGCTCTCACTTCCGGTCCCTCCGCTCGATGTTGCGCGTGAAACCGCTTGGTTGCGCCGCGTTGTGGCCTCGCACGGTCGGCGTTTGGGCGAGGTGAACTACGTGTTTTGCAACGACGAGGAAATACTCGATGTGAACCGTCGTTACCTTCAGCACGATTATTACACCGACATCATTACTTTCGACTACAGCGCGGCCGATGTGCTTTCGGGCGACCTCTATATTTCGCTCGATACGGTGCGCACGAACGCCGAACTCTTCGGCCGTCCCTACGACGAAGAGTTGCACCGCGTGCTCGTGCACGGCGTGTTGCATTTAGTCGGTATCAACGACAAAGGCCCCGGTGAGCGGGAAATCATGGAAGCCGCCGAAGATGCCGCTTTGGCCTTGCGTTGAAGGTATGTAGACCGCTCCTCATTTTGAAGATATACGTCTGCGCCACGCAGGTTTCTGTGTAGATTGGTGCAGGTGATTATTCCTTTTTCTACCTGAGTTCGGTCTAAGCAATCCACCTTTCACTTTCTATGATCGGCGGGATGCTTTTTAGGGGAGATGCTTAGACCGAACTTAGGTTAGGATGTGAGGTCTACTGCGTCTAAACTTTTCGCGGACGGCAATAAACCGAATTCAGCACACGGATCTCCTTGGGCTCCTCGTTCGTGGGCAGTACCCTTACCGGCAACCTTTTGAAGTGACGCAAACGATTGTTGTACAGCGAATTGCACACTGAATGAACAGAAGGCAGGGTAGCTTCGATCATGTCTCGTCGCGGTCGCGTGAAGACACACCCCGAGCCGGAACGTAGCGCCTTTTTGTCTGTTCCGAGAGGTGGAGATATGGCTAAGTCGCGCCGGTTCAGTAAGTCAAAGAGCGTTTGCGCCGGATGGTCGGGAAAAAGCACCTCGACTTTGCGCTATATAGACGCCGCAGTGCGGCGGAATGAAGGGAAGTTGTGTTTTATCAAGCGCAAAAGTAAGGATTTAGTTTCGAATTGTCGAATATTTTGCGAGAAAAATGTTTCGTTTTTTGAGGATCTGGAGAGAACGAATAAAAACTTGTGGACTTTCTTTCGAAACGCCCCTTCTTTTCTCTGCTTCCTCCCCGCTTTTTTTGAAAAGACGCCCGTCCCTTCGCTCACGGTGTCACCCATGGTTTCCTCATCCGCACCTCCGTACACGCGAACGGACACGCCCCTGCGCATCGCGCACTCAGCGAGTTTGAATTTCTTGCCTTCACCCTTCACCTTCACCTGCAAGTTGTTGGTACAGTGCGCGTTGTGTGTGAAGGAAATGCCCTTTTCTTGCCTTCACCGGTGAAGGAAAAAGGGGTGAAGCCTTCACGCGCAAGTTGTTGTTTCATAGGCCTTTACAGTCGTAGGGTGAAGAGGTGAAGGCAAAAAACGAAAAACAGCGGACGCGCGCGCTACGCGTGCGCGTTGGGGGCTGAAGTGGGAGACCGGTGCACTTTCGAGAAAGGGCTTCCGGCAGTTGATCATCACTCCATGTCGGATGAACCTAATAGCATGGCTAATTGCCATGATCTGTGCCCAACAGTTCGTCTGTCGTTGTCTAATTTCGGCAGCGGAACGAGGGGCGGCTTTACACGCTGAGAACGGGTCACCGCAAGAACGTCCCCGAACTGCGCAAAAAACTCAGCCGAAGAAGAGATAGCAAATGGCAATGGCAGCCACAATGCCGGCCAAATCGGCGAGCAAGCCCGCGGCCACGGCGTGACGCGTGTGGCGAACGCCCACACTACCGAAGTAAACGGCGAGAATGTAGAACGTGGTGTCGGTGCTGCCTTGGAAAATGCACGACAAGCGCCCCACAAACGAATCCGCCCCGTGGGTGGTCATCGCGTCGACCATCATGCCGCGTGCGCCGGAGCCGGAGAGGGGCTTCATCAAGGCGGTGGGCAGCGCACCCACCCACTGTGCGTCGAAGCCGCAGCGCTGAACTGCCCAAGACACGCTGTCGATGAGGGCGTCCATCGCGCCGCTGGCGCGAAACACCCCAATCGCCACGAGCATCGCCACAAGATAGGGGATGATGCGCACCGCTGTTTCGAACCCCGCCTTGGCTCCCTCGACAAAGGCATCGTAGACGTTGATCTTTTGGCGAAGTCCTGCGAGGATAAAGGCGGTGATGAGCGTGAACAAGAGGACGTTGGCGCTCGTTGTGCCGACGCGGTTCATCATTTCGGCGTCGAGTGAGGCGAAACCCCAAATGATGCCGGCCACCGCCAGCGAAGCTCCGCCGAGTGTGAGCAGCAAAGTGCGGTTCAGGAGGTTGATACGCTGAAAAAGTGCCGTGACCATCACGCCGGCTAGTGTAGAAAAGAAGGTGGCCAACAGGATGGGAATGAACACATCGGTGGGGTTGGCCGCGCCTTGTTGGGCACGGTAGACCATGATCGACACCGGAATGAGCGTGAGTCCGCTGGTGTTGAGCACCAAGAACATGATCATCGCATTGCTCGCGCGCTCTTTCTGAGGATTCAACTCTTGCAGTCCCTCCATCGCCTTGAGTCCGAGCGGTGTGGCGGCGTTGTCGAGCCCTAGCATGTTGGCCGAGATGTTCATAAAGATGTTTCCCACCACAGGGTGGCCTTCCGGAATCTCGGGGAAGAGGCGTTTGAACACCGGGCCGAGGAGTCGCGCCACAAACTGAATGACTCCACCGCGTTCGCCGATCTTCATCACGCCCATCCAAAGCGACAATACGCCGGTGAGTCCGAGCGAAATTTCAAAAGCCGTCTTCGCCGTTTCGAAAGTCGAGTTCATAATGGCCGGAAAAACGTCGAAATCGCCCATGAACAAGAGGCGAAAGGCGGCAATGACGAAGGCGATGAGAAAAAAAGCAATCCAAATATAATTGAGTACCACGGTGTGAAATCAGTTGGTTGAGGAGAAAAAAAGCGAAAGTGGGCGACCCGCGGTCGAAACAAACCGTATGCGTGTGTGCGGGGGCTTATTTTTCGGGCGAAGTCGGCGCAGCGGGCAACGTGAGTTGTGCTCCGTCGAAAAGAATGCGTCCCTCGTCGAGAAATTGTTGCAGCAGTTGGCCGGCACGTTCGGCATCGAGTTGCGCAACGTGCCATTCGGCGACCGTGTGCGGACGACCGTCGGCCAAGAGTCGAAACAAGTTCGCTTCCAATTGGGCATCGGGCGTGCAAGGGTCGAGTGCCGGGCGGCAAACATCGCAGCGTCCGCAATCGTGGGCGGCGGGATCGTCGAAATACTCGAGCAACATCCGGCTGTGACAAGTGTCTCTGTCGGTGCAGTAGCGCACCACGCCTTCAATGCGGCGCGTGTATTGGTCGAGACGCGTCTCGTAAGCGTCCGCACCGATGGACAAACGTTCGCCCGCCGTGCGCCGCGTGAGATAACGCAACGTCGACACGCTCTTGTGCGGGATGTAGTGCAACAAACGCGCGCGGTTCAGCGCCATCAGTTTCTCATAGAGCACCTCTTCGCTGAGGCCGCACGCGGCGGCGAGGGCTTTTTCTTCGATAAAAACGTAGTCGGCAAACAGTCCGGTGTAGGTGCGAAAGAGCGCAGTGAGCACTTTGTCGCCTTCGGCCACACGATTGTGCACGCGATAGAGTTCTTCGCGCTTGACAATCATCATCAGGCGCGAGCGGCGCTCGTGTTTGTCGGTATAGAGGAGGTAACCCGCTCGTTCGAGGATGGCAAACGCGCTGACCACGGTGAGGGGGAAATAGCGGAAGCGGCGACAGAACTCTTCGAGGTCAAATTCGAAAGAACGCTCCTCGCCTTCGCCCTCCGGAATTTGGAGGTAGTAGGCCACATCGTCGTAGACTTCGCGAATTTTCTCCTTCGGCGGAAAGGTTTGTGCGATGCGTTGGGAGAGCAGTCGCACGTCTCGCGGATGGGTCAGGAGGATGGCTTCGGCCGGTGCGCCGTCGCGTCCGGCTCGTCCGGCTTCTTGGAAATAGGCTTCCAAGGAATCGGGCGGATCGAGGTGCACAACGAGTCGCACATCGGGTTTGTCGATGCCCATGCCGAAAGCATTGGTGGCGACCATCACGCGGGTGCGGTCGTTTTGCCACGCTTCTTGGCGCGCGTTCTTGTCTTCTGTCGGCAGTCCCGCATGGTAGTAGAGCGCGGGGATGCCTGCGCTCTGCAAGGCGAGGGCAGTGTCGCGCGTTCCGCCGCGTGAGCGCGTATAGACGATGGCCGAGCCTTCGCTTTGGTGGAGTAGGGCGATGAGGTCGCCGAGTTTGTCTTCGGACTGCCGCACGAGATAGGTGAGATTGGCGCGTTCGAAACTCATGCGGAAGACCCTCCGCTCGCGGAAGCCCAGTTGCGCCTGAATGTCGTCGACCACGGTGGTCGTGGCCGTTGCGGTGAGCGCCAAGATGGGCACGGTGGGCAGGAGGTGGCGGATTTCGCGCACCTGCAAGTAGGAGGGGCGGAAGTCGTAGCCCCATTGCGAGATGCAATGTGCCTCGTCGACCGCGATGAAACTCACTTTCATGTAAGCGAGTTTGAAGCGGAAGAGCTCGGTGTGGATGCGTTCGGGCGAAAGGTAGAGAAATTTGTATTCGCCGAGGATCACATTGTCGAGCTCGCGGTTGATTTCTTCGCGCGACAGCCCCGAGTGGATGGCCGTGGCACGGATTTTTCGCCGGCGGAGGTTTTCCACCTGGTCTTTCATCAGCGCAATGAGCGGTGTGATCACCAAGCAGGTGCCCTCCATCATAAGTGCCGGCACTTGGAAGGTGATGCTTTTGCCGCCGCCGGTGGGCATGAGGCCAAGGGTGTCGTGACCGGCGAGCAGACTGTCGATGATTTCGCGTTGGATGCCGCGAAAATCGGCGTAGCCCCAGCCGGCTTTCAACACCGCGCGCGGATCGTTGCGATCGATTGGGCTTTCTGTCGCGGCCTTCGTGGCGGGCAATGTCGCCGTGTCGGGGAGAAACTCCCCCTCCGGCGAGATCGGTTCGCCCCAAATGTCCTGCAAGGCTTGGTCGGTCGCGTCGGGTTGGCCGGGAGGTGGGGTGTAGTGGTCGATCGTCTTACTCACAGGGACGAATGTCTTCGATTTGCAACTGCACCTCGCCGCGTTTGTGGGAGTTTTCCTCCACCGCGTAGCAGATGCCGAAGGCGCGGCGCGTTTTGATGTAGCGTGCCTGCGAACTTTGGCCGAAGGCAATGCCGTTCATCACGGCGTTCGATTTGTTGTCGACCAATTCGAGGCGAATGTGCTTCTGTCCGAGTCCCACCACCTTCGAGGTGCCATAGTCATAGACGCGGGGCGTGCAGAAGAGTGGGCGCTCGTTGCCGGGCCCGAAGGGGGCAAATTTGCGCAACTGCTTGTAGAATTCGAAATCGACCTCGTTGAAGTCGAGCACAGCGGTGATGTCGAGCGAGGGTTGTGTCTGTTCGTCGAGAATGTGTTCGGCCACGTAGGCTTCGAAACGTCGCGAAAATTCCGGCACGTTCTCCACTCGCAGCGTGAGTCCGGCGGCATAGGTGTGTCCGCCGAAGTTTTCGAGCAGGTCGGCGCAGCTTTGCACCGCTTTGTAGACGTCGAATCCCGTGACGGAGCGCGCAGAACCGGTGGCCATGTCGCCCGAGCGGGTCAAGACCACGGCGGGGCGATAGTATTGTTCGGTGACGCGCGAGGCCACAATGCCGATGATGCCTTTGTGCCACTCCTCGTTGTAGATGACAATGCCGCGGCGCTCTTCGAGACCCTTCATGGCGCTGACCTGTTCGGTGGCTTGCTCGGTCATCTTGCGGTCGAGATCTTTTCGCGCCTCGTTGTAGAGATTGATGTGCGAAGCCTGATTGAGGGCGGTGGAGTAGTCGTTTTCGACCAGCAGTTGGACGGCTTCTTTGCCGTTTTGCATGCGTCCGGAGGCATTGATGCGGGGGCCGATGCGGAAAATGATGTCGTTCATCGTCAGTTCGCGGTCGGCCAGTCCGCACACCTCCACGATGGCTTGCAAACCAATGGAGGGGTTGGAGTTGAGGCGCCGCAGCCCGTGGTAGGCGAGGATGCGATTTTCGCCCGTGACGGGCACGATGTCCGATGCAATCGACACGGCACAGAGGTCGAGCAACTCGTGCAAGCGGTTGAATTCAATGCCATTGTCGGCGGCAAAGGCTTGCATGAACTTGAAACCCACGCCGCAGCCCGAGAGGTGCGTGTAGGGGTAGTGATTGTCGCGGCGCTTGGGATTGAGAATGGCCACAGCCGGGGGTAAGATCTCGTCGGGAACGTGGTGGTCGCAAATGATGAAATCGATGCCACACTCCTTGGCATAGGTGATTTCTTCGACGGCCTTGATGCCACAGTCCAAGACGATGATGAGGCGCACACCGGTTTCGGCGGCATAGTCGATACCGCGTTTCGACACCCCGTAACCTTCTTCGTAGCGGTCGGGGATGTAGTAGTCGATGTTGCTGTAATAGCGACTGATGAATCGATAGACCAGTGCCACGGAGGTGACGCCGTCGACGTCATAGTCGCCGTAGACCATGATGCGCTCCTTGCGCGCGATGGCGAGGTTGAGGCGTTCGACCGCCACCTGCATGTCGTTCATGAGGAACGGGTCGTGCAGGTCGGTGAGTTGCGGGCGGAAGAATCGGCGTGCTGCGGCGGCTGTGTAGATGCAGCGCTCGCGGAGCATGCGCCCGAAGACGGGGTGCATGCCCAATTCTTCGGCGAGTCTTCGGCCTTCGGCTTCTTCGCCGGGAGGGGCGGGGACGTAGTTCCACTGGTAGGTCATAATTGCGAGGGGCTTGGCGTGTTTGTCGATCGGGGTTGTGGCTTTTCGTGAGTGGGCGCGGAAACAGCGGGCACAATGTGCGGCGCTGTGTGCCGTATCGGCGGGGCGTTGCTCGCAGTCGAGCAAGGGGCTGCGCAACCCGGTGACGCGCGATTTGTCGCACGAAACAGATCGATAGGCTAAGATACGCATATTTTTTGGAGGCGGCTGTTTCTTCTGTGTTGATTTTGCCAAAAAAGCAGCGAAAATCAGTGGTTTGCCGTTTTTCTCGTCCCCTTTCAGGCAAAACAAGGGGGCTTTCGTGCGGAAGTTGTGAACTTTTTGGCGAAAGTCGTGGTGTTTCGAAAACGGGGTGCCCGAGGCGCTTCGAATAGCCGACAAGTGGGTACGAAAAAACGGGATTTGTCTTCGCGATTGAAGACAAATCCCGTGTGTGAATGGGGAAAGTGGGGCGAATTGCTGTCGCCGCTTTCTGCTTTTGCGGTGGTTTAGGCCAAGAGTGCCTTTACCTTTTCGCTGATGACGCGGCCGTCGGCACGTCCGGCGAGGCGTTTGGAAGCCAGGCCCATGACTTTGCCTATGTCTTTGGGCGAAGTGGCGCCGACTTCGGCAATGATGTCGCGGAGGGCGGCGGTGAGTTCCTCGTCGGTGAGGGCTTTGGGCAAGTAGGTCTCGATCACGGCCACTTCGGCGAGTTCGCTCTCCGCGAGGTCGGGGCGATTCTGCTCAGTGTAGAGGGCGGCGGTGTCGCGTCCCTGCTTGGCGAGTTTGGCGAGGATCTTCATTGCGGCTTCGTCGGTGAGTTCACCGTTGCTGCCGGGAGCGGTCTTCGCTTCGATGAAATATTTCTTGACGTTGCGGAGGGCTTGTGTGCGCACCTTGTCGTGCGCTTTCATGGCCGACATGATGTCGGTGCTGATCTGGTCGAAAAGCATAGTGGTAGGGGTGTGAAGTTCGCAGTGCTTGCGGAGTGTTGCCACGTCAGGCGCTGCCTTTGGGCAAAATGCGGTCGGGGCAACCCATTTCTTGCGGTCGTGCGAACGGTCTGTATTATTCGTTGGGCTCAGTTTGGGGGGCTTCCTCTTCGGGGGTGGGCGCTACCACCGGCTCTGCGCTGTTGCTGTTTTGGCGGATGCGGCGCAAATCGCCGTCGGTGCGGCGAATGGTGGGAATGTTCTCGATGTCGGAAATGAGCACTTCGTTGTCGAGGTCTTCGGGTTTGAGGACATAGTAGCGGGTGTAGCGGGTGCGTTCGCCCTTTTCGCATCCGTAGTAGTTGCTGATGCGCTCATTTTCGGCGTTGATGCGTTCGGTTTCCTCTTCGGTGAGGGTATGATTGTCCTCTTCGGTGAGGTGGGCGGTGACATTGCGGAAGCCGGAGGCGAGGACAATGACGCGTACTTGGTCGTCGGTGAGGGTGGGATCGGTGGCCAAACCGTATTTGAAATCGACATTGGCGTTGATGTCCTTCATGAACTTGTCGATGTGATCCATTTCATCGATCTTCAACGTGTGAACCGGGTCTTCGGGGCTGAAGACGGCGAGGCGAAGCGACTTGGAATCTTGGATGTCGCGATCGTTGAGCAGCGGCGATTCGAGTGCGGCATCGATGGCTTTACGCAGACGGTTCTCGCCGGTGGCTACCCCGGTGGACATGACGGCCACTCCACCTTTGCGCAAGCAGGTGTCGACATCGCTGAAGTCGAGATTTACACTGCCGCTTCCGCCCATATTGATGATTTCGACGATGGAACGCACGGCGTCGGTGAGGGTGTCGTCGGCCTTCTTGAAGGCATCTTTCACCGTGAGGTCGCGATAGATGTCGAAAAGACGCTGGTTGTTGACGATGAGCAGGGCGTCCACCTCCTTACTGATGCACTCAACACCGTCGAGTGCTTTGTTGACTTGCAGCTTTTGCTCGAAAAGGAAGGGGATGGTGACAATGCCGACGGTGAGAATGCCCTTGGCCATGGCCTCTCGTGCAATGACAGGGGCGGCACCGGTTCCGGTACCTCCACCCATACCTGCGGTGATGAACACCATGTTGAGGTCGTCTTCGAGGGCTTCGCGAATGGATTCGACATTTTCCTCTGCCAAGGCGCGACCGCGTTCGGGACGTCCGCCGGCGCCGAGACCGGGGCCGAGTTGTACGTGATTGGGGACGGCGGAGTCTGCAAGGGCTTTGGCGTCGGTGTTGCAGACGAGGAAGCGAACGCCTTCGACATTCTCGCGATACATGTTGCTAACGGCGTTTCCGCCGCCGCCACCGACACCGATGACTTTGATGATGGCTACGGGGGCTTCGGGTTTCTTGGTGGGAGTGATTTCCACAAGGGGCTCGAAGTGTTTCTTTTCGTTGGGATGGGAGGCGTTATCAGACATGTTGGTGAGGTTGTTCCGAATCGGAGGTGGATGATTGGGGAGGGGGGATGAGCGATCGGCGCACGATTTGCGCGTGTAGCTCTGGAGAACGACGACCGGTGGGGGAAGATTCGACCATGCGAATGACTTCCGGGTTGTCGAGGTCGTCGGGTTGGAAGATGTAGACGGCGTGGCGACGATAGGGCAGGGGGGAAGGGGCGCTGAGACCGTATAATTCTGCCCTTCTTCGCTCGCGAATGGCTTCTTCTCTGGCGCGAACGAGATCGCGAGCCGTGGTGGTGGCATCAATATGTTCGCGCATGCCGCTGATGTCCTCGAGGCTGAAACCGCCGGCAAAGATCGTGGCACTGACATATTCGCCTAACGTCTCGTCGGGCGCCAATCCCCAGTAGAAATCGATCTCATTGGGGAACGAGTCATAGAAGCGATTCACTTCCGAAAGTTCGTCCATTTTGAGTCCTTCTTGAGGTTCGCCGTTGCCGGCGACGGATTGCTCGCTGTATTGGATAAAGAGGACAACGCACTTGGCGCGATAGATGTCATAGTCGGCCACGAGCGGGGAGCGCAGGGCGTCTTCTATGGCGCGGGTCAAGCGTCCGGGGCCGCGCGCATAGCCGACAGAGTGAAAACTGACGCCGCCCCGGCCGAGAAAATCGCGCATTTGGCGAAGGCCGATGGCAACGGGTGCGGTAGTGTTGACAGTGATAGACGAAAGTGAGGCGACAGGTTCGGCTTGTGCGAGATCGGATTTGGCAAAGGCAGTCTGCAGCGTGAGTTCGGGGTGGGTGATGAGGAGTTTCTCATTGTTGATCACCAAAAGACTGTCAACTTCTTCGACCAAAACCTGAATGCCGTCGAGTGCGTGGTCGATGTGTTCGATGCCCTCGAAGAGAAATGGTGTGGTGATGACCGCTGTTGTGGTAATGCCGAGGCTTCGTGCGATGCGTGCGATGACCGGTGTGCAACCGGTGCCGACACCTCCGCCGAAACTGGCCAATAGGAACAAAATCATCGTTTCTCCGGCGAGGGCTCTGATGATTTTGTCGGTGGAAGCGATGGCTTCGTCACGCGCCAATGCCGGATTGTTGCCCGAACCAATGCCGGAATTTCCTAATTGCAGCCGAATGGGGATATTCGATTCAGCAAGCAGGGCGGCATCTGTGTCGCAGGCTATGTAATCTACGCCGGTATATCCCTTTTCGATGAGCACCTGCGCGGCTTTGATGCCGCCTTGTCCGATGGCCATGACCTTGATGTTCGACGGTTGGCGGAGATTACCCAAATCGACCACGAGTTCCGGCCGGTCGGAGATCACGATGTCGGGTAACGGCATCGGTTGTGCGTCGAGGTCTATCAAGATTTTGCGTTCGCGCTTGGGAGATGGCATGACGGACGTGGGGAATAGAATTTAGGCGCTGAGAAGGGGCGTAGAAGACGTGGACAGGTAGCGGCAAAGCGTGGTCTCGGGCTAATTTCAAGGCTGTGAAATGATGCGCGAGGAGGAATTTCGAGCGAAAAGGGAGGGGAAGCGGAGCGACCGCAACGGTTACTCGTCGTCGGTAACCATGTTGTTGAGGAAACTTTTGAGTGATTTGAGGAAATTCTTTCCCTTGTTCTCTTTAGGTTGCTTTTTCTCCTCCTTCTGTTCCTCTTTCTCTTCCTTCTCCTTGGGCGTAGTTTCCTCGTTCTGCGTGACTTGAGGATTTACCTCTTCGGGAGTTGTGATGTTCGTTTCCGGAGTTACGGTCTGCTCAACCGAGGGATCGGGATCGTCTTTGAAGAGTACCGGTTCTTTTTCAGTCTGTGCTCGTGCGCCGGCGTTGCAGTTGGAATCTGCATTGCGGATGACCGAGAGCACGACATTGTAGATGGCATTCTCGTTGAAGAGCGTTTCGTTGCAACGAATGGCCAGTGCGTTCGGAAGTCGGTCGAAGTGCACGTTCCAGTTGGGGAAGTATTGGGCAAAGGCCACGTTGAGGTGCGGAAGTTGCGCGGCACCTCCTGTGATGTAGAGGCCATTGACGAGCGTGTCGCTGTCATATCCGGCATATTCGATCTGTGCTTTGATGTTTTGTACGATCTCCGAAGTGCGCGCTTCGATGATATCATACAATTCAGCGAGGGGACGTGCGCGACCGCCGTCACGAAGATGGATTACTTCGCTGTTGTCGTCGGTGCGATTCGCCTCGGGATAACCGTAAGTGCGCTTGAATTCTTCAGCTTCGCTCTCTTCGCAGTTGAAAATGCCCGCAATGTCGCGCGTAATGTTCAGTCCTCCGAGCGGAAGAACGGCAAAGTGGCGGAGCAATTTTCCGCGATAGACTGCAACGGTGGTGGTTTCGCTGCCCATGTCCACAAAGACACAACCGGTGCTGCGTTCTTTTTCGTCGGTCATCACGTTGGCCAAACGATCGGCGGCCATCGTATGACGTGCAATCGGCAGACCGGCTTTGCGGAAACTGGACTCGATGGTCTCGATGGCGCCGGCATTGCAAATGATATTGAGGAATTGCGCACGAATGCGATCCGTCATCACGCCCACAGCCTCGTTGGTCGAGAAAGTACCCATGGTATATTCGAGCGGAAGCGAGTCGATAAGGATCTGGTCTTGGCTGATCTTATCGCGGTTGTCAGCTTTGAGCGATTCGATCAACTCTTGTTGCACCGTAATTCTTTGCGGGAAAGTGCGCTCTTCAAGGTGTGTCGTCGATCGCATGCCCTGACAGTTGAGGGCAACATAGACTTGTTTGATGTTGCAATTGAGTTGATTCTCCATGCGCTCGCGAATGCTCTTGAGGCACTGCGTCATCTTATCTACATTATATACACGACCTTTGCGAATAAAGTCGGTAGATGAAATGGCCATATACGAGAGCACATTGACAGCTCCTTCGCTGTCTACGCGTCCGACCATGCCGGTGACTTTGGTAGAGCCGATGGCAATGGCCGCATAAAAGGGACTGTTGGGGTCTGTGAACATATAAGGGAGGATCTTTGAAAGCGTTATTTAATACCGATCACCTGATTTTCGTAGGCGACGGAGATTTCTCTGTATTTGTGCCATCCTACTTTGGGAAGCACTTTTTCGTAAAAGGCGCGCAGGTTGCGCAGTTTGAGGTTGAGTTTGTCGGGTGTGCCTAAATGTACCAAGGGGTTCCCGACGCGCATCACCAAATCTACATTGCCGTTGGGCAAAACATTAATTTGTTCGATTTGGCTGTTCCAAAATTCGTCGTCGTGCATGATCATCCCCAACTGCAAAAGATGTCTCCGCACGTAGAGTTCGTCAGCCTGTCCGGTGATGATGGCCACATCGGCTTCATAACCTTTGGCTAACATGCGCACTCCTTTGTTGTCTACATAGTAGTCTTCGCCCTTTTCATTCATAATGCGGAGCAAGGGGAGACGTTGTGACACGTGAATGCGCACACAATTTCCCGGTGTTTTCACGCAAAGGACTTCGCTAATGTAGGGATTTTTCTTGATTTGCTGTTCCAAATCCAGCAAATTGATGTCTTTCATGCTTTGCCCCACAGGGTAGTGTCCCGATTTGTGTAGCATTTTCTCCACCGCATCGCGTGTGATGAGTGTGGCTTGCGCGCTGTCGGCAATGACAATGCTCACCGTGCGGCACGGTGTGTCATCTTTTCGCCACAAGAAGGTCACTGTGGCGAAAATCAGGTAAGCAACTGCCAAAAACAGCAGAATAAGTTTGAGTAGCGTGCGCATAGCGGGGGCACTGTAGGTGGAGAGACCGAGTTACGAACGAGGAAAACAATGCGTGTTGTGGGTCGGCAGCGCGGAGTGGCCATTTGTCGTGCCGCGGTGGTGCGCTGCGAACATGAAAGGCCTCAGTCGAGCGAAAGCAATTTAGGCTTCTATCTGATATTTAGCCCGAAGGATATCTGCGATTTGGGGACAATAGGTGTCTGCGTCGCCGGCACCGAGCACCACCAGGACGTCGAAGTCTTCTTCTTCGGCGATTTTAGGCAAATCTTGGAGGTGCGCCATTCGACGTTGCATGTCGGGACGCAAGCGGTCGTAGATAAGTTGTGAAGTCACCCCCTCAATCGGCAGTTCGCGAGCAGGGTAGATGTCAAGCAGGATCACTTCGTCGAGCAAGGAGAGTGATTCGGCAAAGTCACCATAGAAATCGCGCGTGCGGGTGTAGAGGTGGGGTTGGAAGATGGCTGAAATCTTGCGGCCGTCGAAGACTTCGCGCAAGGACTGAATGCTTTGTTTGATTTCTGCGGGGTGATGAGCGTAGTCACTGAGGAAAACGCAGCGGTCGTTCTTGATTTTGAAATCGAAGCGGCGATCTACACCGGCATAGGTGCGCATACCTTCTCGAATCTCTTCGGCCGAAGCCCCGGCAATTTGCGCCAAAGCGCAGGCTGCAATGCCGTTGTCGATGTTGATGCTCACCGGTACGCCGAGTTCGATGTCGCTGATGTTGCCCAAAGGCGACATCAAATCAAAGACAATGCGCCCGCCGCCGATGCGAATGTTCTCCGCATGGAAGTCGCCTTCGGTGCGCGCGTAGTCATAGCGGCGCACTCCCGGTTGCAAACGCTCGGTGAAGCGCAAACCGCGGTGCGTGATGAGCGCTCCGCCCGGTTGAATGAGCGAGGTGTAGTGCGAAAAACTTTCGAGATAGGCCTCTTCTGTGCCGTAGATGTCCAAGTGGTCGGCATCGGCCGAGGTGATCACCGTGGCATAGGGGCGAAGGTGGTGGAAAGAGCGGTCGAACTCGTCTGCCTCGATGACAACAAAATCACTTTCGGGCGCGAGGATGTAGTTCGTGCCGTAGTTTTTTGTGATGCCGCCCAAGAACGCGTTGCAATCCACCGCGCTCTCGTGCAACAGGTGCGCGGTGATGGCCGAAGTCGACGTTTTGCCATGCGTTCCCGCCACGCAAAGTCCCTTCTTGGTCTTTGTGAGCGTGCCGAGCACCTGTGCGCGTTTTTGAATCTCGAATCCGCCCTCGCGAAACCACTGCAATTCGCGGTTGTCGGCGGGGATAGCCGGCGTATAGACCACGAGTGTGTTTTTAGGGTCACGACAGGCTGCGGGGATGAGTTCGGGGTCGTCTTCAAAGTGGAGCGCAATCCCTTCTTCGCCGAGTGCGTCGGTCAGATTGGAGTGGGTGCGATCGTAGCCGGCCACGAAGCAACCGAGTTGTTTGAAGTAGCGTTCGAGAGCGCTCATGCCGATGCCGCCGGCACCGAGGAAGAAAACGGAAGTATATTGCATTGCAATCAGTTGCGGAGAATAAGGGTTATTGGGCGCCTTGCGCTGCTTCGGCCAAGCGGATCACCTCATCGGCAATGCGGGAAGCCGCATCAGGATGCGCCAGTTGTCGCACGTTGTGCGAGAGTTTTTCTAGTTGTGCTTCGTCGCCCACCGTTTTCAGCGCCAGGGGCATCAGTTCGTCGTACGCCTCACTGTCTTTCACATAGAGTGCGGCGTCTTTCTCGACGAGTGCCAAGGCATTGTGTGTCTGATGGTCTTCGGCCACGTTGGGCGAAGGGACGAGAATGGAAGGTTTTCCCAACAGCGCCAATTCGCTGATGCTCGAAGCGCCGGCTCGGCTGATCACGAGATCCGCCGCCGTGTAGGCCGCACTCATGTCAGTGACGAAGTCTGTCACCACGAGGTTGTTGGGATGCCCCTCTGTCTTGAGGCTTTCGGCGATGGCCTCTTTATAATAGCTGCCCGTTTGCCAAAGCACTTGCACTTCGGGGTGGGCTTCGAGGAGCGAGCGCTCGCTGAGCACACTCTCGTTGAGCGTTCGGGCGCCAAGGCTACCACCGATGACGAGAATGGTTTTCACATCGGGACGCAACCCGAGCGCGCGGCGTGCTTCGGCCTGCGAGAGGGTGGGGTGGAGCAGGTTTTGTCGCACCGGGTTACCGGTGAGCAGGATACGATCGGCGGGGAAGAAGCGCTCCATCTTGTCGTAGGCCACGCAGATGCGCTGCGCACGCTTCGCCAAGAGTTTGTTGGTCACGCCCGCATACGAGTTCTGTTCTTGCAACAAAGTGGGGATACCCATTTTGCCGCACACGTTCAAGGTGGGGCCGCTGGCATATCCGCCTACTCCGACCGCCACCTGAGGTTGAAATTCCTTAATGATGCGTTGTGCCTTTCGTTGCGAGCGCCACAGACGAATCAAGACGCCGAAGTTGCGCCACAAGCGTTTGCGGTCGAAACCGGCGATGGGTAAACCTTCGATGCGGTAGCCGGCTGCCGGCACGCGTTGCATCTCCATGCGGCCTTCAGCGCCCACAAAAAGGATCTCTGCGTCAGGTCGTTTGCTGCGCA
>ERZ773027.317-NODE-317-length-30951-cov-5.719349_pt1 | contig 30951 bp, 42 predicted proteins | sample MGYA00511032_ERZ773027 | MGnify/ENA primary metagenome ERZ773027 (study PRJEB29015, sample SAMEA2738138) | human oral metagenome | biome: human oral; feature: human-associated habitat; material: saliva | place: China | collected 2190 ... | reverse complement strand
AAAAAGGTGCACAGATTTTGAAGAAGTACACAAGCCACTAAAAGTGTACAGATTTTGAAGAAAGGTGCACAGATTTTGAAAAAGGTGCACAGATTTTGAAGAAGTACACAAGCCACTAAAAGTGTACAGATTTTGAAGAAAGGTGCACAGATTTTGAAAAAGGTGCACAGATTTTGAAGAAGTACACAAGCCACTAAAAGTGTACAGATTTTGAAGAAAGGTGCACAGATTTTGAAAAAGGTGCACAGATTTTGAAGAAGTACACAAGCCACTAAAAGTGTACAGATTTAAAAAAAACGAAAAGGTATCTTTTTTATTTACTTTGTTATCTTTTATGGTATCATTGTTTTGTTTTAATGATACTTGAGGGCGGATATGTCAGAATTAATTGTTTATAAATCAAATGGATTAGTGGTTAGTCGTTATGATCTTACAGAGCAGGAAACAAAACTAATTTCTTATGGGATAGCTAAACTTAATCCTACTTTAACTAATCCAACAAAAGAAGATAGAACTGTAATTATTCCCTATAAAGAATATGCGGAATTTATGGGAATGAGCGATAAATTAGCGTGGACTAATCTTAATAATGCAATCTCTAATCTTATGAGCAGAACGATTGAAATTATCAATCCCGACCCAAAAGCCGAAATTACTAAGATCATTTTTCAATGGGTAAACAGAGCTGAATTTAATCAACAAAATCAAGCCGTAGAGCTTACTTTTAGTAAAGAAATTAAACCTTTTTTGTTTAATCTGAATGAGTTTGTTAAATACAAATTAGAGCATATAAAATCGCTTAACAACAAGTATTCTATGCGGTTTTATGAGATTTTATTAAAGCTATTGGGCGAAACAAAAAAAACAAAGGCAGATGTAGAAGTGCCTTTGTCCGAGTTCAAAGATATGTTAGTTTTGGAAGCCAATTACCCAACGTATAAACAATTTAACCAACGCATTTTAAAAATGATTGTAAATGACGTTAATAATAATTCTAACTTAAACGTATCATTTACGACAAAGGGGCGACCTGTTGATACATTGGTTTTTTCTATTGAAAAACAAGAGCAGAAAAAAATTATCGAAGAAATCGCCCCAGTTGAACCAAAAAGGAAAACGCACCAACAGCGATTAGATGAAGAACGGATAACCAAAACAAAATACATTTTAGACGATCACAAGGCAGGGAAAATAACCCTATCAGAAAAGGAGTTCGATTTACTTTGCAATATGTACAAGCATTATTACGATAACGGGAGCTTTAGCCTACAAGGAAAGATTACAAGCAAAGTGATAGAATTTTTTGATAGTGTACTGAATAAGTATTTACCCCGTATGCCTAAACGTCGCTAATCAGCAAAACGCTAGAAATGAAAATTTTTAGCGTTTTTTATTGCTTTATCATTTAAAATAGGTACAATAATTGTGTACCTTAATATGGTACACAAAAAAAGAACGTAGTCAATGATAAACCACAAATAGCTAACACTATCGGCTACTTTTTTTATTTTCTATATTTAAGGAGAATATAGTTCGCTATGTCAGATAGTTATTCAGTGGTTAAAGCGAAAATATCGCCAAAGTTAAAAGAAGAAGCCGTTGCCGTCTTAGACGGTTTAGGTATTTCACAAACTAAAGCGATAGAAAGTTTTTTTAATTATATCGCTACACATAAAGAATATCCTTTTGAGATAGAAAAGATAGTTACTTTAAGGAGTAATAAATAATGCTATTAGGCAAAGAGGTTTTATTAGCTTGTGCGTCTATTATCCAACCCGATACTATGCACGCTTTAGTCTCAACGGAGAGTGCTTATAATCCGTATGCTATTGCTATTGTTAATGGTTCGCCATTAAAAAGCCAACCAAAAACAAAAGAGGAAGCAGAAAAAATAATTGATGTTCTTGAAGCTAAATCAATGAATTATTCTGTTGGCTTAGGTCAAGTTAATAAGGTAAATTTTGAAAAATACGGTGTATCAGGAAAAGAGCTTTTAGAGCCTTGTAAAAATTTGCAAATAAGTTCGCAAATTTTGCAAAAATGCTATAACGCTTCCCCTAATAAATCTGTTGCCGAAGCATTAAGTTGTTATTATGCAGGTAACTTTTCTTTCGGTTTCGTAAAAGAGAAAGTGGGAAAATATTATACCGCTTATGTTGAACGAATTATCAACAATTTTAAAAAGGAAAATGAAATTGTTGTACCGAGTCTTGAAAGCGAAATCCCTCAAGCATTAGCAAAAGTTAGAGAACCAATAAACGCCAAAAAAGCGGTAACGTTAAAAGCGGAAAAATTGGTTTATTCGGGCAAAATGATTAAAAATATTTCAATCAATTCAACCAAGATTGAGGACACTCAATCAAATTCATCAACAACCTTTAAATTTTAATGGAGCATTAAAATGTTTAATAAAATTAAACAAACCGCAAAAAGTATTACTAATTCAGTAAGATCTTTTACCTCAATCAAAGGTGTTAAAGAAGCGACATTACTTGCTTCTGCAACCATTATGACTAGCCCTGCTTATGCAGGCTTTGAGAAAGCAACATCTTTACTCACTAATATTCAAACGTGGTTACGTGGAATTAGTGTAGTAGTTGTTACTATCGCTATTGTGGTTGCAGGCTACAAAATTATCTTTCAGGGACAAACATTCCGTGAAGTCGCCCCAATTCTTGTAGGTGGTATTATCATTGGTGCAGCAGCGGAAATTGCAAAACTTTTCGCAGCGTAACAATGATAACAAGCATAGGTATTTAAATAATATCTATGCTTATCTTGTATTTATTATTTTCTAATGCAGGATAGGGATTTTCCGAATATTGTAATACAAAATCCGTAAAATCCCCCCTGTACTTGCAGTAGGCTCACTTATGATTTCAAAAGATCCGTTGTTTAAAGCCCTAACACGCCCTGCAATGTTTTTAGGTGTGCCGTTAGTGCCTTTCTTTATGGCGTTTGCGGTATGTATTCTTTTCGCAATATATACTGAAGTCCGCTATTTTATTTTCTTCTTTCCGCTTTTTGGAGTTTTGCGTTTAATTACAAAAATTGACGAAAAAATTTTTCAACTTTACGGCATTAAACGTTATTTAATCGGTTTAAGAATAAGAGCGAGTGGATTTAAAAAATTGTTCTACGGTACTTATTATACCAGTCAAGATTTTTCAAAAGAGCGAGTAAAAAAAACGAGTGTTAGCGATAAAGGAGATTACACCGTGTTAGACCTTGAAAAAGCCATACCCCTTAAAAAAATTATTCCTTATTCTTCCTTAATTTCAGAAGATGTTGTGTTGTCTAAAGACGGTATCTATTCCGCAACGTGGGAAATTGAGGGAATTTCTTACGAAACCCGTAATGATGAAGATATAGATCGTTATAAAAATTCATTAAATACTTTAATTCGTTCATTGGCGACTGAAAATATTTCCATTTATACGCATAATGCCCGTTTATTTTCTACTTTAAAAAGTAACCATACCTTTAAAGACGGCTTTGCAAAAGATGTCAATGATACTTATGTTCAATCTTTCAAAAATATTGATTTTATGGAAAACAGCCTTTTCTTTACGATTTGTTATAATCCAAAAAAAGGCTTAGATACAATCAATAAAAAAGCTCAATCTAAAGATGAACGTTTAGAAGATATTGAGCTTAATTTACAGCATTTTAATGAAATTGCGAACCGTGTAGGCAATGCCCTTGATAAATTCGGTGCAAGCCGTTTAACGACGTATGAAAAAGATGATGTGATGTATTCTCAACAATTAGAGTTTTATAACTTTATCTTAACGGGAAATTATCAGCCAGTGCGAGTGTTAAATTATCCAATTTATAGCTATTTGGGTAATGTTGATATGGTAATGGCAAAAGATACCGCAGAAATTAACGTAAATGGTAAATTGAGTTATGTGCGTGGTATTGAGATTAAAGACTGGGTGCAAGATACGCACGCAGGATTTTTAGATAGCCTAATTGGTTTAAATTGCCGTTATATTCTTACTCAATCTTTTTCGATTGTGCCAAAAACAGAAGCATTAACGTTGATTGGCCGACAATTAAAACAATTACGCTCAACAGAAGATGACGGTATAAGCCAACAAGACGCTTTGTTATTAGCGAAAGATGAATTAGTTAGCGGTAATGTATGTTTTGGCGATCATCATTTTACCTTAATGTTATATGCCGACAGCTTAAAAGAAGTGCAAAAAATTTCAACAGAAGCCTTTGACAAGTTAAGTGATTTAGGCTTTATCGTTAGCCTTTCTAATATCGCTTTAGATGAAGCGTACTTATCCCAGTTACCGTGTAATTTTAAATTTAGACCCCGTGTCAGTATGATTAGCAGTAAAAACTTTGTGGGATTAAATAGCTTGCATAATAACCCCGTAGGCAAAGCAACCAATAATTGTTGGGGAAATGCGATCACGCTACTTAAAACAAACACAAATACCCCGTTCTATTTTAACTTTCATCAAACCCGTTTAGGGCGTAATGATTTTGGCGATATGCACTTAGGGCATACGGCTATTTTAGGTAAATCGGGTACAGGTAAAACCGTTTTAGCGACGTTTCTTTTGTCTCAATGTACAGCATTTTCAAACCCTGATACATTCCCTAGAAATAGCTTGAACAAGAAATTTACCGCAATTTATTTAGATAAAGACTATGGAGCGGAAATTGCCGTGCGTGCAATGGGCGGTAAATATAATCGACTTAAAAACGGACAGCCAACAGGCTTTAACCCGTTTATGTTGGAAAAGAACGAGCCGAATATCACGTTTTTAAATAACTTTATTGCTCTTTTAGCGACGTCGGACGGCTCAACATTGAGCACCAAAGACAAAGAAGATATTAACTTTGCCGTGCGTGCCGTAATGGACTTAGACAAGGAATACCGAGCCAATGGGATTAGCCGTTTATTGGAAAATATCCAAAAAGACGTAGATAATGAAAATTCATTAGAACGTCGTTTACGCATTTGGAAAAAAGGCGGGATTTATGGTTGGGTATTTGATAATGAAACGGATAGCCTTTCATTTAATGAATACGATATTTACGGCTTCGACGGTACAGAAGTTTTAGATAATCCTGCGGTAATCAATCCGCTTGCGTTTTATCTCTTATTCCGAGTACAGCAAATTTTAGACGGGCGACGGGTAGTCGTATTCCTAGACGAGTTCTGGAAATGGTTGCAATCCGATAGCTTTAGCGAGTTTGCTTATGACGGCTTAAAAACAATGCGTAAGAAAAATGGCTTTATTGTGCCAATCACGCAATCGCCTGATGAAATCATTAAAAGTAAAATTGCCCGTGCGATTATCGAGCAAGTTGAAACCTTTATTTTCTTGCCGAACAGTAAGGCAGACTATCACGAATATACCCACGAATTTAAAGTATCTGAAAAGGAATATAGCATTATTAAAAACCTTGAAGATGATAGCCGTATGTTCCTTGTGAAAAAAGGTTCGGAAAATGATAGTCGGGGTAATACCGTTGTCGCTAAACTGGATTTATCCGCTTTAGATCGGGGAAGTATGAAAGTGTTATCGGGAAGTGCTGATAATGTTGCTATACTTGATAAAATCGTGTCAGAGGTGGGCGAAAATCCTCAAGATTGGTTGCCTATCTTTAAAGCTGAAATGATGAATAATTAATATTTTATTGTTTTATTATAATAATAAAATATTATTGTAATAATTTATTAATTTGTTATAATAATCTCACTCAAGGAGTACAAAAATGAAATTTGTAAAATCAACAACCTTAGCAGTTGCATTGGCTTTAGGCAGTATTACAGCTCACGCAGGCGGAATACCTGTTATTGACGGTGCACAAATTGGAAACCAAATTAAAACGTGGGGTATTGAAGCTCAACGCTGGGCGAAACAGTTAAACCAATATAAACAAGACTTTGAAAATCAAAAAAACCAACTATTACAGCAAACGGGCATTTTACAAGGTATGACGGGCGTTCGTGATATGGCAGGTTTTATGAATGAAGTTAAAAGTACCCTTAAAGACGTAGCAGATTTAGATAAATGGTTAGGTGATACCAACAGCATTTTAAAACACGGTAAAGATATTTTATCGGATAATTTGAAAAAGGCGTTTGATGAATACGGTGCAACTAATCTTTGCAAAAATGCTAATTTAAACATTCAGAAAAAATGTGAGGGTGAAATTATTGTTGAGGTATTGAAGAAAGAGAAAATCGATCAAAATGCACGAAAATTAGAAAAACGTATATCTACGATTGAGAATATCGCAGATAAAATGAAAAACGCTAAAGATATGAAAGAAGCTCAAGACTTAGGTAATGCAATGCAAACACAAATGGCGTTATTACAGTCTGATAAGATTGCTATGGATTTAGCTTTAAGTACGGAGCAGTACAACCGCACGCAAGCTGAAAAGCAAAAGCAAGATGAAGTTAAGAAAAATGATATGACAATTACACAACCTTTTAAATAGGGCGGATTTATGAAAAAAATAGCATTATTTATTATGTGTTTTTCATTAGTTGCTTGTGGTGAAAAAGTTGCTCAAAAAAAAGAAGATAATGTGGTTAAACAACCATTTTCTTTAAGTGAAAAACCACAAACGGAAACTACTAAAAGTGAAATTAAACAACCATTTTCTTTGAGTAGCGAACCGCAAACTAAATCTAAATAAATTATAAGGGCGATAATTATGAGCAATGGTATTTTTACGCTAATAAATAACTTTATAGACGGACAAATGCACAAAGCAGTTGAGATTTTACAGACTAATATAGCTAATAGTGTGTCTAATCTAATTTTAATTTCAGTAACTACTTATTTAATGTTTTATGGTTATATGGTACTAGCTGATAAAATTCAAGCACCATTAAAAAGTGTTATATGGAAGTGTGCAGGACTTGCACTCATTATCGCCTTTATTAAAAATTCAGGTGGAATTTTAACCTTAGCAGGTGGGGCAGTTGAAGAATTATCTACAATCGGGAGTGGTGGTTCAGTAGGTTTGCAATTCTTAGATGACCAATATTTAAGAATGTATGAATTAGCTTATAACTTATGGGATAAAGGTAATGTATTTACAGGTGCGGTTGGTTTTCTCGGAGTTATGCTTGCGTGGGGATTTTTTACTGTTCCTGTATTTTCTATTTTTATCGTTTCAAAATTCACAATGTTTTTATTGCTAGGTTTTGCCCCGCTTTTCTTATTCTTTTTAATGTGGGGTTGGCTTAAACAATCATTTAGTAATTATTTATCAGCATTGTTAGGTAACGCATTTATTATATTGGTAATTAGATCGATTCAAAAGTTAGGTGTAGATTTTTTTGACCAATTTAAATATAACGGAGAGTCCGCACCTGCTTTAACTGGTTTATTGCTATTAGCTACTGCAATAATTCTTGCGTATTTATATATCTATATAATTCGTATTGTAAGAAATTTAATGACTGTTACAGTAGATCAAATACCAACACTAGGGGCTTTTGGTGGTTTAGGAGCTAAACAGCTAGATCAGAAACAACAAGCCCAAAAAGAAGCACAAGCACAAGCTCAAAGAGATCAAGTACAACAACAAATTTTACAACAATTACAACTTTTAAATAAAACTAATCCTAAATAGGAGTAACCCACAATGAAAAAACTAACACTTATTATATTTAGTGCATTGATATTATCTGCTTGTACAAGCAATTTACCGCCCGAGCCTAAATCGTGGAAAAACGATTTAAGCGGAGTACAAGAAGAACAAATAAACACTAATCCTAGCCTTGTAACCGAAGTAACAGGCGATAAAAATGTATGGAGTAAATAAGCAATGTTTGATCGTGAAAAGTCGAATTTAAGCCAAAAAAACAAAGAACAATTAAAAGGGGCTTTATCTTATGAGCAAGATAAAGAACGTATGTATAAACGCTCTAATAAAATAGCGTGGAGTATTGCTATTTGTTCTTTTGCTTTGTTGCCTATCACAGTCGGATTAGGTGGGTATTTTGGTTCTCAAATTATTGAGAAAATTAGCGAGCCTAAATTATTAAGCCTAGATAAATCAACGGGGATAATGGACTATGTAACCGTAGTTAATAAAGATACGATAACCGAATTAGACGGGCGAGAAAATTTAGATAAGTTTTTTGTAAATAACTATATTCAATTAAGAGAAAGTTATACATCACAAACTATTCAAAAAACCTATAATTTGACCCAACTTTTTTCAAGTGAAGATGTTGCTGATGACTTCCGCAAGGAATACGACAGAAAAGACAGTTTAGATCAAGTGTTAAAAACTGGTACAGCCAAAGTAACCGTGATTTCAATTACGCTTGAAAATATCGGTAACGAGAATTTAGCGACGGCCCGTGTGAAAGTGGATTACAACGATACACAAAAAACGTATTCAAAAAACTTTGTGATCCGTCTAGCTTATGAATATAAGCCAAATGTAGGCTTAGATTTATCTGAAAGAATGGAAAATCCAGTAGGATTTTTTGTAACCAGTTATCAAAAAGTACAAGAAAGTTTATAAGGAACTATTTTATGAAAAAATCACTACTAGCCTTATTTATTATGGGTATAACGTTCAATGTTGTTGCCGTTGATATTCCAAGAACATCTAGATTTGATGACCGTATGCAATATATTAATTATAACGGAAGTGATGTTACTGAAATTCGGGCTAAAGACGGTTTTGTTACCGCTATTTCCTTTGCTGATGATGAAACGATTGAGGATATTGCAATAGGTTTTTCAGGCGGTTGGGAAGTAAAAGATAATCGTAATAATGTTTATATCCGCCCAAAAGCCTTACAGCAAGGTGAGAATGGTTTTTTTGAACCAAAAGCAGGCGAGTGGGATACAAACCTTTTAATCGTTACAAATAAGCGGAATTATGCGTTTGATTTAAAATTAGTAAACGATAATAAAGATCGCTCTGCGTATTTTATGAAATTTGCTTATCCGACCGAAGAACAATTAAAGCGTAATGCCGAAGCAAAAGCAAAAGCAGAAAAAAATCGTGAAATAGCAAAACAAAAAGCAGAACAAGCCGAAACCGAAGCCGTAAATCAATCACTAAATAAATTTACCGTGCCGAGAAATTGGGATTACACAATGCGAGTGGGTAAAGATAGCCGAGAAATTGCCCCTAAATTCGCTTATGACGACGGAGTGAGAACCTATATAGGTTTTGATACAACAAATTCAATTCCTAGTGTTTTTTACTATCAAGGCGAACAAGAAATGATGTCAAATACAAGCGTTAAAAAACAGGGTAATTATACGGTAATTGTTGTACATAAAACCGCAAGCCGTTTTATTTTGCGTAGTGGTGAACAGGTTGTAGGAGTTATTAATTATGGCTTTGGTAAAAATCCAACAAGCCAAGTATCTACAACCACAAATCAAGTGATCCGTGAAGTTAAATAAGGTGCAAAATATGACAAACCAAAATCAAAATCCAGTTGATGAAAACTCAACAATGAATAACCAAACAGGGAGCGGATTAAACGCACCAAGTAAAACCGCTAATAAAAAATTAGGACTAAGCATTATGCTTTTAGGATTATTGGGCGTAGGCGTAATTGGTGCACCGCAGGTAATAAGTTTATTTAGTAGCGACAAGCAAGAAGAACAGCAAATCGAGCAAAAATCGAAATTAGCAAAAGAGTATCAAGCCCCAGTTGAGAGTAAGGAAGAAAATGTAAAAAAATTTTCTTTTGACGAGCAGACCGACGAAAAACCAATAGAAAAAATTGGTGAGGTTAAAGAAGAAGCCCCAAATAAAATGGTTAAATCTCTTACAGGCGAGATGATGAATAAATTAGGTACATTATCCAGTGGCCCAAGCGAAAAAATCGAAACAAAAGATAGTGAAGATCAAGATAATGTTAATCAAGCGATTGCAAGTGCTAATTCTTATTTAGCACAAAATCAAAGCGGTGATGAAAGCGGTGATCTAAAAGAGAAAATATCGACTACTCAAGGTGATATTTTCGGAAATTCCCCGACGTTTGAAGCCAGTTCTGCAAGAAAGGGTATTTTTAATCCTAATTTATTGTTAGAACAGGGTACATATATTCCTTGTGCCTTGCGTGGCCGTGTAATTTCTAATGTATCAGGGCAGTTGTCTTGCACAATCACGGAGAACGTTTATTCATCTAATGGTAATGTGCTTTTAATTGATAAAGGTTCAAGGGTAAACGGTTATTATCAAGGCGGAAGTGTTAATCACGGCTCTAACCAGTTATTTGTAGTTTGGCAAGAAGTGCGAACACCCGATAATTTAGTTATTCCATTAAATAGCGGTTCGACTGATGAATTAGGTGCAAACGGCTTAAATGGTTGGGTAGATAATCATTTTTGGGAAAGATTTAGTAATGCTATTTTCCTATCTATGATTTTAGACGGCAATAACATTTTATTAAGCAAAATGACTAATACCGCACAAAAAAATTCAGAAAATACCCGTGAAGCAGGCAAAGAGATTGCGACAACGGTACTTGAACAAATGGGCGATATTAAACCAACGCTTTATAAAAATCAGGGCGATAAAATCGGTATTTTTGTTGCGAGAGACGTAGATTTCTCAAGTGTTTATAAATTAAGACGTAGCAATCATTAATACATTTATAAAACGAAAAGGACGTATATTTTATACGTTCTTTTCAAATGAGATATAAAATATGGAAAACGTATCATTAAAACAATACACAAAAGCACTTTTTGGCGACTTGTTCGATAACAAGGCGATTACAGAAATTGTGATTAATCGAGAAAATGAAATTTTTTATGAAGATAGTAACGGTTTTCATATCGGTACAGCAGAAGAATGTGCAAGAGTAACGAAAAATAATTTAGAAAAATTTGCTAATGCCGTTGCAACGTCTTGTGGCCAAAAACTCAATGAGGGAAAAACAATTTTAGGTACAACATTACCAGGTGATGAGCGTATTCAAATTGTAATCCCCCCGTCGGTTGATAAAAATCAATTTTCAATAACCATTCGTAAACCAATGAGCAAATCTCTTACGCTTGAGCAGTATCAAGAAAGCGGTTTTTTTGATGATATTGTGATTGGTGAGCATTATCGCCCTACGGATTATCAATTAGCAGAATGTTTATCGAAAAAAGATTATTTGGGCTTTTTCCGTATTGCCGTAGAAAGCGGTTTATATAATTTGGCGATTGCAGGTGCGACAGGTTCAGGAAAAACAACCTTTATGAAAGCGTGCGTAAATGAAATCCCCGAACACGAACGCTTAATCACAATCGAAGATGTACGAGAGCTTTTTAGTGATAAGCACGACAATATCGTAAATTTACTTTACCCAAGCGAAGCGAAAACCACTGAAACAAGCGTAACGCCTGCACGTTTATTAAAATCGTGCTTGCGTATGAAACCCGACCGCATTTTGTTAGCCGAATTGCGAGCAGGTGAAGCCTTTGATTATATCAACGCAATTTCTAGCGGACACGGTGGCAGTATTACGTCGTTACACGCAGGCACAAAAGACGAAGTGATTAGACGACTAACCCTAATGACTTTACAAAATGAAACAGGTTCACGCTTACCGTATGATACCGCTAAATCCATTATCGAAGATACGATAGATATTATCGTGCATATCGGCAAAATCAACGGACAAAGACGAATTACAAGCCTTTATTGGAAAGATTACGAAAAAGTCCAAAAACATTTAGCAAAAGGCGATATATAAGGAAAAAATTATGGCAATCTCTATTACGATTGATGATAGTAATCTAATTGTTTTTGCTGATAAAGATAGTAGCTTTTTTTCTTTATTTTCGTTTGAATTAAATAAGCATACGTTAGAACGTTACACATCACTTTTAAAAAAATTCAAACAAGCAACGAGCAGAAAACGCAAACAAGATATTTTTATCTCAAAAAATAAAGATATTGGAGGTTTATGCTTTATCGTATTTAAAACCGAAGAATATAAAGATTTTGGTACAACGTGCGAAAAGCATAAAGCATTAGTTGATAAAATCGTTTTAGATGTTGAATTAAACGGCTTTCATTTTTCACAATTCGATAAAGAGATGACACGCCATTTTTTGACAAAGGCAGGAGTTGAAATTGAGTAATTTAACGAAAGAACAAAAAAACGCAATTAAGGTATTTATTCCTATTGTTGTATTTGGGATTTATGCTTTATCGGTTTGTGTATTAATCGCAATGTTGAGCGATTTAGGTAATGGCAACGTTTTTACTAAACTCAATAATGCTATACAGTTTATTCAATCCCGTTATTCTTTAACCCTACCTTTTAAAGCAATCGGGCAAGGCTTTATTTTAGAGCCTATTTTAGCTTTCCTGATGACAACTATTTTTCTTTTTTTCGTCGGTTTTGCTTTGCATATCGGAGCAAAACAAGCCAAAAAGCAACGTGAGATTTTTGGTAAAGCAGAATGGAGTGGTGAAGCGGAAATAAGAAAAAACGGCTTGCGTGATACTAAAGGAATTATTGTAGGAAAAGACAATAAGGGCAAGTTCTTAATATTTGGCGGACAACAATTTGCAAGTGTTGGTGCACCGACCCGAAGCGGTAAAGGGGTAGGGATTGTAATACCTAACCTTTTGACGTGGGAAAATTCTTTAATTGTGTTGGACGTAAAGCAGGAATGTTTTTCGATTACGTCTAAATATCGAGAACAAGGATTAGGGCAAAAAGTTTTTTTATTCGATCCATTTAGTTTTAATACGCACCGTTATAATCCATTGGAATATTTAGATTTCAGTGCACCCGATATTGAATTACAAATACAAGGTTTAGCCAATTCACTTTATCCCGCAGGCAAAGGCGGTAAAGATTTCTTTATATTGCAGGCCCAAGCCGTTTTTGTATCTTGTGTTTATTTAATGGGTAAATTAAAGCAAATAGATTTATTAGGCAGTAGTTTTACTTTAACCAGTCTTGCAGGAGCGTTACAAGGCATTAAGGTTCAAATGTGGGATAGTGAAAAAGAGCGTTTTGTTGTGAATACTTACCCCTTACAAGAAACGGTTGAAACGGCAAAAAGAATGGGATTATTAAGCGATACCATTTACGCAAAATTCCTATCGTTTTTCGACCAAATGGAAGCGAAAGACCAATTTACTGGTGTTAAAGCGAGTTTTGAAACCCCGTTAAAAGTATTCCAAGATCCATTATTTGAAATGGCAACCAGTACGAACGATTTTGACTTTAGAGATTTACGAAAAGAAAAAATCACAATTTATATTGGGATTACGCCCGAAAATATCAGTACCGCACGCCCAATATTAAATTTAATGTTTAGCCAGTTGATTTATGAGAATATCCGACAAGGTTTACCTGATACTAACCCCGATTTAAAACACGGGATTTTAATGTTAATGGACGAGTTTACGTCGATTGGCTTTATGGAGCAATACCAAGTAGCGATAGCCTATATGGCAGGTTACAACATCAGAAGTTTGATTATTTACCAAAATCAAACCCAATTAGCCGAAAATCCGCCATTAGGTTATGGCGATAAAGGTAGCCAAACCCTTTTAGAAAACCATTCGTGCAACATTATTTATCGCCCGAAAAACCCAAAAACCGCAGAAGAAATCAGTAAACGGATCGGGAACATTACAATTATTAATAAAAATAAATCATATAATAAAGGTGGAACAAGTGTAAGTGATAATACCACACAAAAGGCATTAGTGTTACCGCAGGAAATAATGGATTTAAAAGATGATGAAGAAATTATCTTTTGTAATTCAGCCAAGATAAAATGCAAAAAAGCCTTTTTCTACAATGACCCGTTTTTTATTGACCGCTTGAAGTTGGTATCGCCAAGTTTAAAAGATTTAGGCGATAAAATTCCAACAAAAGAACAATTAGACAATGCTTATCAACGTAAAGAATGTCAAATTGAATTACCTAACCAATATGAAGCCTATCAAGCTCAACAGCGAGAAAAGGCTCAAATGGAAGCCGAAAACGTGGAAATACACGATTTATTATAGGAGTAACCCACAATGAAAAAACTAACACTTATTTTTGCTTTAACGACTGTTTTAGGTGCGTGCAGTTCGCCCCCTGATCCTGTTCCTTTTCCAAAAACAAAAGAGGTAGGGATAACTGAATTTACGCAAGCTAAATCACCAAATACTGTACCGCTTAACCGTTTTAATAATTATGCGTGGACTTATGATATTATCGCCCAAGATCGCTATTTACAGCCCGAAGATAATACTCAATTTTGGTATTTAGCACATCACGCAAGCCATATCACATTAAGCGGAGAAATGGGAAATGTAGCCCGTTTAAAACAACGTTTAATCAGCAACGGTGCAACCGCTCAAATAGATATAGTAAACAGTTGTATTGGTTCTTATTGCCCTAGTACAGTATCAATCCATTTTGCAAAAATTTTACCAAAAAAAACTAAATAAGGAGACGAGGAATGAAAAAATCTAAATTAGTGATTGCATTATTTACATCACTTTTAGCAGGTTCAGCCGTTGCAGGTTTGCCAAACTATAATCAAGGGAATGATTTATTACAAGGCGATCAGCGTTTAGCGTGCGAAGCGATTTTGTGCTTATCACAAGGTTTTACAAGTGGGGAGTGCCGTAATTCAATTAAACGTTATTACAGTATTAAAGCCCGTAAGGCGTGGAAAACGGCAAAATTAAGACGTAATTTTCTCAACCTTTGCCCGAAAGATAATGGTAGTGTAGATAAAAATAAATTATCTGAATTAGGGTTAGATTTTAGTAAAGATTAGGGGGATTTATGCGTAAATCCATATTAGGCTTATTTGCTATCGGTTTTATTGCTCAAAATACCAATGCTTATACATTAGGGAATGAATTAACGGGCGATACTAAACTAGCTTGTGAAGCCGTTTTGTGTTTATCAACAACTTCAAGACCAAGTGAGTGTAAAAGTGCGATTAAACGCTATTTTAGTATTAAAATGCGTAAACCACATAAAACCATTCAAGCACGGTTAAATTTTTTAAAATTGTGCCCGACTAATGTCGGTGTAGATAAAGAAACACTGGCTAAAATTGGTATTGATGAATACGAACAAGCTAACGGCTTAAATGGACTGGTAACGACGATTTCAACATTGCCTTATGACTGTACGCCTGAAAGTCTAAATAAGCAAGTAGAGAGACGTAGAGTGTGTCAAGATAAAGAGTGCGAAACACTTTATCGAATTAAACCAACGTTACCGAAAGCGTGCCAAAATTTAGCACAGCACCAATGGACTATTATTCAGTTACCTGAATATAGAGGTGATCGCAGTTGGAACAAAGAATATCCAACTTATAAGGTATGGTTTAATAAAGACCAATAGAAAATATAAAAAAAGCGGTTACTCCGCTTTTTTTTATACCCTAAAACAGTCAAAACTATGATTTTTTATTTTGAATATAGTCAATATATAATATTGCTATGTTTTGATTAAGTTGTTATAATGTTAGTCAAAAGTGTTAAGTTTTGAAGATATGGGAGAAGAACAATGAGCGAAGAAAAAACTGGGGTATTCATAAATGGAAAATTTATTGAATGTAATACAAGCTGTTTGGAAATTCTAGTCAAAGGAAAAGTCCAAAATTTAAAAGTAGGAAAGAATGACAGTAACACGATGACGATGAAAGTGAGCCATACAACTATGAATAATTTTTATGGGAACGCAATATCAGGAGGAGTATTTCAAACAACTATCGATAATTCAGGGAATGAAATTCAAACAATGGAGATTCCAGAGATAAAAATAATTGTAGAAAGTGATATTGTAAATTTAATAGCAAATGTTGGAGATGTATGTTGTAAAAATGTAGATTCTATAAATGCCACTTCAGGTGATGTAAATGTAAGCGGAAATGTATCAGGTTATGTAAAAAGTATGTCTGGAGATATTCAGGTATTAGGTAATCTTGGTGGTAATGCAAGCTCAATATCAGGAGATGTTTTTACTAACAACCGTAAGTTTTGAACGTATAAAGGAGAATGAAATGATATTAAAGAAATTGCTACCTTTTTTTATAGTACAGTTGTCTTTTAATGTTGCTTATGCTAAAGATTTTTCAGTAGAAGATGTAAAAAATGCTGAGAAATACGTTTTATATGAATCGGTGTATCACGGTGTTAGCCCCGCAACAATAATAGGATTGCACTGTCTTACGGTGAATGAACCGTCTAAATTTATAAAAGACTATTATAAAGAGTTAAATCATCCTGTATTTGAAGATAAAAAGGTTAATAAAAAAATTTGTGATATGGCAAAAGATGGTCTTTTAAAATTTGACTCAATAGATGAATTTGAATCTGAGCTAAAAGAGCTTGAATTAAAGCATAATCTTAAGTTTTGAACAAAGGAGAAAAAATGGATATGTGGACGATAGGTCTAATATTGTGGATTATTTTTATAATAATTCCAGCTCACAATCAAACTACCTTATATATTAAGATCGTAGGCATTTTAATTTCTGCTTTAATAATGGCTTCAACTTTTGACTGGATAAGAACTTATGAGGCTCTTGATGAATTGATGAAATCATTTTACGAATGGTTATTAGTAAAGTCGGGCGGTGATGAAAAAACAGCACGTGCATATCTTTATACGTTTTTAGTAATTTTATCACAACCATTTATTTTAGGTGGTTACGCTTTATATAAGAAATTTAGAGATTATTAGTATTAAGTTTTGATAAGTGAGGATACAAGTGTTTTATGTAATAACGTTTTTAATCTTATGGTGCGGTTTTGGACTCTATTTACTAGATACCGAAAAGAACCCTAAGAGAATAAATCTAGATGATTTAAAAGATAAATTAAGAAAGTTTAAGTTTTGATAAGGATATAAATAATGGATCAAAGTTTTGAAATGGCAAAAAGTGCCATTATGGAAATTTTATTTATTTATATCATTCTTGCTTTTTCTATTGTATTTTGTTTTGTTTTGTTTCGTTTTTTTAGAAAAAAAATAAAAAACAAGAAAAATATAGGAAGATATGAAAAAACCTCAAAAAGAATGAATTAAAAAAAAGATAAATTAAGAAAGTTTTAAGTTTTAACTATTATGAGGTAAATATATGGATTGTTCTGTATATTCTGTATTGGTTTCTATTCTACTTTTTATTGGTTTTGGATTGTTTATTTATTCTACAATCAGACCTATTTTTAACAAGGGTAAAATATCATTTATGCTTGTTTGTTTATCAGCTTTAATTATATTGATAGCCTTTAGTATCAAGTTAATTTTTCGTGTTTAGCGAACAAAAGATTTTGAACATAAAACTATGAATACATCAGAAAAATTAATTCAAAAACTAAAAAAACAATTTCCCGAACAATGTGGGCAAATAAAAATGCTATATCGTTGTTATGGGCTTAATGACGGAGTTGCTTTTAAATGGAGTTCGTGGGGCGTTGGGTCAACATTGGTTTTTAGTTATGACACTATGACAGATTGCTTAAAGAATGAAATAGGTATCAGTCGAGCTATATTCAATGGCGAATATAGAGGTTGGTTAATTGGTGTAAACAAGGGCAATGGATAATTTAAGGTGTTGTAATGGCATTAATAGGGTTCGCCCGAGTAAGTACAGTCGGGCAAAGTTATGAAGAACAAGTAAAGCAACTTGAAAAGGCAGGTTGCTTTAAAATATTTGTAGGTAAAAATTCGGGGGAAAAATCAAAAAATCGAGCAAGGCTTGATGAATTATTAGCTTTCGTTCGTGAGGGAGATACAATCGTTATAACCAAATTAGATAGACTAGGGAGAAGTGCAAGCCAACTTCTAAATTTATATGAAGATTTAGAAAGTCGAGGTGTTAGCCTTAAAAGCCTTGATGGAATGATTGATACCCAACGCAATGATCCCTTTGATAAAATGAAATGTGTTTTTATGGCACAACTAGCCGAAATGGAAAGAAACTGGATAAGGGAACGCACTTTGGAGGGAAGATTGGCTAAAGGTGAAGCAGGAAAAGGGGGCAGACCAAAATCACTTGATCAAAATGCGAGAAAGGCTTTTGAAAAGGATATAAAAAAAGGTTTATCACTGGAAGATTTATCAAAAAAATATTCAATTTCTAAATCGACCGCTTATCGAGAAAGAAAAAAAATAAAAGCTCTTTTATAGGAGCTTTTTTTCTATAAATTTAATAGCATAATTTATTAAAATAATATTTTATTAAATTAATAATTTATGATAATATTAGTTAAGAAAGTCAATTATAAGGAAACTTAATATGAAAATTATCGAGTTAGAAGATCACGGGCAGGATTTAATCCGTCTTTATGTTGATGATGATAATACGCTAATAGATGACCCACGCAATAGCGTGTTTATCGGTGCAACGCTTTTAAAAGCGGAAGTAGGCGAACCGCCTAAATTGCAAACGGTACGTTTTGATGAAAAAGAAAGACAACTTGTTTTATCGGAGCTATCTTTAAAATACAAGGTTATAAAAATCAAAAAAGGAGCATAAAAATGATTAGTCAGGAAAGAAAAAAACAAATGGTTGAGAGTTTAAAGGAAGATTATGTTGTGCTTACTGATCTAGTGGTTGAAGTTGTCGCAGATACTGTTGCAGATATGCACGTTTTGAAATGGGAAAATGCTCAACCTGATGATTTAGAATTGGATAAAAAATGTTTATTAGAGACAAAAAAAGCCTATTCTGAATTATTTAGAACAAACCAAGAAAAAGCCGTAGATATGATAGAGCGTATTTATGAATTAAGCGATAAATATAGCAAATTAAGAATATCTAAAGGACTTTAATTTATTATGAACGATAAAACTAAAATAGATAATGAAAAAGTAGCTGATTTTTTAAATGAAAAAATTAAGTTAAACAATATATCTTCTTCGCCCTATCCATTAGTTATTTTTGTTACAGGAGTTAGCGGAGGTGGAAAATCTACTCTCATAGAGAGTATTGATTTTAATGCTATAAAAATCCAATCAGACAATTATCGGAAATTACACCCCAAAATAAACTTTTATATTCAAAAATATGGTAGAGATGAAGCATATAAAAGAACGGGAAATTACTCTTTTTCTTTTGCTAAAAAGTTAAGAGATATGGCAATAGAGAAAAGATTAAATGTAATCTATGAAGCAACATTTTCAAAAATAGATACAGCCAGAGAAATAATCAACCCATTTATTAAAAATGGTTATAAAATTGTAGTTGTAAAACTGCCTATCGATATTGAGCTTAGTGTTAAAAGGAATATTGCTAGATATGAAGAAAAGAAAACTCAAGAGCATACTATACCAAGAATTACAACACGTGAAGATATTTCAAAAATGGCAAATAGTTACACCAACACATTAGATGAAATAAGCAAGCAAGGTATTAAAATTATTGATAGAGAAAGTCTAAAAAATTTATTATTGGAACATCAAAAAAAATCATATTCAAATTTATTTGAATTAAATATGAGTAAAACCAAAAAAGAAAATAAAGAGAAATCGAAAGAAATTTCCATAAAAAATAAAATGAAATTATAAAAAAGGAAGCCAAATGAAACTAATCATAGCTGAAAAACCTCAATTAGCCCAAGTAATCGCAGAAGCCATAGGCATTATTAGTCCAAAAACTGGTTATTTTGAGTGTAAGAATAATTACGTTGTAACAAATGCAATCGGGCATATTTTAATGCAAAAAATGCCTGAAGAAATCAACGAGCAATATAAAGAATGGCGTTTAGAAGATTTGCCGTTGCAAGTACGCCCAATTCCTTTAAAAGTGAAACCGCAGACGGCAGAACAATTTAAAGTTGTGCAAGGCTTGTTAGCTCAAGCCGACACCGTGATTAACGCAGGCGACCCCGACGACGAAGGGCAGTTATTGGTTGATGAAATCATTGAATTTTGTCAATTCAAAGGCGTACAACAACGCCTTTTAGTCAATGATTTAAAGGTGGAAAGTGCGAAAAAAGCCCTTGCCAATATCGAGCCTAATAGTAAATATCTAGGTATGCGAAATAAAGCATTAGCACGCTCACAGGCAGATTATATTTTTGGACTAAATCTCACCCGAGCTTATACCATTTTCGCCCGTAAAAAAGGTATCAAAAACGCTTTAATGGTAGGGAGAGTACAAACACCAACCCTAGCTTTAATTGTGCGACGTTTTCTACAAAATCGAGATCACAAAGAGAGTTATTATTATAATATAGGCGGTAATTTTACCTTTAACCAAACTTCTTTTAACGCAAAATTAGTCTTAACGGAAAATATCCCGACCGACCCGAATAACGAGAAAGAAAAGCGTATTATTGATGAAGCCATTGCAAACGGGATTAAAACCGCTTGCGAAGCTAAAAGTGTTACACTTTCAGCCGTTACAATCGAAGATAAAACCACGTCGGCCCCGTTGCCGTTTTCACTACTGGATTTACAGGTTCGATTAAATAATAAATATGGCTTTTCTTCTGATAAAGTATTGAAAATCACGCAAGATTTACGAGAAAAACACAAAGCGATCACCTATAACCGTTCTGATTGCCGATACTTAACCGACGACCAATTCAACGAAGCCCCACAGACTTTAGATTTTTTAACAGATCTATTCCCTGAATTGCCAAAAGAACAAGTAGATAAAACCAAAAAAGGACGAGCATTTAACGCTAACAAGGTTACAGCTCACACAGCAATTATTCCCGTAACAGGAAAGTACCAGTTAAACGATTTTACGCAAGACGAATTAAAGGTATTTACCGAAATCGCAACACAGTATTTTATTCAATTTTTACCCGAAAAAAGCTATCAACAAGTTACTGCTATCGTGGCTTGCAATGGTTATCAATTCAAAACAACCGCAACCAAAACACTTAATCACGGTTGGAGTAAATTAGTTGCAGACGACGACGTGGAAGAAGAAAATCAAAGTGATTTTGAGCAATTAGCAAGCCTAACCGAGCAAGCACAAGGGCAATGCAACCGCATTGAAATTAAGAAAGAAAAAACAAAACCTTTACCAATTTACACCGAAGCAACCTTACTGAAAGACTTGCAAAATATTAGTAAATACGTCAAAGACCCCGACATTAAAAAACTCTTAATTGATAAAGACAAAGGGAAAGACGGAGAAAATGGGGGGATTGGCACACCTGCGACCCGTTCAGCCATTATTAAAAAATTGGTTGATACAGGCTACATTGAGTATCAAGGGAAAAAGATTTTACCAACTGATTTAGCGATTGATTTTATCGGAAGTTTACCTGATATTATCACTTACCCTGATATGACTGCTTTATGGTTCGAGCAACAACGGGAAATCGAGCAAGGGAATTTAAGTGTTAATTCATTTCTAGATAGAATTGAAAAATTTGTAATGGAACAAATAAAACAAGCCGAAAATCTTAAAGTAGAGCTGAAAGGCGAGCCGTGCGAGTGCGGTAAAGGCGTGTTAATTTTGCGTAAAACAGATAAGGGTACATTCTTTTCTTGTTCAAGCTACCCTGAATGTAAAGTGATAAAGCCTGCATTAAATAATGGCCCTATGCCAAATTGCCCGTGTTGTAATGGCAATTTAAAAGGCAATAGTGCCGTAATCGAGTGCGAAAAGTGCGGTTTAAAAATATGGCGTAAACTAATGAATAAAACGCTCACAGATAGCCAATTATTAGCTTTAATCACCAAAGGTAAAACGCCTTTAATTAAAGGCTTTACGGGCAAGAGCGGAAAGGAATTTGAAGCATACGCCAAACTAAATAAGGCAGAAAAAAAAGTAGAGTTAGATTTTCCTGTCAAAGAAATGAAAGTTGTAAAAGTTAAGCGAGAAGAATTTTTACATTTTAAATAATGAGAGCGTGAGAAATGGACGATAAAAAAAGTCAATATTTGACAAAAATAGCTAATTCAATATTCGTGAGTGTTTTAATTGTATTTTTCACTTTACTTTACTTCGATAAAAATAGAGGTACGATTTCTGAAATCGTAACGGCAAGTTCTACATTCGGATTATTTGTTGTATCAGTGTATGGCATAGTCTTTCAATTAGGCTCATACATATACAATAATCAGAAAAACCACAACCACAAGGAGAAAAACAATGTTAAACAAAGTTGAATTAATCGGTTATTTAGGACAAGAGCCTGAACTACGTGTAACCAAAGACGGCAAAGACATTTACACACTAAGCGTCGCCACTAGCTTTAGCCGTAAACAACAAGACGGGAGCTATAAGGACTTTACCGAATGGCATAAAATTACGGTATTTCACCAAACTAACTTTATGCAATATTTGCACAAAGGCGATTTAGTGTATCTACAAGGGCATTTACACTATACGCAAGACGAACAAAACGGAGTAAAACGCTATTTCACGCAAATTATTTGTGATGAAATTAAAAAACTTAATCGCTCAACACAAGGTCAAGATGATGAAAAACTACCTCAATCATCAGAAACCCCTCAAGACGGGCCCGAATACGACGACCAAAACATTCCTTTTTAACGAATACACTGTATAAAAAAATCCCACTTGGCGTGGGATTTTTTATTATTCTTTCGGTAAATAGGCTTCTAAAGCCTGCTGTATCACTGCACTGATTGAGTGAACTTCGTTTTCAAAACGATATTTTTTCACCCGTTCAATCATTTCTGTTGATAAGGAGATACTAAAACTTTTAGTCTTTCCTGTATCTTTTTTAGGTTGCTTTACCGTATCTACTGATACAGGCTCACCGCCTTTATTTTCAGAAATCATTTTAATTTCGTCAGCTCTTTTGATCGCCATATTTTTTATCCTTTTATCTTAATGTAATTGAAAACAAGGCTAATATAGCACATACAAAACTAATAATCTATTAATTTATTAAATTAATATAAAAATATTTTAATAAACCTATTGCGTTTTCATAAAAGGGTACTATAATGAAATCATAAATTATTAGATTAACAATCTAATAATTTAACAACAAAGGCTATGAAAAAGCCCTTTCTTCGATTTGCAAGCGAAAAAGAAAGGGCCTACATCGTAACCCACAACCCTGCTAACACAAGGAAAATTACAATGCCTGAACATCTTATCAGATCTTTCTTCACAGCGAAAGAGTTTTGCGACACGCATTTTGATAGCAAAAGAAAAGCACATCTACCTGCTTTAAAAGGAAAAGACTTTAAAAATGTCTTACAGTACATAAAACTACTAAGCCCAAAACAAGAATAGGAATAATGATGAAAGTTATCACAATATATAGCCTAAAAGGCGGAAGCGGTAAAACAACAATTTCGTTATTAATCGCTCAATATCTCTTATCAAAAGGGCATAGTGTAACGTTATTAGATAGCGATACTAATCAAAAATCTATGACAGACTGGGTAAACAATAACCCGATAAAAACACCTTGCTATTTGATTGAAAAAGAGCTTACATCAAGCGATTTAACAACATTTATAGATACAGATTATGTAATCATTGACGGCTCACCACGCACCAATGATTACATTAAAAATATTTTACTCTTATCCGATTATGTCTTAATCCCAGTGCAACCAACACAAATAGCTATTGCAAGCCTGTTACAAGATAATCACTTATCTATGCTTGCCGACGTAGAAAAACAAAAACCAAGTATTAAAATTAATACTGTAATCAATGGACGCACCCAACACAACATTAAAGACGTACAAGACGTTAAAGAGGTTTTGGAAAGCGTAGGATTGAATACCCTTGCGACACTAGGGCAACGCAAAGCCTTTGTGATTGATTATGATAAGCCGTTTATGCAATGCAAAAACAGTAAAGCCTTGAATGAACTAGGTTATTTAGTCGATAAAATGTTGGAGAAATAAAATGGAAAACTCACGAAAAACATTATTCATTTTTTCAGAAATGAATAATTTAAAAAAAATCTATTTAGTAAAAAATGAAATTAGCCACTTTTCTGTATTTTCAGGTAGAAGTGAAAATAAAAGTGATTTAAAAATAGTGATGAAGAATAATCAAGAGTTTAACTTCACTAATCTTGATGATAAATTTATCAGTGAATTTATTGATAGTTTCTAACTAACGCCCTGCGGTTGTTGAACCGTAAAAAGCCACAAAACAGACTACGCTAATTTTATGACTTTTTACGGTTTCCATTTAGGAGTATGAGAAATGAAAAAAGTAGCTAAATTTATCTTCTTTGCTATTTATTTTTTTATAGTTTTTATTATTAAAATAATAATTAGAGCATTTAAAGAAGTCTTTTAACTATAACGTTTATAATTTAAATCCCCGATTATTATCCGCTTGCTTGATTTCCTGCGGAGCAGATATAGCGGTATCTACTTTTACAAAGGATTTTGAATCGTCTTGTTTGCGAACAATCGTATCACCGATTTTTATTTCATTTTCCTTAATCATTCTTTCTAGAGCCTTGCCCCAATAATCTTTATTTAATCCCTTATGATTTTGAACAATCATATAAAAAGACGGTTTCCCCGTATCATCAAATTTATACGGAGCATTACCAAAATCCACGACTTTAAATTGTTCCATTAATAGCCCTTGAGATTGTTCAAGCACATCAATCTTCCACATTGATTTTTGAAATTTACCTTGTTCTGTTTTCTGTTCCATATCTAGCGACCGCACTTTTTTAAGTGTAATTTTATCGCCAATTCTCACATTCTTTTGTTTTAATTCGGCTTGTAATCCCCAAGACCAATGGAATTTTTTTTCCCCGTTTTTTGTTTCTACGCAAAGATAAAAAGACGGCTTACCGTTATCTTTAAATTCATAAGGTGCTTTATCAAAATCAAGTACCTTATATTCATTTGCCCCTTTACGTTTATCTTCACGTTTAGGCTTATCTTGCTCAAAATTACTTCCAAATTTACGTTGCTTTTGTTTATCCGTTTCAGATAAAAAAACTGCTTCTAAACCGTATTTTTGTTGAGTTTCGGCAAAGGTTTTTTTTAGGTGGTTTAACTTTTCTTTTCGTATTTCAAATTTCTTTTTATTCTTATCTTGCCGTAAAAGAACGGTATGGACGTGTGTATTATTTGTATCTTGATGACAAGCATAATAAAACTTAGTATTAGGAAATTCAGCTTGCATTGTTTCACGAACGATTTTTTGCAATAAATCGGGATCGGTTTCTTCTTTTCGACTAAAAACTATTTGATAGGTTTTTCTACTACCCTCTTTCATTTTAATTGAATTCATTTCGTTTTCAGTATCAGTAACCGCACTTTTCAATATAACTTGTTCGCCAAGTTCATTAAATAAAGGGATTTCATCATTACGGGTGATATATTCAAAATGCGATTTCATTGCATTACTATCTTTTGCACCGCCAGTTATTTTTGTTAAAACGTGCTTGCTATTAGTTGGGTTTTTATAGGGATTTTGGACTGATTGAATTTTGGAATAAACCGCATTATTTTTTAAAGAATGGTTGTTTTTTCGCTCTTTATTATTGGAGGGTTTTATTCCTTTACCCTTGCGAGCAATTAACCAAAGTTCGTCCTTATCATAATGTAGCTGTACCATTGTTTTTTATTTCATTAAAGTGCGTTGATTAACGGTGTTAAGAATGTTGTTAAATTCGTTGCGTAATTCTGTAACGTTATTATTAAGTTGTTTAAATAGTTCATCATTAACGGGTGTTTTCTGATCGATAGCTAGTTTAAATAGGTTTCCTAATCTATCAATATCACACTTTACCGCCCATAACTTACCAAGTTCTACATCATTAAAAACGTGATTTTCAAGCGTGGCTGAAAGACGATAATTCAATTCTTGCGATAGGGTAGAATTTTTAGCTTGAATGATTTTAGCTAATTTTTTATAAGTTGGTTGATCTAAACAAAACTTTAAATCTATGCTTTCTAGTTTTTTTGATTTATCAATAGATTTAGGCGGTTTTGGTTGTTCATCTGCTAACGCATAGCACGCCAATTCTACAAATTGGCTAAAGGTAATTCCTTGACTTTCGGCAAGAGCCGTTACCTTTTGGCTAAATTCTTTATCAATCCGAAAAGTTTTAACAATTTTCATAAGTGAGCCTACTGCAAGTACAGGGGGGATTTTACGATTATTGTATTACAATATTCGGAAAATCCCTATCCTGCATTAGAAAAATTATAAGATATTGCAAACACCCTAGAAATGTACGATAATTCGGCTATCTAGTCAATGTTTCAACCAAACAAATAAGGAGTATCTATATGCCTAGAGTAAAACAAAATGATGAACAACGTTTAGAAGCACTAAAATTAAAGCTAGATAAAGCGAGATCTTTAAAAGAAAAATACCATAAGCAAGAGACCGCATTAAAAGCGGAAATTGCCACAATCGAAGCGAAAGAAAGATTAAGAGTGATAAATAATCTTGCAAGCGACCCTGAAAGATTAAAATCACTTTTTGAGTTAGGAGCTATCACCGAAGCGGAATACAACGCACTAAAATAAGGAAATCACTATGCAACAAATCGCAGAAAAAGACGTAAACGAAAAACTAGCACAGTTTAAAGAGATTGCGACGATAGCTGATAAGTTGGATAGTTCTGAAACCTATAAAACCGCCTTTGATGAAGAATTAAAGGCGGAAGCTATTAAGCTATTAAACAAAGGTTTTAATATTCAACTTGAAGATTATCAAGAACAAACCAAAGCACTTATTAAAGACTATTCAAAAAATATAGCTCAAGGCGAACACGCCCCTATCGAAAACCCTACCGAAGAAGCCAAACAAGATTTATCAAAATTTTTAAAAGCCCAATCAACCGATTTTGACTTATCCGAAAAAATGGCAAGAAATGATGACTACGCAAAAGCCGTAAAAAATCATATTCCAGAAAATCAACAAGCCGACTTTTTTAGCACGCTAAAACAAAGCGTAAAAGCGATTATTGACACCGAAGCCGAAAGAAAACAATTCAACGAGCAACACGGTAAACTTTTTCCTGCTTTCCAAATTGACCCAATCGCACGCCAAGATTTAGAAGAATACACCCAAACAAACGATTTATATAAAGCATTTGAAATCGTAGAAAAAATGAAAACACCTGATTATGAAAAATCAATTAAAGAGCTTTTAAAAGAAAAAGCCGATAATCTAGGTATTCCAGTAGAAAATTTTTCAAATAACAAAATTAATAATCTTAAAGACACAATAAATTCTCTAAGTGATGAACAAAAAGCCGAGCTTTTAGCACGCTTTAATCAAACCTATCCCGACGGCTTTAAAACAACAAGAGAGCAAGAACAAGAAAGAATAAAAGAAGAACAAGCGAAGATAGAAGAAATCGAAGCGGAAACCGTAAAGCGTCAAGAAGAATTTAACGGGCAATTACACGATTATTTAAAAACGGAATATGGCAATGAAGAAGCCCGTATTAAACAAACGCAGTATTTACAAGAAATGATAATCCGTGAACCACAGAATTTTGAACGCCTTTCTCAAAATTTCTTTACCGAGCGAGATTTAAGAAATGATTTACCTAACGAGAGCATTTTAAAGCTAGACGGATTAAAGCTACTTACAGAAAATAAACGAGCAACAACCGCAGGAGCGGTAAAGCTAACCGAAAATTTAAAACAAAGAGTATTTAATTCAACCAAACAATTAGCTTTAACCGTAAAAGCAGGAAAAGAAGCGATTAAATCAAAAGAGCATTTAAAAATAATATACGGCAATCAGTTTAAAAAGGAGTACGTCGAAGCTGAAAAAAAGTTACAGATGACAAGAAATCTCAATCAACGGCAAAAGGTTGATAATATAAAAATGGGCCACAATTAAAAATCAAGGTATGAAAATATAATTTTCATATTATTAGATAAACAAAAGGAGTTTATTTATGGAAAACCAAACTATTGGAAATCAAACCCCGACAAAAGAAAATCTTAATAGTGTTGCACAAAAAGAAATAGATGAAATCAAAAAGAGATTTACCAAAAATGAACCTATTTACGAAGAAAGAACCAAAAAACTTTTTGGATTTATTCCTATTGGAAAAGAAAAAGTCTCTACTGATACCTATGCAGAAGTTTTTACAAATAAAACCGCAGAAAACTATGTAAATGCACTATCAAGATTTATGAACAATCCAAAAAAAACAGAAAATGATTTACTAAAAATTGCTGAACAATATAAAGATATTTCTACACCTAATTTAGATGTAAAAAAATTTATCAAGGATAAGAACGAAATCAACGTAGATTATTCAATAAACAAAATCCAACAACAAGCCAAAGCCAACAATCAACAAGTCGAACAACAAGAGGGAGAAAAACAAGGCGGAGATGATGGCAGAGAGCATTTAACAAGGGAGCATACACTACCGAACACTCTTAAAGATATTAAGCGAGCTGAAAAAACAACGCCCCAAAATCAATCAACCCAAAACGAAGCCCCATTTCAAAGTTTTGATAAAGCAATATACCCAAATGAATTACAAAAAAACAACTTATCCGTAGAGGACAGAATAGCTAAAATGGATAAAAAGCTAGAAGCTAATTTATTCAAAATGAATATGGAAGAAGTTAGCAAAGAGATTAACAATAATATTAAAGAACACCAAAACATAAATAACGGTAACGGCCTTAGAATAAAATAATAAAATAACATAATAGTAAATTATTAATTTAATAAAATATTATTTTCACAAATAATGATAGGTAAACAAATATGAAAGACCAAAAAACGAATGTGCAATTAACAAAAACCGAAAGTGAAGCCTTAACCGCAGAACTCAATGCTAAACGTGATCCCTTTAGTTTTGACCCGATTTATCAAGCAATTTCAGAAGAAGATTTAGCATTATTGGAGCAAAACCCTACTTTTATCGAAGAAGAACACGATTTTGAGCGTGAATAATATCTAAAACATCTTTAAGGAGCAGGAGCATTAAAATGAGCGAGCAAGAAAAAAAATCTATCTCTTTTGAAGATCTTTACGGTATGCAAAGTGAAGCATTTTATGACTTGATTATGCAAAGCGATCAAAGTTGGCGTAAATCGTGGGCGAGCGATGGTTTTGAACAACAAAACGCAACAACAGAAAAACCATACAATAACCTTAACCAAACTTTATTATTTAAAAGAGCGGTTACAGAGAGTTTAGCTGATCCCCGTTGGATAACATTTACACAAGCCAAAGAAGCAAACTATAAGATAAAAAAAGGCGTAAAAGGTAGTCAAATATTTAGGCTTGTTCGTGGATATGATCGGCTAGTAAAAGATGAAAACGGCAATCTTATACAAGATGAAAACGGTAAAAATAAAATGGAACATATAACCTATGACCGCCCAAGAATTAAAATTTTTACTGTTTTTAACGCCCGAGATGTTGAGGGAATTGAGCCTTTTAAAAAATCTGAAATCCCCGAACAACATAGACTTTTAATGCAACAAGAAAACTATAAAAATGCGGAGATAATGGTAAAAGCATTTTGTGAAAAAAACGATATTTCGTTACAGGAAATGGCTAGTGAGAGTGCCTTTCACGCCCATAATAACGGTGCAACCATAAAAAAAGTCGTTGTACCGCTAAAATCTCAATTTGATAATTTAGATAATTATTTTAGCGTACTTTTTCACGAAGTCGCACACAGCACAAAACATTTAGGTATAAGAGTAAATAAAAACACAGATACGGAAACTGGTAACAATTTCGGATCAACAAACTACGCCAAAGAAGAATTGACCGCAGAACTCACCGCACTTTTACTTTGCAAGCAATTTAAAATAAACAGCACCGAGACAGCTCAAAGAGAAGATAACAGTATTGCGTATCTAGGAGCGTGGATTGAGAGCGGTATTTTAACCAAAGAGGATTTTAAAATTGCCACAATCGAAGCCAATCGGGCCAGTAAAGCTATTTTTGAACACGCCCCTGAAATAAAACTAACGCTTGATGATATAAAACAAGAGCAAAAGAAACAATCAGAACCAATCTCAAAAACTGAAAATTTAACCGATACAACAGGGCATAATCAAAGAAAAATAAAAACCCTTGCCGTTGATAACGTAGATAGCTTTACAAAAGCAATTAATACCCTTTATCAAAAAGGAAATGCAAGTATCTCAACACTAAATGACTTAGCAAAGGGCAAAGAAAGAAATATATTACCTTTAACGGAAGAAGAAATTGAAAACGGCATTAAAAACGGCTATTTGAAAATCACTCACCAAAGCCGAGTACCGACTTATGCAATAACAGGAACGGGGGGAACTATTATCAATAACGCAAAAGAAAGAGCATTAGCAATCGAAGCGGAAAAAACAGGAAAAAAAGTATCGAAAAAAGAAATTAACGAAATGTACGATAGCATTTATTCAACGCATAGAGTGCATTTTTCAGGAAGCACAAACACTGAATTTAGAGATAGCCAATTCCCAAATTATATTATTCCTAAAATAGAAGAAGCTCAAAAACTGCTAGAACGCCCTTTAAATGAACATTCTTTACCGTATAAAGAAATGTTAGAAAATGCGATAAAAAATAGCGAATTAATGCTAAACAAATGGGATAATATCCAACTAACAAAATTAGTTACAAATAAAAATGAAACTATTACAAATTTAACGCTTGAATGGAGCGAAAGCCGTAGAGTTAATAACCTTGATTTTGGAACTGATACAAACAAAATCCAAGAATGGTTTGAAAGCATTTATGGAATGAATAAAGATTTCATAGAAAGCCAACAACAAAAAAGTGAGTACGGTTACGATAAAAACAAATTTCTGATTTCCTATACAGACAACAACACAGGAGAAAAACACAAAGTATCATTAAGAGTTGATATAGGATTAAGCGAAAATGATTTTAACCCATTAAACAACCACATTAAAAATTACCTTGAAAGCGTGCTTAACCGTGAATTTATCGAGCAACAGCCTAAACTAAGTGCGGACATAAAACGAGAGTTAGACGAAGCTAAGAAAGTACAGCATACCGAACAACAAGGCATAAAAATGTAATAAAAAAAAGGCGGATTGATCCGCTT
>ERZ773027.314-NODE-314-length-31179-cov-29.476578_pt1 | contig 31179 bp, 18 predicted proteins | sample MGYA00511032_ERZ773027 | MGnify/ENA primary metagenome ERZ773027 (study PRJEB29015, sample SAMEA2738138) | human oral metagenome | biome: human oral; feature: human-associated habitat; material: saliva | place: China | collected 2190 ... | reverse complement strand
GGCGCGGCGAACGCGAGCAGGTACAGCACGGACGCCACGAACATGGGCGTGGAGGAGCGTTCCTCCCACGCCGCCAGGTTCTTCTCGCCGCGGTACTTGCTGAGCGTGCGGAACAGGCGGGTGCGCGGAGTGCGACGCGGCGGGTCCGTGACGGTGCGGGTGACCGTGCGAATGGTCGTGGTGTGCGTTTCGGGTTCGCCCGCATCAATAATCTCGGCGGCACTATCAGGGTTACCCTGGGTGCCTGCCTTCTGGGTGCCAGCTTTCTGGTCGCCCTTGCCGTGCGGGTGATGCGTGGTGCGGGTGATGCGACGCTCCTCGCGGTGCGTACCGTCCGGCGCGTCGGTGGTGGCGTACTCTTCGACGACCTCTTCGTAGTCGTCGTCGGGGTCCAGGTCGGTGGAGTAGACGGAGTGGGTGCTGTCCAGGCGGGCGCTATCAATCTGCACGGCATCAACCTGTACTGCCTCCATGCCGGGGGCGGTAGCCTCTGCGGGGCTACTTGCTGCAGCACTAGTTTTGGCGGCACTGGATTCTGCCGGTGCCGACTGGGTATAACCAGCCTTCGTGGTATTCTCAGCGGCGGCTTCAGATGCGGTAGTTTCAGATGCAACAGTTTCAGGGCGCGCAGACGCACCCACCGGGCTGTTCCCCGGAATATTGCCCGAGGTATTCCCCGAGGTATTGGGTGCTGTGCCGTTCTTTACCGTGTTGTCTGTCTGGTTCTGTTCTGCCTTATCCATAGTGTGAATGATACTCCACGCCGTTGCGTTTGCGTTTCTATTTCATTGCACTGAGCGCACCCAACCTGGCAAAATGCGTGTTGTACCTATCAAAGCAACCTTATGTTGCTACCCCGCACATCGGAGTGCCCATGACTCACCAGCACACCACCTCCTCTGCTTCTCGCCCCGTCTTCTTCCGCCAGCTGGGCGCGAACCTCTGCCTGTCCGGTGCGCTTGCCGCCGCCCTGGGTGGGTGCGCCACTCTGAATTCCTCCCCTTCTGCTTCTGCGGTGGCTTCGTCTGCGCCGACTGCGGCGAGCCACGCGACGGCACCGGTGCTTCAGGATTCTGAGGGTTTCCGCCTGTTTATGGGTCGCGGCACCGTTGAGGAGGCGGTTTTTGAGGGCCCGGCGGCGCCCGCCTCCTATTCGTATGTGGAGTTTGAGCGTCGCGGCGAGCCGGAGGGCACAATGAAGGTTTCCGTCTCTGACGGTTCGGGCACTCAGGTTGAGGTGGTTGCTGGCGGTTCGGGTGAGGGTGCGGGCGTGTGGGTTCGTAATACGGCGAGCGCGTCTGCGCCGAGTCCTTCTAGTTCCGGCTCTTCTGGTTCCGCTAAGTCTGCTGGTGCGGTGGGTGCGCCGTATAGTTCGGCGCGTGTGACGGCGTCGACGTCGCAGTTGGCTGATGATGCTGAGTGGATGGTGTCGGTTCGTGCGGCGGGTGTTGATTCTTCGGGCGGGTTTGAGGCGCCTGATGGTGTGCCGTTGACGAGTCAGGGCGCTGAGGTTGGTGAGATTCAGATGCAGGGCAGCCGCGGTTTTGTGCACGATACGGTATCTGGTGGCGGTTCGGTTGCGGTGGAGAACCGTTCGGGTGCGAAGATGACGGTGTATTGTGCGGGTGTGGATCGTAAGGAGCGTAGTGTGCCTGCGGGTGGTCGCGTGTTTGTGGAGGATTTGGGGGTGCGTGCTTCGGCAGGTTCTCCCCTGTTTTGTGGTGTGGTGACTTCTGATAGTACTGCTAGCTGGAATGTTACGGCCCTCGGCGGCCGCGCCTAAGAGCAGCCGCGGCGCTAATAAATCCTACACAAGGGAAAACAGGCACCTCTGCCAACGATTATCTTTCGTATTAGAGGTATATTAGGAACGGACTACCCGCCGTTATTAACCAGCCGTTATCAATCAATGGAGATACACCGATGACCGCTCAGTCGCCTGACACGACTCAGGTCGAACTTCCCAAGTTCTACGAGTTCATTCCCAGCATTCTTGCGTACCTATCTGACGGTACCCCTCGCACCAATAAAGAAATTTATAGTGCTGTAGCGGAGCTCTACCCGCTTTCTGATGACCAGCTGCTACCCTACCTGCCGAACGGCAAGCGTCCCGTTTATGTGGATCGTATTAGTTGGGGTTTGACCTATCTCAAGATGTTCGGTGCGGTTGATTCCCCTCGCCGCGGCCAGCAGGTTATTTCAGACGAAGGCTTGAAGCTGGTTGAGTCTTATCCTAATGGCATCCCTGCTGATGTCGTCGCACATATCGTTCGTTCCGCCCGTAGCACGCGTGAGCGTTCCCAGTCTGATAGTTCCGAGCAGGACCCGCAGGAAACCCCGAAGACCGTTACCAAGACCGTTGCCGTCACAACTGCACCCTCTGAGGTCTCTGATAGCACCCCGCAGGAACTCATTGATGAAAGCATCACTCAGATTGAGTCCGCACTGACGCACGATATTTTGGAACGCGTCCGCGCAATGTCTCCCACTGCTTTTGAGCATCTGGTGGTGGATGTTCTGTTGGCGATGGGCTACGGTGGCCCGGCAGGACGCGGCACCATTACCCCGGCTTCCAATGACGGCGGTGTGGACGGAATCATTGACCAGGATGCGTTGGGTCTTTCAAAGATTTATGTCCAGGCTAAGCGTTACGCCAAGGACAACGTGGTGAGCCGCCCCGACCTTCAGAACTTTGTGGGCGCGCTACACGGCAAGGCAACGCAAGGCGTGTTCATCACGTCGAGCTCCTTTACGTCTGGCGCACGCGGCTACGCGGAGGAACTTGGTAGCGGAATTTCCCTCGTTCTGATTGATGGTGAGCACCTGGCGCGCCTCATGATTAAGTACGGTGTTGGTGTGCAGGTGGCACGCACGTACACCATCATGAAGCTTGATGAGGACTTCTTCGACGAAGCCTAAACGTTACATAAGCGTGGGGTGGAAAGCATGGAGCTTTCTGCCCCACGCTCTCTTTTGGGTTAGCCGCCTTTTTGGTTAGCCAATGGAATGTTACGGCCCTCGGCGGCCGCGCCTAAGAGCAGCCGCGGCGTTCAGAGTGGGGGTGCGCCTCCGCAAGCCCACGCTTACTCCCCCGGAAAACCAGCAAATACGCGGCAAACCACCGCATCAGCACGGTGTATAACCCACTCCCCTTATGGTGACAAGTAGTCGCCAAGCTTAGCCATAGCTAAGCGGAAAAGACGGTGTTCAAGAGCAGATACTGGATTAAGGACAGCATTCACACCCTTCACCAGTAAGGAAGCTCAATCATGACCACCGTTGTGGCAAACACGTCCGAAGCACTCAAGTCCCCCTACGAAGACACCCTCAAGCGCCTGCTCAGCGACGCACGCGCCGAGGCAGTCGAATCCAGCGTCTCCGAACTGGACCGCCTAGCAATCTCCCACGACGCATCCCACTACCTGCTCGTACCCGCCGGCCTCATCCGCCCCGACTCCGCCGAAGACGTCGCAAACATCTTCCGCGCAGCCGGCGACCTCGGCCTGCCGCTGACCTTCCGCTCCGGCGGCACCTCCCTCTCCGGCCAGGCAAGCGGCGACGGCCTCATGGTCGACACCCGCCGCCACTTCAAGAAAATTGAGGTCCTTGAAGACGGCAAGAAGGTGCGCGTGCAGCCCGGCGCGACCATCATGATGGTCAACAACTACCTGGCACCCTACGGCTACAAGCTCGGCCCCGACCCGGCATCCTGGTCTGCCTGCACCATCGGCGGTGTGGTCGCAAACAACTCCTCCGGCATGTCTTCGGGCACCAAGTACAACACCTACAACACCCTCGACTCCATGGTGTTCGTGCTACCCAGCGGCACCATCATTGACACCGCCGAGCCGGACGCCGACCAGAAGCTACGCTCCCTCGAACCTGAACTTCACGAGGGCCTGCTGCGCCTGCGCAAGCGCGTCACCGAGAACCCCGAATCTATGGCGAAGATTCGCCAGCAGTACTCCATGAAGAACACCATGGGTTACGGCCTGAACTCCCTGGTCGACTTTGAAACCCCCGTGGACATTCTGCAGCACCTGCTGATTGGTTCGGAAGGCACCCTCGGCTTCGTCGCTTCGGCAACCTACCGCACTCTGCCGATTCTGAAGAACATTTCCACCGGCCTGCTCGTGTTCGACAACCTGATTGATGCTGCACGTTCCGTGCCTGAACTGGTTGCTAACAAGCTCGCTACCGTCGAGCTGATGGACGCCACCAGTATTCGTGTGGCTCAGCGTACCGGCCAGGCTGCGGAGGCGCTCGCCGCCATCGACGTGAAGGACCACGCCGCCCTGCTGGTTGAGTTCCAGGGCAACTCCGAGCAGGAGCTGAGCGACCTTGCCGCCGCAGCAGCACCCATGTTTAAGAGCCTGCCCGTGGCTTCGCCGGTGTCGATGACCAGCAAGCTGTCTGAACGTAACGCCCTGTGGGCGGCACGCCGCGGCCTGTACACCACCGTTGCGGGTAACCGCCCCTCCGGCACGAACGCTCTGCTTGAAGACGTGGTCGTGCCCGTCGAGGTTCTGGGTAACACCTGCAGCGACCTGACCAAGCTGTTCGATGCACACGGCTATAAGGATTCCGTAATCTTCGGTCACGCGAAGGACGGCAACATCCACTTCATGCTGAACGAGCAGTTCCGCGACCCGAAGCAGCTGGACCGCTACCGCGACTTCACTGAAGAAATGGTTCAGCTGATTCTCGGTAACGAAGGCTCGCTGAAGGCTGAGCACGGTACCGGCCGCATCATGGCACCGTTCGTGAGCCGCCAGTTCGGTGACGAGCTCTTCGACGTGATGCGCCAGATCAAGCGCCTCATTGACCCGAAGGGCTTCATGAACCCGGGCGTGCTGCTCGCCGAGCCGGACACCGACTACGTGACCGACCTGAAGGTCGCCGAAACCGTCGAGGAAGAAGTCGACCGCTGCGTGGAGTGCGGCTACTGCGAGCCGGTCTGCCCCTCCCGCAACCTGACCCTGACCCCGCGTAAGCGTATTGTGCTGCGCCGTGAGATTGCCGCCGCTGAGTTGAACGGCGACCACGAGCTCGCCGAGCGCCTGCGTAAGGAGTACGAGTACTACGGCATTGAGACCTGTGCCGTGGACGGCATGTGCCAGACCCGCTGCCCCGTGAACATTAACACCGGTGACCTGATTCGCCGCCTGCGTTCTGAGAACCAGGACAAGCTGGCCGCTACCGGCTGGAAGGTTGCCGCACAGCAGTGGGGCGTCATGGACAAGGTCGCCGGCAAGGCCCTGACCGTGGCGAAGAAGCTGCCGTTCCCCGTAGTCCACGGCACAACCGACATTGCCCGCAAGGTCATGGGTGACGACATGGTTCCGTCCTACAAGAAGGACCTGCCGGTTGGTGGCCCGGCGCGTAAGCCGCACAAGGACGCAACCGCTGAGATTGTGTTCTTCCCGGCCTGCGTGAACGCCATGTTCGGTGGCGTGGACGGCGACGGCAAGCACGACCCGGTCAACGCAACCCAGGCGTTCATTCGCCTGTGTGAGCGTGCGGGCGTGAAGTACCGCATCCCGGACAATATTGGTGAGATGTGCTGTGCTACCCCGTGGAAGTCGAAGGGCTTCACCGACGGCTACTCGATCATGAGCGACCGTGTGCTGAAGTCCCTGTGGGAGGCTACCGACGGTGGCCGCCTGCCGGTCGTGTGTGACGCTTCGTCCTGTACTGAGGGCCTCGAGGTGATGCGCGAGAAGGTTATTAAGGCACTTGAGCACAAGATCGTGAACGGCCTGAAGCCGGGTGAGCCGGACTTCTCGCGTCTGCGCATGTACGATGCGGTTCAGTTCGCCGCGGACAACATGCTGGATAAGCTGAGCGTGTCTGCTCCCCTGCCGTCGGTTGCTCTGCACCCGACCTGCTCCATGACTCACCTGGGTACTCAGCCTGCGTTTGAGAAGATTGCGAACGCGATGAGTGACGACGTGTATGTGCCGAAGCACTGGGGTTGCTGTGGTTACGCGGGTGACCGCGGTATGCTGCACCCGGAGCTGACTGCGAGCGCTACTGAGGCTGAGGCTGCCGAGCTGAGCGAGCAGAAGCAGTTCGCCGCATACATTTCGGCTAACCGCACCTGCGAGCAGGGCATGACGGAGGCGACCGGCCACACCTACCAGAACGTGCTGCAGCTGCTGGAACGCACCACCCGCTAAAGGCTGAGCGCATAGCGGTATAAACAAGGGACCCGGCGGGCTATCCAATCGGATGGCCTGCCGGGTCCGTTTTACTTGTCAATTACTTTGTGTTCCTATAAATCCAAATAAAATAAGAACCAAAACGACAGGAGCAAAAATAATTGCAAGTAAGAAAGAAAGAAGAACATCTCCAACAATAATCACAAGCAACATAAATTTATTATTACTAAAAATGATGACATCATGCCCACTTTTTAATACAAAAAGATCAAAAATACCGATAATTGCAAGACAAATTGGGGCGTTATAAAAAATAAAGAACGACGAGTGAAAATCACCGATCCTACCGTAATCTATAAGTGAAGATATGGCAAATACAAGCACAAATATAGAATCGGGAGGGTCACTAACGATTCTCCAAATATCATAATCCTCAATTCGATGCCTCAGACCATTTAGGTAGTAGCTATTTGAAGAAGCTGCAAGGATAGACAGCAGGAAAAATAGCCATGTCTCTTCACCGTTTTTAACGCGAGAGATGAAACTATTAATAGGGGCAACCATTTGCCCTAATCCAGCATAATTAAAACCTTCAAGGATAATCCTCAAAGCAAGACCATCCTCAACACCCTTCACCCAACCATCAGGGAAAAAGCTAATAATTATTGCAATTGCATAAACCGAGACAAGAATCTTTGGAAGCCCTTTCAACAACGTTTTAGCTAGAGAATAATCCTTAAGCTTCCCCAAAGCCTCATTTATAACAAACACTACCTACTGCACCTCATCTAGTGAATACGTTAGATTCTTAAACAAAACATTAATTTAATACATTGATATCATGTCGTCACTACCCATAAGGCGGGCGCGAAGCTCCCCATCAGCCTCAGTACGATAATGACCGGTTTACCGCCCGCGACCTTGCGTGCACGGTCGAGTACGTCAGCCTCATCTTCACCGGGAGCCGCAGGGATAACATGACACTCCCCTCCCGCCTTCTGCGCAGCGAGTGCAACAAGCGCCCTGTGTTCCGGGTTTCGGCGAGCAGACAGGTTGAAACGGCCTGCAATACGAGCCCGCTCCTTCATCACCTCAATGCTTGCCATTCTTCAATCCTTTCAAATGCGCCTTCTATGATAAAGGCTGATACTTCTTCATAAGCGGCGTTGCTTCCCATAATACTATTCAGGGGTCGGTTCTCTTCGACTATGTAATAGCGAAGGCACAGGTATACCCACGCAAGCACCGTGCTTGACCGCCGCCGTCGCGCAAAAAGATTGGGAACAACTAGGTGCGAGTACAGGATTTCAAACGAACCCTAGTGCGCTACCGTAGACACACCATATGGCACAGACACACAAAAGAGAGGTAGGGCTGACAATAGCCCTACCTCTAAGATGTTTTAAGATAGCACGGTTGACTAGTCATGATTCCTGAATGCAAAGAAGTACATGGTAGCCGATACCAAACCCATACCTAAGGAAATCATAAGAACGTTTGGTGAACAAAGATTTCCCATTCCCTCAATCACTGTCAAGAACAGACAGGAAAGAGAAAATACGAGGATAAAAGCACCTATGCTCTGAAAAATAATACTTTTCATAATATACCTCCTTGGTTGCTTATAATTTATCTCGGCAGGTCCATGCAGCTACTGCCAGCTGAGCGGCCAAACTGGGAAGACCCCCCAGCCCCCTTTTCTCAGTTGCAGCACTTATTTTCGACTATTAGATAGTCCAATAATCAATACTGCTATTGAGATGCCGTAGAGAATTCCAAGCACTAGGTCGCTGACACTTGACACTACGTTCAAGATAATTGCCAGGATCAAGAACAGCATCCCAACAGGAACATACTTATTCGACTTCATACGCTCGTGCTCCCTCAACAATCAACAGTGAGACATCATTTTCAGGACCATCCAGCTACCCATTTTCTGAATGACTATGGACGTTCGCCTTACTACCACGCTAGCACTCTGAAGCTAAAAACTAGCCCGCGACACAACTTTCTGCACCCACCGCGCCTCATCAAGGCACAAGAAACCACCCCCTCCGCAGCTTGTCGCCGCAAAGGGGGTGGTTTCTATATATGAGCTAGACCAGAAAGCCTAGTACTACTCAGCAGCTTCAGTGCTGGGCTTGGGGTCTTCGTTCACGCGGTTGCGGATATCTCATAACCTGAGAAATTGGTTTTTAATGTCAACATATGAGGTAGAAGGAGGATGTGCCCAGATCTCAACGCAACGTGATACCGGGAGTTTAACTTCTCGCCGGATATGAGGCGTTTCTTTTTCGCCATGGTTTTCAGTCCTTCACGTGGGTATATGAACCCTACCGTAATTTCAGTGAGTGTGCACCACCGTTCGGCAATCTGTGGAAAACTACCCTCGAAAGCGAAAAAAAGACGACCTGTGGAAAACAGTGTCAGCTACCTGTGGATCATGAATTCATGAAAAGGACCCGGCGGGCTATCCAAATGGATGGCAAGCCGGGTCCTTAGTTTATAACCTAGACAGTTATATTAATAATATGGAACATATTATTTTGCTTCTTTTTTATCCCTAGGACTATTCCATACTTCTACAGCTTCATCAGCCAGTTTACGCTGCACTTCATCAATAACTTTAGGAGTCCAGATATCATAAGTTTTTGCAATATCAGCCGTATGGGTAATCTTTGATTTCATAAGATGATTCTTTTTCTCTCGCCATGACCCATTAGGCATTTCACGATTTATATCTCCATGAAGCAGAGCATAGTTCCCAATCCTGAAGACGTATTCAGAAATATACTTCTTCTTCTTGTCATCAAAAAACTCTTCCCACCCATCAAGCTTTTTAGCCTTCTGCGAATAGCTATACGGGAAGATATGCTCAAGAGATGACGACTGTCCATATTCGACAACGCGCATTTCAGATCCATTATCCTGATGTCGCTTATTTTCAATCATTCTGAGTGTATACTTTGCAAATTGAACATACGGCTGGTCCTCTGGAGTTCGACCAGTATTTTCAATTACCCCTTCTGCAAATGCAGCCCTAAATTTCTCAGTTGACTTTTCTGAGAAACAATTATCAAATAGCTTTTCCTCAAAAACATCAACAAGCTTATCATATTTATTGCTCCTAATATTCCGCGCCAAATATATAAATTTATCACTTCGAATTGCCTGCCCGGCAATGATGTACGAACGGAATATGTACGATTCAATATAATGAATAAAATCCCGCAGATCATTAATCGTTTCTCGGTATTCCTTTCGACGTCGCCTCTCGCTTTTACCCTCAGATTCTTTTATATTCTTTTCTACGTGAGCAAGAGCCGAGAAGAACAAAGGATAGAGCGGGGAGTACCAGTTCTTCTTCTCCATATCATTAATGTACTTCAGTAATTTAATGAGGGGTACATATACGCCAATTGGCTCACCCTCCTTAAATACACATTCTTTCCAATATGTCTCGGAATGAAGAGAAGTATATATAGATGCCGCATGCAACAACTCATCTAGAATTTCTTCGACAGTACGCTCATTAGCTGTAGGATCAGGCCACCCACCATAATTTTCATGCTTTTTATTCTCGAACCACTGTTTAAATTGAGCAAATATAGTACTTTCAATAACCATAGTCTTGCTCTTTCCATTATTATTTTTAATCGGGGGCTCAAACGAATTAAGGTACCTCTGGATAAACTTATCAAATTTACTTACTTCAACCACAAATTCATTCTTCTCATCCCCTATATCAACAAGATGATCAATGATATTCTTCCATTTATGAACAGTTTCCTTATATTTATTACCTGCTCGGCTAAAAAGATAATTTTTGATAAGGTCCTCCGCTCCCAAAGGAATACCCCTATCATTCAAAGTTTCAAATACAACATGAGCTCTCATTTCATCTTCAGTCTTAACAACCGCGACATAAAGTTGACTCTCAATGTATTCTTCAAGATGAGCAACCCGATCGATAGGGTCAGTGTTTTCAGCTTGCTCTCCAAAATAATCATTGCTTTCTGAAAATTTTTGAATCTCATCCCGGAAAAACATGAATGCACGATGAACATTGGAAGAGTCGTCCAACGAGCCCCTATCAATAATCTTTCCATCCAAGAAGGAGTCCAAAAGAGACTCAAGATATTTTTCATCCTCACCAGGAAGAATCAGACGCTTCGTGGCCTGAGACTTCATTACATTCCAGCGTCCCTTAGGGATATAGAAAACTTTTCTAGCTGCTTCCTTTGAAAGCTCCTCACCTGCATTCCCCTTAGACCGGTACCAGTCAGCAAGTGCAGTGTAGAGTAAGTACAAAGTAACCAGTCGCTGTTGCCCATCTACAACATTATCGCGATTATCCTTCTGGCCATTATTTGATAAATCATTTGACACAGAGTCGGATAAAACGATCGTCCCAATATAGTAATACTTTCCGGAATTTCGGTCGTTTTTATACCCATTAATGATATCTTCCCAAAATTCTTTAACTTGATATCTATTTCGAACACTGTCATTTCTATCCGAATCAGGGGTTTTCCATGAGTATGCCCTCTGATAATCAGGGATTGCAAATAAATTATCCCCCAAGTATTTCACAATATTCTCATTGCGGATACTATCCTTTGAAGTAGCCATTGTGAATATCCTCTCTACGATAAAAAGCTAATAAATTAGCCATAAGCATTGAATCTGAATGATATTGTAAAATAAATTATTTTAAACTGTTTATCGAGATTCCTCCTTGAACTCTCATATAGGAGACCTGACGATCAGACACACCTGAGGCATCCAAATCGTATCCAGACGCCCTTATCCGAATCGTACAATTACCGGCACCTCCGAACGGCGACGAACGTAAGTACCATCATTCACATTAGCACGAAGACACGCCCCCGGACTAGGAAAAACTCCCCCACAACACACTTTTCTGCACCCACCCGTCCCTCCCCCACCCGCGCCTCCTCAAAGCACGCAAAAACCACCCCCTCCGCAGCTTGTCGCCGCAAAGGGGGTGGTTTTTATATATGAGTTAGACCAGAAAGCCTAGTACTACTCAGCAGCCTCCGTGCTGGGCTTGGGGTCTTCGTTCACGCGGTTGCGGATATGCTCCACAATACGTGCCACAGCCTCATCCACAGGCACACCGTTCTCCTGCTTGTTACCGCGGAAACGGAACGAAACAGCGCCGTGCTCCGCATCCTCACCGCCAGCAATCAGAATGAACGGAACCTTCTCAGTAGACGCAGTACGAATCTTCTTCGTGAAGCGATCCGAACCGTAATCCACCTCAACACGCACGCCGTGCGCACGCAGCTTATCCGCGATCTCGGTCATGTAGTCGTTGAACGCCTCAGCCACCGGCACACCAATCACCTGAACCGGTGCCAGCCACGCCGGGAACGCACCCGCATAGTGCTCAGTCAGCACACCCAGGAAGCGCTCAATCGAGCCGAACTTCGCCGAGTGAATCATGACCGGCTCCTGCACGGTGCCATCCGCAGCCTGGTACTCCAGACCGAAACGGCTCGGCTGGTTGAAGTCGTACTGAACGGTCGACATCTGCCAGGTACGGCCGATAGCGTCCTTCGCCTGAACCGAAATCTTCGGGCCGTAGAACGCAGCACCACCCGGATCGGGAACGAGCTCCAGGCCGGTCTCCTTCGCAACCTGCTCCAGAACCGCGGTAGCCTCCTCCCACTGCTCATCAGTACCGATGAACTTATCCTTCTTATCACCCTCAGTGTCGCGAGTCGACAGCTCAAGGTAGAAGTCAGTCATGCCGAAGTCCTCAAGCAGGCTCAGCATGAACTTCAGCAGGTGACGCACCTCGTCCGGTGCCTGCTCCTTGGTCACGTACGAGTGCGAGTCGTCCTGAGTAATCATGCGCACGCGGGTCAGGCCCTGCAGCACGCCGGACTTCTCGTCACGGTACACGGTACCGAACTCGAAGAAACGCAGCGGCAGCTCACGGTACGAACGGCCACGAGAACGGTAAATCTCGTTGTGCATCGGGCAGTTCATAGCCTTCAGACGGTAGTTACCGTTATCCAGCTCCATGGAAGGGAACATGCCGTCCGCATAGTACGGAAGGTGACCGGAAGTGTAGAACAGGTCTTCCTTCGAAATGTGCGGGGTGCTGACGTACTGGAAACCCTCCTGAATGTGGCGGGTACGCACGTAGTCTTCCATCTCGCGCTTAATCACGCCACCCTTAGGGTGAATCACCGGCAGGCCGGGACCAATGTTCTTCGGGAAGGAGAACAGGTCCAGCTCACGGCCCAGGCGGCGGTGGTCGCGGCGCTCCGCCTCAGCGATGCGCTCCTTGTACGCCACCAGCTCGTCCTTAGTCGGCCATGCGGTACCGTAAATACGCTGCAGCATGGGGTTCTTCTCAGAACCACGCCAGTACGCGCCACCGGCACGCATCAGGGCGTAACCGTTAGCGATCAGCTTGGTGTTCGGCAGGTGCGGGCCGCGGCAGAGGTCCTTCCAGACGGTCTCGCCGGTCTTCGGGTTCACATTGTCGTAAATGGTGATTTCACCCTCGCCGACCTCCACGGATGCGCCCTCGGCAGCATCCGCACCAGAACCGGGGCCCTGGGTCAGGGAGAGCAGCTCCAGCTTGTATGGCTCGTTCGCCATCTCAGCGACAGCCTCGTCGTGGGTGACCACGCGGCGGCGGAACAGCTGACCGGACTTGATGATCTTAATCATCGACTTCTCGATCTTCTTCAGATCTTCCGGGGTGAAGGGCTCAGCCACATCAAAGTCAAAGTAGAAGCCGTCAGTAATGTACGGGCCAATGCCCAGCTTGGCGTCCTTACGGTACTCCTGCACCGCCTGCGCCATCACGTGCGCAGCGGAGTGGCGCAGAACGTTCAGGCCGTCCGGTTCGTGAATGAAAACCGGCTCAACGGAGTCGCCAGCAGACAGCTCGTGGGAGAGGTCAACGAGCACGCCGTTCACGCGTGCCACAACGATCTTCGGGTCGTCAGCGAACAGCTCAGCGGCAGTCTTCGCGGTGACCTCGCGCTCCTCACCAGAAACGCTAATAACAATTGCTGAAGAATCAGCGGCAGACATAAGTCTCCTTAACTCAGGCGCGCGCGTGCCACTCGGGGCGCCGCGGGTGCGCATACTATTCCGCACTGTACTGGTGCACGGACACACACCATCTTACAACGGCTCCCAGCCAACGCTCAGCTTGAGGGCTGACTAGTCCGCATGATGCTCACGCGTATGCTCATACACGTCAAGCACAATGTGGCTAATGTGGTCGTCCTTCAGACGGTAAATGGTGGTGCGGCCCTGCTGCTCACGGTCAATCACGTGCGCCTCACGCAGGATGCGCAGGTGGTGCGAGGCGAGCGGCTGCGAAATGCCCAGACAGGTGTGCAGTTCGCTCACACTGTGCGGGCGGTGCATCAGGTGGTGTGCAAGCGCCAGGCGCAGCGGGTTAGCGAGCGCCGAGAAAATCGCGACGGATCCGCCGAACTGTTCCTCCCAGTCTTTGGGGCTGTTGCCTTCGATGTGGGGTGCATTGGTGGGCGCCTCGTGGGCGTGCGCTGAGGCGTGCTCCGAGGTGTGCTCGGCTACGTGCTTTGCTACCTGTTCGGTAGCGTAGTTAGCGTGGGTGGTTTCGGTCTGGTCTGTGTGCTGGCTCTGAGTCATAGTATTTTCACCTTATGTATAGGAAAGGGGGCACGTCAAGAAAGTGATGCCTGTGCGGCGTGCTTTCTTGAGCGTGCCCCTCTCCCCTATGTGCGCTCTTGAAGTGCGCTAATACTACATGCGCGGCCGCTATCGGTTAGCGACTGCCACCTGCAGGTAGCCCTCAGCGGACTTTACGCCCTTGTCGGTCACTGCGCGGTAGCGGACCAGCGGTGCGAAGCCCTGCTTATTCTTAGCAGAAACCGCAATACCCTGGGTGCCATTCGGCAGGGTCACCACGCGGTAGGTACCGTATTCGTCGCTGTAGGAGCTGACGACCTGGCCGCGCTCGTTGAGCAGCTCCAGCTTCTTCACGGTTTCGCCGCGGCTGAACGCGCCGAAGGACGCCTCGTCGTTGTTCAGGACCGCCACGTTCTGGGTGGTGCCCGAGTACAGGGAGACGGAGTCCTCACGTGCGATGGGGCTGTTCTTATCCACCACGTGCACCTTCAGCGGAATCGAGTACAGCTGTGCGGCGGATCCCTTCTTCGCCTTCACATCGGACATGCGGGCGGGTGCCTTGCCGGTGCGGTTCACGGTGATGTTCGTACCGCTGTCGCGGCGCAGGTCCCAGGTGGTGCCGGTGACCTCGTGGGTGTTCAGATCGATCGAGTAGGTGCCGGTCTTGCCGTTGGAGGCAAAACGGATGCCGGTCTCCGCGCTGGAGAACTGGCCGCCAGCAGTGTTGACCTTCTCCTTGTTGACCCAGCGGCTGGGGCGGAAGTTCGGGGTCTGCTCGATTTCCTGGAAGTTGTAGTCACGGGCGTAACGGTAGTTCGGGGACACCTTGTGCGACTGGTGCGCGCTCTGCGCAACTGCGGTCTCACCGGAGTAGACGGTGGCGTGGTGCTCGGCGGGCTGATAAATCACGCCGGAGCCGGTGCCGGTCTTACCGTAAGCGTCCGAGGGGTACTTAAACTTCACGCTGGTGTCTGCGCTGGCGGTGTTGCGGCCCGCACTGTTTTCAGCAGACTCGGTGTAGTTCACGGGCATCCACTGCACCTGCTGCCAGGGGAACTGGTTGCCGGTAAAACCGCTGGGCACAAAGTTCGCGAACATTGCCGCAAGCTTCGGGTCTTCCTTGTACACGTTCTTACCCTGGCGGGCGTAGGGCGCGTAGGAGCTTGCCGCCTCCAGGTTGAATGCGTTGGTGAAGAGATTACGGTCCGCGATGATGAAGCCGTACTCCTTCATGGCGGTCAGAATCATGCGGGAGAGCTGGTCGTCGGCGTGACCGGTGTTGCGCAGGTGCTCTTCCACGTCAAAGTTTGCGGGCAGGAAGCCGCGCTGACCCGCACGGGGTGCGTTCGGGTACTTGCTCACGTCAATCTTGCCGTCGGTGCCCTTCGCCGGGAAGGAGGAGGTCAGCGAGGAATAGTCAGCGGCAGTAATGGAGACCATGTGGTTGATTTTGCCTGCCTTGAGCTCGTCCACACCAATCTGGGTGAGCTCGTTCGCCAGACCCACTACGGAGGAGGTGCCGTTCTTGAGGGTCAGCCAGTAGTTGTCTTCTCCCACGCCGCCGAAGTTCGGCTTAGCGAGCATGTAGCCGCCGGAGGACACGTGGTAGGTCGCCGGGTAGTCAACCGCAACGGGGATGTCCACGGTACCCTTGGTGCCTGCCGGGATCTTGTAGGTAATCACGCCGGTGTTCGCGTCGATGGACGCGCCGGGCACGTTCTTTGCCAGGCGGAACTTCGCGCCACGAGCAATCGGGTAGGAGGTGCGGGCGTTGCCGGACTTCGCGTCGATGCTCACGGGCGCGCTAATCTGCACGGTCTGGCCTGCGTTGCCGCGGCCGACGTTGTCGTACTGAATCTTTGCGCTCTTGGGGGTGGAGACGTTGCCGCCGCCCACCTGCACGCGGGCGGTGCTGGTGTAGGTCTGTGCGTCTGCGTCCTTGACGAACTTGAAGTAGGAGCGCCAGATGCCGGTCGCCTCGTCGTAGAGGGCGACGGACTGGTCGCCGGAGAGGCCGTGGTCCTCGGCAAGCCACTTCGGGATCGGGATGCCGCCGGTGAGGATGCGCTTGTTCTCCGCGTTGGCGTTCACGCGGTTGTCACGGGAGACGACCTCGACGTACTCCTGGTGCGGGTTTGCGGAGTTCACGGCGAGGGTCGGGATGTTCTCGTGGCCGCCGACGGTCTGGGCGCGGTCCTTCTTCACCGTGCCCGCGTTGATGGCGGTGGTGATGGGGTGGTTACCCGCATCGGCACTGTATTCGAGGAAGGTACGGCTAATTTCGCTGCTGTTGGGCGCGACGGCTTCGGTGCCGGTGAGCTTCTGGGCAGCGAAGGAATCGCGGGCGAGCTTGCCACTGAGGGGCGAGGTGTTCTCGGTGGTGGTCAGCTGAGCCTTGGTCAGAGAGGAGTTGACCGGTGCGAGGGTCGCGATGGTCTGTGCCTTCTGGTCGGGGTTCCAGTAGCAGGTCGGACCGGGTGCGATGCTGGTGAGGTTCGCGAGGGTCGGCACGGTGCGGTAGCCTGCGTCGACGCAGGTGGTGCCGGCTACATTGCGGGTGGGGGCGGTTGCACCGAAGGTCGCGGGGAGGTTCGCGCCGGTGATGACGGTTGCCAGTGCTGCGGAGGCAGCGATGGTGGCACGGCGGCGGTTTGTCGGGCGCTGTGCCGGATTTTTGATTGCAGTTGTGGTCATGTTTTTCTTCCGTTCGTGTCGGCTTATTTGAGTGAGTGCGTTTGTATGAACAAACACGGACGTGAGTGAAATATGCATCTGAGGGTGTGCCCGGGTGGGTCCTAATCTTCTGGCAGGAATTCTCAGGAAACTCTCAGATAATCCCCATACCCTACATAGTCTTTTGGGTGAATGCAAAACGAGTTTGTGATTTGGGGCACCGATTTTTTGATAAAGGTTCAGGTTTAGGCTCATATTTCTTTACACTTTTGTGCATTTATTGATGTTTGGAAAAACAGAATTTGCACCCCGGTGCTTAGGCTTTACGCCTAGTCAAGCGAGGGTGACCCAAAGAAAACGAAAAATGCGCACGAAAAACTAAACCTTAAACCTTGAAGTTCCTTGAAAGACGCACCGAAACCCCCTGTTGCATTCCTCACATATGACCACAATCTGGGATTCCGCACTGAGAACAGATAGCGCCCCATGCACCAAAACGAGCACCCACCACCCCTCAGGGAGCAATTTTCAGGCAACCACCACCCCGCAAGGGCCCCCTTCGCTTCACCCCGCAGCCCCCTCAAAACCCACGTAAAACCATAAGATTCACGTAAAAGTTCAAAGTTTCTGTGTGCTTGACGGCGTGTAACCATGCACGCACCACACTCCCCCGCACAGGACGTTCTTCGCCGTACATTCCAAGAATTCCAAGCCACCCACCAGGGACTTTATTGACACAAAAAAGTACTCCGCATGTGCTTCAAAACACATGCGGAGTGCATATATATTCACTTACAGCTACCGCGGGAGCCCCTTCAGCTGGCATCAGCAGCCTCCGGTGTGGGTTCATGTGGATTCATTCGCGCGAGGCGAGACCCAGCCACCTGCGGGGCTAGCCACCTGCAGAGCTACAGCGCGCCCGCCTCCGAGCAGACATTCACCAACTCGCCAATACCCTCAATGCGGGTGCGCACCGTCTGACCCGGCTTCAACCACTGACGCGGATGCAGCGACAGACCAACCCCCGCCGGGGTACCCGTCGCCACCAGGTCGCCCGGCTCCAGGGTCATGAACCGCGAAATATAGGACAGCAGCTGCGCCGGGGTGAACACCATATCCGCCGTCGTGCCGCGCTGACGCACCACGCCGTCCACCTCGCACACCAGCTCCAGGCCGGCAACCGGATCAACCTCATCGGGGCTCACAATCACCGGGCCGAACGGGGTCATCGCATCCCAGTTCTTGCCCTGGAACCACTCCGAGGAACGGCCCTGCCAGTCACGCACCGACACATCGTTCATGACAGTGTAGCCCATCAGCGCCTCGAGTGCCTGCTCCTCCGTGGCGTTACGCAGGCGAGCGCCCACGACCAGGCAGAGCTCAACCTCCCAGTCGATTTTTGTGCTGCCGGTGCCGTCATCGGCGGGCATGCGGATCTGCTCGCCGGGACCAATCAGAGCGTTCGGGAACTTCGCGAACAGCGCCGGATGCTCGGGCACTTCAAGGTTCATTTCCGCGGCGTGGTCGCGGTAGTTCAGGCCAGCGCACACAATCTTGCCGGGCTTATCCAGCGGGCGAATGAACGGTAGGGAGTTCCACAGTTCCTCGCCGTGGCCCATGACGGTCGCGCCGTTCTCCTTCAGGATCGCTACGGCGTTTTTTGGGTCGCCAAAGTTTAGGCGGAACCGGCTGTAGAAGTTCAGTAGCGGGCTGAGCTTCGCTGGAAGCTCGTACACGGTCTCTTCGAAGAAGCAGACTGCGCGGCTGCCCTTCGAGTCTTTAATCTGTGCCCAACGCATGGATGCTCCTTCGCTTCAGGTGGGGGTAATTCGGGGCGGGTTAGGGGTAAAAGTCTACGGGTAAAGTCAGGGATAAAGATGAGCGAAATCAGCCCGGTGAATCACTCTGTGAATCGCTCAGTGAGTCGCTTCAGCGAAAGCCGTTCTGGGCGTACACCTCAACGATGGCGTCTTCCAGGTCTTCCATGAGTAGGTTGGGGTTCGCGTCCTGCGCCGCGCCAACCGTGGCGGGGTCCAGGTCCATGCCGAGGGCACGGTACACATCCGCGGTGACCGCCCGCAGGGGTGCAGAATCAGAGACCACGATGCCGGTGCTGAACCACCAGCCGCCGGTCACCACACGCTGGGCGGTGCCGACCAGTTTAATGCGGCCACCACCCGCGGAGGCGGGAAGCTGCGCGTGCACCGAATACTCGCCGAGGCAGTACTCCCCCGGGATTTCGCCCATGCGCGCGTCCACGCCGACTTCGCGTAGCGCCTGCGCGTACATGGAACCGAACAGTTCGTAGCGTAGGGTGTTGCCGCTGCGGGCGTCGGAGGCGGGCTGAAAATGGTCCACGACCAGGCACCCTTGATGGTAGGCGGCGGCGTGCCCGCCGACCTTGCGCACCAGCACCTCGAAACCGTGCTCGGCACACGCCGCGGAGGCCTCCGCGAAGCCGGGGTTCAGTTCGTCACGGCGGCCGAACGCGACCGTCGGGTTCGGCTGATACATGCGCAAGGTGGCTTCACGCTGCCCGCTTGCCACCTCGCGGAGCATCTGCACCGTCTGATCGTGGTGAATGAGGATGTCGCCGGACTCGGGACCGGTCTCTCGAATAATCTGCACCTTCCTATTTTACGGTTACGCCCGTCACTTACGATGCGCGGTCGGCGGGGCGTCTCACAGGCAGCTCAGAGGTGACTGCCCAGCGGCCGATACGCCCGGTCATATTCACATTTTTTATGCCAATTTTCTTCACTCAGTGAACCCAAACCACTACGATTAAAAGACTACGTGGCATCCCACACGTTGCCACAAGTACACAACACAGCATGACAACGCAGAAGAAACGCGCACACCGTGACGGTCCACCCGCCACGGACCACACTGTACGTTTCACATAAGGAGTACGGACATGACACAGTCCACCAACACAGCGGTAGCCGCCGCCCCCAGCCAGGAGGTGAACGTAGCCCGCAAACAGCGAAACAAGCTGATTCTGCACGTTGCCATCATCCTCGTAGCAACCCTCGCCATCTGGTTCATTCCCGCCCCCGAAGGCGTCGACCCGCGCGGCATGCACATGCTCGCCATCTTCGTCGGCACCATCCTCGGCCTGATTCTGCAGCCGCTGCCCACCCCGTCCGTGGCGCTCGTCGGCCTGGGTGCCGCAATGATTACCGGCACCATGGCGGCAAAGAGTGAGGCGCTGACCGGCTTCGGTAACTCCTCCATCTGGATTATTGTCGCCGCGTTCTTCATCGCCGACGGCTTCCTCATCACCGGCCTGGGCAAGCGCATCGCGCTGCTGTTCGTGCGTGCGCTCGGCAAGTCCTCCCTCGGCCTGTCCTACGGTATGGCAATCACCGACCTGGTTCTCGCCCCCGCCACCCCCTCCAACACGGCGCGTGCCGGTGGCGTGATTTACCCGATTATCCGTTCCCTCTCCGAGGTCAACGGCTCCACCAACGAGACCCCCGAATCACGCCGTAAGCTCGGCTCCTACCTGCTCATGACGGAGGCGCAGGTCAACACCATCACCTCCGCAATGTTCCTGACCGCAATGGCGGGTAACCCGCTGGCGCAGAAGTTCGCGCACGACCGCGGCATCAATCTCGACTGGGGTACCTGGGCGCTCGCCGCTATCGTTCCCGGTCTTGCCGCACTGATCGTGATGCCGTGGATTATGTCAAAGATCTACCCGCCGACCATCAAGAAGACCCCGGACGCACCCGAGCACGCCCGTCAGGAACTGCACGAAATGGGCCCCATGAGCTCCAAGGAATGGATCATGCTCGGCACCTTCGCACTGCTGCTGGTCCTGTGGATTACCGGCACCTCCCTGGGTATTGACGCCACCAGCGCCGCATTCTTCGGCATCGCGATTCTGCTGGTCACCAAGGTCCTGACCTGGAAGGACATGGCGAAGAACTCCAGCGCATGGTCCACCCTCATCTTCTTCGCCGTGCTCGTCGGCATGGCGGACCACCTGAAGAAGCTCAAGGTCGTCGACTGGATCGGTCAGCAGGCGGCGCACAGCGTCAGCGGCATGGCGTGGCCTATGGCATTCGCGATTCTGATTCTGGCGTACTTCTTCATCCACTACATGTTCGCTTCGAACACCGCGCAGGTTGTGGCGCTGTACGCAGTGTTCCTCGGTGCGGCGGTAGCAGCCGGCGTTCCGCCGATGTTCGCGGCACTGTTCCTCGGCTTCATGGGCAACCTGATTGGCGGCATCACCCACTACGCCTCCGGCCCAGCGGGCGTGTACTACGGTTCCGGCTACTTCAGCGTGGGCGAATGGTTCAAGATCGGCTTCATGGCAGCTGTCGTGAACCTCGTCATCTGGGGTGCGGTCGGTACTGCGTGGCTGTTCGCGCTCGGCTTCGCCAACTAGCGACTCGACCCCCGCGGTAGCTTAGCAGCTTAGCCCGGCGTAAGAGCGCTGTATAAAAGCACTACAAAAGCCCGGTATTCTCGCATGAATTTTCGTGTGAGAACACCGGGCTTTTACGCGCCCGTTGAACGCCTACAAAACAGCGCAAAACCTAGTAATCCCCCACCCCCTCCGCTAGGGTAGAAGAAAGCCCAAAACACCTTGGAGGATGCCGTGCATCAGGACCAGCACATCACCGCCCAAACCGCCGCGCTACCCTGCGCCAACATTGAACAGCACGCCACCCCTGCGCTGACCGAGCCGCAGCCGCTCGGCGCTTTCCCCGACGGTTTCCTTTTCGGAGGCGCCACCGCCGCCAACCAGTTCGAAGGCGCCTGGAACGAAGACGGCAAGGGCCCCAGCCTGCAGGATGTGCTACCCGCCGGTGGCCTGCACCCGCGCACCGCCGAGCCCACCGAGGACAACCTGAAGCTGGAGGGCATCGACTTCTACCACCGCTACCGCGAAGACATCGCCCTGCTCGCGGAGATGGGCTTCAAGGTCTTCCGCTTCTCCATCGCCTGGTCGCGTATCTTCCCCCGCGGCGACGAAGAAACCCCCAACGAGGCGGGCCTCTCCTTCTACGACCGTGTGCTGGACGAGCTCGAAAAGCACGGCATGGAGCCGCTCGTCACCCTCAGCCACTACGAAACCCCGCTGCACCTGGTCGAGCAGTACAACGGCTGGACCAGCCGCGAACTCATCGGCTTCTACGAACGCTACGCCCGCACCGTGTTCACCCGCTACGGCAAGCGCGTGAAGTACTGGCTGACCTTCAACGAAATCAACTCGATGCTGCACCTGCCGTTCATGTCCGGCGGCATCAACACCCCGGCGGATCAGCTCAGCGACGCCGACCTGTACCAGGCGATGCACCACGAGCTGGTCGCCTCCGGGCGCGCCACCGCTGCGGCACGCGAACTGGCACCGGATGCGCAGGTCGGCTGCATGATTCTTGCCATGCCCACCTACCCGCTCACCCCCGACCCCGCCGACGTACTCGCCGCCATGCAGGCGGAGCAGGCGAACTTCGCGTTCGGTGACGTGCACGTGCGCGGCGCATACCCCGGCTACTTCCTGCGTGCCCTGCGTGAGAAGGGCGTGGAGCTGAACATCACCGAACAGGACCGCGAGGACCTGAAAAACACCGTGGATTTTGTGTCGTTCAGCTACTACATGTCCACCTGCGCGACCGGCGACCCGGCACGAGGCGAGCGCGGCGAAGGCAATATCCTCGGCGGCGTGGCGAACCCGACCCTACCCGCCAGCGAATGGGGCTGGCAGATCGACCCGACCGGCCTGCGCGTGGTCCTCAACCAGTACTGGGACCGCTGGCAGAAGCCGCTGTTCATCGTGGAGAACGGCTTGGGCGCCCGCGACGAACTGGTCGAGGTGAATGGTGAACTCACCGTGGAGGACGACTACCGCATCGACTACCTGCGCCAGCACCTGCACGCTGTGCGTGAGGCGATTGAGGACGGCGTGAACGTGCTCGGCTACACCACCTGGGGCTGCATCGACATGATTAGCGCCTCCACCGCGCAAATGTCCAAGCGCTACGGATTCATCTACGTGGACCGCAACGACGACGGCACCGGCACCCTGGCGCGCTACCGCAAGAAGTCCTTCCACTGGTACCGCGAGGTGATTGCCAGCAACGGCGCGGAGCTGTAACTGGTAAGGCTCTAGAGGCTGTTCCTTATGCGGCAACCCTAGACGCTGAACCCCGCGAAAATCCCTGCACGCTGAACCCCGCGCGGCTAACACGCGAAACTCAGCAGCAAAAAGCCCCCGAGACTCCAATCTCGGGGGCTTCTCGCATATAACGCCTAGTCCATGGGTAGGTCGTTCAGGCTGGTGGAGACGTACTCCCACCAGGTCGGCACCAACCCGGCGTTCATCGCAACCCTCTGCGACAGCATGTGCGAGGGGCTCGTACCGTAGAACGGCAGGTACCCTTCCGCCAGGGTCAGACGTGCCGCATCACGCACCAGCACGCTGGCGATGCCGGCACCACGCCAGGCGGGTAGCACATCAATACCAATCTGGCGCATAATCGGCGAATCATCACTCATACCAACCATAGCGATAGGGTCTGCGAGCGCAGGGTCGCTCTCCCCCGCCGCGGCCACTTCAGAGGCTTTAGATGCGTTCTCCTCCACCGGGTATGCGGCAAGCACCAGCACATCCGGGCGGGTCACGCTAAAGCCCAGCGCGTTCGAGTAGCGCTTATCCCCGCGGAAGCGCTCAAAGTGTTCAGCGTCCAGCAGCTCCACGCGCAGGCGGGTTACGCGCGCCTCCGTGTCTTCCGGGTCAACCTCAATCGCTCCCGCGGAGGCGTTTGCCTCCCTGCGGATGGTGCGCTCGCCGGTGATTTCGGCAAGCAGCGCAGCTTTCAGCTCGGCGGGGTCAACGCGGCGCATCATGCCCACACCGGGCACGGCGCATTTCACTTCCTGCGCCTGCACGCCCTCGGGTACGACCGAGTTCAGCAGGGCGCGGCCGGGCGTGTAGTAGATGCTCGTGCCGCTGACCTGCTGGGTGTAGGGGGTGAGCAGTTCGTTGAGCTGGCGCAGCTGCGCGTAGTCGCCCAGCCAGTTCGATTGGTCGCCGAGCATGTAGTCGACGGCTTTCTCCAGCACGCGCGGATGCTTGGCGCAGAGAATGCCGACGCTTGCGTAGTTGGCGACGCGCAGCTCCCAGATATCGTCGTTGCGGCGGCGTGCGGCGCCCATCTTCTCGGAGGGCGGCTGCACGGTGGCGAGTAGCGGCAGGCTCTCGGCTTCCGGGTAGTCGCGTAGCTCTTGAAGGGCGCGGCTAATCGAGCCGGGTACCTGGCAGAAGTCCGCCTCCAGCTGGGTGTGCAGGATGTGCCGCGCACGGTCCACGGTGGTTACCGCGCCACGATTCACGGTGCTACGGTTCACAGCGCCGCGGATTGCCTGAGCTCCCCGGGTAGGTTCGGTTCCTTGAGTATCAGTCACGTAGGTTTCCTCCGGTTCAAGTTCTCGACTAGTTCAGAATCTCGGCTAGCTCAAAATCTCTGCAAGGAACGCGCCGGTGTGCGAGCCCTTTACCTGAGCTACCTGTTCCGGGGTGCCCTCGGCGATGACGGTGCCGCCGCCGCTACCGCCTTCGGGGCCCATGTCGATAATCCAGTCGGAGCACTTGACCACATCCAGGTTGTGCTCGATGGTGATGACGCTATTACCCTTGTCGACCAGCGATTGCAGCACGGCGAGCAGCTTGCGGATGTCTTCAAAGTGCAGGCCGGTGGTCGGCTCGTCCAGCACGTAGATGGAGCGGCCGTTGGAGCGCTTCTGCAGTTCGGTTGCGAGCTTCACGCGCTGCGCTTCACCACCGGAGAGGGTGGTTGCGGGCTGACCCAGGCGAATGTAGCCCAGGCCCACATCCACGAGGGTGTTCAGGTGGCGCGCAATCGGGGTGAATGCGGCGAAGAACTCTGCGGCCTCCTCCACGGGCATTTCGAGTACGTCGGCAATGGTCTTGCCTTTGTAGTGCACTTCGAGGGTTTCGCGGTTGTAGCGCTTGCCGTGGCAGGTTTCGCAGGGCACGTACACATCCGGCAGGAAGTTCATTTCAATCTTCAGGGTGCCGTCGCCGGAGCAGTCTTCGCAGCGGCCGCCCTTGACGTTGAACGAGAAGCGGCCGGGGGTGTAGCCGCGCATTTTCGCTTCGCTGGTCTCTGCGAACAGCTTGCGGATGTGGTCGAACACGCCGGTGTAGGTGGCGGGGTTCGAGCGCGGGGTACGACCGATAGGCGACTGGTCCACGTGAATGACCTTGTCCAGGTGTTCCAGGCCGTCGATGCTCTTGTGGCGGCCCGGTACCTGCTTGGCGCCGTTGAGTTTGTTCGCCAGGGAGGTGTACAGAATGTCGTTGACGAGGGTGGATTTGCCCGAGCCGGATACACCGGTCACCGCCGTGAACACGCCCAACGGGAAGGACACGGTCACGTTCTTAAGGTTGTTTTCGCGGGCGCCGTGCACGGTCAGCTGACGCTTCTTGTCCACGGGGCGGCGGGATGCGGGCACCTCAATGCTGCGGCGGCCAGCCATGTAGTCGCCGGTAATGGACTTGGTGTTCTTCAGCAGCTCCTCAAAGCTGCCGGAGTGCACGATTTCGCCGCCGTGCTCGCCGGCGCCGGGTCCTACATCCACAATCCAGTCGGCTTCGCGCATGGTGTCTTCGTCGTGCTCGACCACAATAAGCGTGTTGCCCATATCGCGTAGCTTGGTCAGGGTTTCGATGAGGCGGCGGTTATCGCGCTGGTGCAGGCCAATGGAGGGCTCGTCAAGCACGTACAGCACGCCGACCAGACCCGATCCAATCTGGGTTGCGAGGCGGATACGCTGCGCCTCACCGCCGGAGAGCGTACCGGCGGAGCGTGAGAGGGTCAGGTAGTCCAGGCCCACGTCCAGCAGGAATTGCAGGCGGGCATCAATTTCTTTGAGGACCTGCTCGCCAATCTTGGCTTCGCGGGCGGTCAGCTGCAGGCCGCGCACGAAGGCGAGTGCATCAGCCAGGGACAGGTCGGTAATATCTGCGATGGACTTGCCGCCAACCTTCACGCCGAGGATGGTCGGGTTCAGGCGCGCGCCACCGCAGGAGGGGCAGGCAACCTGGCGCATGTACTGCTCGTAGCGGTCGCGAGCGAAGTCCGATTCGGTTTCTTCGTGCTTGCGCTTGATGTACGCCTTCACGCCCTCAAATCCGGAGGTGTAGCGGCGTTCGCGGCCGAATCGGTTGCGGTAGGACACCTCAACCTTGTAGTCCTTGCCGTCCAGGATGGCGGCGCGGGTCTTGGCGGGCAGGTCTTTGAAGGGGGTGTTCAGGTCGAAGCCGAGCTCCTCCCCCAGGCCCGCGAGCAGGCGCAGCCAGTATTCGGTGGTTGCTTTGCCCTGCGACCAGGGGGCGATAGCACCCTCGCCGAGGGTCAGGTCGGGGTTGGGTACGAGCAGTTCGGTGTCTACTTCCAGACGCGAGCCGATGCCGTCGCAGGCGCTACACGCGCCGAACGGCGAGTTGAAGGAGAAGGCGCGCGGCTCGATGGTGTCGATCTGCAGCGGGTGGTTGTTGGGGCAGGCGAGGTTTTCGCTGAAGGAGCGGGTACGCTCGGGGTCGTCCTGCTCGCGGTCCACGAAGTCGATGAGCACGCGGCCGTCGGCGAGCTTGAGCGCGGTTTCGATGGAGTCGGTGAGGCGTTGGTGAATACCGTCCTTAATGACGATGCGGTCGACGACCACCTCGATGGTGTGCTTGTACTGCTTGGCGAGCTTGGGCGGGTCGGAGAGCTGCACGGTTTCGCCGTCCACGCGGGCGCGTGAGTAGCCCTGGGTCAGCAGGTCCTTGAAGAGGTCAACAAACTCGCCCTTACGTGCGCTGACGACGGGCGCGAGAATCTGCAGGCGGGTGCGTTCGGGGTATTCCTGCAGAATGTCCACGATCTGCTGCGGGGTCTGCTGGGTGATTTCTTCGCCACATTCGGGGCAGTGCGGGTGACCAACTCGTGCCCAGAGCAGACGCATGTAGTCGTAGATTTCGGTGATGGTACCGACGGTTGAGCGCGGGTTCTTGGAGGTGGACTTCTGGTCGATAGACACCGCCGGGGAGAGGCCCTCGATGAAGTCTACATCGGGCTTATCGACCTGTCCGAGGAACATACGCGCATAGGAGGACAGCGACTCAACGTAGCGGCGCTGACCTTCCGCAAAGATGGTGTCGAAGGCGAGGGAGGACTTACCAGAGCCGGAGAGGCCGGTGAAGACGACCATCGCATCACGCGGAATGGTGAGGTCTACGTTCTTAAGGTTGTTTTCGCGGGCACCCTGAACCCGGATGCTGGTCAGATCGTTCGCTTTGAGTGCGGTGCTACCGTGTGCCGGGCGGGGTGTCATCGAAAATCCTTTCGTCTTATCTTCGAATTTAAATTCTACACCCTCACGCCTTTCACCGACGCGATTATGCGGCAGGTGAAGGCATGAGGGTGCAGTACTTATATGAGGCGGATTGTCAGGCACAATTTACCAGCCGCGGTTTACCAGCCGCGAGTGCCCCACTCTTCCAGGTGGGGGCGCTCATCACCGAGGGTGGTGGAGCGGCCGTGGCCGGGCAGTACGATTGCGTCATCGTCGAAGCCGCCGAAGAGCTTTTCGAGCACGTTGGAGAAGAGCTCACCGAACTGCTGCGGGGAGTCAGTCTTACCCACGCCGCCGGGGAAGAGGGTGTCGCCGGTGAACAGCAGGGTTGCGGGGGTGCCGTCTTCCCAGGTGGTTTCGAGGGTGTAGACGATGGATCCGGGGGTGTGGCCGGGCACGTGCAGCGAGCGGATGACGGTGTCAGAGAGATAGAAGTCGAAGCTTTCGCCGCCGGTCAGCTCCTCTTCGACGGTGTAGTCTTCCTGTTCCTTAATGGCAGCTACGTCAGCTGCACCCGCGGAGGTGACGGCACCGGTGAGGCGGTCAAGCTCCTTAATAGCGCGAATGTGGTCCCAGTGGCCGTGGGTGACCAGGATGCCGGTCAGACCGATTGCGCGAGGCCTGAGGGAATTGAAGTCCTCTTCCTTCTCCATAACGCGCACGCGGCGCTCTTCACCGTCTGCCAGTTCGAGCTGCGGGCAGTCACTCAGGAGCGCATCGAGAGTGAAGGCGTAGAGTTCCTCTGCATCGTCCGCGGGATCGATAAGCACCTGCTCACCGGTGGCGCGCATGGTGATGAGGTAGACACTATTGTCCATCTCGGAGACACTGAACGCACGGACGGTCAGTTCGGGGTTCTCAAAGATGAGGGTGGGTTCGGGGTAAGTAGTCATAGTTCCAGTGTAGGGGGTTCCTGCGATGCGGCATGCGCCCATATAGAGTACTTCCCTATGAGCGCATTCCGAGCACATTCGGCGTTGAATGTGCGGGATGCATGTTCGGGGCGCCTTCGGAACAGACTCTGGAGCACGTTCGGTACAGGCTCTAGCCAAGGTCCCGCCTATCTGAGGCTCCATTGAAATTCAAGCAGCGAAATTCAAAAGTTAAACAGAGAAGCGACTGCGCATCGATACGCAGTCGCTTCTCATGACACCCAGGGGTATCTATCACTCACTCAAACACAAGCAACCCGAGGACTTTGGAAATCTCACGATTACTTGATGACTCAATAGTAGCGAACTTTTTGGGGGCTGTTTTACCGCTCAATTTGGTACGGAGAGCCGGTTTTAGTGACCTGCGCCTCAATGTAATCGTTCTGTAATAAAAATAGCTGTTTTTTAGGCTATCCATACGTACCAATTTCATTTTTTTCGAGTTTTAGCGTGACTTATTTCACTCAAAATAATTTTAGATTTTCCCTCATTTGGCACTTCAGTGCACCTTTAACCTGAGCTTCACACTCAGTAATTTTGAAGGCTTAATACCCGGTTTCAACCCAGTATTCCGCGGAAGTAGAGGGTTAAGGTCAAACTATCTTCAAGCTCTTGCAACTTCATGAAACGGAAAAAATGTGCCGCACACTGTTCAAAACATGTTCAGGTATACACGCGAGGGAAAAATCAATTGGTCTGTTTGATCCCATTAGGCACCCCCTAAAGTAGAACTTTTATAACAAAACGATAACAGCAGCCCCGCCTTCAGGTTCACTGAGTACACCCATTGAAACCCCTGTCAAAAAATAAAACACCTAGTCAATATCATATTTTCACAAAATGCAAGACAGTGTGTCACTAAAAAATCAATCTCTACAGATTGTTTAATAAAAACTGACTTTCAAGCATAAATAGAGCCCAATTATTAACCAGCACGTACCAATTCCGCCCTCCGGAGGGGCACTCGGGAAGCCTTCAAGGAAAGGGTGAAAGACCCCTCCACTAGGGGTTCCACTATCCTTCACTCCCCCGCCATTCAGCACCGTTCAGCACCCAAAACCCCAATGCTCAGCCTTTTCACTGGCAATCACACCGGCATTCACCCCATCTGCCGCCCGGTACCTGCCACCACTGGAGCACAGGAAAGCGGCGCCCCTCCCCCGCTGTGGGGAAGGAGCGCCGCCTCCATTAGCTATAGATCAGCCGGAATAGTCGCCTTAGGACAGGCCGACCATCACGCCGTTCTCGTCAAAGCCGATGCGCTCAGCTGCAGGGCTCTTGCTCAGGCCCGGCATGGTGCGCATGGTGCCGCAGATAGCGTAGACGTAGCCAGCACCTGCAGCCAGGCGAACCTCGCGCACGGGCAGGGTCCAGCCGGTCGGTGCGCCCTTCAGAGTTGCATCCGAAGAGATGGACAGGTGGGTCTTCGCAATGACCACGGGCAGGTGCGAGTAGCCCAGCTCAGCGAAACGCTTCAGCTGCTTAGCGGCAGCGGGAGCAATGGAGATGCCGTCCGCACCGTAGACCTTGGTGGCGACCTTCTCGATCTTGGTCTCGATGGAGTCCTCAAGATCGTAGGTGTACTTCAGATCCGAAACGTCGTCACATGCCTCAGCAACTACGTTTGCCAGGTCGGTGGTGCCCTTACCGCCCTCAGCCACACCGCGGTGAATAGCGACGCGAGCGCCAGCTTCCTCAGCGATACGGCGGATGGTCTCGTGCTCGGACTCGAAGTCGGTCGGGAACGCGTTGATTGCCACGACCGGCTGAACACCGAAGTTGCGCACGATCTCGATGTGCTTCTTCAGGTTCTCTGCGCCCTTCTCCACGTCGGAGGGGCTTTCCTGCAGCATGCCTTCGGGCAGGGGCTTGCCCGGAACGATCTTGTACAGGCCGGAGTGGGACTTCAGGGAGCGCACGGTGACGACGAGCACTGCTGCGTCGGGCTTCAGGCCGGAGACGCGGCACTTGACGTTGAAGAAACGCTCCGCACCCATGTCGGCACCGAAGCCAGCCTCGGTAATCACGTAGTCGGAGTACTCCAGGCCAACATAGTCGGCGACCACGGAGGAGTTACCGGTTGCGATGTTGCCGAAGGGGCCCGCGTGAATCAGTGCGGGGGTGTGCTCCAGGGTCTGCAGCAGGTTCGGGTTGATAGCGTCTGCCAGGATGACGGCCATTGCGCCGTCAGCCTTCAGGTCGGCCGCGGTGACGGGCTCGCCGTCGTAGTTCAGGCCGATCACGATCTTTGCCAGGCGCTCGCGCAGGTCCTTGAAGGAGGTTGCCAGCGAGAGAATCACCATGATTTCGGAGGCGCTGGTGATGTCGAAACCGGTCTCGCGGACCACGCCGTCCATGCGTTCGCCCAGGCCCACGACGATGTTGCGCAGGGAGCGGTCGTTCATGTCGATAACGCGGCGCCACTCGATTGCGCGCGGGTCGATGCGCAGATCGTTACCGTGGTGCAGGTGGTTATCAATCATGGCGGCAAGCAGGTTGTGTGCTGCGGTGACGGCGTGGAAATCGCCGGTCAGGTGCAGGTTCAGCTTCTCCATGGGAACGATCTGGGAGTAGCCGCCGCCTGCTGCGCCGCCCTTGATGCCGAAGGTCGGGCCCATTGCGGGCTGACGCAGAGCCAGGATTGCCTTGCGGCCGGTCTGTGCGAAGCCCTGCGCGAGGGAGACGGAGGTTGCGGTCTTACCTTCACCGAGCGGGGTGGGGGTGACTGCGGTAACCACGATGTACTTGGAGCCGCGCTTGCGGGCGGTCTCTGCGTTGGTGGTTTCGTCGAGGAGGACCTTAGCAACATACTTGCCGTAGGGTTCAAGGCGATCTTCGCTGATGCCGTTGTCCGCTGCGATCTTGTTGATGGGCCACAGATCGGCGGCAAGTGCGATTTCGAGGTCGGAAGGGAAAGGCTTCTTCGTCATTATCATCCTTCGAGTTGTACGAATCATGCTCTTTTATTCTATGCCTTAGCTCACGCATTTGTCCCTCACCTCGCCGAAAGGTGGCAAATAAACCCAATTTTTAATGCACTAATCCCCGCGACCGGTGCCCTACGCTCACGTGGAACGAACAGGGTCGGTGCGGGGATCAGTAGCGCATACACGCCGGTTTGCCGGTACAGAAGGCACAAGAACCGGCGATACAGCCAACCGGCGATACGACCGGCTATTACGGCATGGTCAGCAGAACCTTGGTGGCGGTACGCTGGTCCATCGCCTCGTAGCCCTTAGCTGCCTCGTCGATGGGCAGAACCAGGTCGAATACCTTGCCGGGCTCAATTTCGCCCTTGTAAATCAGGTCGATGAGGGTCGGCAGGTACTTGCGCACGGGGGCGGGGCCGCCCTCCAGGTGAACCTGCT
>ERZ773027.312-NODE-312-length-31244-cov-26.862740_pt1 | contig 31244 bp, 36 predicted proteins | sample MGYA00511032_ERZ773027 | MGnify/ENA primary metagenome ERZ773027 (study PRJEB29015, sample SAMEA2738138) | human oral metagenome | biome: human oral; feature: human-associated habitat; material: saliva | place: China | collected 2190 ... | reverse complement strand
TGCACCGCCGGCAAGGGTTCATCAACCTGCGAACCATCACCATTACCAGTGCCCTGGTTCTGGATCTGGCTCCGGGAGAACTCGCTAGCCTGCGAGGTGGCCACGACCGACCTACCAACCGGCTTATCTGACGGAGCAGACGCCTTGGTAGGCACCCCATTCTCAGTCAGCCAAGCCGCGCTCTTTGCGCTAAAATACGGCGTCTTCGGGGCGGGTAGAAGATCTACCGCCCAACCAGCATTGTCCTTGCGGGACGAGTTGCAGCTTCGACACGCCACGACCATGTCCTCCGGAGTTTCTGCTGGAACTCCAGGATTCAAATGGTCATAGGTCGCGCCACGGCCGCCCTTCTGGTTACCCCAGTAAACGACGTGACCGCACCAACGACATGCATCGCCGTCGCGAGCACGAATTGGCACAATCAACGCACCGTTACGGGTGTCATTACGCCGCCTGTTTTCCCAATCAATCTCCTCTCGTAGGCGCATATGGAACAGGTCTTCATCATCCACCAAACGATAGGCGATACGCCCATCCTCCAGCGGAACCTGATCCGTCAGGTACCCACAGAACATCGCATCAGCAATGAATTTATCTGCTGCATCTGGAGTACCGGTGAACTTCAGAATAGAGCCGCGCTCAACAACATAGTCAGTCTTGAACGCCGCAGCCTCCACAGCCAAAGCAAGCACCTGGCCAAACAGCGACCACATAGACTGCATGGACGCACCGGGGATTTCCAGCGCTCGCCACACAATGCGATGCTGAGCGGCTGTGTCGGATACTTTCAGCCAAGGCATGAGGGGGGCTCCTTGCGGTGGTAGTAGTGTAGATCATCGTTCTCTACATCTGTGTCAAAATCAGCAGAAACCTGCTAATTAGTGATGGGGTTCTCAATAGCGGCATCCACCAAATCCTCAGCCATGAGGTCAAGCAGGTGCTGGATTTGGGACATGCGCTCGCGTACCTGCCGCTGGCGCTTACCGAGGTTTGCGTTGCGCAGTGCGGCGGGGGTGAACGGGGCGAGGCTCTTCTTCGCCTCTTCAACGCGGCCGAGTACCTCTTCTACTGATTCCTGCGGCGCTTCAGCAGCTTCAGCGGCGAGCGCCGGCGGCTGGGTGAACGACATGGGGAGAGTTGGTTCTTCCTTGGGTGCTGCGCCATGTGCCGCGGTGGTGAGTGCTTCGGCGTGTTGGGTTCGGCGTTCTGCTTCGATGGTGCGGATCTGGTCGATTGCGTCTCGAAGGCGCGGGTAGCTGTCGCTGTCTCGCTTCATGCTCATGGAGCGCTGCAGGAGCCCTTCAGCGACCAGGTAGGTTGCGGCGCGGGTTGCTTTGCCGCCGCCGAGGTCTTCGCGCCATTTGCGCTTCCATTTGGCGGAGACGCCGGTGAGGAGGCTGCCTTTGGCGAGTGCGCCGATTGCGTCTGCGAGGTCTGCGTTGTGGACCCAGATGCGGTCGGCGTCGTAGATGTGGCGGATGGGGGTGCCGTTGATGGTGAGGTCTCGGTCTGGGTTGGCGATTGGGTGGTAGCGGTTCATGGTGTGTCCTTTGGGTGGGTGGGTTATTCGGCGTAGTTGGTGTCGTCGTGGGAGCTGGCGTGGAGCTTGGCTTCTTCGCAGAGCTCTTCATATGCGTCTTGGAGGACCAGGGAGTTGAGTGATTCAACGGCTTTGGTGTTTTCCTCCCCGCAGGTTGCGCATTTGAGTTTGAAGATCCTGCCTACGATTTCCCTGTCTCTGGTGAGCTGTAGGACTTCGAGGGTGAAGGGGAAGCCTTCGCGTTCCTGGTGTTCCTGGTGTTCTTGCATCGGTGTCTTCCTTAGATGGTGGTGTAGGTTGCCCAGAGCATCTTGCTGTTCCGGGTACTGCCGGTGTAGAGGTAGACGTCGCCGCCGGGGTGTACGTCGAAGGTGCTGCAGGCGCGGGGGGCGATTGCGGTGGCGACTGCGTCGATAACTGCTTTGTTGCGTGCTTTTTCGCCGTGGCGTCCGTCCCAGTAGGCGTGGGTGTGGATGATGTCCTTTTCACCGGTGGCGGTGGGGTGGACGAATTCGATTGCGATTTTGTGGCTTGCCATGGTGGTGTTTCCTTGGGTGTGGGGTGGTGGGGTCCCCCGCCGCCGGTGTGGCTACTGTAGGAAATGTGTGGCGGCGGGGGAAGCTGTGGGGTGGGTTAGATGTTGATGGAGGTTGTCATCATTGCGCGGTAGCGGGCTTTGCCTGCTGCGCGGTTGCGTTGCCAGACTTCGACGTCTGAGGCCTTGTACCATAGGCGGCCGTCATCGTCTTTGGCTGCGGGACGGAGGCGGATGCCGGCGGCTCGGACGGCAGTGCCGCTGTAGGTTCGGACGGTGGAGACTTTGATGCCGGCTGCGGCGGCGACCTGGCTTTCAGAGACAAGCTTGGTGCCGGGGTTGCATGCCTCGAACATCGTCTTGTGGGGCAGGTCAATCTTGTTGGTCATTGGTGGTGTTTCCTTGGATGGGTAGGAGTTTCTTGCGCCAGTGGATTGCTTGCATGTGGCGTCGGCAGAGCTGTTTGGAAGCGGCGCGTTTCTCTAGCCATGCCTCGACGTCTGAGGGCTTGTACCAGTAGTTCCCGTTGAAGTCGCCTTTAGCTACAGGGCGGAGGCGGGAGGTGACAGCCGCTTTGATGGAGTCGCCGGCGTAGGCTCGGAGCGTGGTTTCTTTGATGCCTGCTTCACGCGCGACGGTGGCGGCGGGGAGCAGATGCTCACCGGGGTGCGCTTTCAACCATTCGGTGAGGGTTGGCAGGTCACTGAGGGGTGAGTTAGCCATTGAGCTCTCCTTGGTTGTGGTCATGGACAAAGCTGCCAATGAGGATTGCGGCGGAAGCGGGGGCGAGCGCAATCGCGAAGATGATTGCACGGAAGGTGATTGTGGGCTGTGCGGTGCCGATTCCAATGATGATGACGGAGGCGAGCGCGCAAGCCCAGACAAGGGCTTTTGCGGTGCGGATAGTGCGGGCGGTGGTCATGGTGAGTGTCCTTGGGCTAGATGATGAGGAGGATGAAGATAGTGAGTGCTGCGGCGACCCAGAGGGCGAGGCTGATCCAGGCGAGGGTGATAAGTTTCTTTTCCGCCTCTGCGAGGTCAGCACGAACGATGGCTAGGTCAGTGCGAACGAGGGTGAGGTCGTGGTTCTGGCTCGTCTGCTTCGCGTGCAGGCGCTTGGTGTACTTGTCGAGCTGGGCGAGCGCCTGGCGCTGGTCCTTGCCGGCACCTTGCAGGATTCCGACCGCGGTTTCGGTTTCGGTGAGCTTGCGTTCGTTTTCAACGATGCATTGCATTGCGAATCCGACATTTGCGTTCACGTCCCGCGAATGCTGTTCGACTCGGCCATTGAGGTGGTCGGTGAGGCGGCGGGCCTCGCAGAGTTCGTCCTGGAGGCACGCGATGCTGTTGTCGAGGCTGTCGATGTCGGTGCGGACCTGGTCGTGGTTGTCGATGATTGTCTGGATGGCGGTGTGGCGGTGGTGGCGTCCTGCTGCACGGTCGCGTTTGGTCTTGGGGTTGGGGGTGGTCATGGTGTGTCCTTTACTGGCTGGTGTGTGGTGGGTGTTAGAGGAGCTGTGAGACTTGGCTGCGGCGGTGACGCATCAGGTGCTCAGCGAGGCGGGTGACGCAGTGCTCTACCGCTTCGCCTGAGACCTGGAGCTTGTCCCAGTCCTTGATCTGGTCGCTGGTGAGCGCGTCATGCAAGGTGACGCCGCAGTCGATAGGGCATGGAATGTGGATGTTCGCGCGTGCCTTGAATAGCTCGTTTTCGTGCAGGGTGGGTCGCAGCTCCGGCCGGATGCTGTTCCTGCGGTCCCAGCAGATGCGTGCGGCTTCGAGGCACTTGGTTGCGTGGGCTACCAGCTCTACCCAGAAGTCGGGGTGCGCAGTCTTGATGTGTTCGGCTGCGGCGGTGCCCATAGTTTTGGCGATGTTGCCGGGCTCCAACTCGGCGTAGACTTCCTGGCATGCCCCGCAGTGGAGTGCGGGTGCCTTCTTACCGCGGAGGCGCGGGTCTCGGGTGTGTACGGTGAGGTGCCGTGCCCACCAGATGGTGCGGGCGTGCTCGGTGGCGAGCGCTTCGGCGGGGGTTAGGTGTTTCTCGTTCATTGGTGCTTCCTTAGTTGGTATGGTTGGTTGATGAATCCGATAGTGAATATGTGAGGAGTTATCTAATGCTTGCTAACCCTGCTCGTGAGCTGCTTCGCGTGTTTGAGAGCTGGTCGCAGTCCTCTTCTTCTTCTGCACGTTTTGCACGCCCTTTGGAGACTGATGAGGAAATCTCGCAGGCTTTGCATGCGGCGCTTCTGCTGCGTGATATCCAGCGTCTTGTGAATGTCGCGGAGGTTGAGCGCCCCGAACATAATTTGTCGTGGGCCTCGAAGTATTACGCCCGGTGGGCTCATGCGATTTTCCAGTACCCCCACGGGTGGGACTCTTCGTTCCACTTAGAGAGCTACGAGCTGGACGTGCTGTCTGCTTTGGCGGGTACCTTTGATGCAATCACTAGCTCCACTGAACCTGGGTTGCTTGATTGGCTCAGCTCCCAGCGTGAGGCGATGGCTTCCAAGGTTCGCGAGGTCGCGGCTTACGTTGCAGAGGACCAGGGACTGAGCAGTTCTTTCCGTGCGTACATCCACGAGGTTATGTGCCGCGTGGAGGCCGCTTTCTCCGATGAGCTGAGCGGTAGCTTCAGCTTGTACGACGCATATATGGAATTCACTGTTTTAGTCGATGCAGTGTCTATCCGCTCCACAGACCCCGAAGCGAAGTCGTTCTACCGCAGTGCATGGGAATGGCTGCAGGTTCCCGAGAACGCTAGGGCTCTTGCCTGGGCTGCTGCTCGTAAGGCGATCGGCCTCTAGTTTTCGCGCGGACGGTGAGTTGGAATCGGCGTCGGGCGATAGCCGACTCTACGATGGCAATTGCTTCTTTGACCGTGATATGTACCGTGGTGCTATCACGGTCTTTTGCGTAGAGGGCTAAGTCATCAATGATGTTGTACATTTCCTGGATGACTTCGTCGTGGTAGGGCTGTGGGCGGGTGGGCCTCTGGGTTTCGGTGGTGGACATTGGTGTTTCCTGACGGGTTAGACTACGAAGCCTTCGATGGTTATTTCCTTGATGTTGAGTTCTGGGTCCATGGCGATGGACGCTCTGGTGCCTCTGAAGCTCATTTCTCGGCTAACGTCGAGGATTAGCTCGCGAAGCTCCCTAAACGCTTCTCTGCCCTGTTGGTTCTCCTGCGGAGCCTCTGGCAATGCCCTGCGTGGGTCTTTCCAATCCATTGGTGTTTCCTTAGTTGGTGGTGGTGGTGACGGGTAGGGACTGGAGCCAGTCCATGACGGCGTGGCTGGTGTAGTAGATCCTGCCGCCGCGCTGTCCTTTGCTGGTGCGGATGTAGGCGGGGCCGGTGCGGGCGTTGCGCCAGTCAGCGAGAGTCTGCTCCTTCACGCCGAGAGCCTCTGCGAGCTCTTCGGGTGACCAGAGCGCTAGGTGGTCGTTAGGGATGGTCAGCACTTTTCACGTCCTTCGTTTGAGTGTATGTCCCATACCAGGGACAAAGGGGTAAAAAAATTAAGAAGTAGTCAGCTCGGGGATGTGTTCTTCGAAAAACCAGCCGGGGCTCACTTCGAGAGCTGCTGCCAAATCCCAGAGCTCGGTTGCTCGAATCGGGGCGTTGTGGTTTTCAAGAGCTGAGAGTCGAGCTCGACTGATTCCAATCTTGTTAGCCACCTCTACTCGAGTGAGCTTTGTCTTGGCAAGTGCGAGCCTTATGTTTTCGGCAAGAAGCTCGCCGATGTTGCGGTGATTCATTCCGCCTCCTTTCGTGGTGATGTAATTAGTTTATGTCCCTGGTATGGGACAAGTCAAGCGAAAATCTGAAATTTTTTAAAAATCTAGATTTTTTTCTTGTTTTTATATACACTGAGTGCATGAAGCAAGAACGTAAGACTACCGCAGGCCGCCGCAGTACCGGCCCCGCAAACCGTTTTAGTCAGCTGTTGAATGAGGAGCTCCGCGCCGCTCAATCGCGCCGCCGGCTAACTCTACGAGCACTGGAGGAATTGTCAGGGGTTAGCCGCAACCGCCTTTCCCTGACCTTGAACCTGGATTCCTCCCCGCTTAACACGAACGAGTTTGAACTCATCTGCAGAGCACTCGACCTGAGCCCCGCTGAAGTCTGCTTCCGTGCAGAAGCGACTTTGCAGAAGGAGCTGGCAGCGAAGACCTCTTCAGCGTCTGATAAGGAACTGGCTGCACAGATTTTGGCACGTGCCGAAGCCGCAACCCAGGCAGGGTACACACTCGCAGCGCACCCCGCAGATAAGGTCATTACCGACGATTCAAGCTGGGGTGCATAATGCGCTCCACTCAATCCAAAGCGGAACTCTTCAACGACTTGGTAAACCGTGAAATCAAGGTGTGGATGGTTCGGCGAGGTGAGGACCTACTGACTCTCGCCGCAAAAACTGGTATCTCCAAGAGCAAGCTCAGCCGATCTGTATATCGGTCAGAAGGCTCGCTCCCTGTCCGAGACCTCAAGATTATCTGCGTTGCACTCAACGTTGATATGACGGTCATTATCTCCGCAGCAGACGCCGCAATGCGAGAACAGGTTACTGCTCCTCTTACTGATGCTCAGCTGGCTGCGCAGATTTTGGCGCGTGCCGAAGCCGCAACCCAGGCGGGGTACACGCTCGCCGCGCATCCTGCTGACGACATCATTACCGAAGACCCCGCCAGCGCCTAACCCCCATCCCAGCCACTCCCCTATTCACTAACTTCTCATGAATCACCGAACCCCATATAGTCCAGATGCCCACGCCGCGAGCTTGGGTATCCGCATCATTGACGCCCAACCACCCGCCGGAACCCTCGCCCTCTGGGACGAACAGACCCGCACCATCATCACCACGCCCGGGCTCCTGTACCGGCAACGCCGCTGCGTCCTCGCCCACGAGCTCGCCCACGCGGTCAATGGAGACGAACACTCCCCGCTGGATGACGTCGCCGCCGCAAAACGCGAGCGCCGCGCCGACGCTCTTGCCGCCGGCTGGCTCCTGCAGCCACATGCCGTGCGTACAGCGTTAGCGGTGGCTCCTGATTCTTTGTCTGCTGCGGCGGCTGAGCTGGAAGTTACCGAGCGTATCCTCTCTGCTTGGCTTTGGGAGCACAGCAAACGGGGCGGCCTGGATAGCTAATCCAGCCCGCCCCGTCTGTGCATCATCAATCAATGTAAGGAGAAATAAGCGCTTATTGTATCCGCTGATGCAGTTCACTCACACAACAAGAAGATACCGACTCAGCTCGCCCTTGCAGGTTCCGCCTCGTAGTTATCGGTTATTGCCGAAGTAGTGTAGCGTCATGCGGCGATTGCGGCAAGAGTCTCAAGGTGTCGGCGTGTCGTGCGGCGGTTTTGGGCAAAAAGATAACCGCCCCACCTACTGTATCCGGCAGTAGACGGGGCGGTTCCTGTGCAGTCCATGCTGAAGGAATGCTCGAACGAGATGACCGAGTTTAGCGTCACCTGCGGGCGAGCGCAAGTGAAAGGAGAAGCGGGTGGTTAGGGACCCTCTTCCTATTGGCTCTCATGGAAAGATTATGGCTCGGCGGATTAAGCCGAAACGTTGGATGGCGCGTGTCTATTTTCGTGATAGTGCTGGTGTGCGGCGTGATGTGACGGCGCAGGGGCCGACTAAGGCAGCGGCAGAGCTGAAGCTTAAATCGAAGTTGGCGGCGTTGCCGGCTTCGGGTGCGAGCCTTAGCGGAACCACTACGTTGAAGGTCGCGCTAGACCGGTGGCTTGGTGGGCTCGATGGGCTGGCGCAGAATACTCTGCGTAATTACACGTTGTGGGCTGGGCAGGTTGCCGGTGCTCTGGGGTCGCTGCGGCTGAATGAGGTGACGGCTGGTCACCTCGATTCCTACCTAGCCTCGGTGAAGGCTCCCACCAGCAGGTATAACCAGCGTTTGGTTCTGAAGATGTCTTTGGATGAGGCTGTGCGCCTCGGGGCACTACCCCATAACCCTGTGCTGGCGACTCGCACGGTGAAGGGCAAGAAAAAGGAAGTGCGAGCGCTGGATTTGGAGCAGGTTCAAGAGCTGCGGAGGCTCGTTTCGGGGTTGCAGGCAACGCCTACTTACAGCGGGTATCTTCCTGATCTTGTTGATGTGCTCTTGGGTACTGGGTGCCGTTGGGGTGAAGGTGCTGGTATCCGTTGGCAAGATGTTGATCTTGAGGCGGGGACTGTGACCATTTGCGGGACGCTCGTTCAGAAGGCTGGTTGGCAGGCTGATACGAAGACTCATGAGGTTCGTACTTTGCAGGTGCCGCCCTTTGTTCTTGAGGTGCTTCGGAGACGGCGCTCAGAGGCCCGTGAGGGCGCCGTGTTCGTGTTTGAACAGGGTGGCGCTCCACTTGCCTATAACTCTGCGCGAAACTGGCTGGTGCGGGCGGTGAGGGGCTCTGAGCTGGAGTGGGTGACCTGGCATGTGTTGAGGAAGACCACTGCCACTTTCCTGGACGAGAGATTGGGTATTGCGGAGGCATCTTTGCAGCTTGGCCATGCGTCGGAGGAGATGACGAGATCTGCCTATGTGCAGCGGAACAAGCAGGCGGCGTTTGCAGAAGCGTTGGAGGGGCTGGCGGGCTAGATTTGGTCCCCATTTACTCCCCACTTTGAAACCAGCAAACCCCGAAAATAGACCAGTATTTAACCTGGCATAAAAAAGAAGAACCCCCGCATTTCCCCTAGTCAAGCAGGGGAAATACGGGGGTTCATATAGTTTGCACACCTGTTACGTGTGCGCTCTCACATTAGAAAGCCTTGTTTACCAGCGTAGCAAGACCGGACTTCTTGTTTGCAGCGGTCTTCTTGTGCAGAACACCCTTGGAAACAGCCTTGTCCAGCTTACGGTTCACAAAACGCAGAGCCTCAACAGCTGCTTCCTTGTTCTGTGCCTCAACAGCAGCCTTGACCTTGCGGGTCGCGGTCTTCAGCTCGGACTTTACAATGTTGTTGCGCAGACGAGCCTTCTCGTTGGTGAGGATACGCTTCTTCTGAGACTTAATGTTAGCCACAATTAAACTTTCTGTTTTGTCTTATTGGTCGGTGAGGGCGACGCTGGCCGATCATCGACTGAGCGGCGTGGGGATGCCTATGGCAACCGGCCAGCAGTGCCCGATGACCATCGGACACTCAACCACACATAATACCAGATGAACAGCCTCCACGACAGACCCTCGCGGAGAGAAAAATACTGTGAAAACCGCTACACGCAGCCTCCACATCCGGCGCAGATAATCGGCACCGGTCGCCGGTGAAACTACCGGCGCAGGGCGTTAGCCGTTATGGCGAGTCCACGCACGCTCAATCAGGCGGAACGTATCCTCCGGCATAATGGCGCCCTCACGGCGCATCGCATCCGGGCGAACACGAATCACACGGTTCAGCTTCACCTCAGAGGCGCGGCCCTGCGGATCCCACGGGCCCGAACCAATATCAAGGTAGTTCGGGTCAGCGTGCTCACGGTTATTGTGGTCCTTGCTGGTCATCATCAGCGCCAGCAGGTACTCACCGTCACGACCCACCAGAAGCACCGGGCGGTCCTTACCCTGCGAATGGTCCTCCTCGAAGGGAACCCACGTCCACACGATTTCACCCGGGTCAGCGTCGCCATCCAGGGAGGGCGAGTACTCAAAGTTGATCATGTCGCGGTAATCGCCCGGGTAGTCCGAACCGTCGGATGCACCGGTCGAAGCCGGTGCGGACGGCTTAGGTGCCGAGGACTTTGCCGAGGAAGGCTTCGGAGCGCTCGGCTTAGGCGCCGAAGAGCTGGAGGTACGAGCCTCACGCTGACGAGATTCATCCCCGCGGGACTCGCTCTTCTGGGAGGACTCGGAGCCGCCCTTAGACGCAGTAGCGTCGTTGAGGGCATCTTCTGCCGCCTTCTGCAGGAAGCGCAGCAGGGCAAAGAAAATTTTCTTCAGAATTTCGAGCATGGGCTCTATTATGCACTACAGGCGCGGAGGTAGAGCAATCGCCAAAACAGCCTGCTCCACCGCATACACAGCATCCTGAGACTCGCCCTTCAGCTGCGCGTCCGCATCAGCCAGAAGCTGCACAATATGCGCCAACTGGGCGCCGGTAAAACGGCGGCCGTCACGCTGAGCCTGCTCAACCTGCCACGGTGACATACCCACCTCACGAGCCAGCTCGTTAGCGCTCATACGCACGTGGTGCACGCGCGCAATATTGCGGATACGCATAGCGAGCGCACCCAGCATCGGAATCGGCTCCGTGCCGGTGGCAAGGGAGTGGCGGAGCAGACGCAGAGCCTCCGGGGCGTTACCGGAAATCGCCGCGTCACTGACACGGAACGCGGTGACTTCGGTGCGGCCGCCGTAGTAGCGGTTCACCGCTTCCTCGGTGATTTCGCCGGGTACGTCTGAGAGCAGCTGCTGGCATGCGGCGGCAAGCTCCGCAGTGTCGGAGGCGGCGGCCGTCAGCAATGCCAGGGCGGCGCCGCTAATCGGACGCTGGGCGGCGGCAAACTCCCCCGCCAAGAACTCGCTCTTCTCGCGGTCGGTCTTGAGCGCCTTGCAGTTAATGAGCACGAACTGGGAGCGCACCAGGTCGATGAGCTTCTTGCCGCGGTTACCGCCCGAGTGGTTCAGAATGAGCATGATGTCCGGCTCGGGGGCGTTCAGGTAGGCGAGCGTATCGGTCAAAAACTCGTCGCTCATGGAGGCAAGGTTCTCAACCTCAATGATCTTTGCCGAACCGAACAGGGAGGGCGAAGCGTGCAGGATCAGCTCCCCCGCCGTGTAGGTGGCGGCATTAATCTGAACACGGTCCACATCCGGGTGGATGCTGCGGAACAGCTCACGCAGGCGTGCCGCAGCGCGGGAAGCAAAGTACTCCTCCGGGCCGTAGAGCATGACGGCGGGTGCCGGGGTGACGGTACGCCACGCGGTGTCGAGGGCGGGGCCGCCTCGGCGGGCGTAGCCTCGGGAACCACCACGCTGGGTTAAACGCTTACGCTCGGACACGCTTATCACTCGCCTTTATCTGCAGGGTACGGGCTGAACTCGACCCCGCTGCGCACGGGGTGCTGCGCGGGTGGAGTCTCGAGTATCCATCATAGCGTTTTCTTCTCGGGTGCCTCCTAGCGTTGGTTAGGGGTAGTCGGTCAGGGTTAGATGACCAGAATTAGATGCCCCAAGGTTAGATACCCAGGGTTAGTTGATCAGGAACGGGCGGGCTGATGGGAGCGCGCAGTGTGCGGTACCACCCGCAAATACTGCCGGTGCGTGACCGCACGGTAGCGGCGCGCATCCACCCACCAGAGGGCTACGCTCAACGCCAGCACGCAGAGGGCGCTACACACCACCGCCGGAACGCTCGAACCGGGCTCCCACGGGTTACCCGGCGCGTGCGCGGCAGTGTGCGCCGCCCACTCGATACCCTGCGCGGCAAGACCACCGGCACGAAGGCACACATCCGCCAGAGCGGGCAGACCCAGGAGCATGAATCCGAGCGCCACCAGCCCGGCGAGCATACTCAGCGGCGCCAAAGGAGCGGCAATCAGATTCGCCGGAACAGAGTAGAGCGGCACCTTACCGCTCATCGCCAAAATCAGCGGGGTACACCACAGGGACGCCACGATCGGCGCGGCGAGCATTTCCGCGCAGAACACCGGCATGATGCGCATGAGCAGGCGAATCAACGGCGGGCCCAGCAGAATCAGCGCGGAAGTTGCCGTCACCGACAGGGCGAACCCCATATCCACGGCGAGGTGCGGGGCAGCAAGCAGACATATCAGCACCGTCGTTTGAAGCGCCGCCAAAGACTGGCGACCCGAACCGCGCAGCATCGCGTAGACACCGAGCAGACCCATGGCAAGGGAACGAATCACGGAACCCTCAGTCTCCAGCAGCATGGCGTAGGCGAGCACCGCCGCAACCCCGCACAGCACCATGACGCGGTGCGAAATGGCGAGGGTACTCAGCCGATGCACAAGCGGCGGCAGGACGTGGGCGTTTGGCGGGGCGGGTTGCTGTGGTCGGGAATAAGCCGCGCCTCTGCCCCGCAGCCGTTGTCTCCACGAGCGGAACAGCAGGTATGCGCTGGCGAAGCGGTACGGGCGAATCGCCAGCACCAGCCGGTACGCACCCAAAAACACAATGGCAATATTCGCCCCGGACACCGCCGTAATATGGCTGAGCCCGCTGAGCTTATACTCCTCCCGCGCGGTGGAACTCATCAGCGAATCGTCCCCGTAGGCGGTGCCCAAAACCAGCGCCGCCGACTCCGTGTCGAGGGTATCCAGGGCGCGGGTGCGCAGTTGTTCCTTGAGCGTGGACAGGTACGGCTCCTCCTCAGTCCGGGCGGCGCCCGAGGCGTTCGATCCGGCGCCATAGGCGGGTGCGGGCATCGGGAAAATAGTCGCGCCGCTCAGCTTCGCCGTGGAGCCGTTGAACTCCACGGTGCCGAGGGCGGTCACCTTCATGCCCGGATAAATCACTTGCGAGCGCGCGGTGCCGCTCCCCCGCTGCTTAGCCGCCGAGCTTACTTCCGCGCTCGCCTCCGAACTTGCCTCCAGACTGCGCGCGGCGCTCTTTGCCGAACCGTCACGCCGGTACACGCGCACCCGCTCATTCACCAGCGCACGCACGCTCCGCCCCTGAATTTCCTCCAGCTTAATAACCACCAGAGTAGTTCGCGGATCCATGCGGCGGACCTGCTCCACCGTGCCATTCAGACGAAGCGAGGCACCCTGCGCCTGCTGCAGGGTAGCGCGGGATGCATCCACCCCCGTAGCGCACAGAAGCACCGCCTGAACCGTCACGATACACGCCAGAAAAACCAGCTGACCGGTCGTGCGAAAGAGCAGGCTGTAGGGCATCACCGCGCGCGGCGGGAAGAACAGCAGAATCGCCAGGCACCCCAGCAAGGCAATGAGCACGCACGCCAGCGGATGCGCCACCCGCCACGTGCCCACCGTCAGCGCCGCCGCGGTAAACGCCCACAGCACCAGCACCGTAAAACTCAGGCGAAGGTCCAGGTGAATGAGGCTTCCCTGGGCGCGCAGCTCCTGCTCGTCGCGGCGGGTGCGCCACCGCTCAGCACCGATGCTCCAGCGGTAGCGGGCGCGGTCATACGCCGTAGCCGCGGAACGGGTGAGGCGCCGGGTGAGGCGCAAGGAACCGGGAAATAGCTCCCGCTCCCCTGCCTGCTGTCGGTTCTGCTGTCGGTTCGGCCTGTGATTCTGCCTGCGCATTAGACCGTCACCAGCGGGCGCAGATTCTCCAGCATCGACGGACCAATGCCGGGCACCGCATCCAGCTCATCCACGCTACGGAAACCGCCGTGCGCCTCACGCCAAGCAATAATGCGCTGAGCCATCGCCGGTCCAATACGCGGCAAGCTCTGCAACTCTTCAGCGGTCGCGGTGTTAATGTTCACCGGGGTTGAGCCCTTCTGCGCGCTGCCCGAAGCGGTCAGCGTGCGCGCAGGCTGAGGCTGAGTACCGCCCTGAGATGCACCGTTCTGCGCCGCACCATTCGCCGCATTACCCTGACCCGCATTCGCCGTACCACCATTGGGCTGAATCTGCGCCGGGGCGGCCGTCTCACCACGATGCGGCACATAAATCTGCACCCCGTCACTCAGCGTACCGGCAAGGTTCACGCGGTCCAGGTCAGCATCCGCGGCGGCACCGGAGGCGGCGGCAATCGCATCCACGGTACGACCCTGCGCGGGCAGCGTGTACACGCCGGGGTTGTTCACGGCACCCGCCACGTGTACCCGCACGGTAGCCTCACCGGAGGCGCCACCCTGCGCGGATTCACTCGCGCCCGGCTGGGCGGTGGACTGAGTACCAGGCTGAGTTCCGGGGCTCTGCTGGGCGCCCACCGCCTGCACCGACTCGGCGGTAGCACTCGGAGAGGCAATCTGCTCGGCACGCGGCGCCGCCGAAAACTGGGTCACACCCCACACCACGGCAACCAACGCCAACACCGCCACCAGAAGCAGCACGCGCGGCGACAAGCCCCAACGGGTACTGCGGGTGGTGCCGGGCTGATCAGCTTGCTCCCACTCCGCCCAGTCGTCCACCTCGTTCCAATCGGGCTGTTGATCCCAGTCAGCCCATCCATTCGACTCCGGCTGGGATGCCGCGGGCTGGCTAGTCTCGGACTGGCTGGTAGGTGCGGACTGGCTAACTTTAGGCTGAGCGGTACCGCGCTGAGAAGTTTCAGATTGCGAAGTTTCAGGCTGCGCAAAATCAACGTCTGAGGACTCGCCCTGCGGTGCCTGCAACGCCTCAGCATCTTCGGGCGTTACCTCGGCGGCGATAGTCAGCGGCACGGTGTCCTCGGCATCCGGCGTACCGTTCTTGCGGGCGCGGGGGCTGCGGTAGAGGCTATTCATCAGGGAGCGGGCGCTACGCTGCGCGCCGCCCTGCTGGGGTGCGTTGTCTTGCACAGCGCCGTTGTTCGGTGCAGCACTCGGGTTCTGCAGGTGGTTCTGCTCATGGTTGGGGGTCATGCTCGTCATACCCCTAACCCTAGGCTCACGCGCGCGAACGCACGAGCGCACGCAAAGAGCCTGTGGATAACTCACCTCGCGCAACGCGAAAGGAGCCATCCACAGGCTCATTTTTGAAAAATATGCGGTTTTTATTCAAAAACAGCGGGTTGCGGTTTGTCACAAAGCCGTCATAAACACCTCAGCCACACGAGCTTCCCACGCCGTTTGAGAGCAGAATCTAGCCTTCGCTTAGTCCTCGCGCGGAAGCTCAGTACCCGGAACGCCCAGCTCCGAAGCACGCTTATCAGCCATCACCAGCAGGCGACGAATACGGCCCGCAATCGCGTCCTTCGTCATCGGCGGATCAGCCAGACGACCCAGCTCATCCAACGAAGCATGCTTATGCAACACACGCAGCTCACCGGCGTAACGCAGATGATCCGGCGCCTCATGCCCCAGAATCTGCAGGGCACGCTCCACGCGGGCGCTCGCCGCAACAGCCGCCTGAGCGCTACGGCGCAGGTTCGCATCATCAAAATTCGCCAGACGGTTCGCGGTCGCACGAACCTCCTTGCGGGTGCGCGCCTCACGCCACGTGGTCAGGGTGCTAGTCGCACCCATACGCTCCAGCAGCTGCGAAATGGTCTCACCGTCACGCACCACCACACGGTCGGTGCCGCGCACCTCGCGTGCCTTCGCAATAATCTCCAGGCGACGAGCCGCACCCACCAGCGCGAGCGCCGCCTCCGGGCCGGGGCAGGTAATCTCCAGGGAGGAGGAACGACCCGGTTCAGTCAGCGAACCGTGCGCCAAGAACGCACCGCGCATGACCGCCTCGGCATCCTGCAGGGAGCCGTTCACCACAGCCGGCGGCAGGCCACGCACCGGGCGGCCACGCAGATCCAGCAGACCGGTCTGGCGAGCCAGCGCCTCACCGCCGTGATCCACACGCACAATGTAGCGGCCGCCTCGACGCAGACCACCACCGCTGACGCTGGTCAGCTCAGAGTCGTGACCGTAAATCTCCGCAATGGTGCGGCGCATGCGGTGGGCGGTTGCCTCGTGGTCGACCTCAGACTCCACCACGATTCGCCCCGAGACAATGTGCAGGCCTCCGGTAAAACGCAGAATCGTAGAGATTTCTGCCTTACGAGCAGAGACTTTCGTTGCCTCGTAGTTGGCGAGTTCGTCCTTGACGAGCGTGGTTAATGCCATGAAAGGTCCTTCTGGGCGTAGTGTTTAAGTCTAAAAATCAGGAAAAGAGCGCACAAAACAGCCAGCTCAAGCAGCACGCCTGAGCCGCAAATCCAAGCCAGTCAATCTAAGAGCTCAGCTCAAACGCTTCGTTATACGCAGCCGCAAGCTTCAGCGGGTCGTGCACATTCGGCTGGGAGCTCGAACGCAGATGCGCCCACACAACCTTCGCACCCATCGCAGAAGCCTCACGCTCCAGCTCGGAACGGTGCTCAGCCTGCATGTCAGCGTCAGCAATCACCGCATCCAGGTGAAGCTTCGGGGCGTACTGGCGCAACAAATCCAGGTGCGTTGCCGGGGTGAAGCCGACCGTCTCCTTATCGTCGGAGAGGTTCATGACCACGCAGCGGCGCGCCTCCGTGCGGATAATCGCCTCACGCTGAGCGTCCAGTAGCAGATGCGGCAGAACCGACGTACGCCACGAACCCGGACCCAAAACAATCCAGTCGGATTCTTCAATAGCGGAGAGCGCCTCCGGGCAGGGGCGAGCATTTTCAGGGGTCAGACCAATATCGTGAACGCGCTCCTCCTTAGAGAGGTTCACCTGGCCGACCACTTTCACACGCTCAATACCGCCACCGTTATGCTCACGCAGCACGGTGCCGTAAATAACCATCGGATCGAGCGCCATCGGCAGCACGCGGCCGCGCGCATTCAGCAGGGCACCCGCCCAGTCCAGACCGGCAACCGGGTCATCCAGCAGCTGCCAGAGAGTCGCAATCAGCAGGTTACCGAGAGCATGATAATCCAGCGGGAACTCACCCTCGTAACCTTCGGGCGCGCTAAAACGATGCTGCATCACATCACGCCACGTGCGACCCCAATCGGTGTCATCACACAGCGCAGAAAGCGCCATACGCAAGTCCCCGGGAGGGAGAATACCCATCTCCTCACGCAAACGACCCGACGAGCCGCCATCGTCAGCAACCGTCACAACAGCCGTCAAATCAGGCGTGACGTGGCGAAGCGCAGACAGGGAACCGTACAGCCCGTGGCCGCCGCCCATCGCCGTGACCTTCGGCGAACGGTGCGTGGTCTTCAACAGGCGCAAAGCCTGAGTCGGCAGAGCCGGCAGGCGCGGAATACCCTGAGTGTCATAACTGGTCGAATGGGTGGACATAGTAATACCTCACATACCCGGAAGGAACGGTATGCCGGCCCCACGGGTGCGGGGCCGGACGGCGGCTAATGAATCACGACGCGGTGGTTGGGACGCGCCGGGAAAAACTTACTCGCGGCCCTTGTCACGGTGCTGAACATTCACGTTCAGCTCACCGAAAGCAGAGAGACGACGAGCCAGTTCCTCCGTCACAGCCACGGAACGATGCTTACCACCGGTGCAGCCAATTGCGATGGTGGCGTAGTACTTACCCTCACGGCGGTAGCCCTCAAGCACGGGGCGAAGAGCCGCAAGGTAGTTGCTGATGAACTCCTCGGTGCCGGCGTGCTCCAGCACGTAATCGCGCACCGGGGCGTCCTGACCGGTCAGGGGGCGCAGCTCCGGAACCCAGTGCGGGTTCGGGATGAAACGCATATCAGCCATGTAGTTAGCGTCCGACGGCGCACCGTACTTGAAGCCGAAGCTCATCACGGTCAGATTCAGCTTCTTATCCGCACCCTCAGCGAACATTTCACGCACGGTACGAGCCAGCTCGTGAACGTTCATGCCGGTGGTGTCAATGGTGCGGTCAGAAGCGAGGCGCAGACCTTCGAAGAGAGTGCGTTCAGCGCGGATGCCATCGAGGACGCGGCCCTCACCCTGCAGCGGGTGCGGGCGGCGCTGAGCCTCGTAGCGGGCAATAATGGTCTCATCCTTGGCGTCAAGGAAAAGCATGGAGAAGTCAATGTCGGACTTGCGCAGAGTCTCAATCGCAGCGGGAAGATCGGAGAACAGGGCGCGGGCGCGAACGTCAATACCGAGCGCCACCTTCGGAACTCGCGCACCGTCGCGGGTCACCAGTTCAGCCAGGGAACCGAGCATCTGCGGCGGGATGTTATCGATAACGTACCAGCCCTCATCCTCCAGTACATTTGCGACAGTACTGCGGCCTGCACCGGAAATACCGGTGATCACCAGAATCTGAGGGCGCTCCTCACTCTGGACGGGCTCTACCGTGGCGGGCTTGCTCTGATTCTCGGGCATGGTGCTTCTTCCCCTTCAACGCGAAATACTCTCTATGCCATGATACTAGACCTTTATCTGACGGTTCAGGGGTACGGTCAGAAATTTCACCAGTATGACAGAAATATGAGGCACTCCCCCGAGCGAACCTCAGAAGAAAGAAACCCTCATCACAAGTGCTTGCGCATAATGCTCTCCAAGGGGGCTACAGGAGCAGGCAGGCAACAGAGTCGTAAGGGTACAGCTGAGCCGGAAGGTATAGCAGATTCGGGGGTACAGCAAAGCCCGCACGATACCTCCCACAGGAGGCACCGCACGGGCTCCACGCTACGAACGTTTCGAACTATGAACGCTCCGCAACCATACGCGGATGCGCCAGGTTGCCTGAGATAGAAAGCTTAGGCAGAAAGCTCCGGCAGGAAAGCCGCCACATGCTCCAACAGACGCACCGACAGTTCCTTCTTCGAACCGGAGAACACCGGCGCCTCATCGTTCAGAGTCGACAGCAGCGTAATCGTGTTATCGTCCGTGCCGAAACCACGATTCACACCCACCGTATTGACCGCCAAGAAGTCCGTACCCTTACGCTGCAGCTTCTCACGACCCAGCTCCAACGGAGTCTTCTCCGCCGAACCGGTCTCCGCCGCAAAACCAACGATGAGCTTCGGGCCGAGGGTGCTCTCCCCCGACTCACGAGCCTGCTGGCGGCGTACAACGACCTCACGCAGAATATCCGGGTTACGCACCAGCTGAATCACCGGCGCATCCTCAGAGTCGGCGCTCTTCTTAATCTTGAACTCGGCAAACTCGGCGGGCCTAAAATCAGCCACCGCCGCAGACATGATCAGCACATCCGCCGCCGCGCTCGCCTCAAGGGTCGCCTCACGCAGCTCCAGGGCGCTGACCACACGGGTCACCTGCACACCCTCCGGCGCGGGAACCTCAAGGTTCGCACCAATCAGGTGCACGGTCGCGCCCAGGTCGCGTGCCGCCTCCGCGAGCGCCACGCCCTGCTTGCCAGTCGAACGGTTGCCGAGGAAGCGTACCGGGTCCAGCGCCTCACGGGTGCCGCCGGCGGTAATGAGCACGAGGCGACCGGCAAGAGGACCACGCAGCGATTCGGATGCACCAGCTACCTGACCAGGCTCATTTTGACCCAGCAGCGCCGAGGTCAGCGTTGCCGCACGCGCCGCCGCCAGACGCTCCTGCTCCGTACCCGTGTACAGGGGCTCAGTCGGCGCGTAACCGGGCGTGTACACCGGGTGTACCTGCCCCTTCGGGAAGCGCGCAATCACATCCAGAGCCACCGCGAAAATATCCTCCGGCTCGGGCATGCGACCGGGACCAGAATCCGGGCCCGTCAAACGCCCAATCGCAGGCTCAATCACGTGATAACCCCACGAACGCAGAGTTTGCACATTCGCCTGAGTCGCCGGATGCTCCCACATCTGGGTATGCATCGCCGGCGCCAAAATCACCGGGGCGTGCGTCGTCAACACCGTGGAGGACAGCAGATCATCCGCACGACCAGCCGCCAAACGAGCCAGCAAATCAGCGGTCGCCGGGGCAATCACCACAGCGTCAGCCTGCTCAGCCTGACGCACGTGGTTCACCTCCGGCACGCGGTCAAACACGTCCGTTGAGACGGGGTTGCCGCTTAGCGCCTCCAGGGTGGGAACACCCACGAACTTCGTCGCGTTCGGGGTGGGCATGGCGATTACCTCGTCGCCATTCTTCGCAAAAAGACGAAGGAGCATCGCCGCCTTGTACGCAGCAATGCCCCCTCCAATACCAACGATAATGCGCATGGTACGTCAAAGAATCCTTGTAGAAGCAGATTACTCAGCGGACTCGTCGAGGATAACCTCTTCGATAGCGATAACCTCTTCGCTACCTGCGGGGATGTACTCCTCCTCGATAGCGCCGGGGAACTCAGCCGCGCTGAAATCAATCACAGCGGACAGATCCTCGGGAACCGGGTAGCCGTCCTCGTCGAACTTTGCGCCCGGGCGGTGCTCCGCCACAACACGGTCAGCAATGATTTCACGCATTGCCACCGACAGGGACTTCTCGTTCGACTCAGCGTCAACCAGCGGGCCAACGTGCGCAGCAGTATTGTCCTGCAGGTTAGCGTAGTACGCGTTAATCTGGCGTGCACGGCGGGCACCGAAAATCACCAGGCCGTACTTGGACTCCGCCTTCTCAATCAGCGCGTCAGCGCTGGGGCTCACGATGCCCTCGGGAGCGACACCGTCAACGAAGTTGTAGTCCTCGTGTTCCTTGTTTTCGTTTGCCACTAAAAACTCCAAATAGCTTGATGGAATGTACGTACCGAACACCCCCGCACACCGTTCGCGCTATGGCGCAAATCGGGCACACTGAGGGCACGGTCAAAACTAAAGAACTATTCTACCCTCTCAACGGCTAAAACGCACGTACCAGCCCAGACAAAAAATGTCAGCCCGGACAAAAAGGTGTTAGCCCAGTCAAAAAGGTGGGGGCTCCGAAGAAAACTCTTCGAAACCCCCACCCTTCACAACGCCTCACGGCAGAACTACAGGTCGGAAGAAACTCTAGCCCCACCGCAAACGCAAAGCATGCAGATTAGGCGGCGCCAATCAGCTCAGCAATTTCCTTCGCTGCACGCTCAACAGAGTCGTTGACGACCGTGACGTCAAATTCCTTCTCAGCAGCCAGCTCAACCTTCGCGGTTTCAAGGCGACGAGCCTGCTCCTGCTCACTCTCGGTGCCTCGACCCACCAGACGTGACACCAGCTCATCCCAGCTCGGAGGAGCCAAGAAAATCAGGCGGGCATCAGGCATGGTCTCGCGAATCTGGCGAGCACCCTGCAGGTCAATCTCAAGAATCACCGGGCGGCCAGCGTCCAGGGCCTCCTGGACCTTAGCGCGCGGAGTACCGTACTTGTTCTTACCGTGCACCACAGCGTACTCAAGCATCTGACCGTCAGCAATCATCTGGTCAAACTCTTCCATCGAAACGAAATAGTAGTGAGTACCGTCAACCTCACCGGGGCGAGGATCACGAGTAGTAGCGGAAACAGAGAACCACACGTTCGGGTAGTTCTCACGAATGTACTGGCACACCGTACCCTTGCCAACAGCAGTGGGGCCAGCCAGTACGGTGAGAGTCGGCTGAGACATAGCTTCCTTACTGCGCCTTCATCGGCTGAAGGCACGAGGTATTAGGACTGAGAAGACTCGGAAGACTGACCAGCAGTCTTACGACGTGCACGGTTCAAATACCGCGAATTACGGTTGAAGTACTCCACCATCTTGCGACGCTGGTGTACACCCAGGCCGCCAAGGCGGCGAGTAGGTGCAATATGAAGTTCTTCAATGATGCGTTCAGCTCGAACGGCACCAATGCCCGGAAGTGCGCGCAACATCTGCCCCACCGGCATTTTAGCCAGTGCAGGGTCGGAATCGACCATGTCGAGCACCTGACGCACGGAAAGTTCACGGTCACTCAGTGCACGCTTAATTTCCTGGCGGTGTGCTCGGGCAAGTACTGCCTTCTCGCGGGCGGAGGCGCGCGCATCCTCAGTTAGCGGAGTCAGCGGCATGGTTGGGTCCCCCATTTCTGCGAGTTATAGAATTTTACTTATCAACTAATGTAACACGGATAGCACGAGAACCCTCGTTCCACCCGCGGCACTCACCCACGCACCAACAATGCGTCTACGCACGTCAGCACGTAAATATCAGGGAGTACCCCTATAGCATAGCGGAGTATTCGCCCTATCAAAAGTGGAGCCACGCACGCACCTCACAGAGCAGGCACACTCCCCCGCCGCAGAGGTGAGCAAACTCGCATCACGCTGAGCACCTCAGCCCCCCGCACTACACGCAAAAAGGGCGCGCACCCCGAGCAGACTCTCAACAGAATCCACCCGGAGCACACGCCCCTCACGCAACACGCGAACTATGCGCCGCGAGCCGCCAACAGGTCATCACGAGCCGCCTGCGCAGCCTTCGCCAAACCCTCAACCGATGGGCCAGCAGCCAGCACACCACGGCTGGAATTCACCAGCACCTGCGACTCAACGCCAGCAAACACGCGGTACAAATCAGCCGCCGAAGCGCCCTGCGCACCATAACCCGGCGACAGGATCGGGCCGTTGAACAAGCTCAGGTCAATACCCAAATCAACCAGCGCCTGACCAACGGTCGCGCCAACCACCAGGCCACACGGGCCCATCTGCTCCCACTGGCGGGAAGCATTCTCAGCGGTAGCCGCAGCGATAATACGCTTAGCCACAGCGCCCTCAGATTCCGATGCCCCCACGTGCTGAACGCTCTTACCCTCAGGGTTCGAGGTCAACGCCAGCACAAAAGTGCCGCGGTCATTCTCATCCGCCAAATCCAGCGCCGGACGCAGCGACTCAAAACCCAGGTATGGGCTCAAAGTCACCGAATCGGTACCCAGCGGTGAGGAGGAGCCGAGCCACGCATCCGCGTACGCCTTCATGGTCGAACCAATATCGCCGCGCTTAGCGTCAGCAACAATCAGCACACCATCAGCGGCAGCACGGGCAAACAGCGCCTCCAGCACAGCAAGACCAGCCGAACCGTGACGCTCAAACAGCGCCACCTGAGGCTTCAACGCCGCCGCAAACGGGGCGCAGCCCTCATAGACCGCCTCAGTAAAAGCAGCCAGGCCGGCAGCGGAATCCTCAAGGCCCCACTGCTCCAGCAGGTTCGGATGCGGGTCAATACCCACACACAGCGGGCCGCGCTCCGCCATCGCCTTCGCCAGACGATCACCAAAAGCAGCGGACATTACGCCTCGCCACCCTCGGAACGAGCATCCACAGCGGCAGCCAGCTGAACGCCGTGCTCCTGCAGGCTCATGATGTCCCAGCTGTGCTCACGCAGAGCATTAATCGCCTGAACAGCCGCAGCGAACTCAGAAATGGTGGTCATGACCGGGCAGCCCACCGAAACCGCAGCGGCACGAATCTCGTAACCATCGCTACGAGCAGCACCACCGGCAGGGGTGTTCAGAATCAGATCAATGTCACCGTTGCGGACCATGTCCACAATCGAGTGGTCGCCATTCGCCTCAGCGAACTTAGAAGCCACCAGCACCGAGTTCAGGCCGTTACGGCGCAGAATCTCAGCGGTACCACCGGTCGAAACGATCTCAAAGCCCAGCGACTCCAGCATCTTCGCGTAAATAATGACGTTACGCTTATCGTGGTTAGCCACCGAAATGAACACCTTACCGGAGGTCGGCAGCGGCGAACCAGCACCAGCCTGAGCCTTCGCGAACGCGGTGTCATAGTGCTTATCCAGACCCATGACCTCACCGGTCGAACGCATCTCCGGGCTCAGCAGCGAATCCACCACAACACCCTCGGGGGTGCGGAAACGAGCGAACGGCAGGACCGCAGCCTTCACAGCAATCGCGGTCTCCTCAGGCAGGGAGGCGCCATCCATGTTCTGCGGCAGGTAGCCCTCAGCCTTCAGCTCAGCAATGCTCTTGCCCAGACCAATCAGCACAGCAGCCTTAGCCATCTGCACGCCGGTAGCCTTCGACACGAACGGAACAGTACGAGACGCACGCGGGTTCGCCTCAATCACATACAGGTTCTCAGACACGTACGCGAACTGAATGTTAATCAGGCCGCGCACACCGGTGCCGCGAGCAATCTTCTCGGTAGCGTCCTTCACCTTCGCGATGATGTCCGGGCCGAGAGTAATCGGAGGCAGAGTACAAGAGGAGTCACCCGAGTGAATACCGGCTTCCTCAATGTGCTCCATGACGCCGCCCAGGTACAGCTCCTCGCCGTCGAACAGGGCGTCAACGTCAATCTCGATAGCGTCCTCAAGGAACTTATCAATCAGAGCAGGCTGCGAAGGCGAAACCTCGGTAGCGTTCTCCAGGTAGCGGGCCAGGTTAGCCTCATCGTAGACAATCTCCATGCCACGGCCGCCCAGCACGTACGAAGGACGAACCAGAACCGGGTAACCAATCTCATCAGCGATGCGCTTAGCACCCTCGAAAGTGAACGCGGTACCGTTCTTGGGCGAAATCAGGCCGCCCTCCTCCAGCACGCGGGAGAACTCGCCGCGGTCCTCAGCCAGGTCAATAGCCTCCGGGGTGGTGCCCAGAATCGGCACGCCCGCATCCTTCAGGGCACGAGCCAGCTTCAGCGGAGTCTGACCGCCCAGCTGCACGAACACGCCCATCAGACCGCCGGTACGACGCTCCGACTCAACAATCTCAAGCACATCCTCAAGGGTGAGCGGCTCGAAGTACAGGCGAGTCGAAATATCGTAGTCAGTCGAAACAGTCTCAGGGTTGCAGTTGACCATGACGGTCTCGTAACCGAGCGAACGCAGCACCAGCGAAGCGTGCACACAAGAGTAGTCGAACTCGATACCCTGACCGATACGGTTCGGGCCCGAACCCAGAATCATAATCGAGGGCTTCTCATGGTGCGCAACCTCATCCTCCAGGTCGTAGGAGGAGTAGTGGTACGGAGTGAACGCCTCAAACTCGGCAGCACAGGTGTCAACAGTCTTGAAGACCGGGCGGATACCCAGAGCGTGGCGAACACCGCGCACAACATCCTCAGAAGAGCCGATAATCTCAGCAATCTGGGCGTCCGAGAAACCGTGACGCTTAGCCAGCTTCAAGGTCTCCGGGTCGAGGTGGTCACGCTTAGCGTGAACCACGCCGGCAACCTCATTCAGCAGCACCAGCTGATCCAGGAACCACGGGTCAATCTTGGTCGCCTCGTGCAGCTGCTCCACGGTAGCGCCAGCCAGCAGAGCCTGCTGAACCTGGTAAATACGCTGAGTGGTCGGAACCTTAGTCTTCTCAATCAGCTCAGCCAGCTCAGCCTCAGACAGGGACAGCGGCTTGAACGAGAAGGACGCGCCCTTCTGCTCCAGCGAACGCATCGCCTTCTGCAGAGCCTCAGTGAAGTTACGGCCCAGAGCCATAGCCTCGCCAACACTCTTCATGGTGGTGGTCAGAGTCGGGTCAGCAGCCGGGAACTTCTCAAACGCGAAGCGAGGAACCTTCACGACCACGTAGTCGAGGGTCGGCTCGAAGGACGCCGGGGTCTTCTGGGTGATATCGTTCGGAATCTCATCCAGGGTGTAACCCAGGGACAGCTTGGTCGCAATTTTAGCGATCGGGAAGCCGGTAGCCTTCGACGCGAGCGCCGAAGAACGAGACACGCGCGGGTTCATCTCAATGACGATGATGCGGCCGGTCTTCGGGTCAATCGCGAACTGGATGTTACAACCACCGGTGTCCACGCCAACCTCACGAATCACGTTGATCGCGATGTCGCGCAGCTTCTGGAACTCACGGTCGGTCAGGGTCAGCGCGGGTGCCACGGTGATGGAGTCACCGGTGTGCACGCCCACGGGGTCGAAGTTTTCGATGGAGCAGACGACCACGACGTTGTCGTTGGTGTCACGCATCATCTCCAGCTCGTATTCCTTCCAGCCGAGGATGGACTCCTCCAGCAGGACCTCGCTGGTCGGCGAGTACTGAATACCGGCACCGGCAATACGGTAGAGGTCTTCCTCGTTGTACGCCATACCCGAGCCGAGACCACCCATGGTGAAGGAGGGGCGGACCACCATCGGGTAGCCCAGCTCCTTAGCGGCTTCCAGTGCCTCCGGCATGGAGTGAACAATCACCGAGCGTGCAGACTCGCCGCCGGCGCGCTCCACCACGCCCTTGAATGCTTCACGGTCCTCACCGAGGTTAATCGCCTCAATGTTCGCGCCGATGAGCTCAACATTGTACTTGGCGAGCACGCCGCGCTCATCCAGGGAGATTGCCGCGTTCAGTGCGGTCTGACCACCCAGGGTCGGCAGGATTGCGTCCGGCTTTTCCTTCTCGATGATCTTCTCAATCACCTCGGGGGTGATGGGTTCAATGTAGGTGGCGTCCGCGAACTCGGGGTCGGTCATGATGGTTGCCGGGTTCGAGTTCACGAGGATGACGCGCACGCCTTCCTCCTTCAGCACGCGCAGCGCCTGAGTGCCGGAGTAGTCGAATTCCGCTGCCTGACCGATGACGATGGGGCCGGAACCGATGACGAGGACGCTATTAAGGTCAGTACGACGAGGCATTTATGCTTCCTTTGCAGTCTTGGTTGCGACCATCAGGTCGATGAAACGGTCAAAGAGGTAGGCGGAATCGTGCGGGCCCGCAGCAGCCTCGGGGTGGTACTGCACGGAGAACGCGGGGATGTCCTTACAGGTCAGGCCCTCAACCACGTTGTCGTTCAGACCCACGTGGGAGACCATAACCTGACCGAACTCGGCGTTCGGTGCGGTCACGTAGTCGCCAATCGGCGCGTCCACAGCGAAGCCGTGGTTCTGCGCGGTGATTTCAACCTTGCCGGTGGTCTTGTCCATAACCGGCTGGTTGATGCCGCGGTGGCCGAAGGGCAGCTTGTAGGTGCCGAAGCCCAGCGCGCGACCGAGCAGCTGATTACCGAAGCAGATGCCGAAGAACGGGGTGCCCTTACGCAGCACGCCCTGCAGCAGCTCAACCTGCTCGTCAGCGGTTGCCGGGTCACCGGGGCCGTTGGAGAAGAACACGCCGTCGGGGTTGTAGGAGTAGATGTCCTCGAGGGTTGCGTTTGCGGGCAGCACGTGCACGCGCACGCCACGCTCAGCGAAACGCTGCGGGGTCATCGACTTAATGCCCAGGTCCAGGGCGACGATGGTTGCGACCGGGGGTGCGAACCAGTTGAACTGGTGCGGCTCAACGGTGTAGGCGGTGTCCACCGAAACGGAGTCGGCGAGCTTACGGCCGGCCATCGGCTCGGAGGCGCGCACCTCCTCCAGCAGTTCAGCTTCGGGGCGTTCTGCGTGCTCACCGGAGAACACGCCCGCACGCATCGAACCGCTCGAACGCAGGCGGCGGGTCAGGGCGCGAGTGTCAATGCCCTGAATACCGACGATGCCCTGCTCGATGAGCTCTTCGTCAAGGGTGCGCTCAGAACGCCAGTTGGATGCCACGCGTGCGGCGTCGCGAACCACGTAGCCTGCAACCCAAATCTTGCGGGACTCAGCGTCGGTGGTGTTCACGCCGGTGTTGCCAATATGGGGAGCGGTCTGAACCACAATCTGACCCGCGTAGGAGGGGTCGGTCAAGGTTTCCTGGTAGCCGGTCATACCGGTCGAGAAAACCGCCTCGCCCAGGGACGCGCCGGTTGCGCCGTAGCCGTAGCCGCGGTAGACGGTGCCGTCCTCCAGGACGAGCAGCGCGCGGTCCGTACGCAGGGCGCCGGATCGTGTCATGTCAGTCATGCTCTTCTTCCTTTTCTCTGGTGTTCTCCCCCGCTTCCTGTACGGCCTCTACCGTGCAGGTTCCGGGGTAGTCTATGGTGCCTTCGGCGGGGTGTTCGCCTGCCGTGGGGCAAAATCTATGGGTGTGCGGGTGCGCCGGAATATTGCTCCGAGGTGGTGCTCCGGGATACTTTGCGGGAGTGCTCCGTAAGCCCCCCGCTGCCGGTTAGGCTTCCGGTTCTGCCGCCCACTTCTCGGGCGCATCCACCGCGTTCGGGGCGATGCGGCGCAACTCCTGCAGTACCGCCTGCTTGTCCTCGGCGTAGCGGGTGCGGAAGCCGGTCTGCACGCGGTGACCGTCCAGGGTCCAACCAATCACGACCAGGCCGTTCTTCTCCACAACCTTGCCCGCCATACCGCGGTCAGTGGTGATGACTGCGAGCTTCTTCGCTGGAATCCACAGGTCCTTCGCGCCGTCACGGGTGAAGATGATGCTGTCCGGGTAAATCAGCAGGGTGGACTTGCTCTTGAAACCGAGCGAGTCGAAACCCACGCGGTCCAGCCAGTTGCCGAAGATCGTGGTGCTGACGTACTCGCCTTCGAAAGCGGCGTCAGCGGTCATGCCCTCGTAGCGTTCGGGAACTTCCTTGAGGGAGCCGAACATGTTCGCCTGGCGTGCCAGGCGCGAGCGCCATCCGTGCCACATGCCGTAGATGCACAGGGCAACCAGGGCGATGCAGATGACGGCGGTCAGGAACTTTCCCACGAAGGTTCTCTCTTTCGGTTGGGGCCTCAGGTCGGGGCCTCGGATTTGGGCTGGTGGGTCTGGGCTAATGGGTCTAGGTTAGTGGGGTTGGAGGCGGTGCTCCCCGCAAGGCGGTGGCAGGCGTGAACCTACCACCGCCAGGCACAGTCACAACGCACGTGCGCGGGTTAGCGGCGCGGGGTTGCCAGCTCGCCGTTCAGCACGGTCGGGTGGCCAGCGTAGAAGGTTGCACGGATCGAGCCGGGTACCTCCATGTCGCGGTAGGGGTTGTTCTTACCCTTGGTTGCCTGCTCCTCCGGCTTGATGACGCGGGTTGCCTTCGGGTCGACCAGCACAATGTTTGCCGGTTCGCCTTCGGCAAGCGGGCGGCCCTGCTCGTGGTCCAGGCGACCAATCTTCGCGGGTTGCTCAGAGAGGATGCGTGCCACATCGCGCCAGGTAATCATGCCGGTGTCAACCAGGGTCATCTGGATGATGGACAGTGCCTGTTCCAGGCCGGTCATGCCGTTCGCGGCGCACGCCCACTCGCATTCCTTGGTCTCTGCCGGGTGCGGTGCGTGGTCGGTGCCAATCACGTCGATGATGCCGTCAGCAACTGCCTGACGCAGCGCCATGACGTCCTCTTCGGTGCGCAGCGGCGGGTTCACCTTGAAAATCGGGTCGTAGGTGCGTGCGGTCTCGTCGGTGAGCAGCAGGTGGTGCGGGGTTGCCTCCGCAGTCACCTTCACGCCGCGGGACTTAGCCCAGCGCACAACCTCAATGGAGCCCTTGGTGGACAGGTGGCAGATGTGCAGCTTGGAGTCCAGGTGCTCAGCCAGCAGCACGTCGCGGGCAATGATTGCCTCTTCAGCGACGGCGGGCCAGCCGGCCAGGCCCAGGTCAGCGGACACCTTACCTTCGTTCATCTGGGCGCCTTCGGTCAGGCGCGGCTCCTGCGCGTGCTGCGCAATAACGCCGTCGAAGGTCTTGACGTATTCGAGGGCGCGGCGCATCACGGCGGGGTCGTACACGCACATGCCGTCGTCAGAGAACACGCGCACGTTCGCGGTGGAGTTCGCCATGCCGCCAATGTCGGAGAGGCGCTCGCCCTTCAGGCCCACGGTCACTGCGCCGATGGGCTGCACGCGGCACCATGCGGATTCCTTGCCGAGGCGGTCGACCTGCTCAACCACTGCGGCGGTGTCTGCCACGGGCATGGAGTTTGCCATGGCGAACACTGCGGTGTAGCCGCCCAGGGCTGCTGCGCGGGTGCCGGTCTCGACGGTTTCGGAGGCCTCGTAGCCGGGCTGACGCAGGTGGGTGTGGATGTCGACCAGGCCGGGCAGCGCGACCTGGCCTGCCGCCTCGACGACCTGTGCGTCTGCGGCGTCGATGTTCTCTGCGATGCGGCTAATCACGCCGTCCTCGATGAGGATGTCGGCGACCTTTTCGCCGTAGAGGCTTGCGCCCTTGATCAGGTACTTGCTCATGGTGTTGGTTCCTCTCGTTAGGAAGGTCGTTTAGGATTCGTCGCCGGCGTAGAGCTTGGCGCTGGAGCCGTCGGTCAGAAGCAGGTAGAGCACCGCCATGCGTAGCGCCACGCCGTTGCTGACCTGACGCAGGACCCAGGAGTTGGTGGCGTCGGCGGCTTCGGTGCAGATTTCCAGGCCGCGGTTCATGGGGCCCGGGTGCAGGATTGCGACCGGCTGCGGCTGCGCCTGCAGGGTTGCGAAGCGTTCGGCGGTCAGGCCCCACAGCTCGGTGTACTCCTCTGCGGAGGGGAAGTACGCGGCGTTCATGCGTTCCTTCTGGATGCGCAGCAGCATGACGGCGTCCGGGTTGGTGGCGATGGCTTCGTCGAAGTCGTGGAAGATTTCTACGCCTGCTTCTTCAACCCAGGAGGCGGTGTTCAGCGGCAGCAGGGTCGGCGGTGCGACGAAGACGACCTGCGCGCCGAGGGTGGTCAGCAGCCAGAGATTGGAGCGTGCCACGCGCGAGTGCAGGATGTCGCCGACGATGAGTACACGCATGCCGGACAGGTCGGTGCCGCGGGGGCTGTCGAGGCCGTCGCGTTCTGCCTTGTACTGGCGCAGGGACACGGCGTCGAGCAACGCCTGGGTGGGGTGCGCGTGGGTGCCGTCGCCCGCGTTGAGCACGGGGATGTCGGTCCAGCCTGCTTCGGCGAGGCGCTGCGGCGCGCCGGATGCCGAGTGGCGGATCACGAACGCATCCGCGGCAATCGCCTTGAGGGTCTGCGCGGTGTCCTTGAGCGACTCGCCCTTAGACAGGGAGGAGCCGGAGGCGGAGAAGTTGGTGACGGCTGCACCCAGGCGCTTCTCCGCGGCTTCGAAGGAGAGGCGGGTACGGGTGGAGTCCTCGAAGAAGAGGTTGACGACGGTCTTGCCGTTGAGCACGTTCAGGGTGCGGTTTTCGGCTTTGACCTGCGCCATGTAGTCGGCGACGTCAAGGATTTCGATGGCTTCTTCGCGGGTTAGTTCGCGGGTGTCGAGCAGATGCTTCATGAGAGCCCTCCCAGCTGGATAATGTCAACTCGGTCTGTTGCGTTGTCGGTTTCGGTCAGTACGACGCGCACGGTTTCGCTGGCGCTGGTGGGCAGGTTTTTGCCCACGTGGTCGGCGCGGATGGGTAGTTGCCGGTGTCCGCGGTCTACGAGGACTGCCAGGCGTACGAGGGCGGGTCGTCCGTGGGCGTTGAGTGCGTCGAGGGCGGCGCGTACGGTGCGGCCGGAGTAGAGGACGTCGTCAACGAGGACTACGGTTTTGCCTTCAATGCCGATGGTGGGCATGATGCTTTCCCCTGCGGTATCTGGGGAGGTGGTGCCGTTGGGTGTGACGGGCTGGTCGTCGCGGTAGGCGGTGATGTCCAGGGCGCCGAGTCGTGTTTCTGCGGTGAAGTTCGGCTCGATGGCTTGGATGCGGGCGGCGAGTCGTACGGCGAGGGGTACGCCGCGGGAGCGGATGCCGATGAGTACGAGGTTTTCTACGCCTTTGTTGGTTTCGATGATTTCGTAGGCGATGCGGGTGAGGGCGCGGCGGATTTCGTCCTCGCTGAGGATGGTGCGGCCGACGGTGGTCGCGTCCTCGGAGGTGTTTTGAGGGGTTGCCGAATGGGGGGCTGCGGTTACGTTTCGCCCCTGATTCGCGCCGGATGTGGGTACAGTTGACCCAGGCATAGCCGTCTCCTTCCCCGCCTCACGGGACGGATTTAAAGGTTTTGTGCTTCTAGTAGGGTACCACAGTTCACAGGCTACGTTCAGGTTC
>ERZ773027.311-NODE-311-length-31262-cov-10.826321_pt1 | contig 31262 bp, 33 predicted proteins | sample MGYA00511032_ERZ773027 | MGnify/ENA primary metagenome ERZ773027 (study PRJEB29015, sample SAMEA2738138) | human oral metagenome | biome: human oral; feature: human-associated habitat; material: saliva | place: China | collected 2190 ... | reverse complement strand
TATTGTATTTCTTATCATACATCTCTAATAATTTATTACGAAGAATAGGCTCGCTGATTAAATGAATTTCTTTTAATAGTTCTTCTTCATTTCCTTCATACTCCTCTTTTTCATTAAGTCTTTCAATCATAGAATTAATCTTCGCTAAGGCAAAATCACCATAAATATTATCAATCAAATTTTCCTTCATGATTTCTTGTATATTTTTAGCGAAAGTATTTTGTAAAACTTTTCCTTCTGAATATCCCGTTTCTTGATTCTTTTCAATCATAATCACATTTTCTGGTTTAATATCCGAAAGCATATAAGGGGAATGAGTTGTGAAGATGAGTTGAATTTTATTCTCCATTCCCTCAGTTTCTAATATTTCAGAAAGATTTTTTATAAGAATGTTAATTAATCTCCTGGACCATTCTAGATGCATTCCTGTTTCTAATTCATCAACTATCAGTATGATATCCTCAGCATTTTTTTCATACATAAGTAAATACGAATAAACTCGTGAAAATATTTCAATCAAATTCCCTTCTCCAGTTGACATATGATAATCAGGAGTCTCGTTTAACACATAATCATTATTATATTTTTTTAAAGATATATAACGATCATTAACTAATTCTTTCGATTTTGTATACCGGAGTAATTTGTCATTAAGTTTCTCAAATAAAGATCTATTATTATTGATGTATTTCAACAAAATTGAAGAAGATTTATTATCAATTAAAGAACCATTGTCTCGGATTTCTCTAAAAATATTAACTATATCAATTATTGACTCAACATACTCTTTTATAATTTTCCTTGTTTCATCTTTTACTTCATTTTTGTCTAATTCTTTTACTATATCTAAAAGTAAATTAAATCCAGAGTCCTCATGATTAGAAACATTTTCTTCTAAATAATTTTCACATTTCGATAATAAAGGTTCAGATAAAAATTTCTTTATTAATTTAACTTCGTCATAGAAAATATTATATATAGACTTATATATTAAAAATTCTATAGCTTTTATCTCCCTCGGCATTGGTTTTAAACCATAGGATTCAATCTCTAACGAACAAGATAAAACCGAACTAATAATATTACGATCGCTCAACCACAGATATGAATGTATAAACCTTGCTAATCCCATTTGATTCAATGTTGTACGATATCTAAGGGTACCTCTTCCCCTATTTAACAAATTAACGTATAAGATATTTTGAGTCCCATCATAATATCCTGAATCAAGCTCAAAACTCCCATCTTGATTTCTGTAAAAAGGAGATTCTCCATATTCTGATAAATTAGCAACAGATAAATTTTGGAGAGAAACCTTAAACCTTACTTTATTTTCATGTTTTCCAATTTCAAAAAGAAAAAAATATTGATTATCAGGGTCTTGATCGAATTTATCTGGTGAGTATCCACTTATTATGTTTAAAACTGTTGTCTTCCCAATCCCATTTATCCCAACTATTGGTGAAATATTATAAATAGACTCTCCATAAAAATTTTTGATATAGTCTGGATTTTTATCAATTTTAAGTTCATTCGTTTCAAAGTTAAAATCAACTTTAAATTCGTCAGAAAAATTAAAAATCTCTTCTTTAAAAAGTTCATTATATCTTTTAATCACCAAAGCAATCAATGCCATTACTTTTCTCCTATCAATCCTATTTCTCTACCAATATCTGTAACCATTTTCGAGAGCGGTCTTTTCCCATAATTTTCTTTGTCTGTATAATAACCAACTATCATTCTATCTATCTCATATTTTGAAAACTTTTTATCGGACGTAGCTAAAATTTCTTCTAACTTAATTTTATAGCTATTACTATAAACTTCCTGCTTCCACAATAATTCTTGGACAACATCTGTGTGTAGTTTATATAGACTTCTTGTATCAATCACATATTTGTCCTTCAATAATTTCTGTCTAACACTTAATTTATCCTTGCTTTCTAATTGTTTTAACTCCTCCTCCGATATGTCGTCTTTGATTATAATATCAATACTTTCTGAATTATTAATAAAATCTGCAGACTTTATATTCAAAGAAATTTTCAACAATTCATCAATATCGGTTATGCTTTCATCATAGGGAGAGATATAAAATTTACTCGTACTCTTTTTATTATTACAACCATAACAAGAAGGAATTAGATTGTAAAAACATAAAGCGAATAGAGGATATTCATTCTTAGGGAAAAAATGGTCTAACTGACTCGTATTAGCCTCCTCGGTTACATTAATAAAATTTCTATTACAATATGGACAAACTGTGACACCAGTTATGCGAACTAACTCTTTTTTGTCTATTTTATTATAATGGGATTCCAATTTTTCTTTGTATCGTTCAACAACATAATCCTTCAATACTGTATGAGATTTTTTAGTATGAATTCCATCAAACTTGTAACTTTGCACTAAATCATTAAACGATTTTTTCGATCTCATCATTTCAACCAAAGTATCCATTTTATCCGGAAATATATCTTCAAAGTCCTTTAAGAATTCAGATTTTAAATTCTTCTTAATCAAGTCGATAAATTCTCTTGTATTCTTTGTTCTATCAACAATAATCCGTATATTATCAGTCAAATTTTTCTTTTTTCGAATTTTATCTAGATTATCATCAGTCTCATATGATAATATTCTTTTCAGATTAATACTAGTACTTACTCCTCTAATATTCCCTATTTTTGACTGCTTAATTTCCTCATCACACTTTTCTATAAAATCGTTTTTTAAATGACTATAAATTTGATTAACCAAATCAGAAAATTTCTCCACATGTATTTTAAAAACCCATTCAACATCAGATGAGCTATCTATTTTTTCCTTTACTTTTAGTAAGGTAGAGTAGTCCGCCATCATAAGTTTTAGAAAGGCTCTATCTTGCTGTGTAAAATAGTCTTCCAATCCATTGTGAGATCCAAAATTCTTAAAAATTAACATATCTAATTCGTCTTTTTCTGGTAATTTCTCATAAATATCACGACAAAATTCATATACTTGTTTAGAATTGCTCTTTTTTATCGGAATCATTTTTCACCTCTAAAGCTTGGTTTAATCATAATTATACCACAAAAGACCGTTTGCACGGTCTTGCTTTATATATTAACTATCCAACTCTACTAAAGGATCAGCAACTTCTAACAAATGACGGGATGGCTCCACTGTTTATTTCATTAAATGACTACATTCAAATCTTTGCCCGAAATGCCATCAAGAAATACTTCATCAATTTCTGGTCTTAATTTTTTTAGTTTAAATTTTTGAATCTTCGTTATTTCGGGTTGAAAAGAGATAGTCCCACTTGGAAATTGGCCTCTGATAATTCTAGTATAAACATCTTTTAAAAAACCTTCCCACTCCTCTGATAGCGAATTTTCAAAGGCTGCCTCTCCCTCAAGTAAATACCTGATGCCATCTGCACGATAAAAAGCTAATAAAGCGACTGAAAGACTACACTTGGAATGGCTAAGCACTGCTTTTGTCACTTCAAATCCATTATCCCAGTTAAAATTGTCCAGCAAGACAAATAGTTCATCCTCGGTTTGAAACTGCTTAAGACTCGCCACAACTTTAGCATTGTTTTCAGAATACAAAATATCCGATATTTCCTGTATTTGATGCTTATCCATTTAAAACCTCAACTCCCTCCTAATAATCCTAAGCTTTCCAATGTTTGCAAGGCAGTGTTTTTTGAAGGAGGACAATCATTCTTCAAAAGGCCCTTAATTTCTTCAAGATGATTATAAAAATCGGTATTGATTTCTTTTAAATTTTCAGTAAATAAGTCTACTAAGACTGAATCAATATTTTCTAAAGGAGAAGGCAATTGTTGCTGATTGTCCAGTAGGTAGGCTTCCCTAGCAGTTGCACCGATTGCATAGCTAAGATTATCCCACGATGGAATATTATCCTCATTCTCGTCTAATTGCATATAGATGAAAATTCCTTTAAAATCCGTTCCATCATCTAGCAGACTATAAAGCTCTTTGCCCGTTTTGTTTTTATTTTCCAAAAAACTCCAGCAAGCATCCAAGGCAACTCGAATTTGTGGCTTATATTCTGTTTCCATATGACTTAGGATAGCTTCTGAGTAGACCAGCATGAGATAAAGTTGATTAGTATTCATATTCTCGCAGTTACTCCTCAAACAAAAATTCTAGGTAAGGGCTAACAGAGAAGTCTGAGACATAGGCTTCCTCCTCAAGCCATTTCGTTCTCCTTGCAATGTCACTGTAGCTACTAACCAGTTGCTTATAATGAATAAAATAATCTTCGAGCGTATCTTCATCCACACACTCTATGGTTTGGGGCAAATACCGCTGTCCAACGGCTTTGTATGACTGATAAACTACTAACGCAATGAAAGCATCAATACATCTCCACACTGCTGGATCTGTCTTTTTATCTAACTCCGAATAAGTCAAGATGTCTTCCTCGTCTAAATTTTCCAATCTACCATACAGAAAGTCTGGGTCAGACTCACTAAGCCTATCAATAAATCGGCCTGCAATTTCTAACGTTTCACGCACATATTCCTTATAATCCGAGTTGCCTATATATATTTCTAGCGGTTCTGTTAATTTTCGCATAAATTGCAAAAGATCGAGATTAAGAGTAAATTCCATTTTGATTCCTTTCTGAATCTAGGACGCTGCAAAAGCTATCGTAGCTCTAGAAAATTGATTTGCATTCAAGCTAGTGTCTAATTTCATTCCTCATCTCCTGCAGCAGCTTTCAAAAATGCTTGCTTGAATTCCTCATACATATCAAAGGCGATTTTCATGACGTCACGAAAATCTACATAGTCGGAAATAATGGGCTGTTTGATAATATAATCACGCGCAATCATCAACCTTGGATATCTAGTCCAAGGAGAACCAAGGACAACTTTATCTCCTTCATAAGCAACCCAAATCAATTCTAAGCGACCATACTCAAGAGCAAAATGAAAGCCAAAACGAAAATTTCCGATTTCCTCCAAGTCAATATGGAAAAAGCGTTCTCGTTTATCATATTGAGCTTTATAGCCTAATAATTCAACAATTTCCATCAGAAAATCGCCGTCATAATAATCCAAAGCTTCTTCTTTAGGAGTTCTAATCCTACTAAATGTATGGGACAATGCTTCATATCTCTTTACAAAATTTATATCTTGTAAGGCTTTTTCAACTCTAGTATCTAGCTTCATTCTTCATCTCCTGCATCCACTATTTCTACATTTAAAATACCATCATCCAGGAATTTTTCATCAGATATTCTCCACTTTCATACATAAAGTGTTTATTCATTGCTATTGACATGTGTTTTAGTTCAGAAAATGCATCCTCCAAACCGTCTAGAGCTAAAAAGATATCTACAAATCCAGATGTATAAGAGGGATCTTGAGATGATGAAATTTCATTTCTCTTTGTTTCTAACAAGCTAAGCCCGCTATTTAATTGATTCAAACATCCGTTTATAGCTTTTTCACAGCTTTTTAAATCATCTAATTTCTCATCACTTAAAAGATTTCCATTGAAGTTCTGATTTAAGTTCTCACAAAAGCTGATATATCTCGTTACTAGCTCATTCATTTTCCTCTACCTATCTATAATTGACTGTCGCAATAAATTTGATATTGGGCTGTTCTTTGACTTGCCCACAATATTTATAATTGTAAAGTAAAATAATGGAATTACTTTCAGGTATAGCTTGGTCATCTTCAATCTTCTTTAAATTATCTATGACAACATCTGCATATGAAGCTCCGATTAGATGTTCATATACATTTAAAAATCTTGAATCAAGATATTCTTTTTCGATTAGGTATTCGTCAATATCATCGATATCAATTTGAAAAGCATCATAAAACTTGGAACTGACAATTTCTCCGTCATCATCATACCTTAAGTCGATATAGTTATCCAGCTCTTCCCTACTTGCAAAATTTCCAACCCAAATTGATACTGCATTTTCAGTTTCCATATTCTCACCTCTATTTATACTGAAATCCTGAAATTGTGCTATTAAAAATTCTAGGTTCATTCTAAAAATGCTACTGATGCTAGAACTTATAGCTTTTATCTCTCACTATCGAACATGAGTTCATCTAGTTTTTCTCTGTCAATCGCAATATTTTTATAGGTTTCAATGGTATTATTTAGAAATCCCATATCCACTTCAGCTTGTCCTTTGTACAAGTTAATTTTTGCACCTAAATCTATGAGACTAGCGAGAATTTCTTGCATCACTATTAACTGGTCTAGATCCAGATAATCACTTTCTAACAAAGCCTCATTTTTCTCTATTTTTGTCTTTATTTCACCAATTGGCAAAGTGCTATGTTTCCTCATTATTTTACATGCCTGTAAGATATTATCTGACATTTTGATCTTTGCGTAGATTATTGACACCATTCGCTCCTTTATAAATATCTTCCATTAAGCACTCCTTCACTCGGTCAACCTATCTTTAGTTATTCTAACAACTTGATTTAGTCTGAGTCATTATCTTCATCCAGATATTTAACATTTAGAATTTCATCATCCAGGAATTCTTCCTCAGATATTTCTCCACTTTCATACATCAATTTCTTATTCAAGGCTACCAGCAAGTTATCTGCATCATCCAATAAAACCTCTAGTCGTCTCAGTCCCCAAAAAATTTCAAGAATCCCTTTTGTATAAGCGCTATTTCTTGAAGATTCAATTGATCCAGCCTGACTTTCCAAGATCTGAAGACCACATTTTAACTGTTCGAAACTTGAATCCCAGTCATCACGAATGTCCTCCAGAAAATCATCTAACTTCTCATAATCAAGCAGTTTTCCATTAAATTTATCATTGAGTGTTGAGCATATCTGATGCAAATTTTCTAGTACTTCTTTCACTTTATACTTTCCTTATATATTTATCATCTACTTCTATCTTCAAAGACCACAATCTTGACTGAGAGGGAACAATTTCGCATTATTACTATATTGGAAAGTCGGGGCTATTGCTCCGTATCATCGAACATATAGAAATCGTCTTCCTCAATTTGATTTTTGGTATCTTCTTGTGACTCAATAACATGACTCAAAAATTGCATGGTTACCTTTTCATCATCAAGAAATAATTGAAGCTCCCCACCCAATTCTATTATCTCTTCTACTGTCTTTTTAAAGCTCTTTAGGCGCTCTAAATTCAGATATTCTGTTTCAAGCACAGCCATATGATGAGTCATTTTTTCCTTGATTGCTCCGATTGGTTCATGACTGAAATCTCTAATTATTTTCAAAATTTTCGTATCGCTATTATCTGACTTTATTTTGGCCATAAATTTATTCATGACTGCTCCTTTTTAAAATCGATCCATTCGCCGAGTAAACTCATTTTCTATCTTCTCTGCCAGTCACATCTTCATCAACGCTTTCGCCTTTTTTCTCTCTAATCTTCTTTGAAATTTGAATGTGAATCTCCCTTAAATCAGCTACATAATTTTCAATATTTAGCAATGAACTATAGATATCATACATCCCACTTAAGTAGGCTTGATTAGCAGTATCATGTATTGATTCTAAGTCTAAATTTTTCATTGCAGCAAGCCCTCATCGATGTCTTCTTGGAAATCTTCATGAATGTCATCATAAACATTCGCTACCTGCTCTGGATTTATTAAATACTCATTATAATGGGAATTTAATTTGGAATAAAGGGTTGTTAACTCTTGCAATAATTGTTTCATAAGTGTCCTTTAGTTCATTCTATTCAGGAAAATATTTAACTTCAAAACAATATCTGCCTCTCGCAAAATAGGCAGGTTGTTAAAAATCAATGTTCAATAAAACTAGTATAACAAAAACTCTAGGAAAAATGAAAATGTGATAACTTGACGTTATCACATTAAACGAAATAAGACTATAGCTTAACAATCACTTGCTCACGGCCGGCATACTTATCAATTTCTTCTTGCCAGATTTCCTTTAATCTAGGTGTAATTTCTTTTTTGCTACCTACGGCTCTCATATCGGCGATTCTTTCTTCAATCGTGCGAATCTTTTTCTTTTTGCTTTTAAGTTTAGCCACCCAGTCTTCAAAATTGATTTCTAAAGGCCGCACAAGCTGGCCTTCATGATCAAAAAATGCTAGCTGATTGAAATTTTTCCCTGTAACACCAAGAAGAATAGAATTCCCAAAACTATCCTTCGCTATGGGAATAAAACCTCTGTCTAAAACTTCTTCTAAAAAACCACTCTCAATCAAATATTGGAAATTATTGTATTGGCTCGCTTTATTAAAACCATAAAATGCACGTATATCTGAAGTTTTACGATTTATACTAAAACTGGTTTGCAAGCTATTCCCGCCATTATATTTAAGTAGAAATTCTTTATATTTTTCTGGGAACTTGATTCTAAACTTATCTTCAAAATCCGCTATAGCCTGATCTACAGCTTCTGTATCGTAAGGAAAAATTCTTAACATTTCTAACTCCAAATTTTTTACTATTTTGTAAAGTTTCAATTCAATCAATCTACCATTTTTAAAATAAGTACTAAATAAAAGAGGGACTACACATTCTCACATTCTAATCCCTCCCATTTTAACATTAATTTTGGACTAATTCTAGAAATTCGGTAAAAGTGCGAGCCAGAAAATAGGCATTATTTTCATCACTTGAAGCTTCTAGATTATATGTATCATCATAATAATAAATACCTTCATTCTCATCACCACTCAACCATAAAACTAGAAAACCATGTTGCAAGGAATCGCCTATAATAATTGAATTAGAAAAAAGATCATCTAAGTATTCATCAGTCCAATCTTCTATATCAGAGTTTTTTACGCCAGTCTTAATCCCATATAAAGTAGCAACATTAATTTCTTCATTGATGTTCTTTATCTCAATATAATTTTCAAACTCATAGGAAAGACATCGTCCGCCATTGCTTTCTTTCAAAAAGTTTTTATATTCTTCTGGAAGAGTTAGCATGTATTTCTCTTCCAAATCTTTTATTTCTTGATCACTGGCATGACCTAGTGGTCGAATCATTCAGCTCATCAAACTCTCCTCTTCTTTTCAATATCGCAATCTTTGGTTTACGATTTTTGTTGAACATTCTCCCCTTTTAATTAAAAGGCTTGATGCCTTTTAGACTTTCTTGCCCATCTATCGCAAAATCAGAGTCAACTCAGAAAGTCAGTAAAAATAGCATTACAGCTTAACAATCACTTGCTCTCGACCTGCAAATTCATCGATTTCTTCTTGCCATAAAGCTTTTAACTCATCATCAACTACAACAGGACTTCCAATTTCTTCCATTTCTTTCATTCGTTCTTCAATGGATGGAATATGAACAACAGGACTTTTTATCTTTTTTAGAAATTCGATAAAATTGATAGTAAATGGAATATACGTTTGCTTTTCATGATCATAAAATCCTATTTTATTATAAGTACTAGCGCCGATACCAATTAGAATACTGTTACCAAAACTATCTTTAGCTATAGGTAAATAATGATTTTCAATAAAATCTTCTAAAAATCCTTTTTCGATTAAATAGTTAAAATTACTATGATAGTTAGCTAATGAAAACCCATAAAAGGAGTGGATATCCGAACGAACTTTCTCTACTTTAAAGGTTGTATCAATCGTATCTCCGCCATTATACCTTAATAAAAATTCTTTATATTTTTCAGGCAAGGAAATAGAATAATTTTTCTCTAATTGTTCTATTTCATCTAAGACACCATCGGTTTTAAATGGGAAAATTCTTAACATATCTGCCTCTTTTCACTACTGGCACCAAAAATATCCTCTATCAATCTGGTTGAGCAAAATCATGATTATTTGAAAGCCGTATCTGAATCTCTCTAAAATCAGATGATCTTTTCTTTCAATCTATATCTGCAATTGGCTCCGCCACTTCTAACAAAGGTCGGGATGGCGCTATTTGATTGAGTTTTGCCTGCACGGCTTCTGCCACTGCTCGCGGTACACCCACTTCGACTATTTCATCGACACTGGCTTCTTTAATCTTGGTCAGAGATTTGAAATGCTTCATGAGATTTTGCTTGCGTTTTGGCCCCAAGCCTTCGATGCCATCGAGTTGCGATGAGAAGGAATTCTTAGATCGAAGCTGACGGTGGAAGGTAATGGCAAAGCGGTGAACCTCATCTTGGATGCGCTGGAGGAGGAAAAATTCCTGCGAATTACGGGATAATTCGACGACTTGCAGAGGATCTCCAAAGAGCAATTCATGGGTCTGGTGCTTGTCATTTTTTTGCAGTCCAGCGATGGGAATATCCAGCCCCAACTGGTTCTGGATAACTTCTTTAGCAATATTGACCTGACCTTGTCCACCATCAATGACAATCAGATCTGGTGGCGTCAGACCGTCACGAATCACCCGACTATAGCGACGCTTGATAACTTCTCGCATACTAGCGTAGTCGTCTGGCCCTACTACGGTCTTAATCTTGTATTTTCGGTAATCCTTCTTGCTCGGCTTACCATTGACAAAGACCACCATAGCCGATACGGGACTAGTCCCCATGATGTTTGAGTTATCGAAAGACTCAATCCGAACGGGTGTCGGAATATTGAGGAGCTTCCCTAGATTCTCTATAGCCCCCTGCGTTTTCTCAACAGATTTCTCCAAAAGATCAAATTTCTGCTGGAGGCTGACCCGAGCATTCTTAATAGCCAGATTGACCAACTGCTTCTTCTCGCCTCGCTGAGGCTTGACTACTTTAGTATCCACCACGGCCCGAACAGCTTCTTCATCAATGTCTGATGGAATTAAGATTTCATTGGGCTTGAGGTGGGATTTTTCTTGGTAAAATTGGCCAATATAGGTCAGGAAATCTTCGTCGGGATCATTGTAATAAGGGAAAAGATTGACATCACGCTCAATTAGTTTGCCCTGGCGGACAAAGAAGACCTGGACGCACATCCAGCCCTTGTCCACATAATAGCCAAAAACATCGCGGTTTTGGAGGTCTTTGGCCATGACCCGCTGCTTGGTACGCAAGGTCCCAATAGCCTGAATCAGATCACGGTATTCGGCCGCCCGTTCAAACTCCATGGCTGCAGCTGTTTTATTCATCTTATCACGTAGCTCATCGATAATCTTGTTGTCCTGCCCTTTCAGAAAATCCGACACTTCCTGAGCCATATTCTTGAAATACTGGCTATCCCGCTTGCAAATCGTATGGGCTTCACATTGCCCCAAGTGATAATAAAAACAGACTTTTGCAGGTGGATTGGTACATTTTTTGAACGTAAAAATGCGATCAAGCAGGCGTTTGATTTCATTGGCTGCACCGACATCTGGATAAGGACCAAAATAAAGACCGCCATCCTTTTTGACTTGGCGCGTGATAATCAGACGCGGATAGACTTCGTTGGTAATCTTAATAAAAGGATAGGACTTATCGTCCTTGAGCATGATATTGTACTTGGGCTTATTTTCCTTGATTAGATTGATTTCTAGGAGGAGAGCCTCGATATTAGACTCAGTGACAATAAACTCAAAATCCTCAATCTCGGAAACCAGAGCCTCCGTCTTGGTATCGTGGCTGCCACGGAAATAAGAACGGACCCGATTGCGCAGATTCTTGGCTTTGCCGACATAGATAATGGCTCCATTTTTATCCTTGTGAATGTAACAGCCAGGACTGGTCGGCAACAGTTCCAGCTTGGATTGAATTAGCTTGTTTGTAGACATATTTCTCCAAAACCCTATCTTTTCAATAGAAATTTTTCAATTTCCTAGAACATGCACTTTCCTAACAATTCATGATCATTGCTCGTTACAAATGTTTATTTCTAGGCTATAGACTTACTTTGTTTCTCGCGCTCTTTTTTCTAACATTTTCTTTATGAAATAAGGCATTTTGACATTTTCTCTGCCCTTTTTTTCTATCAACTTTTTGACAAATTCAGGCATTTGAAGTTCTTCCGTTTCGCTTAAGATTTGATTACTTTCTTCTGAAGGGGCCAATTCATCAAAGGTTGTTTCTTCTGGATGCATGTATCGAAGCTCTTCTGTTTCATGCTGACGAATAGTCGCTAATAATGCAGCGATCAAACGGGAGTCTATGTTAGGCATTGGTGGACGATGATAAGCGACACCGAGTTCTTGGCACAATTCCTGACACTCCACGTCATTATCAAACAGCACCTCGATATGTTCGCTGATGAAACTAATTGGGACAAAGATATAATGTTGCGGATGGGTCGTTTGATCTCGGAGATATTCTAGGACATCTGGCTTGATCCACGGCAAGCCAATATCGCTTTCGCTCTGCCAGGTATTGGTATACTCAGATGGAGCAAGGCCCAGTCGATGTGCAATCAACTGTGAGTTTTCAATAATCTGATCAATATATGGATCTTCAAAATCAAGCGCTAAAACTGGCACACTATGAGCTGAGAAGATGACCTTAAAACTTTCATCTTTGACTTGCGTTTGCAAGATTTTCCTGATTTCTTCCTCCCAAAAGCGAAGCAAGTTCTCGGCCTGATACCATTCTTTGATAATATGGAATTTAATTGTCTGGCTCGTAATAAATTTTTCATACCCCATGACAGAGTAAAAAGAATAATGCGGTTCTAAAATCAAGCAGATACATTCCTCAATCCCGTCATCCTCCATCTGCTTAATAACATCTGGAATAAAGGGGCGAGAAAATTTATTAGCAAAATAGACAGCATACTCTCCTTTTAAAGCTTCCTTCACCAGCTCAACCTCTGTCCGCGTGATGCGTTGCAGGGGGCTGCCACCAATACGCTGATAATTATCATGAAGGTGCTGAATCTCCTGATCAGTAGGTCGCACGCCACGACGGATATTCGTAAAAAATTCTGCAATATCCTCAAAAGTATAGCCCTCTGGCGATCCAAAGGTCATCATTAGAATAGCTTTTTTAGTCATAAGTTCCTCTTTTTATATAAAATCCTCTGCTATTATAACATGATATCCCCTGAAAAGCTGATAAAAGGAATGTTTTCTAGCTAAATTAAGAATTATTTGAGTCTCAAAAAATTTTCTTCTTAAATTTATTTCAATCAAACTAATTCACCAATAAAAAATGAAGCGAGATATAACACTCACTTCATTCTTATAACTATAAAGTTTTTCTGCGGCGATGTTTCACTGCACCTGCGAGAAGAGCTGCACCGAGAGTCATTCCAAGAAAGGCTAATTGTTCCGCTTCCGTTCCTGTATTAGGAAGGACAACTGACTGGCTAGGCGAAGCTTTAGGAGTCGCTGGAGTAGATGTAGCATTAGTATTATTATCAGTCTTTGGCTGAGCTTGAGTAGCTACGTTAGCCAATGTTTCAACAGATGCATCCTTCTCATCTTGAGAAGCTGGGTTTGCATTCGAAGTCAGCAGCGTTTGACTACCTGCACCTGCTGCAGCAAAATTAAGCCCACCATTTGCTTGATAAGTAGTTGTAGTGGCCGATGCTAGGGCTTGGCGCACTTCTTTTGGAAGCAGGTCTAGCAAATAATTGTAATTTGCTAGCAACTCATTGTAGACTGTTTGCAAATCAACTAATTTTGCATTCTCAGCCTCAGCAACAACTTGTTTAGCCTTCAGGTCAGCCTCTGCTGCAGCCAAGTCTTGCTTAGCTTTTTCCAATTGTTGTGGAGCTGTTTTGAGATCTGAAACTTTCTTCTGAGCCGCTGCTACACGATTTTGAGCAGCTACCAATTCAGCTTTAGCCGCTTCTAAGGCCTTATTCTTGTTCTCCTCAGCCGTCTTCAAAGCTGCGAGCTGATTCTTAGCCTCTACCAAGGTTGCCTGAGCTTTTTGCAATTTAGCCTGATATGGAGAAAGGGCAGACGCGATTCTTGCTGTCGCTGATTTCAAAGCAGCCTTTTTATCTGACAAGTTTTGTTGAGTCAGAGCTAAGGCTTTCTCAGCAGCTTCAAGATTCTGTTTAGCTTTTACAACAGCAGCCGCACGATCTTTCTGTGCCTTGTACGAATCTGTCAACTGATTATTTAAAAGATTCAAGCTAGACTCTTGGCTAACTTTCTGCGCTTGCAACTCTGCCAAACGATTCTTCAAGGCTGTCACATTGGCACTTGAAGCAGCCCCACGACTGCCGCCGCTGCGGAGAAGTTTCTCCATCGCCTCAACGGTTAGCAATGTGCCATTATTAACTCTTTGATTGAAATTCCGAACATTGTGGAATCCAACTTCTGAAGTTCCGTATGGAGTTCCAAACTGATTTGGATGCGTGTCATAGGCAGCAGAGATTGCATTGGCCTTGTTATCCATCATTTGGACGTAGTGACCGATTTGTGCAAAGATGTTAGGCCCCACCTTCATATAAATGTCATTAGCATCTAGTTGTCTTTCATCAGTTGGCAGGCCGTATTGAGCAGCAATCTTCTGATACAGGGCCTTTTCACTATGCCAGAAATTAACCGCACCTTGAGGATTGAAGCTGATGGCTACGTTTTCATTGCCAATCAGCTTGCCCATGTGCCAGTTAGCCTTTTCAAAGTACAAGGTCTGAATTTGGCTGGCAACATTAGCATATGGATCCACCAAAAGTTCTGGCAGTCCTGCATTACGACGGTAGGCATTGATAGCCTTAACCAATTCCAAAGCCTGCAAGTTATTTTCCAAGCTAGCTGGGCTAGATGGATCTGAACCAACCGTGATCTTGAATTCATTCTGACCACGTTTGTAAAGGGCTAAAGCATCAGCTGCAGCATTTCTCACAGATTCATTATTCGAATTATCTCGAAGGTTTTCCAAGAATTGCGAATAGGTCGTATTTCGTAAATCAACCGGTGCTGTACTTGCATTTTTCTGTTCATGCACCAACTCCGTATTTGTTGCAGCAATCAATTGCTTGGTCTGCTCTAAGTTAGCCTGAGTTTGATTGATTTTGTTTTGGATTTCTGCTTGATTTTGTGGCGCAGCATTTGCTTCTTGGTCTGCTTTTGCTAGTTCATTTTTAGCATGCTCCACAGCTGTTTGAGCTTGATTTTCCTGATTTTTAGCAGTTTCCACAGCTGCAGTTTCTGCATGAACTGGTTCTTTGGCTTTGTTTAGCTCAGATTCTGCCACATCCACCAATGATTGCTGGCCAGCAATTGTATTTTCTTGGTCTTTAACTGCCTGACTTGCTTCTTGTACAGCAGTTTCTGATTCTTTGACAGTTTCTGATTTTGCTGTTACTTCTTCTTCAGCTTTTTTAACACTGGTCTCTGCTTGAGAAATATTTTCTTCAGTTGCTGCCTTTTCATTTTCAGTAGCTGTAGCCACCTTCTCTTTAGCATCTGAAACTGCGGCTTTTGCTTCTTCAAGGTCTGCTTCAGCTTTCTTAGTTTGCTCTTGTTGCTGATTTACATTTTTCTTGGCAGCATCCGCTTTTTCCTTCGCTTCTGCTACATCCGCTGTCGTAATTGGTTTCTCGGTAACTGCTGTTGCCTTTGGTTTCGTAGCCGTTGACTCAACGAGTTCATCCGCTTTTACCTGATGGCTAAGCGCACCAGAAATAATCGTTGTCGCTGCAATGCCAGTTGCTACAACGGATTTACCAATTTTCTTGTCCATAGACATCTCCTTCTAATAGCACATGTATCATTTCATATTTTAGTCCTACGCTATAATACTAACATAAAATGACTGGTTAAACCAGTCAAAACCATATCATTTAAATAGAAATTTTATTACAATTCTATGACAAAAATCGAACGCTTCATCCTAATAAAGTGGAAATAGAGCGGATTTAAAGCGTTTTCTAGCCTCTTCCGCTCCTTATTCCATTTATTTCGAAAAAATCTTTACTGCTTATTTTCTGCTGGTGTCACTTGACTTTCAGCCTCTTTTTCTGAAGGAGCTGGTGCATTCGCTTCTGCTACTTCAGGAGTGGCTGATGAGCTTGACTCTTCCACTGATTCTTCAGGAGACTCACTAGTTTTTTCTTCCTTAGTCTCCTCAGCCGGACTAGCCTCCGTCTCAGTTTTAGTTTCAGTAGGAGCCGCCTTGTTGGCTTGAAGTTGATCGAAGAACGCTTCTGCTTCGGCTAGCAAGGTTGCTTTGTCTACACTCGGATCGGATAATTTATCCAATAGAGCATCTACCTTGGCAAATTGCTCATCTGTCCCCTGTTGTTCCTCAAGCATCTTGTGGGCGGACATCAGCAAATTGTAAATTTTAAGATAAGTCTCTTTATCCTTGAGCGCTGCAGATGCTTGCTGTTCTTTTAAGGTTTCAACGATTTGAGCCAAGAGCGTTTTCGTTTCTGCTAAGATTGTTTCTCTATCTTTGCGTACTTCTTGCAAATCAGTTCGAAGTGCTGCGAGTTGCTTTTGATAATTTTCTTGCAGAGTCGAATCCGTTACTTTTTCCAAAAGTTCTTGACCTTTTTGGAAGAGAGCTTGGAGAGTTTCTTCTGAGATTTCCTCCGTAGGCTGCGGTGCAAATTCTCCATACAATTCTTTCAAGAAACCATAGATAGCTGTCTTATAACTGTGGTCGTCCACCTTTTCGGTATCCAGAACCGTTTTATCCTTGGCCGAAGCTGCCTCGCCACTTGCCAGAGCCTTATCAACTTCGAGCTTGGTTTGATAGAGTTCCAAAAAAAGAGCTTTCAGGTCTACCGCTTCAATAAAGGCCTGAGATTTATAAAGCTTGAGCGTCAAATCAGCAACTTTCTTACGAAGTTCTGGCTGCAAACGAGCATCATCAACCGCAAGATAGAAAGCTTTGAGATACTCGACGGAGGTCACTCCTGTCCGATCTTGATAATCTTGCAGACTTGCCAATAGCTGCTCAATCTCAGCTATCTTAGCTTCATTTTTTTCTACCTTAGCTGTCTGCAATTCAGCGAGTAAGCTAGTTTTATTCACATTGTAGCTGTCCGTTTCCAAACGTTTGATCTTGTCAACCAATTCTTGATATTTTTTATCAACTTCGGTCAGCTCTTCCGTTTTCGCTTTTTCATCAACATGAATGTAGTGCTTATCAAATTGATCTAGGCTGGCCAAATATCCCTCTGTTGAATTGCTTGGCAATTGCTTCATGGTTTCTACAAAATTACCGAGAGCTAGCTCGATTCGACGTTGCATAAGCAGGTCTTTAGCATAAATGGTTCGGCTAGCTGCCAAGAGGGCATCCACCTTTTCTAGAACAGCCTTTTCATCATAGCCTCCTGCTTGATAAGCTGATTGCAAGGCTGGGATTTTATTCTTCAAGCCTAGATTCAATCCTTTGGATTGGACACGAATGTAGTGGTTGTGATCTCCATGAGGAATGACAAATTGACCATTTTCAACCTGAATACTGTATGGAGACAGACCCGAACGCAGGGCTGTTGTATAAAGCTCGTTTAGGAAGTCCAGCTCTGGATTTCCAGTTTCTAGAGGAATCCGAACATGCTCTTTTCGAACAGCATAGGGATGGATATGGGTCGGATCATAGTCTTGATCCGGATTATTAAAGACAAAGAAGCCTTTTGAAATCTTAATTGCTTCACGCGGTACGCCATAAGTCTTGGAAATATAAGCGATTTTCTCTTCGTCACTTGCGTCACGAGAAAAACGGTCATATTCTGTGCTGACTTGACTGGATTGACTTGAATCTTTGTGCTTAGCCAGGTTGGCTTCTGCCGCTGCAATTTGATCTTTGGTCAAATCTTTTTTGAAGAAATAATGTGCATGCCCGCCGTGTTGGACAACGTAACCTTCCTCATCTTTTGAGATGACATGCTCAGCATGGAAACCATGATCGTACTCATCTTTATCAGCTGGTTTGGCTGGCTGATTTGGATTTGCTGGTTGACTAGGTTGGCTTGGTGTACTTGCAGCAGCCTTAGGATAAGTCTTCTGACCAGCAACAGGAATGTTCCGAGCTATTTCTTCTTCTAGGGCAGATAGTTTGCTGTAAGGGATAAAGTGGTAGTGATTTCCATGCGGAATGGCCACTCCTTCTGCGGTCCGTCTAACGATTTTGCTTGGATCAAAGACAAGACCATCTTTTTCAACATAGCGTTTTTCTTTTGGAGTACGATAGAGTTTCTCAAGTAAGGTTTGGTAACTTGATGGTGCATCTTCTGCTTTTTCAGATGGTTTAACTCCGTGCCCAGCATCTGATTGGGCAGGTTTGGACGCTTGAGCTGGCTTAGCAGTCTGTCCCTTGTCAGCTTGATGCGCTGGCTTAGTCACAGTTCCTGCATTTTGATTTTCTGATGCCTTACCTGTAGGAGCAGAAGCCTCTCCTCCTGTATTAGGATTTTCAGCTGGACTAGCCGCTTGCTTGCCTCGCTGCAAGGAATCCCAGTAGGCTTGGGCAGCCGATAATTCACCTGGCGACAGATCACTTTTAGGAATATAATGCATATGACCGCCATGTGGCACAAGGAAGCCATCTCCTGTATCCGAAATCACATCAGATGGACTGAAAACATAGCCGTCATCTGTTGTATAGGCGCCATTGCTCCGACTCGATGCAGTGCCTTCTGCTTGATAGGTTCTCTTTCCTGCAGCATAAGCGGCACTTGGACGACTGAAGTCTTGCGTTTTTCTGCTAACAGTTTGACTCGATTTAGCTTCTGATCCGCTTTCGCCTTCTTCCTTGCTAGGATGAATTTGTCTTTGCCGTGCGATTTCATCAACTGAACGAACATTGCTGGTTGCTTTGGCATTGGTCAGATATAGGTAATATTTGCCTGCAACCTTGATAATATAGCCATCTTTCACTTGGTTGACAATATCTGATTCCTGCAATTGATAATTTGGATCCCGCATAATCAACTCTTCACTCAGAATTGCATCAAAGGGAACCTTGCCATTATAGTAATGATAGTGATCACCATGTGAAGTCACATAGCCTTGGTCCGTAATCTTGACAACGATTTGCTCAGCAGTAATGCCTTCTTTGGCCTGAATTTGCTCAGGTGTCAATTTTTCAGCTTTTTGAGATTTATTGTCCTGCTTATTTGCAGATTTCTTTTCTACATAGGCCACTCGATTTGTTGCTTGTTCTTGTGGCTTATCTGCTTGATACTGCATGATCGCATAACCGCACACACCTAGTGTAGCTAGTGCCGCAACTGAACTAATAATATATTTCTTTTTCATACATCACCTCAATGTTTTAATTCTTTGGCTAAAATTTCTAAATTATTTTCTAAATTTTCAAGATAGGTCTTGTCATTTTCAGGATCTGCTTCCAGAGGATTTAGCACCTTTAGGTTGACTCCTGTCGCCTTCTTCAAGGTTTCAGCCAACTTAGAAGAAGCATTGCTCTCGACAAAAATCGTCTTGACTTTATAGGTCTTGATAAAGTCTTGTATCTCCGTCAACTGTCTTGGACTAGGCTCTTGATCTGGCGAAATGCCTGAAATCCCCAATTGCTTGAGACCGAAACGCTTGGCTAGATAAGAAAAGGCTGTATGCTGGGTCACAAAAGTTTTTTCATCTAGCTCGCTAAAGACTCCTTGATATTTTTGGCTCAGAGCCTTTGCCTTCTCTGAAAATTTTTGAGCATTTTTTTGATAGGTAGCCGCATTTTTACTATCTAGCTTGGACAATTCTTGAGCGATGAGTTGCGCCTCTTCTGCCACTTTTTCTGGATCTAGCCAAGTATGTGGATCATAGAGGGTCTTTTCATCAATCCCTTCCTCAGCGGACACTTCTTCTAGGCCGGCCACCTTGTCCAACTGCATCCCGTTGCTAGCTTCTACGACCGCTACCTTGGACTTTTGTAAACTAGGATCCAAACTACCAGCCCAAGACTCCAAAGTCCGCGAATGATACACAAAGACATCCGCTTCATAAATAGCCGCTACATCGCTGGCTGACGGCTCAAATTCATGAATCCCTGCGCCCGACTGAATCATCCGGACATCGTTCAAATCTCCTGAGACTTCTTTGACCATCGAATAAATCGGGTAAAAACTCGTGACAATATTGAGCCCGCGTTTGCTACCAGCACCGCTTGCTTCCTTTTTGCTACAAGCAGCAAGGCCAAGCCCCAGCAAGACTAGACTTAAAGCTATCAAAACTTTTTTGATTTTCATTTTAACTCCTTAACCAGTTTAGCAATCATTCAAAGAAAGAACTATTTTCAAAACATTCTTTCCAAAGAATTGCTTAAAAAAATAGCTTCTTTTGTTAACTGGTTTATTAACTAGTTAAGATAATACTCCTTTTTATTTTTTCTGTCAAGAAGGAAGTTTGAATTTTTTCAAAAATTTTCCAGCTCTTCATACAAATAAAGAAAGCCACAAACGTGGCTTTGAGAAATCAATATCTAAATTTTGCTATTTTATAGAAAGGACTAGTGTTCACTATCCCTACTATTGGCTCGAATTTCTTCCAACATTTTGGCTTCTTCGACTGTACATTCATAGTTTTCCAACAAGTCCGGACGACGCTCATAGGTTTTTTTCAGACTTTCATAGAGACGCCACTTGCGGATATTCTCATGGTGCCCACTCATGAGCACTTCCGGAACGACCATGCCCCGATAGTCATAAGGACGAGTGTACTGAGGATACTCCAAGAGTCCAGACGAAAAGCTGTCATCCGTGTGACTGACTTCCTTGCCAATAACCTCTGGAATCAGGCGAACTGTCGCATCAATCATGGTCATAGCCGCCAATTCTCCTCCGGTCAGGACATAGTCACCCAGCGAAATCTCGTCCGTCACCAAGGTCTTGATCCGCTCATCATAACCTTCGTAGTGACCGCAGATGAAGATCAATTCCTCTTCCTGAGCCAGCTCCTCAGCATAGGCTTGATCGAAGGTACGTCCGGCAGGATCCAGCAAAATCACGCGCGGTTGCTTCTTTTCAATAGCATCATAGGCATCAAAAATAGGCTGAGCCCGTAGCAGCATGCCCTGACCGCCACCATAAGGCTCGTCATCCACATGCCGAGATTTTTCCGCATTTTCTCGGAAATTGTGATAATTGATTTCCAAGAGGCCTTTTTCTCGCGCCTTGCCCACAATCGAGTGCTCCAAGGGCGCAAACATCTCCGGAAAGAGGGTCAAAATATCAATATTCATCGTCCAGTCCTTCCGGTATCTCTACATCAACCCGGCCTTGCTCGATGTCAATGCTTAGCACTACTGGCGGAATGTACGGCAACAGCAAATCACGCTTACCTTTACGTTTGACCACCCAAACATCATTGGCGCCTGGCTGGAGAATCTCCTTAATCGTACCTAGCAGAACATCATTTTCATAAACTTCAAGACCGATAATTTCATGGTAGTAAAACTCCCCATCTTCCAAATCAGCCAAGTCTTCTTCGGCTACTTTCAGACTAAAATCACGAAATTTCTCGATATCATTGATATGATACATGCCCTTGAACTTGATAATATCAAAGTTCTTGGCCTTACGGTGGCTGGCAATTTCCACGTCCATGACAAACTGGTCTTTCTTATCGAAAAGAGCCAGTTTATTGCCTTTTTTAAAACGCTCCTCTGCAAAATCTGTCACCGATAAAACCCGCATCTCGCCTTGCAAACCTTGGGTATTGACGATTTTCCCAACATTAAAATAATTCATTTTTACTCCAGTTAATCTTTTTACTATTCGTTTTATTGTATCATTTTGCTGGCTTTTTCTCAAGGCAGGCCGCTGGCTCAGACAACGGAAAAGCCTATAAGTCAGTGCCTTTTTCTTTGAGATTTTGCAGGCATTCCTCATAGTAAGCCGCGTCATGCTCGGGGTAAATAGGGCTCGCTACAGCCATTTCCTCCAGATGCACATAGGCTGGACAAGTCTTGCCACGATAGTCCCGCTCCAGCCACTCTGGGGACACACGATAACCTCGCTTGCTCATCTCCTCCATAATCAGCTCATGGTAGCGATAAAGCAAGTAAGGAGAGTGAGTAAAAACATAGTCAACGGTCGCATGTTTCTTGCCCCAGCCATTACCACGAAGGGCGCAGCATTCCCGATGCTGGCCAAGCAGTTGCGGACGGGGAAGCTTGGGAATCAATGCTTGATGCCAGAGTCTCATTCTAACCTCCATTTAGTAAAAACAAAGCAATCTTTTATTGCGTCAAATCGTAATTGAGCTCCAGAGAACTTCCTTTTAATAATCGCTGAAACGTCTATGTTTGATTTCAAAGTCGAAATAATTCTCCTCTTGAAGTCGGTGGAAAATGTCTCGGTAGGCTTCTTCGTCAAAAGAATCCCCTCGATACAGAATTTCAAAGCTAAGATCCTCATATTCCAGAAAGGCATTGGCTGTGCGGAAGCCCTTGCTTTGATAGAAATCCCAGCGAGCTTGACGCTGCTCCAGATTGTCACAGGGCTCGTCTAGGCGCTCAATTTCTAAAAGCATGGTTCGCTGATAAAAATTGACCAACTTTTCAATGATTTCACCGCCATAGCCATGGCTGCGCAGGTGGGGCATAATCGCAAAGAAACTAACATAAAAGGCTTGCGAGTTGGAGATGGCAAAGGCAAAACCAACAAACTCCTTTTCATGATAAAAGGCGAAAAAATTAGCATCTTCCTGTTCCTCATATCGTAAAAACTCGCTGAGCGGTATCCTTTCCTCTTCTGGGAAAGCTTCATTATTCAAGGCTTCTACCTTATCCAAATCTGGAAAATCTGCTGTAATGATCTGGCTGGTTAAGCTCATAAAATCACTCCTTTTCTAGTGATAGTATAACAAATTTTGCAAAAGGGTTCAAAAAAGAGCCCTGAAAGAGCTCTTAGGTATTCATTTGAGGGTAGTATCGACTTTCTGGGAATTACTGATCGTTAGTGCTGATCAGACCTCCCAACGAAGGGTTCTTATTCTAGCCGCTACTTTACTATTTCACGTAATTTATCCAAATGCTGATTATCTGTCACAGCCATAATGCTGACTCCTGCTGGCCAGACAAAGTCTGGAGTAAATTGACTTTCCAAAGGCTGATTTTTTGTTAGACGATAGCCGATAATATTGAGATGATACAGCCTACGAGCGTCTACTTCACGAACTGTTTTGCCAACCCAGCTAGCAGGCAGCTCAAACTCAGCCACGACTACATCGTCATCCAGCTGGAAAACCTCAATCGAATGGTTAAAGAGAATGGTCTTAGCCAATGAAATGCCAGCCTCCACTTCAGGCAGGATAACCAAATCAGCTCCCACCTTTTCCAGTACCTGCTGGGTTACTTCATCCTTGACCTTGGCAATGACATTTTTAACGCCCAATGCCTTACAGTGCATGACCGCTAGGACACTGGATTCCAAACTTTCACCAGTCGCCACGACGACCGTATCACAGGAACCAACGTCTGCCGCCTCCAAAAGCTCCATATCTGTAATGTCCCCGATCACACCGACGGCAATCATGTCTTCATACTGATTGATTGTCTCTTCGTGATTATCAATCGCAATGATTTCTACATCTTGAGAAATCAAGGCCTCAATGATACTCTGTCCAAAAATCCCCAAGCCGAGGATTCCAACTGTTTGATTTGCCATTTCTTTTCTCCTATCCAATCATAATGTCCGCCTTGCTGTAGTGCAAGGTAGTCGCCTTCTTCGGTTGATAATTGCTGAGACTGACCATAAGAGTCAGCGGCCCCACCCGTCCAATAAACATCAGCAGCATAATCACAATCATACCAGCTGTATTGAGGCTGGTAGTGATATTGGCCGTCACACCAACTGTAGCCAGTGCCGACACAGTCTCAAATATTAAGTAAATAAAGTGATGACTGCTATCGGTCACTAGCCCAAGAGCCAAAAGACCAAGCAGAAATGTCAACTGAAAAATCACTGTCACACCAAAAGCCTTCTGCACCAGCTGAGGAGCCAGTGTTCTCCGACCGATATTAGTATGTGGCAAGCCCAGAATTTCCTTACGGGCGAACAGCAAAAGAACTAAGAAGGTCGTAATTTTCAGACCGCCCGCTGTACCACCCGGAGCTCCTCCTAAAAACATTTGGAGCAGATAGATAAACAGGGTTACTGGACGAGCAGCTGTATAATCGATGGAAGCAAAACCAGCTGTCCTCATGCTGACTGTCTGGAAAAAGCTGACCAGTAGCTTATCGCCAAAGGAAAGACTACCAATCGTTCCAGGATTATTATACTCCGTCCAAAGACTCGCAACCGTCCCAAAAACGAGGAGACCAGCAGTAAGCAGCAAGACTACCTTGGTATGAAAGTGCAGTCCCTTCTGTTTTCCTCCTAATTTGGTCGCCAAGTCAAACCAGACCATAAAACCAAGTCCGCCAGTAATGATGAGGAGAGCCAAGGTGATATTGACCAAAACATCTGTCTGCAAGCCTAGTAGGCTATCATTGCCAAAATTATCAAATCCTGCATTACAAAATGCAGAAACAGCTAAAAAGATAGAATTAAAAATCCCTTTCCCCAAGCCAAACTTAGGAATGAAGCGAATCATAAGAAGGAGAGCGCCCAGTCCTTCGATAGTAAAAGTCGTGATAAAAATCGAACGGACAAATTGACCCAAGGTACGATTGTGCCCATAACTAAAACTATCCCGCAGAATGCGGCGATCCTTGAGACTGAGCTTTTTCCGACTTTCCATGGTGAAAAATCCGATAAAGGTCAGGATTCCCAAACCACCAATCTGAATCAGCAGCATGCAAAGGAGCTGCCCCCAGACATTGTATGTATCTACAACCGATCGAGTAAAAAGTCCTGTCACACAGACCATGGAGACCGCTGTAAAAAGATGATCCAGATAGCCCGCTTGGGAACTTGCCGTCTGCACCCAAGGCAGACTGAGTAGCAAGGAACCACAGAATATCACCAGAAGAAAAGACAAGATAATCTTTTGCGCTGATGACAAGCGTGAAAATAAATGCTTCATAAAGTTTCCTTTCCCGATCTAATAAAAGCAGAGGCTAGCTCTATCTGCCCTTTTCTTTCCTTGACAGCCAGCCGCAAATCATCTGGACTCTGCAAGTTTCTGACTTTGATGGCATAATCTGCTGCGACAATAGCATGTCCCCGCATGTGGCCTGTTGCGACTGCTTGGGCAAAGACACGCGCAGCATAGTTGCCGATTTGTGATTGAGCTTGCTGAGACAGTTTGTTAGCCAAGAAACCAGCCTTTCTTAGTTCATAGGCAGATGCCCTCCCATAAAGTCGAGCCTGAAAGACCTCTCTTACCTGAGTCAAAATCTTTTGCTTCTCAAACTCATCTTCCACATCTATCAGAGTTATAAAGCTTGACGCCATTTTCATAGCCCATCGAGCCAGTTGCCCCTGAGGAAGTTCCTCCAAAACAAGCTCCAATTCCAAACTCTTCTCACTATCATCCAAGATTTTCAGTTTGTATGGGCTAGGTAAAATCACTTGATCATTCTCATAAAACTTGCGCTCATGAGCGTTCCAAGCATACTCTTCTGGCTTCATATGTCCTCCGGTTTCGAATTTATTTGAATTCGAGTGTAGATTTTGCGTTTGTCTTAACTGAGATACTTGCTTCTTGCAAAGCTTGAACTGCATCAACGGCCCTAAATTCAACTACACCTAACGGCTTGTTTCATTAAGGATAATAAGGAACGTTGTTCTCGCAGAGCTCGAACTGCATCAATGGCCCTAAATTCAACTGCGCCTAACGGCTTGTTTCATTAAGGAGAATAAAAGGAACGTAGTTCTCGCAAAGCTCGAACTGCATCAATTTCTCTAACCTCACTTACGTGCTAGGCACTCAGTTCGCTAAGAGAAATAGAAAAACGGGACACATGGCCCCGCTGCTTCTTATTTCTCATCAATGACGATGCGAACTTTTTTGTACTCGGTTGGGACAGAGTAAACAATCGTCCTTATAGCGGAGATAGTACGACCTTTACGACCGATCACACGTCCAACATCGCTTGGATCAAGATCAAGATGATACTCTAAAAACTCAGGCGTATCTTCAATCTTGATAGTTAAGGCATCTGGCTGTGAAATCAAAGGTTTCACTATCGCAATAATGAGATTTTCAATCGTGTCCATATATCAACCTGCACTTCTATTATTTAGAGTATTTTGAATCGTGGAATTTCTTCAAAACACCAGCTTTTGAAAGGATATTGCGAACTGTATCTGAAGGTTGAGCTCCATCAGCCAACCATGCAAGAACGCGATCTTCTTTCAAAGTCACTTGGTTTTCTTCAACAAGTGGGTTGTAAGTTCCAACTGTTTCGATGAAACGTCCGTCACGTGGTGAACGTGAATCTGCTACGTTGATACGGTAGAAAGGTTTTTTCTTAGAACCCATACGAGTCAAACGGATTTTAACTGCCATTTTTAAAGTCTCTTTTCTTATTTTTTATTTCGGTGAAATAGCTGAGCTATTTAGCACATGTTCTATTATAGCAGATTAAATACAGCTGTCAAGTTTTTTTCTTGACAGACTTAAAAATTTTTTCAAATCAGCAATTTTTTAATTTCTTCATAAGAGGAAACGGTATAGGTAGGCTGCGCACTGCTATTGTTAATCAGCTTTTTGGGATTGTACCAGATAGAGTCCAGTCCGGCATTATTAGCGCCAGCAATATCTGCTGTCAATGAATCCCCAATCATCAAAGCCTGAGACAGGTCAAAATCCGGTATCTGCTCTGCTATTTTTTCATAAAATAAAGGTTCAGGCTTCTGAGTTCCCATCTTTTCCGAAATGAAAATGTGATTAAAATAGGGCGCAATACCCGAACGAGCCATGCGACCGGTCTGAATAGCCGTGATGCCATTGGTGGCCCCATAAATCTCATAATCAGCTGCTGTCAGACTGTCCAAAAGCTCGCTAGCACCAGCGTAGGTTTGCCCTTGCTGAGCAATATGCTGCTGATAGAGAAAGGCTAACTCGGTGCCATCCTTCTCAATCCCAAAATGAGCAAAAAGACGAGAAAAGCGGGTATTGACCAGCTCCGGCTTGGTGATTTTACCTTGCTCCAGATCCCGCCAAAGCCCCTTGTTCATGGGAATATAATAGTCTTTGTAGGTCTGGATCTCCGTCACGCCCTGTTCCTCCAAAAAATGCGTCAGCGCGATGTCTTCTGCCGTATCAAAATCCAGCAACGTATGATCAAGGTCGAAAAGTAGAAATTTGTATGACAAAATCGAAATCCTTTCTGCAATTGTAGTAGATTTATTATATAATACTGTACCCAGACTGTACCCAGCAGTCCAATAGCTAAAGTAAACGCTAAGCTCAACTAAAAAAGTAACCTCAAAGGCACTTTTTAGTCTCTGATTAAACCAATCAAATACTAACCTTTGGATTTTTTAACTTTGGCAACTTTAAGAAATGAATCTTTCTCACTCTGAACATAAAAAAGGAGAGGACATCAATTATCCTCTACAGATTTTAAAATTTCATTAATCCACTACAGTTGACAAAGATATCTAACTGTTGGGATTTAGGTCATTTTTTGGAAAGTCTCTTTTATAATAAATTACGAATTTTTTCTTTTATAAATGCGTTAAGAGGATAGTGTTTATCAAGATATTCTAGGAGTGCCTGAGCAGATTCAGAGATTCGTTCGTAACCTTGCAAAAAGTAGGGTAATTGTTTGGCCTCATTTGGATAACCTTTTTCAAATCGTCTGTTGCTGTTAAAAATATCTATAAAATCAGATTTAGAAGTTTTTTCCAAATTGATTAGTTCGGTCCAAAGCTTGACGGATCTGTTTTGGATGAAATCATAAGCAGCCAATTTTTCGCCTCGTTGATAGCGACCTAGTCCTATATATAGATTGCATAAAATTTCTCCCAACAGCCATTCACGGTCTCTATTTTCTTTTGATGGCAATCTTTGTGGCTGGCAGATTGTTCCATCAAAACCGACCTCCTTCCAGATAATCTTGCCTTCAGCGAAGGGAATGTTTACTAGTTCATGAGCTTCAAAGACAGCAAATTCACAAAAAACATCATCTTCAAATAGAACTTTATGTCCGTCCACTGTATTTTGGTAGTGAAATGCAATTGGTTCTAGCTTACTTAACCAGGTTAGGTCCTGGATATAGGCCTGCTTGTAGCCATCTTTTACAATAACGAAGAAGTCTAAATCTGAGTACTGATCCAATCGTTCTCTTTCTGCTCCGCAAGAACCAAGTGCCAGCAAAGCTAGTGCTTGGTTCGATTCTTTTAGAGACTGACCAATCTCATCTAGTCTTTGTAACAGTAATTCTGTTTTATTCATATCGTTACCTCATTCTTTCTTGTTTAACAAAAATTATACATTTAGCGCTTTCAAATGTCAATTTCATTTAATCCTAACTCTATAGATTGTATATTTTTGCTATAATAAATTGAATCATTTTACGGAGATTTTCTCATGTTATCAAGAGTTGAAAAATTTAAAGTAGTCTTTGATTAATTAGAAAGCGGTTCTTATCTTTAAAAAGATTAAATGATTTAGAAAATATTTGAGAAGGAAGAATATATCGACTTAAGCATCAATTTGCAAACGGTAAGATCTTCCCTCAAACGATGAAAATATAAATACGACCGCGCGAAGAATGGCTAATTTACCTAATTAGGCATGAAACAATCATCGAAAAATATATTTTTTAAATTACTCATAAAACAATGAGTTGAAGCGAGTTATTCAAAGTCATATGTATTGCTGATATTTAAAAGAGCGATCTGAGACTCAATCTATATATAAAATTAGGACTGCTAAGTAAAGTGTGGACATTATACCACAATGCACAAAAAATCAACCGCTCAAAAATGAACGGCTGATTTCTAATCTATTTCACCACTGGTATCCAGAGTTCCATTTGATAGTCTGGCGAGGACATGTCTCCCTCGGTGTAAACTTCAAAATCTGGCGCTCCTGAGTGGCGATAGCCTGTTTCTGGGAAAAAGACTTCCAAGACATATTTCCAAGCATGATGGATGCTGGCTGGTATCGTCCCCTTGACTGGTACGATAGCATATTCAGCTTCTGCGATTTCTTTGATTGACAGACCTAGTTCTTCTGCTTTAGCTTTATCCTTCACATCATAGGCAGCCATATAGTTGATGATTTCGCCCTCTTTGACATCAGAGCAGAGGCCAAAGGATTGGCCACTGCCTATACTTTCTAAGCTTTCAAAGCTGTGATTTGCATAGAGCTGCTCCCAAGCAGATGGGCACTGGCTATTGTCGATAGCTTCCAATAGGACGCCTGCTACAGTAAAAGCAGGTTTCTTTTGAATCTTGATATCCATATTCTTTCCTCCTGTAATCTTTAAGGATAATTGAAGTCTAGGAAAAACCCGATAAGGTTTTCCATTTCGAACTTCTGAGGGAGTCGCACCATGGAATTTCTTAAAGGCTGCACTAAAGGCATCCGAAGACTCATAGCCGTATTTCAGTGCTATATCAATAACCTTCTCAGAGCTTTCCCGCAAATCCGTCACAGCTTCTGACAGCCTGCGATTGCGTAGGTATTCCGCTAAAGTCATATCTGCTAGAATAGAAAAGAGCCTGCTAAAGAGAGCATAAGAATAACCTGATAGCTGCTGAAATTGCTGCAAATCCACTTCTGCGTCCAACTTGCTTTCCAGATATTCCATGGTTCGATTGAATTGATGCATCATATTCTTTTTCACCTCACAAAAGATACTAAGGCTCTTAAAAGCAAAGTGAAATAGGAAAATTGACGGAGGGGCTCCTGCTCCGAGAAAATTTCATCTTTTTCACACAACTTTTAGGCCATGTTCAATTCTAACTATAGTCTAGCAGTTCTAAGATACTTTCGCCCTAGAATTTTTGTACAAGATTTAGGGGGCGATTCTACAACCTATCCCGCAGCTTCTCCACAAAGAGATAGGCCGCTGGACAGGTCAGGGTATTTTTGATTGTCAGATGATTAATTTGATGAATCTTCTTGCGGTCTGTATGGGGAAACTCGCGGCAAGCCTTAGGACGGACATCGTAGATCGAACAGAGATTATCTCCACCTAAAAAAGGACAAGGCATGGCCTTGAAGACCTTGTCACCGTCTTCGTCCACCTGAAGAAACTCCTCTTCAAAAGCCGGCAGCTTCATCTTGAAATACTTGGCAATACGGACAATGTCGGCTTCCTTAAAGTCTGGCCCCAGAGTTTTACAGCAATTGGCGCAGGCTGTACAGTCAATCTCCTCAAAGACCTCATCATGGATTTGTTGGGCAATCTTATCGAGATTTTTTGGTGGCTTTTTCTTGAGACTGGCTAAAAATTTTCGGTGCTCTTTCTGCTTTTGCAGGGCTAGCTGATGGTACTTTTCAAGGTCGATTTCTTGGGTCATAAACTACTTTCTAATCAGTTAATTTTCGTTAGCATTATATCATAAATCTCAAAAAAATGAGACTGGGACAAAAGTCCTAGCCTCTCAATTGTCTTTGGATTGTCGAGCAAGACGCAGTGGTTGAGTGGGCTCTACTACGCTGATTTCATCAGCTTTTACAGCCCTACTCAACTGTGCGGAGGTGAGACGACGAAATCGAATTCTAACGAATTACCGATTTCTGTCCCACTCTCTTTGCTCTTGTTTCTTAATAAAGATCTAAATAGTTGTCTACTTCCCATTGAGATACGAAGGTAGCGTAGCTTGCCCATTCGATTCGTTTGGCTTCAAGGAAGCTGGTGTAAATATGTTCACCCAAGGCAGCTTTCACCACTTCGTCTTCTGTCAAGGCTTTCAAGGCATTGTGAAGGGTAGAAGGGAGATCTGTGATTCCAGCTGCTCTACGTTCTTCCGGTGTCATCACATAGATATTTTCTTCGATCGGAGCAGGTGCTTCGATTTTATTTTCAATCCCGTGAAGGCCGACTTCAAGCAAGACTGCCAAGGCTACATAAGGATTGGCCATTGGGTCTACGGAACGCAATTCCAAACGAGTTCCCATACCACGTGATGCTGGCACACGTACCAATGGAGAACGGTTGCGACCTGCCCAAGCAATATAAACGGGTGCTTCATATCCAGGAACCAAACGTTTATAAGAGTTGACGGTTGGGTTAGTCACCGCTGTAAAGTTGTAGGCATGCTTGATCAAACCACCCAAGAAGTGATAAGCTGTTTCTGACAATTGCATGCCCTTTGGATCTTCTGGATCAAAGAAGGCATTGTTGCCATCTTGGTCAAAGAGAGACATATTACAGTGCATACCTGATCCGGCAATTCCAAATTTTGGTTTGGCCATAAAGGTTGCATACAAGCCGTGTTTACGAGCGATAGTCTTCACAACGAGTTTAAAGATTTGGATCTTGTCACAAGCGCGGAGAACTTCGTCATACTTAAAGTCGATTTCATGCTGACCAACGGCTACTTCGTGGTGGCTGGCTTCAACTTCAAAGCCCATCTTGGTCAAG
>ERZ773027.304-NODE-304-length-31601-cov-6.948203_pt1 | contig 31601 bp, 24 predicted proteins | sample MGYA00511032_ERZ773027 | MGnify/ENA primary metagenome ERZ773027 (study PRJEB29015, sample SAMEA2738138) | human oral metagenome | biome: human oral; feature: human-associated habitat; material: saliva | place: China | collected 2190 ... | reverse complement strand
GCCACGTACGTAGTCCAAACTTATCTGCCACTCGTCCGCAACTTTTATCCCTACGTAGAGCAACAACCTAAGTATAGGTCACTTCACAAAGCTGTATAGGGATCAGTCCAAAGCTATATAGCTTTACCCACGTACCCATATACCTATATATGGGATCCTTGCGGAAGACCTACCCGACCCGCAGTACTAAGGCTATTTCGCCTATATTTGCAGCCATGAAAAAGACATTACTCTCTCTTATCCTCCTCGCTTGCCTCGGGGTCAGCCAGCGCGCTGCTGCGCAGAATGAAGACCGCGTACACTCCGCCACCGTCGTCGAGCTCGGCCTACATAGCCGCTTAGCCTACCACCAAGCCCTACCACTGGGACTGGTGGCGAGCGCACACGTCGGCTACGAGCTCCACACCAACCCCGTCGGCTTCCTCGACAAGGAGAATAGTGCTCCCCTCGAGTACACCTTCCCAATGCTTCTCCCCACGGCGGGCATTGAGCTTCGCTGGTACACAGGGCGTGAGAAGAGCCAAGAGGAAATCAATAGCGGGCTCTATGTCGTGGCAGGTGGTGACGTGCAGACGCGCACCGCAGGCGTCGTCTTCAACCGCCTCTACCGCGGTCCGTGGCGCTATCGCTACGGAGCAAAGGCAGGCCTCGGCCTTGTGTCCGTCCTCGGCGATGTCATCTACGCCAAGATCGAGATCGGCGGACGCTATAGCAGCCCCTTCCTCGGGAGCCAAGGCAGCGAGTACTTCGCCCCCTACGGCGACATCGGGATCGGCATCAAGCTGTAGACGGCTGGGGAAGGACTTGATATGAAAGCTCTATCTTTGACCGTTTCGCTTATAGAGTAGCACGATCATTATGAAAGCAAATAAGATCCTCCTTGGCTTAGCACTAAGCCTCTCCGCCCTGACAGCTTGCGGTGGCGGACAGAGCGAGCAGTCCGCGCAGGATAGCACCGCCCAGCCCACCACCAGCGTCGTCGCCAATCCCGACAGCCTCCCCTACCGCATCGCGAAGAACTACTTCGCTGCCGAAGACTCGCTCCCTGCGACGCTCACAAGCGAAGAGGAGCTAAATCGCCACCTCGGCATGGCTACGACCATGGCGGACAAGCCTACCGAGATCGACTGGCAGCGTGAGTTCGTCATCCCCGTCGTCCTCCCTGCTACGACGATCTCCACGGAGATCCTCCCCGTACGCCTGAAGAAGGACGCTGAGGGCAACCTCGTCCTCACCTACAAGGTGCAGCGTGGCGAAGACATGAAGACCGCTGAGATACGCCCCTTCACCGCGATCATCGTATCGCGTGACTTCCTCGCTCCTGTACGCCTCGAGGAAGCTAACTAACCTCCTTATTCCCTACTAAATAGGGCATACGCAGCCCCGCTTCCAAGCCTTCGGGAGCGGGGCTGCATGCGTCTATACAGCCGGCTCTCGGAGGGGCAGTCGCAGAGTGTATGAAAAAAGACAGTGACAGTGGGGGATAAGTACGTGACTTTTTCGTACATTTGCGCTGACTTTTGCGGGGGTAGTGCATCGCTTGATGTCCACTTTGCTGGGTCACAAGTCATGTGCTATGCACCAGCAGAAGCACTCGTGTGTAATTCATAGTAAGTTTAACAAATGGAAAATTTGAAAGAGATCAAGCCCATCGCGGACTTCAACTGGGATGAGTTTGAGAAGGGAGAGGTAGCGTGCTCTGCTTCTCGTCAGGAGCAGGAAGCCGCTTATGATGGCACCCTGAACAACGTTAAGGATCAGGAGATCGTCATCGGTACGGTTACCAAGATTGGTAAGCGTGAAGTACTCGTCAACATCGGCTTCAAGAGCGAAGGTGCGATCAACTCAGCTGAGTTCCGCTACAACCCTGAGCTCCAGGTAGGCGACAAGGTCGAGGTCTTCATCGAATCACAGGAAGACAAGAAGGGACAGCTCGTCCTCTCACACCGTCAGGCACGCGTCGCTCGCTCATGGGATCGTATCAACGAAGCCCTCGAGAAGGACGAAGTGGTACGTGGCTACGTCAAGTGCCGCACGAAGGGTGGTATGATCGTCGATATCTTCGGTATCGAGGCCTTCCTCCCCGGCTCACAGATCGACGTCCGTCCTATCCGCGACTACGATGCTTATGTCGACAAGACCATGGAGTTCAAGATCGTCAAGATCAACCAGGACTTCAAGAACGTCGTCGTATCGCATAAGATCCTCATTGAAGCTGAACTCGAAGCTCAGAAGGCTGAGATCATCAGCAAGCTTGAGAAGGGTCAGGTCCTCGAAGGGGTCGTCAAGAACATCACCTCTTACGGTGCCTTCATCGACCTCGGTGGTATCGATGGTCTCGTCCACATCACCGACCTCTCTTGGGGCCGTGTATCTCACCCCAGCGAAGTTGTTAGCCTCGACCAGAAGCTCAACGTCGTTATCCTCGAGTTCGACGAAGCTAAGAAGCGCATCGCTCTTGGTATCAAGCAGCTCCAGCCACATCCCTGGGATAGCCTCGACCCTAACCTCAAGGTGGGCGACAAGATCAAGGGTAAGGTCGTTGTCCTCGCTGACTACGGTGCATTCATCGAAGTTGCTCCTGGCGTAGAAGGTCTCGTCCACATCTCTGAAATGTCTTGGACGCAGCACGTCCGCTCGGCTCAGGAACTCCTGAAGGTCGGCGACGAAGTCGAAGCTGTCATCCTCTCTCTCGACCGCGAAGAGCGTAAGATGAGCCTCGGTCTCAAGCAGCTCAAGGAAGATCCATGGGAAAACATCGACAAGCGCTTCCCCATCGGCTCTCGCCACACGGCTAAGGTCCGCAACTTCACCAACTTCGGTGTCTTCGTAGAGATCGAAGAAGGTATCGATGGTCTTGTACACATCTCCGACCTCTCTTGGACGAAGAAGATCAAGCACCCCAACGAGTTCACGGAAGTCGGTGCTCCTCTGGAGATCGTCGTCCTCGAAATCGACAAGGAAAACCGTCGTCTCTCTCTCGGCCACAAGCAGCTTGAAGAGAACCCCTGGAATGCCTTCGAAGCTGACTACCGCGTAGGTACGATCCACGAAGGTACGATCCGCGAATTCGTAGAGAAGGGCGCTGTCATCTCTCTCCCCGAAGGTATCGAAGCATTCGCTACGCCTAAGCACCTGGTCAAGGCCGATGGTACGCAGGCTGTCAAGGGCGAAACGCTCCCCTTCAAGGTCATCGAATTCAACAAGGATTCTCGCCGCATCATCGTCTCTCACAGCCGTACCTTCGAAGACGAAGCTAAGGCTGAAGCTCGTGCAAGCGAGCGTGCAGAGCGCGCTGAGCGTCAGGCTCGCCACCAGGATGCTTCTGCTGCCGTCGCTGCTACCAACGCTGCTACGGAGAAGGCTACCCTCGGCGACCTCGATGCACTGGCTGCCCTCAAGGAAAAGCTCTCCTAAGAGACGCTTCGCATAGCCTACCCGTGAGGTAGGTGCAAAACAACGGACGCCCCGTCTTCCACTGTGGAAGGCGGGGCGTCTTCTTTATATCGCTGGGCGCTTAGGCCTATCGCTTCTGAGGCGCAGTGCGCTTGCGGGAGATATGGGCAGTGCCGCACTCGGCATCCTTGTCATAGCTCAGGCGAGCAAAGACGGGATAGTGGTCGGAGGGAGCGCGACGTACGTGCTTCTTCAGGCGCACCTCGGCGGGGGCTTGGCTACTCCCCTCTTCGGTAGCGTCCTCACGCTCCGTCCAGTAGCTATCGGTACGCACGGCATAGCGCAAGACACGGTAGTCAGGTGAGACGAAGATATGGTCGATACGGCTCGGCGTCTTCAGCTCGGTGTTGAAGGCATTGAACGTCCCGTTGGGCGCCAACTTTCGCTCAGCGATAGCATACGAATCGCGCAGGAGGGCTGTCGAGGTCAGTAGGCCATAGACCTCATCGGTCTGGTCGACATTGAAGTCACCCGTGAGGATGTGAGAGGCACCCGCGGGCACGAGACTCCGGATACGGCTCATAACGAGGCGAGCGGACTCCATACGCGCCCGACGCCCGACGTGGTCGAGGTGGAGGTTAAAGAAGTACAGACGCTGATGGCTGCGCAGGTCTTCAAATTCGCCCCACGTACAGATACGGATGCAGGCAGCATCCCAGCCGAGGCCGGGGCGGTCGGGTGTCTCGCTGAGCCAGAAGTTCCCCGAGCGGATCTTCTTCAAGCGGCCCTTGTGGTAGAAGATGGCGGAGTACTCGCCTTCCTCACGCCCATCATCACGGGCGACACCGATGTAGTCATATTCGGGGAGCCCTTTCAGAAGGTCGTGGATCTGCCCGACCTTCGCCTCCTGCGTGCCGAAGATATCGGGGCTTTCGTAGGAGAGGATTTCACAGATGACGGGGCAGCGCTGGCTCCAGCCATTGCCCTGCTTGGCGTCGGATTCATTTTGGTAGCGGACGTTGTACGTCCCGACGAGAAGCTCTTGGGCCTGCACGCCGAGGACGGCGACGAGGCTAAGAGCGAGGGTGAATAGTCGCTTCATGCTGATTGATTCATGTATTCAGTGTGTATCTATACAAATATACGCCATTCACCAAGACAGCCCTGCGCCCCACTCCTTGCGCACATCACCGCTCCTCCTCTGATTCTGGAGGCGTGACGACCTATATTGGTCACTGAGTCGACCTATATAGGTCCACGTCACGACCAATATAGGTTCGCACACGGACCAATAGTGGTTCACCCGCAGACCAATATAGGTTCATACTCCGATCCAATAGTGGTTCATACCACGAACCCATAGTACTTCCACTGCAAACCAATAGTGGTCGAAATAAAGAAGCTATATTAGTGCACGCTCCGTCCCAAGTAAGTCACTGAAATATAGCGAGCTAATCAGAGCGCCTTTATTCCACCCTTCTTCACACCACCAGCGAGGTACGAGCAGGCGTAACTCTCCGAGCGAGGAAGTCGTACCTCCCGCCCCTCCTCACCCCACCCCACAGAAGCGCGCGGGATAGGCTAAAGTCTGGATAACCACGAGAATAGTCGTACCTTTGCGCCCAAGAATAGATAACTGATGTCGACAACACCTCATCCCTCCCCCCTCATCCCATCGGCGGCACGTGCCGGCCTGACCTTCGGGCTCATCCTCGTCGTGATGTACACCGCCCGTATACTGAGCTTACAGGTACCCCTCCTGCAGATTCTCTACTTCTTCGGGGTCATCATCGTGCCCATCGTGGCCTATCGTGGTGCCCGAGCTTATCGAGATTACTTCTACCCCACGGGGCCCTTCAAGGCTGGTCAAGGCTTCAGCTACGTCGTCCTCCTACACGTCTTCGGCGGTATCTTGGCCTTCATCCCCCAGTACTTCTACTTCCGCTATGCGATGCCTACGCTCCTGGCGGCTTGGGAAGAAGCCCTGCGCACGATGCCAGGGGCGACCGCTCAGATGCGTGAGATGATCCTGCAGATGCAGGGTATCACCCTCTGGCAGTGGCTCTGGACGGACTATTGCCTGACGATCATCCTGGGCGGGATCTGGGGCCTCATCACGGGGCTCATCCTACGTCGCAAATAAGATAGATACATGGACATCTCTGTCGTAATACCCCTATATAACGAAGCCGAATCCCTGCCCGAACTCGAGGCATGGATCCGACGCGTGATGGAGGAGCATGGCTTCTCCTACGAGATCATCTTCATCAACGATGGTAGCACGGACGACTCCTGGCGCATCATCCAAGAGCTTCGCGAGAAGAACCCCCATGTGCGTGGCGTGAAGTTCCGCCGCAACTATGGGAAGTCCCCCGGCCTGCAATGCGGCTTCGCCCGTACCCAAGGCGACGTGGTCATCACGATGGACGCTGACCTGCAGGACAGCCCCGACGAGATCCCTGGCCTCTACCACATGGTGAAGGAGGAGGGTTACGATCTGGTCAGCGGCTGGAAGCAGAAGCGCTACGACCCCGTACTCAGCAAGAACCTCCCCTCCAAGCTCTTCAACGCTACGGCGCGTAAGCTCTCGGGCATCGACAACCTGCACGACTTCAACTGCGGGCTCAAGGCCTATCGCTCCGAGGTCGTCAAGAGCATCGAGATCTACAACGACATGCACCGCTACATCCCCTATATGGCGAAGGTGGCGGGCTTCTCACGCATCGGCGAGAAGGTCGTACAGCATCAGGCGCGTAAGTACGGCACGAGTAAGTTCGGCCTCAACCGCTTTGTCAACGGCTACCTCGACCTCATCACGCTGTGGTTCACCTCGACCTTCGGCCGCAAGCCCATGCACTTCTTCGGGCTCGGCGGAAGCCTGATGTTCATCATCGGCTTCCTCGCGCTGGCCGTCGTCCTGTGCAGCAAGCTCTTCCACATCTGGACGGGTACGCCTGCACCGCTCGTCACGGACCGCCCCTACTTCTTCATCGCACTCACGGCGATGGTCATCGGGACGCAGCTCTTCCTCTCGGGCTTTGTCGCAGAGCTGCTGGCACGCCAGTCGCAGGACCGCAACGACTACAAGATCGACGAAGAAATCTAACTCCACATACACACACGCTATGCACCATCTACGCCACGTAGCCCTGGCTGCTGCCCTTCTCCTCGGCTTTGGCTCGTGCCAGAAGTCTGGGAGCGGTAGCGAAGGCGACTACACCAAGCTCACGGGGGAGGTCTTCACGACGACCTTCTCCATCCAGTACAATGCCCAGAAGGACTATTCGGAGGCCGTCGACTCGACCTTCCATGCCTTCAGTCACTCGCTCAATCCCTTCGACTCCACGAGCCTCATCTCAGCGATCAACCGCAACGAGTCGCAGCTCATGGACTCGATGCTGCGCGAGGTCTTCCTGCAGTCCGTCGTCATCTCGCGCCACACGGGTGGGAGCTATGACGTGACCTGCGCCCCACTCATCAACCTCTGGGGCTTCGGCTTCGAGAAGAAGAAGACCGACAGCGTCACCCCCGAAGCTATCGACAGCGTCCGCGCCTTCGTGGGCTTCGACAAGATCCATCTCGATGGCATGCGCATGATTAAGGAGGACCCCCGCATGAAGATGGACTTCTCCTCCATCTCCAAGGGCTACTGCTCCGATCTCGTGGCACGCATACTCAAGCGCCGTGGCGTGACGAGCTACCTCGTCGAGCTCGGCGGGGAGATTGCCTTCGAGGGCACCAACTCACGAGGTGAGAGCTGGGTCATCGGTGTCGACAAGCCCATCGCAGACCCTGCGGGCGTCATCAATGACTTCCAGGTGCGCGTACAGCTCCCCCGTACCGCTGGCGGGCTGGCGACCTCGGGCAACTACCGCAACTTCAAGGTCATGAATGGCAAGAAGATCGCCCACACCATCGACCCACACACGGGCTATCCCATCCAGACCGACGTGCTGAGTGCGACGATCATCGCCCCCACATGTATGCTCGCTGATGGGCTGGCGACGGCCTGCATGACCCGCATGGCAGCCGACGTCCCCGCACTGATGCAGAACTTCCCTGGGGTCGAATACATGCTCATCCTCGGTGACGAGAAGACGGGCTTCCGCACGGTGATGTCCCCCGGCTTCGAGCGCCTCGTCCTCCCCGACTAAGGAGCATCGCGCTCCCGAGCACAACGAGTCAGGGGATCCAGCCGCACCGCTTGCTGCTGGATCCCCTGATTCTTTCGCCCCCACTCCCCGCCTGCCAAGAGATTGGTATCATATTTGCACGAAGGTAGATAGCTCCCGAACGGCATAGCACGAGCAGGAGGATAATGATAGCGCCTACACCGCCTCTCCATGTGGTGTAAGCCACTAATATATAGCAAATAACAATAAATAATATGAGCGAAGAAATCAAAGATCAAGAGCTGGAGCGCGACGAGCAGACAGCCGCAGAAGAGCAGACAGATTGTCAGACAAACGAGCAGGCTCAGCCTCAAGAGGAAGAATTGACCGAGAGCCCAGCCGAGGAACTCTCGCCCGAAGCCAAGCTTCAGGCCGAGCTCGACAAGCTCAAGGACGCGCACCTGCGTCTGGTCGCCGAGTACGACAACTACCGCAAGCGCACCCTCAAGGAGAAGAGCGAGCTCATCCGCAGCGGCGGCGAGAAGGCCCTCACCGACCTCTTGCCCGTCGTCGATGACCTCGAGATCGCCCTGCAGAACCTCGACAAGGCCACCGACCTTGATGCCCTCAAGGAAGGCGTGCACCTGATCTACTCAAAGTTCGTGGACTACCTCAGCCGTCAGGGCGTCACAGCTATCCCCACCGAGGGCGAGAGCTTCGACGATGAGCTCCACGAAGCCATCGCTACCTTCCCCGCCCCCGAGGAGAGCCTCAAGGGTAAGATCATCGACTGCGTCAAGAAGGGCTACAAGCTCCACGACAAGGTACTACGCCACTCCTCTGTGGTCGTAGGTCAGTAAGGAAAGGAGAAACTATCTATGGCAGAAAAGAGAGATTACTATGAAGTCCTTGGCGTAGCTAAGGGCGCTTCGGCCGAAGAGCTGAAGAAGGCCTACCGCAAGCTCGCCATCAAATATCACCCCGACAAGAATCCCGGGGATAAGGAGGCCGAAGAGAAGTTCAAGGAGCTTGCTGAGGCCTATGACGTACTGAGCGATCCAGAGAAGCGCCAGCGCTACGACCAGTTCGGTCATGCCGGTGTCGGTGGCAGCGCTGCCAGCGGTGGCGGTGGCTTCGGCGGAGGCATGTCGATGGAAGATATCTTCAGCCGCTTCGGCGACCTCTTCGGAGGTGGTGGCTTCGGTGGCTTTGACTTCGGTGGCTTCGGCGGAGGTGGCGGCGGTGGCCGTCAGGTCCTGCGCGGCTCCGACCTTCGCGCTCGCGTCCGCCTCACCCTCGAGGAGATCGACAAGGGCGTAGAGAAGAAGCTCAAGGTGAAGAAGCAAGTCGCCTGCTCCCACTGTCACGGCGACGGCACTATGGAGAAGGACGGCAAGAAGCAGTGCGACACGTGCCACGGCTCGGGCGTCGTCATCTCCGCTCAGCGCAGTATCTTCGGCATGATGCAGACGCAGTCCGTCTGCCCCACCTGTGAGGGTACGGGCGAGGTCATCACCAAGCCCTGTAGCTTCTGTAAGGGGAAGGGCACACAGATCGGCGAAGAGGTCGTATCCTTCCGCATCCCTGCTGGGGTGGCCGCGGGCATGCAGTTCTCCGTCCAAGGCAAGGGGAACGCTGCTCCCCGTGGTGGCATCCCCGGTGACCTGCAGGTCGTCATCCAGGAAGAAGAGGATCCCAACCTCATCCGCAACGGCAATGACCTCATCTACAACCTCCTCATCTCCGTACCTACGGCCGCCCAAGGTGGATCCGTCGAGGTACCTACGATCGGTGGGAAGGCACGTGTAAACATTGCTGCAGGCACGCAGCCAGGCAAGGTCCTCCGTCTGCGAGGCAAGGGACTCCCCTCCGTCAATGGCTACGGCAAGGGTGACCTGCTGGTGAACGTCAACGTCTTCATCCCGAAGCTCAACGAGAAGACCGATGCCTCCGTCCTTGAGACGATGTCCGCACCCGCCTTCGAGCCTACGGACGAAGCCCGCAAGGAGATCGATAAGCACTACCGTCAGATGCTTCGATAGTCCCGACCACAAAAGGGAACTCTATAAATAGGCGAGGTCGCGATCATCAGATGATCGCGGCCTCGCTGTCGTTTTGTGTGTATGTTCGTGGAGAGGTCTGTGTTCCTACTTAGAGGCCCTTAGGATTGGGGCCATAGGCGTTTTCCTCAGACTCGCTGTCTTCTATGAAGAGGAAGAGCAGGTAAAAAGCACCAAGGACAGGGATAAAGCCAGCGAGGATATAATACCAGGGCTTACCAACATCATGGAGACGCCGCACACTCACAGCAAGACTGGGGAGGGCGAAAATAAGGGATACGATTTTCGTCAAGACCAGGTCGAGGTCGAGGAGAATATCGATGAAGATAAATACAAAGGCAATGATACAGTAGAAGAGTACATACCCCCAGTATTCACGACGGCGTGCACGGCCATCAAAATCACAAATCTTGAGCGTGATACAATCCGTGAAGTACTCGAAGAGACCTTTTTCTTGCATGAGTCTTTTAGTTATTTGCGGGTTGATGAATATGATTGGAACGTGCACAAAGGTACAGATATTATCGACCGCTACAAAGGTCATAGCAGAGAAGGTATAATGAAGTATAAAAGGCGAGGCCGCGATCATCAGATGATCGCGGCCTCGCTGTCGTTTTGTGTGTATGTTCGTGGAGAGGTCTGTGTCCTACTTAGAGGCCCTTAGGATTGGGGCCGTAGGCGTTTTCACCGGGCTGGCTGTCCTGTACAAAGAGGTAGATCAGGTAGAGACCGCCGACGATGGGGATGAAAGCAGCGAGGAGATACTGCCAAGGCTTACCGATATCCTGGAGACGGCGTACAGAGATCGCGAGACCAGGGACGAGGAGGGCAAGGCTTACAATAAGAGAGAGGACGCTGTGCAGACCGAGGAGGCCATCAATGAGACCAGCTACAAAGCCAATGACGAAGGCACAGAGCGCATAGCTCCAGTATTCACGGCGACGTGCACGACCACTGAAGTCCTTGTACTTGACGGTAACACCTTCCTTGAAATACTCGAAGATACCTTTTTCTTGCATGAGTCTTTTAGTTGTTTGTGGGTTGATATATCACAATTATAACGTGCGTGGAGGTGCATATATTACTTACCGTCACAAAAAAGTCATTGAGGAGGTATGACGAAGTATAAGAGCGAGGCGGCGATCATCAGATGATCGCCGCCTCGCTCCCGTTTATACAGACATTCCCCCACTGGGGATATCCCTCCTTAGAAGATCTCCTTAGGGTTGGGGCCGTAGGCATTTTCGCCGGGCTCGCTATCCATCAGATAGAAGACAAACAAGACCAGAAAGCCAAAGGGCACCAGATAGAGCAGGAGATACGCAGTGCCCTTACCTATATCGTGCAGGCGGCGTGCGCTCACGGCGAGCTGAGGGATGAAGAAGGCCAGACTTAGTAGATAAGCAGGGACGATCCCCATAAAGCGGAAGCCGCCCCCAAGGAGATCGCCAATCAAGCTCCCTACGATGAGCACGGAGAGCATGATGATGATACTGAAGAGTATGAAGCCCCAGTATTCGCGGCGGCGCGCACGCCCCTCGAACTTGATATACTTACTGGTAATGCACTCCTTGAAGTAGTTAAATAAGCTTTTTTCTTGCATAGGCCTTTTAGCTGATTATGGATGGATAGATATTGCGTAACGGACATAAAGTTACAGCTATTATCCACATCTACAAAGGTAGTTGTGATTCCATAACGAGGAAGGGTTTCTTTCAAGAGATTGAAAGTCCCACCGTAAATAGTTGACGCAGCCACCCGCACCGACCTCGTGGGGTCGATGCGGGCACGCCTTGTATAGAGTCGAAACCTTCTGCTTCATCCAAATTTAACCCAACCTGGCCTCCTCCAAGGCTACAAGACTTGCATTCAAATAGAATTGAGCTTTAGCATCTCCCTTCCTTGCAGCCAAACCAAACCAATAAACTGCTTCATTATAGTCTTGCTCTACGCCAAGGCCATTAAAATAACTATGCCCGACATTAAACTGAGCCATAGTATCGCCTTGCGCTGCAGCCTTTAACCACCAATATAGGGCTTGCGTATCATCCTGAAGGACCCCCTTCCCATCTCGAAAACAACACCCTAACTGAAATTGCGAAGCAACATGCCCCTTCTCTGCGGCACGATGCCAATAAGCAATAGCCTCCGTATATTTTTTATCTCTATAGAGTCCAAAGGCTTGATGATATAAGCCCCATGGACTATGAAGGATCCATGTAATTAGCCCCAAGAGCAGGAAACCGACTATAACCCCCCACCAAGAACTAAAGCCTAAAAATAGTGCTATCCCGGAGAAGAGTACGGTCCAAAAAGCTAAGAGTAAAAAGTTTTTCATACGCTAATGACTATTTACGAATAGAAGTTTTGAGCTCTCCACACACAATATCTTCCCCCTCTATACACGGAGAGGTATAGAGGGGGAAGATATTGTGTGTGTGGAGAGCCTTATATTACTTACCCTGCTCGAGAGCGAGCGTACGTGAGGGCTGGTCGCAGAGCTCGGGTTCACCGTAGAACTGGATGGGCCCGGGGTAGATGAAGCACGTATCCTTAGCCCACTGAGCGCGGTTAGCTACGAAGTAAGCGAAGGGCTTGCCCTGAAGGTCTACGAGAGCCTTCTGGATCACAGGCTTCATTTCGCCGTGACGACGCTCCATGTTCATCATCATCGTCGTGGGGATACCACCAGCGATCCACTCAGTAGCGGGAGCCGTGAGGTTCTGTACAGAGCTCATATAGCCCGTGACGCCAGAGGCGATGAGGCAAGCTGCCGTACGACCGAGGGCGTAGCAGTAGTCAGCATCGAAGTTCGAGGGCATAGCGCAGCGGCCTTCGTAGCCGAAGAAGTGCGTCAGGGGAGAGAACTTACCCGTGAAGCGACCTTCTTCCTTCCAAGCAGCGAGCTTGGTAGCGACCATCTCAGCCAGGAGCTTTTCCGTCTCGATGAGCGACACCTGGACGTTGCCGTGGGGGTCACGGTCGAGCGTCAGCTGGCGAGCTACCGTAGCGGGCAGGCTGGCATAGAGAGCTGAGTTAGCAGCGCTGAGGTGCTCAGCGACATAGGCACGCTGCTCGTCAGCGGGTACAGCGCGGAACTCAGCCTCGTGGTGTGCGAGATAGTCGTTGAGCTCAGCGATGAGCGCCTTGAAGGCAGGGATGAATTCGATAAGACCTTCGGGGATCAGTACCGTACCGAAGTTCTCACCCTTAGCAGCACGAGCGGCTACGACCTCAGCGATGTAGGTGACTACGTCGTCGAGGGTCTGGTTCTTAGCCTCTACTTCTTCGCTGATGATAGCGACGTTGGGCTGTACCTGCAGGGCGCACTCGAGGGCGATGTGCGAAGCAGAGCGGCCCATGAGCTTGATGAAGTGCCAGTACTTGCGGGCAGAGTTACAGTCGCGCTGGATGTTACCGATGACTTCAGCGTAGACCTTCGTAGCGGTGTCGAAGCCGAAGGAGGTCTCGATCTGCTCGTTCTTCAGGTCACCGTCGATGGTCTTGGGGCAGCCAATGACCTGGACGGGAGCGCCGATGCTCTTGTAGTATTCAGCGAGGACTGCAGCGTTGGTGTTGGAGTCGTCACCACCGATGATGACCAGCGCACGGATATCGAGCTTCTTGAGGATCTCAAGACCCTTGTCGAACTGAGCCTTCTCCTCGAGCTTCGTACGGCCAGAGCCGATGATGTCGAAGCCGCCGGTATTGCGGTACTCGTCGATGATGTCGGCCGTCAGCTCGATGTAGTTGTGCTGTACGAGACCGTCAGGACCCATAAGGAAGCCATAGAGACGGCTGTCGGGATGGATCTTCTTCAGACCGTCGAAGAGGCCTGCGATGACGTTGTGCCCACCAGGAGCCTGACCGCCAGAGAGGATGACACCGCCATTGATGGGCGTGCCAGAGGTAGCCTCGCTCGAAGCTTCGAAAGTGAGCTTGGGGAGACCGTATGTGTTAGGGAAAAGCTTGGCGATAGCTTCCTGATCGCTGACGCTCTGCGTAGCTGCACCGAAGACGGTCTTCACGCCACCTTCCAGTGCCTTAGGGAGCTTGGGGCTGTACTTACTACGAGCCTGCTGGAGTGCACTCTTAATCATTATTGCTTGTTTGGGTATAATAGAACCTATGGATTTGCGGTACAAAGATCTTAAAATTTCTTCATAATAGCCCCCACTTTTCCTTTTTGCCCGTAGATAAAGGCCTTTTAGATGCTCGCGCGCCCGCCCGCGAAGGCGATTTATCGGCCACCCACCTCCATTTTTCGCCCCGCTTACCTCACCTTCTTTACCCCTCCCAAGCACCTCTATCACAGCACCTCCCGAGGTCGTCACCTTACACACCTCGCAGCCAACGAAATTTGACCAGTACTGGTCGCCGTTCTGACCAGTACTGGTTGCTTTCGTGACCAGTACTACTTACTATGGGTGACCAGTACTGCTTGCCGCTCCGACCAGTACTGGTCGCTTTCGCAACCTATATTGGTCGGTGGGTGGACCTATATAGGTTCATTCAGCGACCTATATAGCTTCACTCGACGACCTATATAGGTCAGCCCACCGACCAATATAGCTTCACACCACCCCTCCCCACTACTCCGCACACAGCAGTGTATAGCTACGTGCGATCATCCCCCTGAGAGAGGCAATTTTATCTGTATCCAAGAGAGACTATCAGTGGGATAGAAACTACCACCTTACAGTCAGCGAAAGTACACTATGCATATAAGGTGCTAACGCCGTATCTTTGTGGTTGCAACTCTGAAACAGCCCATAAACCTGGCATAGCACCCCGTATAATCAAGTCCCGACGAGGATATTTTAGCTACCCCTTGCTCTTGAAGCAAAGCCCTACAATTCTCTCTCGTCATAGACTCCAACTCACTATTAAATGATCAAGATGACTCCAGAAGAAAGCCATTTATCCTTTCTAAAGAATTGTACCACAGCCAACAAATTATTCTTTCTAAAGTATTGTACCACAGTCAACAAAAGCGCTGATTACTATAGGAGCTTCGCTCGAATCAATGAAACAATAGCCAGATTAAAGGGGCTGCCAAGTTTTGACATATACAGCATCTTGGAGGTTTCCGAATTAGATCGCATCATTGAATCTCTTCTGAATGACGAAGACTTCCTTAACTATAATAGCAAAGGGAACAATCAATACACCAATGCTCTCGCCTACTATCGGCGCTATCTCCTTGCGCTGCAACTATCACAAGCTACTCCGAGTAAAGGGGAACGATCATCGGTGCCTTTATCCTTACAAACCATCTACTTCGGGGCACCTGGCAGCGGGAAGTCACACAAGGTAGCTGAAGATCTTGCAGGGATAAGCAGGGAAAACATCTTCCGCACCACCTTCCATCCTGACTACGACTATGCGAGCTTTGTGGGCTGCTATAAGCCAATAGTAAGTTCACCCTCACGACAAGACTTGAGCTTTGAAGAATTAAAGAGTCGCATACAGGAAGAAGTAGACAAGAACCCAGATCATACCATTAGTAAGTTTACCATAAAGTACTACCGCTCCATTCAAAAGCTACTAGAAACTCCACAAAGAAAAGAACTACGTGCCGAGATTCAGAAATGTCTGCAACGCGACAATGATGGCAAGGCTCAACATACCTACATGAATCAAGCCATTGCCTTAGGGGAGTACTTGGAGAAAGAAGGATTATGGCGCGATGACTCTACCATCACCTATGCCTTCACGCCACAAGTTTTCACCAACGCCTATGTACGTGCGTGGGAGCACCCCAACGAGAAGGTATACCTCGTGATCGAAGAGATCAACCGAGGGAACTGCGCACAGATCTTTGGCGATCTCTTCCAGCTCCTTGACCGCAAGGATGATGGTACGTCCTGCTATTCTATCCGCGCTGATAAAGATCTTGCTGATTACCTACAGCACACACTGAGTGGAGATGCCAAGCGTGGGATTGAAGAGGGTAACTTATGCTTACCCTCTAATCTCCAAATCATCGCTACGATGAACACCTCCGACCAATCTCTATTCCCGATGGATAGCGCCTTCAAGCGTAGATGGGACTGGGAATATATCCCTATTGACTACAGCGATGAGGTAAAGTCGGGAGAGTTTATGATTACCATCAATGGCAAGAACTACAAGTGGGTAACCTTCCTCGAGGCTGTCAATAAGCGCATTCGCGATTTGACACATTCGGAAGATAAGCAGATGGGCAACTTCTTCATCAAGAACTCCATTGAGAAGGAGGCGTTCAAAAGCAAGGTAATGGCTTACCTATGGCACGAGGTCTGTAAGGATGAATACGGCACACAAGGCAACTTCTTCCGCTCGTATGAAGAAGGAAAGAATGACGTGAAAGAGTTCTCTTTCAATGAGCTATATGAAAAGGATGACGATCTACTCCTTCAGGGCTTCATGACCTACCTCAAAGTTCGAGCGATTGGTGAAGAGAGTGCTGGAGAAGAGAACGAGTAATTGATACAGCATCGCCAAGATGAAAGTCCTCTTCGAAGACTATCATTACGACCCAACGGACCTCCCTGAGCTGAAGGGTATCGACTCAACGGAGCTCACGGGAGGACAGATCAAACACCCCTATGTAGGCTACTTCCATGATGGAGAGACGGATGAGACGATCTTCATCTTGCCCAAGGTCTTCATCGTCGGAGGGAAAGCATTCGGGCGATACGAGCCTGAACTCCTACTCCATATAAACAGGGAAAACAAACAGCTTGCAGATACTGATCGCACCTTTATCTTCGAGCTATCTGCTTGGATCTATCAGGCCATAGCACTCTTTTGCGAGCGCCACCCCGAGAATGGGATTACCTCCCACCGCGAGCTGGCTGGTGTCATAGGGCATCGGAGAGATGGTGAGACGACTTTGCTTGATCTCATCCTTGCCCTAATCCGTTTCGGCAAAGAGCATCAGTCGCTCTTCACCTACATCGCCACGATCGCACACAGCGGGCGCCACAAGATCCATTGGACGAAGACGATACGCACGACATCCCCAGTCCTACAAGATGGCAAGCCCTACTATCTCAAGTGTAAGACCAAGGAGAAGACTATCAACTATGACGAGGAGCTGATCTGCCTCTTCTACTCTACCCTTGATTATCTGAAGCAGAGCTACCACTTCGTAGCGAAGCGCAACCTCAACTATGATACCGAGCGTCCCCACCGCATAAAGAGGCTCATCGAAGATGGCAAAGGCACTCACCGCCTCCACCAAATAAGGGGGAAGTACTTCACCGATGAGCTGGTGCAGCTCTGGCACCTACTCTGTGCCTTCTACGAGCGAGCCGAAAAGGCCGCCCAAGGGAAAGCTCACGATGAGCGCCTCTTAGTAAGCAACTTCAACATCGTCTTCGAGGATATGATCGATAGTCTGATCGGAGAAAAGTCTCTTCCCGCGGGACTGAAGGAGCAGAAGGATGGCAAGATCATCGACCATATCTATCAGGACAAGTCTCTGATAGGGGATGGCAATATCTACTTCATCGGGGATAGTAAGTATTACACGGAGGGCAACTCTGTAGGACAGCACTCCAGATACAAGCAGTTCACCTACGCTAAGAATGTGATCCAATATCACATCGACCTCTTCCACGAGAAGGCGCAGACCTTGCGCTATCGAGACGAGCTCACCGAGGGCTACAACCCGACTCCCAACTTCTTCATACGAGGGACTATTGATGAGAAGGACTTATCCTATAGTGAGCACAAGCTGACACGCTACCAAGAGGACGAGAAGAAGTGCAGTAACAAGCACTTCGAAAATCGCTTCTTTGACCGCGATACGCTCCTTCTCCTCACTTATGAGATCAACTTCCTCTATGTACTATCTTCTTATGTACAGAACCGAGGCTATGCTCCCGACAACACTCTACGAAAGCAATTCAGAGAAGACGTCATCAAAGCCTTTGAGGAACAGTATCGCTTCTATGAACTATGGCCCGAAGCACCTGCAAAGAAAAAGAGAGACTTTGTAGAGCAGCACTTCAAGCAGCTCCTTGGTAAGGTCTATCAGACAGAAGACGGAACACTGATCTTAGCCCTCAAGAAAAAGGGTGATACGGTTATGGATGAGAACATCCTCGACCTCATCCCTGAGAGCCAACGCAAGGACTATCCTCTCAGCTAAGAGTCAGGTGCGGAGTAGGTATGCGGGGCATGGCGTATCTTTGCGACAATAAATGACTCAGCCAATGGCAGACAACCGCTCCACCCGCCCCTACCAGCTGGGGCTCGCCCTCAGTGGCGGCAGCATCAAGGGCTTTGCCCACCTCGGCGTCTTGAAGTACCTCGACGAGGTAGGCCTACGCCCCGAGATCATCGCTGGCACCAGTGCAGGCTCCATCATGGGCGCATTCTACGCATCGGGCTATGCCCCTGAGGAGATCCACGAGATCCTCTCGCAGACGGGCTTCATGCAGATGACCAGCTTCACCACCAAGGGGGGCGGGATCTTCAGCACGGCGAAATTCCTCCATTTGCTTAAGAAGAACCTCCGCCACCGCAAACTGGAGGATCTACCGACCCCCATGCGTATCGTAGCCACCGACCTAAACCGAGGAGAACCCCACGTCTTTACTGAGGGCCCCTTGGCGAAGATTATCCTGGCTTCATCAAGCATCCCCATCCTCTTCTGCCCTGTAGAAATCGACGGTCACACCTACGTCGACGGCGGGCTCTTCCGCAACTTCCCCGTCACGGCCATCCGCGAGGACTGCGAGGAGGTCATCGGTATGAACCTCGGCCCTATGCAGAGCGCAGAAATCCCCATGAATATAAAGGACATCGCTAACCGTGCATGGGAACTAATCTTCCGCCAGAATACCACCCCTGACTGTGCAGCCTGTGATTATCTCCTTGAGACGAGCGAGGTAATGAAGTTCGGGATGTTTGAGGTCAGTGCTTCCGAGCAGCTGATGAAGATAGGCTACGAGCTGGCGAAAGCTGAGCTCGCCCCGCTGGTCAAAAAGAAGAAGGACGCAAAGAAGCCTTAGCCCCACCACCTACCCATACCTATGCAGCAGAAGATCGTCATCTACTCCACCCTCACTCGACTCTGGGGGAATAAGAATACGACCCGCCAGCCCCATGGCACACTCTCCGAGAACGGCTCGGGAAAGCTCCGTGACTTCACACCCGAAGCCCTCGCCTATATCCGCAGTCTCGGGGCTACCCACGTCTGGTATATCGGCCTGCTGGAGCACGCCACGAAGACTGACTACAGCGCCCAAGGCATCCGCCCCGACCACCCCGATACGGTGAAGGGGCAGGCTGGTTCGCCCTATGCTGTCAAGGACTACTACGACGTCGACCCCGACCTCGCCGAAGATCCACACACACGACAGGCAGAGCTGGACGCCCTCGTCGAACGTACCCACCAGGCAGGCCTGCAGGTCTTGATGGACTTTATCCCCAACCACGTCGCCCGCACCTATCACTCCGATGCCTGCCCTGAGGGCGTCGCAGACCTCGGTGCTACGGACGATGTACAGCTGGCGTTCTCCCCGCGCAACAACTTCTACTACCTCCCCGACACCTCACTTATCCTACCCTTATCCACAGAGTCATCCCCATACACCGAGTGTCCAGCACGCGCTACGGGCAACGACTGCTTCAGCCCCTACCCCAGCATCACGGACTGGTACGAGACGGTGAAGCTCAACTACGGGGTGGACTACTGCGGGGGAAGTGGCCTGCATGCCGACCCCATCCCCGATACGTGGGTGAAGATGCGTGACATCCTCTGCTACTGGGCAGCACGTGGTGTCGATGGCTTCCGCTGCGATATGACCGAGCTTGTCCCGCCCGCTTTCTGGGCTTGGGCGATCCCCTCGGTGCGTGAGCAGTACCCCGAGACGCTCTTCCTCGCAGAGATCTACCAGCCCCACCGCTACGGCGAGTACCTCTATGCAGGCTTCGACTACCTCTATGACAAGGTCGGCGTCTATGACTTCCTCATCGCTCTCGGCAAGGGCGCACGCGACGCAGCGGACTTCACGGGTGTGCGTGATGCCGTCGGTGGCGAGCAACCCGCGATGTGCTACTTCACGGAGAACCACGACGAGCAGCGCCTCGCCTCGGACTTTGTCTTCGCCTCGCCCCGTCAGGGCTTCCTCGCTACGGCTGTCGCAGCCCTGAGTGGTGGCAATCCCCTACTCCTCTACTTCGGTCAGGAGCTGGGAGAGCAGGGCATGGACAGCGAGGGCTTCAGCGGGCGTGATGGGCGCACGACGATCTTCGACTACTGGAGCCTCGACAAGCTCCAGCGCCTGCAGGCTGGTGGCTACACCCCCGCCCAGCTGACGGACGAAGAGGCCAGCCTACTCAGCGACTACCAGCGCCTCGCCTCCTGCTACACCGACCCCATCATCAGCCGAGGGAGCTACTACGGCCTGCGTGCTGAGGGAGCTGGCAGAGAGCGTGTCCTCGCCTTCGCCCGCGCTTCGGAGGAAGGGCTCTACCTCGTGCTGGCGAACTTCTCCAGCAAGCAGGCTGACATTGCCCTCCCCCTACCCGCCGAATTCTTCGCCGCTACGGGCATCACCGAGGGCACGGCCTTCCGTGCCGCTGACCTGCTCACGGGTGCAGTGGACTTCCTCTGCCTCACCACACTGGCTCCCCTTCGTCTGAGCCTCGCTCCCCAGAGCCTGCAGATCCTCCGCCTCACAGCGGTGTAAAGCAAAGCCCCCCCGCACATATCAGCATAAAAAGTCCCGCCGGCTACCCTCCTTCGTGGAGCGTAGCCGGCGGGCTCATTATGGGGAGTAGCTTCCCTTAGTGCAGGGTAGCCGAGCGGACGATCTCGCAGACCGTGGGGTGCGGGAAGACGATGCGAGACAGCTCAGAGAGCTTCATGTGCTGCTCGACAGCCATGATCGCAGGCACCAGGATCTCCGAAGAGCCATTACCGAAGAGGTGCGCACCGAGGATGACCCCCTCCTTGTCCGTGAAGAGCTTGCAGAAGCCATTGCCCTGCTCGTTCTCGATGATGAAGCGACCAGAGAGCGTCATCGGCACACGATGCACCTCGTAGTCGATGCCAGCCGTACGCAGCTCCTGCTCCGTCTGACCGACAGCAGCGATCTCAGGATCGGTATAGACGATACCAGGGATAGCGCGGTAGCTCATCACATCCTCCGTGCCGGTGATGTGGTGTACAGCGACCTGCCCTTCGCGAGCAGCTGTGTGAGCGAGCATAGACGTACCGTTGACATCACCAATGGCATAGATACCAGGTACCGAGGTCTGGAGGTGCTCATCGACGACGACAGCCCCACGCTGGAGCTCAACACCGACCGTCTCCAGTCCCAGACCATCGGTCACAGCACGACGACCGACACTGACCAGCAGCTTGTCGAAGGGGATCTCCAGCGTCTCGCCCTCATGCTCAGCGATGACCTTGCCCTCACGCACGGCAGTGACCTTCGTGGAGAGGTGGAACTTCACCTTGCGCTTCTCGAAGGCCTTCTGCAGCTCCCCAGAAAGCTCTTCATCCATAGGCCCGAGGATCTTAGGCAGCATCTCGACGACCGTCACCTCCACGCCGAGCGTAGAGAAGAAGGACACGAACTCCATACCGATGACCCCGCCACCGAGGACGACGAGGCTCTGTGGGAGCTCCTCGACCTCAAGGGCCTCCTTAGCTGTCCAGAAGGGGACGTCGCTCAGCCCATCGATGGGTGGGATGAAGGCACGTGAGCCCGTAGCGATGATGACGTGGCGCGCCGTATAGGTCGCCTCACCTGCAGCGATGGTGAAGCCCTCATCACCGCGACCCGTGAGACGAGCCTCTTCGGTGACGATCTCGACCTCATGGCCCTGCAGACCGATACGGATACCCGCACCGAGCTTCTTGAGGATCTTCGTCTTGCGCGCCATCACCTTACCGAGGTCGAAGGCTGCTTCGGGGATCGTAAGACCATATTTCTTGCCATCGAGGGCTTCGGAGAGGAGATGGGCAGAGTGCAGGAGTGCCTTCGTAGGTACGCAACCTTCGTTGAGACAGACACCACCGAGCTTATTCTTCTCGAAGATGACGACGCGGAGGCCGTGGGCTGCTGCATGCTCTGCAGCGTCGGTACCGCCAGGGCCAGCACCGATGATAGCTACATCGTAGTTCATGAATTTGAGTGTAGTGAGTGAGTTATATAGGTATTATTAGCTAAGACCCTCGATGTGTCCATCGATGAAGTCTATTTTTTCTGCTTGGGGGACGCGGGGCAGACCGGGCATACGCACCAGAGCGCCGAGGACAAGGACGATCATCTCAGCACCCGTGTTGATGACGACGTCGCGCACCTCGAGGTCGAAGTCACGCACGCTACCATAGGCCGTGGGATCGTCGCTGAAGGAGTACTGCGTCTTGGCGATACAGACGGGGAACTTCGACCAGCCGTGGCGCTCGATACGCTCGAGCTGGCGCTGTGCCTTTGCCGAGAAGTGGATGGAGCGTGCACCGTAGATACGCTGAGCGATAGCCGTAGCCTTCTCCTCGATGGAGGCGGTAAGAGGATAGGTGAACTGCAGGGGCTGCGAGGGCTTCTGTTCGATGGTCTCGACGACGAGGCGAGCCAGCTCTTCCGCACCAGCACCACCTTCGCCGAAGGCGGTATTGACAGCGAAGCCCACACCAGCGGCGTGACAGTGCTCACGCACCAGTGCGATCTCTTCCTCCGTATCGGTAGCGAAGCGATTGAAGGCTACGACGACCGTCTGCCCGAAGCTCTTGAGGTTCTCGATATGGCGGTCGAGGTTAGCCAACCCATGGCGGACGCCCTCGATATTCTGCGTCTTGAGGTCCTTCTCATCGACACCACCGTGCATCTTCAGCCCGCCGAGGGTAGCCACGAGGACGGTGAGCGCAGGCTGGAGGCCTGCCGTGCGGCACTTGATGTTGTAGAACTTCTCTGCGCCGAGATCCGCACCGAAGCCAGCCTCCGTGATCGTGTAGTCGGAGTGCGCCAGTGCCATACGGGTGGCGAGGATCGAGTTGCAGCCGTGGGCGATGTTCGCAAAGGGACCGCCGTGGATGAAGGCAGGGGTATGCTCAGTCGTCTGTGCCAGATTGGGCTTGATAGCGTCGAGGAGGAGGACGGTGATCGCACCCGCTACCCCGAGGTCACGCACGGTGAAGGGCTCACCCTGCTTCGTATAGCCGAGGAGGATATTCTCGATACGGCGACGCAGGTCTTCGAGTGAAGTCGACAGACAGAGGATCGCCATGATCTCCGAGGCAGGCGTGATGTCGAAGCCCGATTCGGCTGGGATACCATTGACCTGACCACCGAGACCCGTGACGATGGAGCGCAGGGAACGGTCGTTGACGTCGAGGACACGCTTCCAGAGGACCTCGCTGAGGCCCTTGTCCGTATTGCGGTTCTGGTAGATGTAGTTGTCCAGGAGCGCGGTGATCATGTTGTGCGCAGAGGTGATGGCGTGGAAGTCACCGGTGAAGTGCAGGTTGATCTTCTCCATAGGAAGGACCTGAGCGTAGCCACCACCAGCAGCACCGCCCTTCATACCGAAGCAAGGGCCTAGAGAGGGCTCACGCAGTGCGACGACCGCCTTATGACCGAGGCGGTTCATACCGAGAGCGAGGCCGATAGAGACCGTCGTCTTGCCGATACCAGCCTTCGTAGCGGTGATGGCGGTGACGAGGATGAGCTTGCCAGGCTTATGACCAGCTTGGAGCTCGGAGAGATCTACCTTGGCGAGGTACTTGCCGTAGTGCTCCAGGTGGTCGGTGGGGATAGCCACCTTGGCAGCTATCTTTTCGATCGGCTCGAGGGCTATCGAGCGGGCGATTTCGATGTCAGTCTTCATTACCAGAAAGAGAGTTAGTGGGTCAATGATGTGGGTAAAAGAGCTTCCTATTCGGGAGAGAGATGGGGTGAAAGCAAGCCGTGCGAAAGGACTGTAGAGGGGACTAACAGTTCTTTCGCACGGACATATAGAGGTTACTTGAGGAACTTATCAAGCCAGCCGAAGAAGGTACGCTGCCAGAGCAGGGCGTTCTGCGGGCGGAGGATCCAGTGATTCTCATCGGGGTAGATGAGGAGCTCGGCAGGGATGCCGCGGAGCTTAGCCGCATTGAAGGCCGCCATACCTTGGCCTGCGAGGATGCGGTAGTCGCGCTCGCCGTGGATGACCAGTATCGGCGTATCCCAGTTGCTTACGAGCTTGTGGGGGGAGTTGGCGAAGGTGCGCTGAGCGACTGCATTGTCCTTCTCCCAGGGAGCACCGCCCATATCCCAGTTGGCGAACCACATCTCTTCGGTCGTCATGTACTGCATCTCGAGGTTGAAGATACCTGCGTGGGCGATGAAGGCCTTGAAGCGCTTCTGGTGCACACCTGCCAGATAGAAGACGGAGTAGCCGCCGTAGCTAGCCCCGACACAGCCTAGGCGCTCGCTGTCGACCCAAGGTTCCTTCTTCAGCTCATCGACTGCGGTGAGGTAGTCTTGGATATTCTGCCCCGAGTAGTCGCCGCTGATCTGCTCGTTCCATGCCTTACCGAAGCTGGGGACGCCGTGGCGATTGGGAGCGATGACGATATAGCCTTGCTCAGCCATGAGGCGCATATTCCAGCGGTAAGAGAAGAACTGACTGACGGGGCTCTGCGGACCACCCTGACAGAAGAGCAGCGCAGGGTACTTCTTCGTCTTGTCGAAGTTCGGTGGGAGGACGACCCAGACGAGCATGTTGCCCCCGTCGGTCGTCTTGACCCAGCGCTTCTCTACTGAGATAGGAGCGAGGCCGTCGAGCGTAGATTTATTCTCTGCCGTGAGCTGCTTCGCTGCACCCGTCTTGACGTCTACGAGGTAGAGATCCGTGGGCTCGATGTAGCTCTGACGGCCAGCGAGGATCTTACCGCCCTGCACATCCAGCGAGGTGTAGTCGTGCATACCCGTGGTGATCTGGCGGATCTTACGACCCTTGAGCGCAATCTCCCAGAGCTGAGCTTCGGCATGCTTCGTCGAGAGGAAGAAGAGGCTCTGACTATTGGCAGCCCACTGGAGCTCATCGACATCGTACTCAAAGCCTTCGGTGAGGAAGGTCTTCTGCCCTGTCTTCAGATCCTGGACGAAGAGGCGCTTGAGGTCGGCTTCGTAGCCGTCGCGCTCCATGCTGATCCAACTGATGCGCTTACCATCAGGCGAGAAGCGGGGGTGCGTGTCATAGCCGCCCATCCCCTCGGTGATATTGCGAGTCTGACCCGAGGCGAGGTCGTAGAGATAGATATCGGTGTTGGTGGAGAGGGAGTACTCCATGCCCGTCTTCTTGCGGGAGGAGTAGGCTAAGGTCTTACCGTCGGGGCTCCAGGAGAGCTCTTCAGCTCCGCCGAAGGGCTTCGTAGGAGCTTCGTAAGGCTCACCTTCGAGGATGTCCTTACCGCCCGTGATCGCTTCGCCACCTACGGGAGCGATGAAGATATGGGGGATCGTCTCTACCCATTCATCCCAATGCTTGTACATCAGATCGGTGACGATACGACCCGTAGCCTTAGGCAGGTCGGGGTAAATCTCCTTAGTGCTCTTCCCGAAGGAAATCTCCTTGATATAGGCCAGCTGCTTCTCATCGGGTGAGAAGAGGTAGTCCGAGAGCCCGCCCTCGATATTGGTCACCTGACGACGGTCCGTACCATCGGGAGCCATCGTCCAGACCTGTGGAGCACCACTCTCCGAGGAGATGTAGCTGATGCGACGGCCCTGCTGGATCCAGCGAGCGCCATGCACGCCAGCGACACCCTGGGTGATCTGGCGGCGTGCACTGCCATCGGAGGAGATGGTGAAGAGCTCGGTGCGGATCTTATTGTCCTTGATGCTGGGGAAGCCCACGCTGTAGACGACCGTCTTGCCGTCGGGAGAGAGGGCGGAGGCACCGACACGAGCGAGCGAAAGCATCGTCTCGGGCGCCATGTGCTGCGACTGCTGAGCCACAGCAGGCAGGGTAGCCGAGAGGGCTGCTGCCGTAGCAAGAGCGGTGATGTGCTTCTTGATCTTCATAGCGATATGCGTATTGTATATGTATGTGGTCTGGGATTAGGAGAAGCGTAGGCCAAGGGCTTCCTTGAGCTTGCGCACCTCGGGGTTGATCTCCGCAAGCTGGTTGAAGCGATCCTCTTGGGTGAGGATGATCTTCGCCTGCTCCTCTACAGTCTTCTCGCGCAGGACGAGGTTGAACTTACGATTCTGCAGCGTCGTGCGGAGGAACTCTACGAGCTGGGGATAGACCTCCATCACCGTGGTATGGATAGCCTCACCTGGTGGGAGGGAGATCTCTGCCTGCACGCCGTCTAAGAGCTTCGGTAGCTCGGGGCGCAGGATATTGCGGTAGAGGATCTGTGAGGGCGTCAGCTCCTGCTCGACGAAGCACACCCAAGCTCGCTGGAGGTCATCCTCCGTGAAGTCCTTATCCTCGACAGGGGCAGGGGTCTCAGCTGGAGCCGTGGAAGAGGCTTTGCTGGGAGCATCTGCACGACGGCGTGCTCCGAAGAGACGCTTAGGAGCGGACGAGGGGGGAGCTGGCGGAGGGGGTGTAGCAGATGCCGCAGGTGCGGGTGCTGGTGCAGGCGCGGGTGTCGGTTCAGCTGCCGCTGGAGGAGGTGTCACCGCTGCAGGGGGTGGCTTAGGTGCGGCCTGCGGTGCGGGAGTTGCTACGGGAGCAGTCTGTGCTTTGGGTGCAGGAGAAGCTGGGGGTGTAGTCGCAGGGGGCGTCTGAGGAGCAGCCTGTGGTGTAGCCATCGAAGGTGCAGCGGGTGCTGGCGCAGCAGGGAGATTGAGGTCGGAGTCCCGCTTGAAGAGAGGGACCATGCTGAGGAAGCTCAACTCGACTAAGAGGCGCTTATTCGTGGCCCCGCGATACTGCTGGTCAGCCTGCACCAGAGTCTTGAGCGCAGCGAAGAGGCTGGCAGGTGTGCACTGCTGGGCAATGGTCGCATAGGAGGCGGCTACGGCATCGGGCTTCTCCAAGAGCTGGAGCGTCTCGGGATGCTGGGCTACAAGGAGGTCACGCACGAAGGCGGAGAGCCCCGTGAGGATCGTCTGTCCCTCGAAGCCCTTACCCATCAGCTCATCCAGAAGGAGCAGGACACTACGATGATCCCCGCTCAGGAAGAGCTCGAAGATGCGGATGAAGTAGGTATAGTCGAGGACATTCAGACTCTCCAGCGCATGCTGGTAAGTGATATGCCCGCCGGCAAAGCTGGCGATACGGTCAAACATCGACAGCGCATCACGCATCCCCCCATCGGCCTTCTCGGCGATGAGCCCGAGCGCCGTCTCCTCGGCATCGATACCCTCGCTATCGGCGACGTAGCGCAGATGGCGGGTGATATCCTGTACGGTGATTCGCTTGAAGTCATAGATCTGACAGCGCGAGAGGATGGTGGGGAGGATCTTGTGCTTCTCCGTCGTCGCTAAGATGAAGATAGCGTACGAGGGGGGCTCTTCGAGGGTCTTGAGGAAGGCATTGAAAGCCGCCGCCGAGAGCATATGCACCTCGTCGATGATATAGACCTTGTAGCGACCGAGAGCGGGTGGCATCTGTACCTGCTCGGTGAGCTGACGGATATCCTCTACGGAGTTGTTCGACGCGGCGTCCAGCTCGAAGATGTTGAAGGAGCGCTGCTCCTCGAAGGCCTTACAGCTCTCGCACTGCCCGCAAGCCTCACCTTCGGCGGAGAGGTTCTCACAGTTGATCGTCCGCGCCAAGACGCGTGCCGCCGTCGTCTTCCCTACCCCACGGGGGCCACAGAAGAGGTACGCATGGGAGAGTTTGCCCGAGCGAACAGCGGTGCGTAGTGTGGAGGCCATAGCCTCCTGCCCGACGATACTACGGAAGGTATCGGGACGGTATTTGCGTGCGGAGACGACGTAGTGCTCTGTCATTCTTCGAGGTCTGTGCTGGATCTATTACGACTAGTAGGACAAAGATACGTATTCCGCTCCAGCCTATAGAGTGCTATCCATAATAAAGTAGCGCCCCCCACCCGACGGATCTCAGTCCGAGGGAGGGGGGCGCCTATTATGTGGGGAGGTGACGAAGCACCCTTAGCTTACTTCGTGAGGCCGCGGAAGCGCAGAAGGCTCGACATATCGGGCTCCGTAAGGCCGGTGAAGTTCGTGAAGAACGTGCCGACAGGGGCGGTATTCCCGCGTGAGAGGACCATCTCACGGAAGCGCTGACCATTCTCACACGTCAGCCCGCCGTGTGCGGCGAACCACTCGTAGATATTGTGGTCGAGGACCTCCGTCCAGAGGTAAGAGTAGTAGCCCGAAGCATAGCCACCAGCGAAGACGTGCAGGTAGTAAGCCGAGCGGTAGCGGGGAGGTACGAGAGCGAAGTCAAGACCAGCACGAGCGAGCCCTTCACGCTCGAAGGCATCTACATCGCTCACCGTCTGACCAGCAGGGAGCATACCCCAAGCCATATCGATCGTCACGGCAGCGAGGTTCTCAGCCAGTGCGTAGGACTGTCCGTAGGTAGCAGCAGCCTTCATCTTGTCGATGAGCGCCTGAGGCATAGGCTCACCCGTCTTGTAGTGGCGGGCGTAGTGGCGCAGGACGACAGAGTCCGTCATCCAGTGCTCGTTGAACTGCGAGGGCATTTCCACGAAGTCTCGGGGCGTATTCGTACCCGAGAGCGTCTCGTACTTCTGCGAAGCGAAGAGACCGTGCAGAGCGTGGCCGAACTCATGGAAGAGCGTCTCTACATCCGACGAGGTGAGGAAGGCGGGAGCGCCCTTAGCAGGAGCCTCGAAGTTGCAGACGTTGTAGATGACAGGCTTCGTACCGAAGAGCGTGCTCTGCTGGACGAAGTTCGACATCCACGCCCCACCCGTCTTCGTTGGGCGACGGAAGTAGTCCGTATAGAAGAGGGCCATGGGGGTATTATCCTGGTCAAAGACCTCGTAGACCTGTACGCCATCAGCATAGACAGGGATATCAGGGCGGGGCTTGAAGGTCAGACCATAGAGCTGGTTGGCTGCGTAGAAGACTCCATTCTTCAGCACGCTATCCAGCACGAGATAGGGCTTGAGGTCGGCTTCGTTGAGGTCGTACTTAGCCTTCTTCAGGCGCTCGGCATAGTAGTCGAGGTCCCAAGCAGCGAGCTTGAAGTCCTTACCCTCAGTCTGCTGAGCGAAGGCTTCGAGTTCGGCGACATCATCAGCGACCTTAGCACGAAGGGTAGGAGCCAGCTGACTGATGAGACGCTCTACGGCCTCGGGACGACCAGCCATCTGGTCACTCAGTGCCCAAGAGGCGAAGTTGGGCAGCCCGAGGAGCTTTGCCTTCTCGGCGCGCAGGGCTGCGATGCGGGTGATCGTGGGGTGCGTATTCGTGCTATCACCACCCGAGCAGCGCGAGAGCGAAGCCTCGAGGACACGGCGACGGACATCACGGTTGTTCAGGTCGGCAAGGTAGCCTGGGCGTGACGTATTCGTCTGCTCCAACAGGTACTTACCCTTGTGGCCTGCAGCGGTAGCCGCCTCAGCAGCACGGGTGATCGCTTCTTCGGAGAGCCCGTCGAGCTCCTCGACCTTGTCGACGAGGACGGCTGCTTCCTTCGTGCCAGCGTTCACCTGATTCGTGAACTTCGTCTGCAGCACGGCGATCTCGCTATTGATCTTCTTCAGAGCTTCCTTGTCGGCAGCTGAGAGGAGTGCGCCCTCATGGACGAACTGATCATAGAGGACCTCCGTGAGGCGCAGGTCTTCACCCTGGAGGCTGGAGCGCTGGTCGTAGACGGCCTTGATACGAGCGAAGAGCTTCTCATTCAGGAGCAGCGCATCGTGGTGGGCGGAGAGCATGGGCGTCGTCTCTTCGTCGATCTTCTGCAGCTCCTCGGTGCCGTCAGCACCTACGAGGGCAGAGAGGATAGAGGTAGCGCGTGCGAGGAGGCGACCAGACTTCTCATACGCAAGCACGGTGTTCTCAAAGGTCGGGGCAGCCGTATTGCTCGTGATGCTGTCGATCTCGGCGAGCTGGATACGGATCCCCTCCTCGATAGCGGGGACGAAGTGTGCTGGGCGGATCTTACTGAAGTCGGGAGCTTGGTAGTCAAGCGTGCTCTCGGTGAGGAGGGGGTTCTCCTTGGTCGAGCTGGTCTGGCAAGCAGTGAGCATAGCGAGGAGGCTCAGAGTGGCAATGAGTCGTTTCATAGGTGTGTGGGGGAATTAGAGGTGGGAGGTCGCTGGGGGAGCTAAACCAGAGGCTGGGGCTCGCCAATCCAGGCGATGGCCTCATCGATCGTGTGGATCTGAGGGGCGTAGAGGAGGCGTCTGAGATCTTCGATAGTAGTCTTGACGCAGTAGTCCCCTGCGAGGCCCGCAACGTCGATGCGGCGCGCGTTCATGAGGAGGTCGGGCACTGCATCGTGGAAGGCACTGTAAGAGTCCTTGTGGCGAGTCATCGCCTTGGGGATGAAGAGGACATTTTGCCCCTGACGCTTGCGCTCCATGATCGCATCAGACAGAGGAGGATAGAGAGCAGCCCCCGTAGTATAGCGGACGCAGTGGATAGGCCATGGGCCACCAGAGACATCGAAACTACAGTGGTCGGCAGGATGCTGGTCCATGGTGACGACGATAGCGTCGTACTCGGCATGGTGCTCCTTGACGTAAGCGGTGAGGTAATCCATCGCTGGGATCGCGCCTTCGATGGCGAGGGAGCCGGTGATGAAGTCGTTCTGGGGATCTACGATCAGCAGGATGTTCATGATTAGAGGTAGTGGTGTGGTTTTTGGGGGTAAAGAGTGAGGGGATAAGGGGTGGCGCGCGGGGAAGGCGCCTGAGTGCCCCAAGGCTGGGCCTCTAAGAGAGGGCACTCAGGCGGCTCCGCTACGCCGCATCTCGAGCCTTATCAGAGCTCGAGATCGAGGTCGAACTGCTCATGCCAAGGCAGGCCCTGCTTCATGAGCTGCTCCATGAAGGGATCTGGATCGAACTCCTCGACGTTGTACACGCCTGGGCGACGCCAGAGGCCCTTGAAGAACATCATCGCACCGATCATGGCGGGTACACCCGTGGTGTAGCTCACGCCCTGAGCGCCGGTCTCCTGATAGGCAGCCTGGTGGCTGCAGTTGTTCCATACGTAGTAGGTCTTCTCCTTGCCGTCCTTGATACCGCGGATACGGCAGCCGATGGACGTCTCACCCGTGTAGTTCTCACCGAGCTCACCGGGGTTAGGCAGGATCGCCTTGAGGAACTGGATGGGGACGATCTCGACGCCGTTGTAGAGGACGGGGTCAATACGCGTGATACCGATATTCTGCATGACACGCAGGTGGGTCAGATACTCCTGCCCGAAGGTCATCCAGAAGCGTGCACGGCGGATCGTGGGGAAGTTCTTCACGAGCGACTCCAGCTCCTCGTGGTAGAGGAGGTAAGACTCACGCACCCCGATGTTGGGATAGGTCAGGGGCTTGTGGATCTCCTGAGGCTCGGTCTCGCGCCACTGTCCATCCTCGTAGTACTTACCCTTCTGAGTGATCTCGCGGATGTTGATCTCGGGATTGAAGTTCGTGGCGAAGGCCTTGTGGTGGTCCCCACCATTGCAGTCTACGATATCGAGGTAGTGGATCTCATCGAAGTGGTGCTTGGCAGCATAGGCGGTGAAGACCCCGGTCACCCCTGGGTCGAAGCCACAGCCCAGGATAGCCGTCAGCCCAGCTTCTTCGAAGCGCTTCTTGTAGGCCCACTGCCAGCTGTACTCGAACTTAGCCTCGTCAAGCGGTTCATAGTTCGCCGTGTCGAGGTAGTTGACGCCTGCCTCGAGGCAAGCATCCATGATATGGAGGTCCTGATAGGGCAGAGCGACATTGATGACCAGCTCTGGCTTGAAGGACTTCATCAGAGCGACGAGCTCGGGGACGTTATCAGCGTCGACGGCTGCCGTCTGGATCTTGACATTGGTAATCTCGGAGGCAATCTTATCGCACTTACTCTTCGTGCGGCTGGCGAGCATAATCTCAGTGAATACGTCGCTATTCTGTGCCACCTTCTTGGCCACTACCGTACCGA
>ERZ773027.303-NODE-303-length-31697-cov-34.904620_pt1 | contig 31697 bp, 30 predicted proteins | sample MGYA00511032_ERZ773027 | MGnify/ENA primary metagenome ERZ773027 (study PRJEB29015, sample SAMEA2738138) | human oral metagenome | biome: human oral; feature: human-associated habitat; material: saliva | place: China | collected 2190 ... | reverse complement strand
GCTGCAGCATCGCGTCGACGATGGTGGTCTTGCCGTGGTCAACGTGTGCCACGATAGCCACATTGCGAAGGTCGGGGCGCGAAGCGGTGTTTTCAGACATGCGTTAAGTTTCTCGCTTAAATCTAGGGGATAGTCTTGCCAACGGGTGCGCTCTAGACAGCGCAGGGGGTCACAGGGCAGTACCCACAGATAGGTATCTGGTGGTCGTTGCCGGTTTGGGTGTTTGCCGATGGACCCGCTCTGCGATGAGAACGTTTCCGGGCACGCCAAAACGGACCCCCCTCCGTTGGGCTTAGCTACCAGTGTATCACTAGGGCTTTTCTGCGAGCCACTCATCAATCATGCGGCGAGCGACGGCGTTCGTGCCGGGCAGCTCCAGCTTGGCGGGGTCGTCCTCGTCGCTATTGCCGCGCTCCTCCGAAATAGCAATCGCCTCACGCAGCTCAGCGGCGGTGAACCAGCGTGCGGCACGAATCTCACCGTCGTGGTGGATGATGGTTTCGTTCTCATCCACGCGCGCCCGGTAGCAAATCATGAGCGAACGCGGGAAAGGCCACACATCGCTCATGCGGTACTCGGTGCTCAGGGCGTGCAGGCCGGTTTCTTCGTAGACTTCGCGGGCAATTGCCTCTTCGAGGTTTTCGCCGGGGTCAACGAAACCGGCGATGAGGGCGAAGCGGTTGGGATGCCACTGGCGGTTATTCGCGAGCAGCACGCGCTCGCCATCGCGGCTGGTCACCAGCGCCATCACGGCGGGTTCAATGCGGGGGAACACCATTTCGCCCGAGGCGGTGCGGCGGATTCCCTTGGAGCCGAGGGGCGCCTCTTCGCCGCTGTAGGCGGAGTAGCGCATGTCGATGAGGTAGTCGCGGCGTGCAAGGGCGGTTGCGTAGTGGGCGCGGCCTTCCGGGTCCTCGTGGACCGGGTAGTACCAGAAGCCACTGCTGGAGGCGCGCACCCGAGGATTATTCAGGTCAGCGGCGATCTGCGCGAGGGTTTCATCCTCACAGTAGAGCACGTGCACCTCCGCACCACTATTCTTCTGGGCGTCAGCACCGTAGGCGGCGGGGCGAATCACGCTGCGTGCAAGAATCGCCTCTTCGGTCAGCGGCTCGGCAGTATCGCTACCGGTCAGGTAGTGCACGGTTCCGTCAGCGTTGAGAAGGGTTTCCCCTTCGCGAGAAACGAGCAGGTAGCGTGGCGCGTGAGTATCAGCGGGCGTGTGTTCAGGTGAAGAAGTCATAGGTTTTACTGTACATCTTGATACTGCAAGACCTAATTGATACTGCAAGGCCTACAATAGCGTGCCGGGTTTCGATTTTTTCGCCGTATCGTTCCATATCACCCCCGTAAGAGGTGACAGAGGCACCCGAAAATAAGAGAATGGAAACATGACTACTTCTATTGACCCCACGACCACCTCCGCGTGGTCCGCTCTGTCCGCTCATCACAAATCCCTCACTCCGAACCTGCGTGAATGGTTTGCCGCTGACCCGGAACGCGCGCAGAAGTTCAGCTTCACCGCCGACGAACTGCACGTCGACCTGTCCAAGAACCTGATTACCTCCGAGACCGTTGAGCTGCTGCTCAAGCTCGCTGAAGAGGTCAAGCTGGAGCAGGCTCGCGAGGCAATGTTCTCCGGCGAGCACATTAACGTCACCGAGGACCGCGCCGTACTGCACACCGCACTGCGCCGCCCCGAGGGTTACACCCCCGCACTGACCGTTGACGGCCAGGACGTAGACGCAGACGTTCACGCCGTGCTGAAGAAGATTTACGCATTCGCTGAGCGCGTGCGCAACGGCGAGTGGACCGGCATCACCGGCAAGCGCATCGAGACCGTTGTGAACATCGGTATTGGTGGCTCTGACCTGGGCCCGGTCATGGTGTACGAGGCTCTTAAGCCCTACGCTGATGCGGGCATCACCGCACGCTTCATCTCCAACATTGACCCGACCGACGTGGCTGAGAAGGTCTCCGGCCTGGATCCCGAGACCACCCTGTTCATCGTCGCTTCCAAGACTTTCGGCACCCTCGAGACCCTGACCAACGCGCGTGTGGCACGCGAGTGGCTGCTGTCCGCACTGGCTGAGGCTGGCGCTCTGGAAGGTAAGGAAGCATCCGAGGCTGTGGCTAAGCACTTCGTGGCTGTCTCCACCGCGCTGGATAAGGTTGCAGCATTCGGCATTGACCCCGAGAATGCTTTCGGCTTCTGGGATTGGGTTGGCGGCCGCTACTCCGTAGACTCCGCTATCGGTACCTCCCTGGCTATCGTGTTCGGCCCGAAGGTTTTCGCTGACTTCCTCGCAGGCTTCCACGCGATGGATGAGCACTTCCGCACCGCTCCCCTGGCTCAGAACGTGCCCGTTCTGATGGGTCTGCTGAACATCTGGAACGTGAACTTCCTCGGCGCTGAGACCCACGCGGTTCTTCCCTACGACCAGTACCTGCACCGCTTCCCCGCGTACCTGCAGCAGCTGACCATGGAGTCCAACGGCAAGTCCGTTCGCGCGGACGGCTCCTTCGTCACCTACGACACCGGTGAGGTCTTCTGGGGTGAGCCCGGCACCAACGGCCAGCACGCTTTCTACCAGCTGATCCACCAGGGTACCCGCCTGATTCCCGCGGACTTCATTGCCTTCGCTAACCCGGTCCACCCGACCAAGGACGGTGAGCAGGACGTTCACGAGCTGTTCCTGGCTAACTTCTTCGCGCAGTCTCAGGCTCTCGCTTTCGGCAAGACCGAGGAAGAGGTTCGTGCAGAGGGCACCGCAGAGCACGTGGTCAACGCACGTATCTTCAGCGGTAACCGCCCCTCCACCTCTATCATGGCGCCGCGCCTGACCCCGCGCGTTCTGGGTTCCCTGATTGCCCTGTACGAGCACATCACCTTCGTTCAGGGTGTTGTTTGGGGCATTGATTCCTTCGACCAGTGGGGTGTTGAGCTCGGTAAGAAGCTGGCACTGGACCTGGTTCCCGCTATTGAGGGTGACCGTGAGGTTCTGGCTCGTCAGGATTCTTCGACTGCTTCGCTGATTGACTACTACCTGAAGAACCGCACCAAGTAGTAGCTTCAGCCTGCATGTGCCGGTTTTATAGCCCGGCTGTGTTGGATCAAAGCAAGCTGGCTCAGCGCAAGTTGGCCCAGCGCAAATAGGCTCAGCACAAATGCACAAACCGCCGGATAGGCTCCCAAGTCGGGAGGCTATCCGGCGGTTTTGTTATATGGGTTCTAGCTATGCCCAGTGTTGCTAGTTCACTGCGGGCAGGGTGTCGGAGGCGACCTCGGCGATAATGCGCACCACGGTGGATTCGGGCAGCTGCGGGATGCCCTGCTCGTCACGCGCCACGCCACCGGCGTCGCGGTGAGCGGTCATGCCGGCGCCTTCGGTCGCCTCTTCACCGTCGGCATCCTCTTCACCATCAGCACAGATTGCGGGCACGTGCACGAATCCGGCGGGGATGCTCAAGCCCAGTTCACGGCTGATACGCTGGCCCTCGTAGAACACGTGGTTGCACACGTAGGTTCCGGCGGTGTACGAAATCTCGACCGGCTCCCCCGCCGCACGCAGGCGCTCAAAGCTGGCGCGCACCGGCAGGGAGGAGAAGTACGCCTCCTGACCGCCGGGGGCGATCGGCTCATCGCAGCGCTTGTCGCCGTCGTTATCTTCAATACCGGCAGAATCCAGATTGATAGCGACCTGTTCGAGGCTGACCACGTCGCGGCCAACCGCCACGCCCAGGCTGATGAGCGCGTCGGGTTGCACCTCCTGCAGAGCGGTGCGCAGGGCGGTGCTGGAACCGTCATAGCTGACGGGCAGCTCGCGGGTGATGACGTTCAAATCCGGGCGCATCTGAGCCAGCAGACGCTGGGCACCTTCGGCGAGCGCCACGGTGGGGTTCACGGGCACGCCGGGGAAGGGCCCGAAGAAGGTCAGCAGCAGGGTGCGTGCCTGGTTGGGGGTGGTTGCCATGGTCAATCTCGTTTTCTGCGTTGGTTTTGGCAGTGTTGGTTTTATTCAGCAGCGTTCTTTTCGGCTGCGTTCTTTTCGGCGGCGCGGCGCTCCAGGTCCTTGGCGAGCGCCTCCAGCAGCTCTTCGGGGGTGGTAACGATGATGAGCTCGTCCAGGTAGCGTTCGTTGAGCAGACCGGTGGACGCCATGTAGTGCATCGCGTCGATGAGTTTGTCCCAGTAGCCGTTGACGTTCAGCAGGGCGACCGGCTTGGAGTGAATATCGAGGAACTGCCAGCTGAAAACTTCAAAGAACTCTTCGAGGGTGCCGGGGCCGCCGGGCATAGCGACGAACGCGTCAGCCTTCTCAATCATGGCGATTTTGCGCTGGTGCATGGTGTCCACAATTTCGAGGGTGGTCTGACCGGGGTACACGCCCTCCAATCCGACCAGCTTGTGGGTGACCACGCCGTAGACCACGCCGCCGGCGTCCAGGGTTGCGCCCGCGACGGTGCCCATGAGGCCGGTGCGGCCGCCACCGTACACCACGCCAATATTGTTCTGGGCGCAGAGAGTGCCGAGCTCCTGGGCGCGGGTGGTGAAGAGCGGGTCGTTGCCGGAGCGTGCACCGCAGTAGACGGCAAGGTTGTAGTCAGTCTTCTTCATGGTTCTCCTTGGGGTGTATGAGGGTTTCCGGGGTGGAGCGCCTCTATGCGTTCTACCCACGATAGATGTTTCTGTGTTGAGGGTACCGGATGCACCTGTGTACCTCATGTGTGCGCCCGCCAGTTCAGGGGCACGTTGGGCTCGGCGGTTACGGTAGCGGGGTGCGCGCCAGTAGCGGGAAAATCTGCTCGGTATTCAGGGGTGCCTGCAATGCAGAATCGGAGGGGCTGCTCATGGCGGGGTTGACCCATCGTAGTTCAGCGATTTCTGACTGGGGCACCAGTGTAGCCAGCTGTTCGTGTTGCTCGTCGGTGGGTGCGTATTCGTAGGTTTCGGCGCGTACCGTAAAGCCTGCCTCGTTCAGTGCCGCCGCTTCCAGGAGTCCGCGGTGGTGCATCCGGGTGGGGTCTGGGGTGAGTCCGATTTCTTCGCTTACTTCGCGGCAGGCGGTCTGTAGCGGGGTCTCCCCCGGTTCGGGTTTGCCGCCGGGCATCATGAACCCGTCGCTACCCTGCTTGCGCACGGTGAGTACGAGCCCGTCCCGGTTGCGGATTGCTACAGCGCACACGTTCACGACGCGATGGGTGCTGTCGATGGCGCTGTGTTCAGTAGCGCTGTGTTCGGCGGGCTGGGCTGCTTCTACTCGGTTCTGCGGATTCTTCTGCGTGGGCATCTTTCTACCCTAGCATTTCCGTATCCTCCACCCGGCACAGTGCGTATTTGTCTTATTAATCCACCCTATTGTGCACCCTGTAGGTGTTGGTTTTACGTAATATTTCGGCGAGTTATCTTATGTCCGGTTCATGCGTTTAGGCGCGTGTTACGGTGTATTTAACCGCGATGTCGCGGTACCGTATACGCACTCGACTTGGCGCGATACAGGAAGAGTGCGGATCACTCAATCACCCGTGTAGAAGGAACTTCATGATGGCTAACTCTTCTCGTTCCCGCCGCTACGGTAGCGCTGGCGCTTCTGTTCTTCTTGCCGCGTCGTTGAGCCTGTGCGCTCTGCCTTCTGTTGCGGCGGCTAATACCCCGGATCCGGTGAACCCGCCGGTTATTACGGTCTACAACTACAAGGTTGAGACCAATACCCGTGAGCTGAAGACCGCCCTGCGTCAGAATAAGATTACGCTCAAGGCGACGAAGCTGCCCGCGAAAACCACTGCTTTTTCCCCGGCCTTGCATGAGGCAAACCATAGGGGTTTCCCGTTTCTGAACCCGATTCAGACGGTGCACGTTGCGGGACCGTTCAAGGATGGTACAGCTACTGCGACCCACTACGTTCCTGGAGAATTGATTGACCCGGCGAAGAACTACAGCTTCGTCGCCAATATCGCCGTTGATGGCCATTATTCGGGCGGCAAGGTGCTGAGCATGGACGTTGTGAAAGATAGCGCCGCACCGGTTCTTCAGGTGGATTCGCCGCGCTTGAACACCAAGGGTGAGACTGTGTTGAAGGTGCGCGGTACCGGCTACACCGGTGAGGCAACCCCGCACGGTGTGCGCGTGGTGGTGTCTGATACGAATGTGTGGGTTCCCGGTCGTTTTCCTCAGACGGGTATGCGCTTCGTGGCCGAGGTGACCGTACCTGCTTCGCAGATTCACAACGGTGCTTTTGAGACGGAGGTGAAGGTTCCGGCGGATGTTGCGGCAACGCTGAATACTTCTCACAAGTACATTGCGGGCACCATGGCGGCTGGCGTTCAGGGTGCTGAGTACGGCTCGTTTGATGCTCAGAAGCCTCTTGAGCTTTTCGCGCAGGAGCCCGTGGTGTCTGCGGTTCCGACTGATGCGCCGACGGTGGCACCCCTGCCCGAAGCAACCATCGGCGTGAACCCCACTGACGCACCCACCGTGGCACCCCTGCCCGAGGCAACCATTGGTGTAAACCCGACGGATGCGCCGACGGTGGCTCCCCTGCCCGAGGCAACTATCGGCGTGAACCCCACTGATGCGCCCACCATGGCACCCCTGCCTGAGGCAACCGTGGGTGTAAACCCGACGGATGCGCCGACGGTGGCTCCTCTGCCCGAAGCAACCATTGGTGTAAACCCGACCGACGCGCCCACCGTCCCGGCACTACCGGAAGCAACCGTGGGCGTGAACCCGACGGATGCACCCACCGTCCCCGCGCTGCCTGAGGCAACCGTTGGCGTAAACCCGACCGATGCACCCACCGTGGCACCCCTACCGGAAGCAACCGTGGGCGTAAACCCGACCGATGCACCCACCGTCCCCGCACTGCCCGAAGCAACCGTAGGTGTCAACCCGACCGATGCACCCACCGTAGCACCGCTGCCCGAGGCAACGGTCGCTCCGGCACCGGTTGCCGATAAGACCCCCAACGCTGACAAGCTGGAGGACGCGACCGTGGCGCATCCCAAGAGTAAGCCCGCTCAGAGCAAGCCTGCTCAGGAGGCTCCGGTGACCGCCGCCCAATCGGCTAAGGACACCCTGGCAAAGGACAGCCTCGCTAAGGATCATCTGGCTCAGGAGAGCAGCCCCAAGAAGGCCACCCTGGCGAGCACCGGTGCATCCAGTGTTGGCGTGATTGTTGGCATTGGTGTTGCCGCGATCTGTGCGGGTCTGGGTTTGAGCGTTCTGCGCTCGCGCCGCAGCTCCTAAGAGCTGCAGGGCATACAGCTCAGTTCACCCGTCCGGAATAAACTGCGGATAGCAAAGAGCCGCCGGCTCCCCTCAGTAAGGGGAACCGGCGGCTCTTTACGTATCAACTTATTCAATCAGCTGGCGTAAGCGTTCGCGTTACTTCGAAGCCTTAACCTCAATGCCGCTCACGTCAATCTGCTCCAACGGAATGATGCGGTCACGAGTGACCACGCGGTGCACCAGCCAGACCGCAATAATCACGGGCAGACCAATGTAGGAGCTGAGCACGCCAGCCCAGTCACCGCTCAGGAACGCCTCGTAGTTCTGGCCACCAATCACGACCAGGCACATGAGGAAGGCGATAATCGGACCCGCAGGGAAGAACGGCGCCACGTAGGGCAGGTCCTTGAGGCTGTTGCCCTGCTTCAGGTATGCGCGGCGGAAACGATAGTGAGCCACGGCAATACCCACCCAGGTGATGAAGCCAGCCAGACCGGATACGTTCACCAGCCACAGGTACGCACCATCCGGGGAGAGCAATGCGGCAATGAAACCGACTGCACCGATAGCTGCGGTTGCCAGCAGCGCGTTCATGGGCACGCCACCAGAGTTGATGTGGGTGAACATCTTCGGTGCCTTACCCTCCTGGGCGAGCGCGAAGAGCATACGAGCCGAAACGTACAGGCCCGAGTTACCTGCAGAGAGCACTGCGGAGAGAATCACGGCGTTCATGATGGCCGCCGCGAAGGCGATGCCCGCACGCTCGAAGATGAGGGTGAACGGGGAAATGTTGATGTTGCCGTCCGCTGCGGTGAGCAGGTTCGGGTCGGAGTAAGGAATCAGGAAGCCGATGACGACCATCGCGCCGATGTAGAAGAGCATGATGCGCCAGAACACGCTGGTCAGTGCGCGGGGCACGTCGCGGCGGGGGTTCTCAGATTCGCCGGCAGCCACACCAATCATTTCGGTGCCCTGGAAGGAGAAGCCTGCCACCATGAAGATGGCGAGTACGGCGGGTGCGCCGCCAACGAAGGGTGCCTCACCGACGGTCCAGTTGGAGATGCCCGGGGAGCTACCGCCCAGGATGCCGAAGATCATGGCGATACCCGCGATGAGGAAGACGACCACGGTGACGACCTTGATGGTCGCGAGCCAGAATTCGCTTTCACCGTAGGAGCGTGCCGAGAGGGCGTTGATGCCGGTCAGCAGCACGAGGAATCCTGCCGCCCACACCCAGGATGGGATGTCCGGGAACCAGTACCTCATCACCTCGCCGACCGCGACGAGTTCGGCGGCGACGGTAATCGCCCAGTTGAACCAGTAGTTCCAGCCCATGGCGAAGCCGAAGGACGGGGACACGTAGCGTGCCGCGTAGGTCTGGAATGCGCCGGGGACGGGCAGGTGCGCGGCCATCTCGCCGAGGGACTGCATGAGGAAGAGCACCATGATGCCGATGAGGGCGTAGGCGAGGATTGCGCCGCCGGGGCCTGCGGTGGAGATGGTCTTACCGGAGGCGACGAAGAGGCCGGTGCCGATTGCGCCGCCGATTGCGATCATCTGCATGTGGCGGGCGGAGAGGCCTCGCTTCAGTTCACCCTCTGCGGGGGTGGCTTCCGATGCAGCGCCGGAAGTCTCTGTAGGCTGTGCCATGTCAGGTCTTCTTTCTGAGGCTATTGCTTCGTGCGTTTGCTAGCGGTCTAGTCTGGTGTCCAGTCTAGTCTTGCTGTGCGTGGTGCCGCCGAAGGTTTGGCCTGCGGTCAAGAAATTCTTCAATCATAAGGATTTCTTACGTACCGTAAGTTTTTCTAATCTGAGGGTCAATCCTACCCGCTTTTCAGGCTCTTTTCCACCCAAAACCACAAAAACGCAGAAAAACCCTCCCGCACCGCCTCATCACAAGCGGTACGGGAGGGCCCCATATCAGGCGAGTTCGCCCAGTTTATTTAGCTCACCCGGCTTTAGTCAGCCAGGTTGTGGAACGAAACGTTCGTGGGGTGCTCCACGGTACGGGAAACGGTGCAGTCCTTCTGCTCGCTGAGCTGAATCAGACGGTCCACCATCTTCTGCGCCTTGGCGCCCTGCTCATCCTCGGGGAATCGCACATCAAAGTCCACCTCAACATCGTCGAGGCGCACCGCGCCATCTTCGGTCTGCTTCAGCGCCGAGGCGAGCACCTCGAACACTTCGGGGGTGGCGCGGCGGGAGGTGCCGGCGTCCACGTCCACGGAGGAGCAGCCGGCAATTGCGGCAAGCAACAGCTCGACGGGGGTCAGCAGCCCCTCACCCACACCGAAGTCGAGGGTTGCGCCGTTGGCACCGTAGGCACGGTAGTGCAGGCGGTCGATGCGCTCGATCTTGGTCTGGCGGTAGTTTTCGAGCTCGCGGCGTTCCTGCTGGCGCGAGTACACCTTCTTCTGCTCTTCTGCGGTGTTCTGGGAGGCGTTCTGATCAGCCATTGAGGTTCCTTTCGGGGTGCCCTTTCGGGGTGCCCTTTCGGGGTGCCCTTTCGGGTGGTTCTTTGTTTAGTGTCATTCACTATAAGCGTGTTTCTCATATTTTATTCCCGAACTCTTTTTCTCCTCGGTCAACCACTTGCTCCTATACACTGGAAAGCCGCGGCGGGCGTTGTTTTGACCCGCGCACAGGCAGACGAGGCATTTCGCAGAACGTAACGTATACGAGGAACCCACTTATGGCACAGACTCCCAATCTTCAGGGCGCTAAACATCAGGGCGCTCGGTTTAAGGGAACAGGCGCGCAGAATGATTTCCGTTTGGCTGTTGCGGATTCTTCCGTGGTGATGCTCGGTATCGCCGTGCTGGGTTTGGGTTTGGGTATTATCCTCAACGCGCACGGCCTGCCCATCTGGACCGCACCGCTGCTCTCTGCCCTAGTTTTTGCCGGTTCGGTGGAGTTCCTGATGGTGGGTATGGTCAGCGCTGGCACGCCCCTGGCGTCGATTGCGTTAACGGTGTTCCTGGTGAATGCGCGCCATCTGGTGTATGGTCTTTCCTACCCGTTGCACAGCGTGAAGGGTTTCTGGGCTAAGGCTCTGGCGATTCACACTCTGTGTGATGAGGCGTTCGCGCTTAACTCCGGTCCCGATCGTCATGAGCGTTCGGGGGCGCGCATTCTGTGGGTGAACGTGCTGATTTACGTCTCGTGGATTCTGAGCGTAATCCTCGGGTATGTGCTGGGTGCGAGTTTCCTGAGCAGTCTGAAGGGCGTGGACTTTGTGATGGTGGCTATCTTCACGGTTCTTGCGATGGACGGCTACCGCGCTAACCCGGATCGTGTGACGGCGTTTTTTGTCGCGGTTTCGGCTGCGGTGGCGCTGATTTTTGCGCCGTCCTCGTTCCTGGTGGTGGCATTGGGTTCGTATGTGGTGCTACTACTGGCGCGTTTCCCGGTAGCGAAGCGCCGCGGTACTCTGCCGCATCGTGCGGAGCATGAGGTAGCGGCTGAAGCTGAAAGCGCCGCAGAGAGCCCCATCATCGCCGCAGAGAGCCCCGCCACTGCCGCTACCGCTGATGCGCCCGCTTCCACACAGCGGTAAGAACGTTACATATGTGTTCAAAACCGGTTAGGATAGATGAGTGGAGCTTCGCTCTCCCCTCTTTCTATTTCTAGGATTCGTATAATGCCTCCCGCGCGAACTTGCACGGAGGCTCCCAGAGGTTGAGGTACCCCATGACTCAGATGAAAGACACCGCTAAGGAAACTAGCGACGCAGAACGCTGTGCCGCCCCGGAGTAACACCGCACCGGGAGCGGCATCACCCGAGGTCACGCACGAGAACTACTGACGCGCGCAACTACCCGCGCAGAAAACTTGCGCATAAAAACTCGTGCAGGAGGAACGGCCCTCCGCCTCCATGTTTCGCGGCTTTCATCAATTCACGTACCTACCGCGCTACTTAGCACCCAGCCTCTCTTCGGCTGGGCTCTCCCTACCCTTTTCGCGGATGCTTTCAGGTTTCGCGGATGCTTTTCAGGGCTTCACCCGCACGCCTCGTTCAGGGTTCTTCCGCTCTTTTCGGGTTCTTTCGCTGAGTATGTGCAGAAAGAGAAAATCTTCATGAATAGTGAAGTGACCACCGGTTATATTCTTGCCGCAATACTTGTGGCTGCAGGTATTACGTTCCTGCTTCGTTTGCTACCTTTCGGTTTGAAGAAGGCTCTGGCTGGCTCCGAACTTTTGGATGCGCTCAGCCACTGGATTCCGCTCGGCGCAGTCGCGCTGCTTGCCATCTATGCGGTGGCGAAGATTGATTATTCTTCGTTCGCTACGGCGGCACCGTACCTGGCGGGTCTGGTGGTGACCGTGGCGGTGCACCTGTGGCGTAAGAATATGGTGTTGAGTATGGTGGCGGGTACTGTCACCTGCATTGTGTTGGCTAACTGGGTTTTCTAGGGGGTTACGATGAGCATCTCTAAGGATCATGAAAACAACGCTGTTTCGCTTTCTCAGGCTTCTTCCTCTCAGCCTTCTTCGCCTCAGGGTTCAGGTTCTGCACCGCAGCAGGCGAGCCAGGAGCAGGTTGAGCAGGTTATTGCCTCTGCTCTTCCGCTGACCGGCATGATTCCGGTAGTGGAGGCGACCGCCTCCCCCAATGCCCAGGGCTCTCAGCAACCGCGCGAGAGCGGTTTTGCGGAGGCGATCCGCGTTGCCGGTGTCATCATGCTGGGTCTGTTCTTTGTCGGTATTGGTCTGGGCGTGCTGGTGCACAGTTACGGTCTGCCGTTCTGGGTGGCTCCTCTGTTGCCGGTTCTGGTTTTCGCCGGTTCGGTGGAGTTCGTGCTGATTGACATGATTTCGAATCATGCTTCGCTGTTCTCTATCGCCGTGATGACTCTGCTCATTAATTCCCGCCACCTCATGTACGGCCTGTCCTACCCGATTGAGCGGGTGCGTGGTGGTTTGGCAAAGTTCTACACCGTGTACACGCTCATCGATGAGGCGTACGCGCTGAACACCGGACCGGACCGTCATAAACTTCGTGCCTCCCGCATCCTGTGGATTCACGCGGGCCTGCATTTGAGCGTTTTGTCGAGCGCTACGCTCGGCTATGTGCTGGGTGCAAGTTTCTTGAGTGAGCTCAAGGGCGTGGATTTTGTGATGACGGCGCTCTTTGCGGTGCTCGCTATCGATGCGTATCGCAGTTCTAAGGACCGCACGACTGCCGCTATTGCGGGTGTGTCTGCGGTGGTTGGCTTGGTGTTGGCGCCGCAGTCAATGCTGCTGATTTCGATGGTGGTGTACATTCTGCTGTTGGTGTCGCGTTTTGTGGTGGCTAAGCGCCGCGGCACCCTGCCGGAGCATATGCTGGTCGCGGATGAGGACCCCGCTGAAGCCGCCGGAGCCGCCGACGCTCCCGGTCATCCCGGCGCCTCCACGCACTAAGTCTGAATCACGCACTAAGTCTGAATCGCGCACTAAGCCTGGGTATAGTAAAGCGCCCCGCCCACCCGAAATACCGGGTGGGCGGGGCGTTATGCTGTCGCCAGCCGCATGTGTGGGTGAACCCTAGATCATGCGCTGTAGACGTTCAGTATCTGCTGTGCTGGTACCGCCAGGTGTCCCTGACGGAAGTATACGCAGGTGCCGGGATTGCGTCCGGCTCCCGTACCAAGCTTACTTGATAGTTGCTTACTTGATAGCTGCCAGGGCTGCTTCGTAGTTGGGCTCGTTGGTGGTTTCGGGAACCAGCTCGGTGTAGACAACCTCACCTTCGGGGTTCACGACGACCACGGAGCGTGCCAGCAGACCAGCCAGGGGGCCGTCCACGAGCTTTACGCCGAAGTCTTCACCAAAGGAGGAGCGGAAAGCGGAGGAGGTGACGACGTTCTCAATGCCCTCGGCTGCGCAGAAGCGGCCGATTGCGAAGGGCAGGTCGTTGGAGACGCACAGCACGACGGTGTTCTCCAGGCCTGCAGCCTGCTTGTTGAAGGTGCGGACGCTGGTTGCGCACACACTGGTGTCGACGGAGGGGAAGATGTTCAGCACCAGGTTCTTACCTGCGAAATCTGCGGAGGAGATCTCGGAGAGATCAGCCGCGAGAACCGAGAATTCGGGCAGCTTTGCGCCGACTGCGGGCAGGTCGCCGTTGGTGTGGATTACGAGTTCGTTATGTAGAGTTACTTCAGCCATGCCTTCATTGTCCCCTGGATAGGGCGGGTGTGCAAGGGGACACAGGCACTAGTGGGCGGAGTTTCCGCATAGCTTATTTCCTGCGGTGCCATTGTGCCCCAGCAACACCTCTACAATGGGCTGGTGAGCATTTTGAGGCACGTATCTTCCCGCCTTGCGCCGTTGGCGCATCCCGTGACGAATTTCAGGGCACTCCGTCAGGACCTGCGCCGTCAGCGGGTGGAGGGTCGTGCCCTCGTTGATCCGCAGAATACGTACCGTCCGAGTGTGCGCGCTGAGTTGCGCCGCATGTTCACGCGCCCCTTCCCGGTGGAAACGCAGACGCTCATATGTAACGCCCTGCTGGCGGCAATCTGCTGGTATCTGCTCCCGGAAGCCTGGCGTTCGTGGCTGTTTAGCGAGTTTAAGGGCCCGGCTGGTTTTGCATTGGTGATGGTCGGCTGGATGGTTGCGGACGTTACCTCCACGAACCTGATGGGCCACGATGAGGAGCATGCGCTGCGTGCGTTGCGCAGTAGCGACCCGCACGCCCTGAGCCTGTTCGTGCGCACGAAGGCTATTGCAATCGGCCTGATTACGGGTGCTTCCGGTACCCTGCTGGCGCTGATTCTGCACAGTCAGGACGAGAACCTGACCCCCACGCTCATGATGTCCCTGTCGTTCTTTGTGGTGCCGGCTATTGTGGTGTCCCTGGGCTCGATTCTGGGCGTAATTTATCCGTACCGTCTGCGCGGCTGGCAGTTCCGCTGGGCGCACCGCAAGAACCTGCGGATGAGCGCCCGCTGGGTTCTACTCTGTTTCGGTCCGGGCTGGGTGCTGGGTACGGTGCTGATGTCGCTGATGTTCCCGTCGATTTTCCTGTCGGATGCGCTCGCGCACCTTCTCAACCCCGGCGTGGATCCGCGCGATGTTGCGTTCCGGCCGCTGCTGTTTTCGCTGATTTTGTGGGCGCAGGGCGCTATTAGTCTGTGGGTTTTTCCGCGGATTACGGCGCGTATTGCGACCGCGCGGCGTACCTGGCTGGTGCATTATCTGACGGACGATGAGGTCTGCTAGCCGGTCGCCCATACCACGGTAATGAACGGCACTGACCGCACGCACCGCGTGCCCGCCTCTTTTTCCCTATACTGGACGAGTTCACTATTCGCTTCTTGACCAGCACCGATGCGCGCTGTCGCGCATCTTCAGGAGTATTCATGTCTTCTATTCGCCGCCGCTTTACCGGCCGCACCTCTTTGGCTCTACCCGCACTGGGTGCCGCTCTAGCTCTTGTTGTCACGTCCTGCTCGGCAAGCACTGATTCTGCTGTTTCGGGTACCGTGGTGTCTTCTTCTGGTAGTGCTTCTGCCTCCGCGAGCGCTACTTCTACGCAGGAGCTGTTCCCCACCCCGTCGGCGAGCCCGAGCGCATCCGCGAGCGCTTCCCCGAGTGCTTCGTCGCCTGCTCCGGCGCCGTCGGTGGTGACGATTACGGTTCATGCTGAGCCGACCGCATCCGAGTCGAAGACTTCTGAGTCCAAGTCTGAGGCTAAGTCTGAGTCGAAGAAGGACTCCACGTGCGCTTCTGATTCTGCGTCGACCGTGGTGTCTAAGGCTCTGCGTGAGCTGAAGAATAAGAGCAGGTGGGATCAGTGGACGAACGTTTCGCGCACTTACGAGGGTTACGATCCCTGCGCTGAACTGTCGTGGATTGACGCTATTCCCGGAAGCTCTCATAAGGATTGTTGTATCTCCTCGATGGTGCACCATATTCTGCTGTTCCACCGCGGCAAGTTCATTGGTACCGCAACCTACGAGCCGTACTCTTTCCCCCGGTGATTACCCGCACCTCCGACAGCTCAATTAGCGTGACTTACCGCTACGTGAAGGGTGATGAGAGCTCCGCCAGCGCGAGCGGCCGCACGACCGTTGAATTCACTTGGAATCCGGCAAAGAACCAAGTCGATATGGAAGGCACCCCTCCTCCGAGCTATAACTCTTAGGCTACGTGTTTGATGCCCGGGAGGTTGGGCATACGAGAAACCCGCCGCCTCGCATATGGTGCATATGTGAGACGGCGGGTTTTCGTTGCTTAAGGATATGTAGAATGCCCGAGGGCTAACTGTTTAGGCAGCGAACTTCTTGTAGCCGAAGTATGCAGCGCCTGCCAGGATAGCGATGAACAGAATCTTCTTCATGGTGTACTCCTTTGATTGTTCCGATAGGCACCCGGTGTTTTACCCCATCCGACGACTCACCGAAAGGTGAGGGGCAGGCGGGGCATCATCCGCGCGTGGTGCCGTTGTTCCCTATCTTACCTGCTTTTGAACAACGTATTTCCGTTTGGCGCGCTGAGTCCGCATTCTAGACAGTCAAATACGCGCAAACACGCAGCGGTTCAGCGTGCCATTGAGCTAAGGAATACGCCTCTGACAGGCGCATAATGGGAGCATGAGTATTTTTAAGAAGAAAGAGTACAGCGCTGAGCGCTCGGCTACTCGCATGGCTCGCGCCCTCGCTGTGATGGGTGCGCTGCACTTCATCATCCCGGATCCCTTCGACTCGATTGTGCCGAAGTACCTGCCGGGCCCTGCGCACGCGTACACTCACGCTTCGGGTGCGGCTGAGCTGGGCACCGCTGCCCTGCTGGCTAATGACAAGACCCGCCGTGCCGGTGGCCTGCTTGCGGCCCTGCTGTTTGTTGCGGTGTTCCCCGCGAATATTCAGATGGCGTTGGATGCGCGTAACCAGTCCACTCAGCGTAAGGCTATTGTCTACGGTCGCCTGCCCCTGCAGCTGCCGATGATTTGTAGCGCTCTGAAGATTTGGCGTAAGTCGAAGTAGTCGCTTCGTTCGTCAGGAACGGCACCTCAGTGTTTTACACGTAAAACATTGAGGTGCCGTTTACCTTAACATACCCGTTATTAAGCTTTCCGTAACCAGCATTGCCTACACTGGAACTAACACGCCACCTGTCACAGCGGCAGGTGTACAACCTTTGGAGAGAACAATGGGCACTATCATTGGCACCATTATCACCGGCGCAATTATTGGCGCAATCGCACGATTCTTCATGCGAGGCCGCCAGAACATTTCGATTCTTTGGACCATTATCTGCGGCGCTGTCGGCGCGGCTGTCGGCAACTGGGCGGCAGTTCAGCTGGGCGTTGCCGCGACCGCTGGCATCGACTGGATGCGCTGGATTCTGTCGGTCTTCGCGGCGATGCTGACCATTTCCCTGTACCTGGGTATGACCGGCAAGAAGTAACGATCCGACCTACTGAGGGCTCGCTAAGTCCCCCATAACATAAAGGCGGCACCTCCCCTAGCGTGAGCTAGTGCGGGAGGTGCCGCCTTTTCTGCGTCTTGTGCGAAGCGCTTTACGTCTTCTCGGTTTATACCTTCCGGGCTTATGCCTTCTTCACGACGGAGGACTTCAGGTACATCTGGCCTGCGCCGGGGACCTTCGCCTCAATGTCGTGGCCGTTGACGGGGGATTCGAGCAGGCGGATGCCGCGCACCTTGGTGCCTGCCTTGATGTCTGCGCCGCCCTTGACCTTCAGGCCCTTGACGATGGTGACGGAGTCGCCGTCGACGAGCTCGTTACCGACGGAGTCGAGAACCTTGGAGCCTGCTTCTTCTTCGGTTTCGCCTGCTGCGGTACGTTCCCATTCGTGGCCGCACATGGGGCATGCCCAGAGTTCACCCATTTCGTAGGTGTAGTTTTCGTTGCATTCGGGGCAGGCGGGTGCTTCGATTTCGTTGAGGTTTTCGCTCATGATTCCTTCTTCAATCTGTGCGGATGCGCCGCTCCCCTGTTTCCGCGGTGTTACTGCGGTGGTGCTGCGGCGTGTGGGCGCGCGTCAGCCAGGCGGGGGTGCGACGGTGGAGGGTGCGAGGGTTCTCGCGTTCGTGCTGACTATACCATTTGGCGGGTGCGAACCGCATGTGTGGGGCTGGGTTTTGCCGGTCTTTTAGGGTGGGTTCGGGGCATGGGTGAAGCCGAAAATAAAATTTGCATGATTTATGCGTAATATTTTGGTTGGAAGGTGATTCTGGGTGGCTGCGGCATGTAAAGTACATAGAGCATTTATAGGTTTTTATGAACGAAAGGCACGGCTTCATGAAGCTTTCTGCACGTAACCAGTTCGCTGGCAAGGTTGTTGAGATTACTGAGGGTGCGACTAACGGCATCGTTAAGATTGAGATCGCTCCCGAGGTTATTATCTCTGCGTCCATCACCAACGAGTCCATCAAGGAGCTGGGTCTGAAGGTCGGCGAGACTGCTTACGCAGTCATCAAGGCGTCCAACGTGATGGTTGGTGCTGACCACTAGTCCCGGTCGATAAGGCTTAAACCCGGCGGTTGCCTGTTGTGGCGCGCGAGGGTTAATAGGGCGGAGCCCCGTACTACGAGCTGTAGTGCGGGGCTCCGCTTTTATGTTTTTATCGCTTAGACGTTGAAGCGAAACTCCACCACGTCACCATATATTCACACACTACCCTTTAGGCTGACCTAAGACATTTGCTTTATATATATCGTCAAGCGCTTTTCTATACCCTGCGATTTGATTTATACTTTTTGCCAAGCGGGAAGGTATATGACTTGGAGCCACCAGCCTCATAAAAAGGACAATCTGTCGAATATGTTTTTCAAATTCACGACGACCTAGGATTGGTATCAAATCAAAATTATCAAAGAGCATTTGATCACTCGAGTGCGAATCTTGATTTATATACACATAAGAGATAAACGATTCCAAAAATTTATATTCTGCACTTTGGTCATCATAAAAGCAAGATACGCGATCTAAAGCATTTCTGCTCGATATTTCAGACTCACCCAGTTCAAAACGCAAGAACGCTTCCCATACGCGCCTGACTTCATTAGGAGAAATCAAATCTATACCTTTACCTTCTTGAGTAGCTACTTCAAACATCTTATGCAATATGCCCCTATATTCATCTAGGCCATCAAGTTTTACGGGCTCAAGGTAAACATTTTGAGAATCTACAATTCTACAACATTTTACTTTATCACCACCTGCCCTATGCTTTATCGCATTTGATAACTCACGAGCAGTAACAGGGTCATGTGTCATAATCAGCATCTTTGATTCGGATTTGTCCCCAGATACCAGGCCGGCAATATGATTCAAAACCTGCATAACACCATATTTATTATTATAATCGAAACTCGACACGGGATCATCCAAAAGAATTATTTGATTACTATTACCATAATCCCCCAGACGACCACCAGAGACCTTTGCAACAAAGAAATAACAAAGAGCTAAAATATTCTGCTCTCCAAGAGATAATCTCCCCGGTGGAATAACTTGACCCTTGAGGTTCTTTAGATTATATCCCAACTGACTATTTGCTTCTATACTTATCAAATTTTCCCCAAAAACCAAACGTAGCCATCGATTCATATACTTAATTACTTCTTCTGAGGAATTACGCTTATTCTCATGTTCTAATTTTTTTCTTAATTCATCAACCTCATCCCGCAATTTATTAATCTCCGAAGTTAGCGACTGATACTCCGAACGCTCGCAATCTTTACTAAATCCATCATCAAGTTTAGAATAAATATCAGGGTAGAATATATAAAATAAAGCCATCAGATCAAAACAAAAATCCTCATGTTTCTCCCTCAACTCCTCGAAGTAACTAATGTATTCATATTTATTGGCTACCCCTTCATAAATTTCATAAATAAACCCACAAATTATGCTATAAAGTTTCGTCAATTCATTATAAAAATAATCTAAAGAGCTATATCTTAAATACCAATCTTGATTCTCTACCCAGACCAAGTTGCCCTCCTCATCAAGATCCTCTTCATGCGCACTATAATACACATCCAACCTTGCAATACTACACCCTAGGTCAATCCATCTTAGATACATGCTTAAATCAATCTTGCCATTACTGTCAAGAAGATCACCAAAAAGATTATCAATATCAGAACTATAAGAAGAATTAGTGAAACTATCTAATTCATTTTCAATGCAAGAATTTATATAGTCACGTATAGTAAATATACAAATTTGCTTATCAAGGTCAGATTCTATCTCATCAGGCAGGCGACTAAATACCACATCTTTTATACCCTGCCTCCTTTTTTCAAGTTCTACAATCTTTTTTTCAACTTCTTCAATTTTATCTACAAGATTTCCAGACTTTCCTAAAAGGATAACAGGTTCAAGATAATCCGGCTTGTAGGTTCTAAAATTTTCAATAACATAATCCTCATTAAATACATGAACATTCAAACAATCTCCACCCAATAAATTACCATCCTTGTCAAAAAACTTTACGCCTTTATTATTGCCATTCAAAGCGCGGGCAATCGTTGATTTACCCGAACCATTTCCTCCAAGGACGATAGACACTTGAGCATCATCAATAATTAGACCTTCTTTATTTACTCGGGTAAAAAATGGATATTCTTTCACCCCGGCATAGCCTGTATCAATTTTTATTTTTGATACTTTTGTTGCATCAACCATTTGTTCCTCCTAGAACCAATAGATTTCCTACATTGAATAGATATAATAAAATCCCCTTGAGTATCAGTTCATCACAGATATAACTGTCTCAAGGGGATCTTATAACTTCACTGTTACTCAGATATTAATTTATTTAATTATTCTAAGCTTAGACGTTGAAGCGGAACTCCACCACGTCGCCGTCCTGCATGATGTAGTCCTTGCCCTCCATACGGACCTTACCGCGAGCCTTCGCCTCCGCCATGGAGCCAGCCTCATCCAGATCCTTGAAAGACACAACCTCAGCCTTAATGAAGCCGCGCTCAAAATCAGAGTGAATCACACCAGCAGCCTGCGGCGCAGTATCACCCTTATAAATAGTCCAGGCGCGAGCCTCCTTCGGGCCAGCAGTCAGATAAGTCTGCAAACCCAGAGTCGAGAAGCCCACACGAGCCAGCTGATCCAGGCCGGACTCATCCTGACCGTTCATCTCCAGCATCTCGCGAGCCTCCTCCTCAGATAGCTCCACCAGATCAGCCTCCAGCTTCGCATCCAAGAACACAGCCTCAGCCGGCGCCACCATGTCACGCAGCTCCTGCTGCTTCTCCTCAGACGCCAAAATGCCCTCATCCGCGTTGAACACGTAAATGAACGGCTTAGCAGTCAGCAGGTTCAGCTCCTTCAAATGAGCCAGCTCCAGCTTCGCGTCCTTCGCGCGAGAAATGATGGTGTCGCCATCCTCCAGGATCTTCTGCGCAGCCTTATAAGTCTCCAGCTGAGCGGCGTCACCCTTCTTAATCTTCACAGCCTTCTCCAGACGCGGAATAGCGTTCTCCAGAGTCTGCAGGTCAGCCAGAATCAGCTCAGTGTTGATGGTCTCCATATCGGAGGCAGGGTCAACCTTGCCGTCCACGTGAATGACGTCCGGGTCATCAAACGCACGCACCACCTGGGCGATAGCGTGCGCCTCACGAATGTTCGCGAGGAACTTGTTACCCAGGCCCTCACCCTCAGAAGCGCCCTTCACAATACCCGCAATATCAACGAACGAAACAGTCGCAGGCAGAATACGCTCCGAACCAAAAATCTCAGCCAGACGGTTCAGACGCGCATCCGGCAGGTTCACCACGCCCACGTTCGGGTCAATGGTCGCGAACGGGTAGTTAGCCGCCAGCACAGTGTTGCCGGTCAGAGCGTTGAACAGGGTGGACTTGCCCACGTTAGGCAGGCCAACAATGCCGATAGTTAGAGCCACAAGTTTTCCTTCGAATCATGTACCCCGCCACACACTCAGGATGCGCCGCGTACGTGATGCGGCGGGTGCGGGCGGGCACAGGGCGAAAATGGTGCCCGCATCCAAGCGCGGCACCGCCAGTCTCGGGAAGAAACGGGTGCGGGGCGCCTGCGGGCATAGACACTACCATTCTACCGTGTTCGAGCAGGAGCCGCCCGTGTTGATGAGAGCAGGACGCTAGAGCCAACCGTTCTCCGTGGCGATACGCACAGCATCCTGACGAGTCGACGCGCCCGTCTTCGCCATCGCCGCCGACAAATAATTACGCACCGTACCCGCCGACAAAAACAACGCCGACGCAATCTGCTGAGCCGTACCACCCGACGCCGCCTCACGCAGCACCTGCGCCTCACGCTCCGTCAACGGAGAAGCACCCGTCACCAAAGAATCCGCCGCCAACGACGGATCCACCACACGCAACCCCGCATGCACACGACGAATCGCCTCCGCCAACTGGCGAGCACCCGTATCCTTCACCACAAAACCACTCGCACCAGCCTCCAGCGCACGGCGCACATAGCCCGGGCGGCCAAAAGTCGTCACAATCAGCGTACGCACCGGCTCACCCGACTCACTCAAAGCACCCGCATCACGCAGCGCCGCAGCCGCCTCAATACCATCAGCCAGCAGAGCACCGGGCATCTGCACGTCCAGCAGCACCACGTCCGGCTTCAACAGGGCGACCGCACCCAGCACCTCGTCACCGCTACCGACCTGACCCACAATCTCCAAATCAACCTCCAGGCCGAGCAGGGCGGCAAGAGCCTCACGGATGAGCTGCTGATCGTCAGCGAGCAGAACACGAATCATGGGAGCCTCCCAGGGCTGAAGACGGGGTGATAACGGCGGGCGGAACAACCGCGTGAGGTTGTCTACCACCACCATACAGGGGCGGGTAGCTCCCCCGTCCAGGACGCGGCGCTAAGTTCCACAATCTACAGCATCTATTTACAGCAGTGAGGTGTCGCCGTCCATGCTCACACGGATGCGCGTACCCACCCCACCGCCGGGGTTCTCCGCAAGCCACTGCTCGGGCGCCGCCTCAATCACCACGCTACCGCCGGACGCCGCCACACGCTGAGCCATACCCGTCAGACCGTTACCGCGCGCATCATCCACGCCCACGCCGTTATCGAGGATGTCCAGACCTGTTGCGCTCAGACGCACCCGCGCCGCGTTCGCACCCGAGTGGCGCACCATGTTCGTGACCGCCTCACGCAGAACCCAGGAGAACAGCTTCGCGTTCACACCAGCCACCGCGAGCGCGCTCTGAGCCTCCGGCAGTTCGGCGCGAATACCGGCAGTCTGCAGGGCACGGCCCGCGCCCTCAATCTCACCCGAGAAGTCGGGCACACGCAGGCGTGTCACGGTTGAGCGAACCTCCGCCAGGGATGCGCGGGACAGCTGCGCGATCGCCTCCATTTCGGCGCCGGCGCGGGCGGGATCAATCTCCAGCAGGCGCTGCGCCAGCTCCGCTTTGAGGGTGATGACGGTCAGGGAGTGGCCCAGCACGTCGTGCACGTCGCGGGCGATCTCTTCACGTTCCTCGGAGAGCGCCAGGGAGGCACGTGCTACGTCCGCGCGTTCTCCCAGCTCAATCAGGTAGGAGAAGCCCAGCATGCCCACCATCGGCGCACCGATAAAGAGGGCAATTCCGCCGTGCGCGGTGACGTCAAAACCGATGCCCGCCATAAAGATTAGCCAGCAGGCCAGGGCAATCGTCGCCGCTACACCGAAGCGCAGAGGGTACGGGGCGATTGTGCCAAAAACCCAGAACGCCACAAAGTACATGCTGAACGACAAGAACACCGTATACGCCGATTCAAGCCGCAGTGCCGTCAGGCCAGCCACCGGCAGGGCCATCAGCACCGTCCAGATGACGCTTCGACGCACCGTGGAGGTGACCGGCACCAGCCACGGCACCGCGTACGCCGAGCAATTCACCACCGCAAACAGCACCACCAGTGCCACACCGGTCCAGCGCACCGGCGCCAGCTCCGGGGTGGTGAGGAAGCTGTCCAGCGGCATGAGTAGAAACACCAGCCACGGGGCGCTGAAGCCCAGCGCCAGCCAGTTCACGTTGCCGCTGCGTTCCCGGTGGAGGAAGCGGAAGCGGTGCTTGCCCAGGGTGCGCTTCGCGGCGGAGGGTGCTGCCTCGTTCTCTGCGTGGGGGTGTTCGTTCGGGTGGGTGTGGGTTTCGGTCATGGTTCTAGCCTAACGTGTGGGTGCCGCGGGTACAGATGCCACCGGCGCGGCGGTGTCAGTAGGGGCTGTGTTAGTAGGAGCAGCGTGAGTGGATACGGCTTCCGCCGCAGCCTCAGGATTCAAGGCTGCGGCGGGAAGAAGCATTTAGCGGCGGGTTGCGCGGCGCATCAGCAGGGCAGAAACGCCCAGGAAAATCGCCGCCCACACGACCAGGCTCACCACGGCGTACCAGAGCGGCTCGGTGACGAACCAGTCCTCACCGCCCGAAATAATGGTCTGACCTGCGGCGAAGGGGTAGCGGGCAATCTCAGCGGCACCGTACAGCGGGGTGAAGCGTGCGTACTTCAGCAGATCGGTGCTCAGCGGGGAGAACACGGTACCGAAGAAGCTCATAATCACCAGCAGACCGTTCGCAATGGACACGGCGTTCTCGTTACGAATCAGCAGCCCCATCATGATGCCGTAGAAGGCAAACACCAGACCGCACAGCACGGTCAGCGCACCGGCGGCAAGCTGCTGGTTCAGCGGAATCTCAACACCGGTGAACATGCCCACAATGTTCACCGCAATCACCGGCACCGCAGAAATCACCAGGGCGGTCAGCGCCTTCGCGCCCAGGTACTTGCCGGTGGTCAGCGGGGTCAGCGCCAGCTGGCGGTTCCAGCCGCTGGAGAGCTCGGTGACGGTGCTGCCGCTAATCGCCACGGTGTTCTGCACAGAACCGTACAGCGCCATACCAATCATGACGTACGCTGCTACGTTGCCGTCGCCCATCGGCTGGGAGGCGTACTCCTGCATCGCGCCAAAGAGCAGGAAGAAGACGATGGGCAGTGCCACGCCGAAGAAGAAACGGTCGGTCGAGAGGATAGAAGCGCGGATGTCGTAGAGTGCGTAGCGGAGCATGATGTTTTCCTTGAGGTGTGTAGCGGCGGTGTAGCGTTTAGATGGTGTGGTGTTTAGGCAGTCTGATGTTTAGGCGTCGGATGCCTTGGAGGCGGCGGCCTGTTCGGTCAGCAGGGTGAAGGACTCGTCCAGGGAGGGCTTGGTGACCTCCAGGTCGGTGATGCTGTAGTTGTTCAGCAGAGTGCGCAGTACCTGCTCAATCTCCACCACGGAGATGCGGTGGCGGTACCCGCCGGACTCTTCGGTGACCTCAACCGGCACGTCCAGGTCGGTGATGGGTGCGGGTGCGAGGAAGCTGAGGTGGCGGTGGCCGGTCAGGGCGCGAATCTCGTCGGAGGAGCCGTCAGCGATGATGGAGCCGGATTCCATGAGCACGATGCGCTGGGCGAAGTTCTGTGCTTCTTCCAGGTAGTGCGTCGCAAAAAGAATGGTCGTTCCACGCTCGGCGATGGCTTCCATGCGCTCCCAGAAGGTGCGGCGCGCATTCACGTCCATGCCGGCGGTCGGCTCGTCCAGGATCAGCAGTTCCGGCGAGTGCATGGTCGCCAGGGCGTAACGCAGACGCTGCTGCTGACCGCCCGAGCACTTGCCGACCTTACGCTTAGCGATCTCGGTCAGGTCGGCGCCGGCGAGTACCTCGTCCACGTCAATGGGCTTGGGGTACAGGGCGGCAATCATCTCGACCGTGGCGCGAATCGTCAGGTCCTTGAGCAGGCCACCAGTCTGCTGAACCGCACCGAGTAGACCGGCGCGTGCCGCCTCGGAGGCGTTGCGACCGAAGACGCTCAACTCGCCGCCGCTGGGCTGGGTCAGACCAAGAATCATGTCGATGAGGGTGGTCTTGCCGGCGCCGTTGGGGCCGAGCAGGGCGATGATTTCGCCGCGCTTGACGGTCAGGTCAATCGAGTCGACGGCGACCACGGTGCCTGCCGCACGGGTGGTGAAAACCTGGCGGAGGGAGCGGGCGGAAATAACGGTTTCTGCGGTGTTGTGCTTGCTGTTCTGAAGTGCTGCGGTGTTCATGTTTCTATTACACCGCCGGTTTTCGCGCCGGTGCGGTACAGAGTGTCATGACCTGCCCATGACAAATGTCATGAGTTGAGGACATGCGAGCGTCGCAGCCGGTCACGCGAAGCGGGGGCTCCGTCCTCAAGGCGCCTGTGCCAATCGTTGTTGGGGCGCCGCAGAGGGGGCACTCCCCCGCGTAGCGTGAACGCGAAGCTGCGCAAGCATCCCTACCCATGCATCCTCAGGCACGAAAAACCCCGTGTCTTCTCCCCAAAGCGGGAAGAGGACACGGGGTCATCAGTATAAGAGTTTAGCGAGTGGGCTTAGCGCCGCGGCCACCGAGCTGGCGGCCCACGTTCTCGTCATTCTTCAGGGCGGAACGCAGTTCCTTCGGCAGGGAGAAGAGAATGTCTTCCTTCGCGGTCTCCACCTCTTCGATGGTGCTGTAACCGTACTCGGCGAGCAGAGCCAGCACCTCCTGAACCAGAACCTCGGGCACGGACGCACCGGAGGTCAGGCCCACGGTTGCCACACCCTCGAACCAGGACTCGTCCACCTGGTGTGCGAAGTCCACACGCTCGGCACGCTTAGCGCCGTATTCGAGTGCTACTTCCTTCAGGCGCACGGAGTTCGAGGAGTTCGCCGAACCAACCACGATCACCAGGTCGGCGCGAGGAGCGATCTCCTTGATGGCGCCCTGGCGGTTGGAGGTTGCGTAGCAGATGTCGTCCGAGGGCGGATCCTGCAGGGAGGGGAAACGTTCACGCAGACGCGCCACGGTTTCCAGGGTTTCGTCCACGGACAGGGTGGTCTGAGAAATCCAGACGACCTTCTCCGGGTTGCGGACGGTCACCTGATCCACTTCGTCGGGCGAGTTCACAATCTGGATGTGGTCGGGCGCTTCACCGGCGGTACCCTCAACCTCTTCGTGGCCGGTGTGGCCAATGAGCAGGATGTCGTAGTCCTGCTTGGCGAAGCGCACAGCCTCGCGGTGCACCTTGTTCACCAGCGGGCAGGTCGCGTCAATAGTGTTCAGGGAACGCTCGCCGGCTGCGGAAACCACCGCCGGGGACACGCCGTGCGCCGAGAACACGGTCACGGAACCTTCGGGAACTTCGTCCACTTCATCAACGAAGATAGCGCCCTGCTTCTCCAGGGTCTCCACCACGTGGCGGTTGTGAACAATCTGCTTACGCACGTAGACGGGCGCGCCGTAGTGCTCCAGCGCCTTCTCAACAGCGATCACGGCACGGTCAACGCCTGCGCAGTAACCGCGCGGGGTGGCGAGCAGGACTTTCTTCTCACCGGTGACGGGGGCGGCGGCTTCAACCTCGGCGCGGCTGCGGCGCTCGCGGGGTACGGGCGGCAGGCCCAGGGCAATAGTTTCAGTGGACATGGTTACTATCCTACGTTGTTCGGACTTTTAGTGTGTGATGACTGTGGCACCGCTCGCAGGGCTACGGACCAGGGCGGTGAGGCGAATCAGGATACCGAGTAGCAGGGCGAGGATTGCCAGGACCAGCCCGTAGCTTGCCGCCGCCTCCAGATGCCCGGTCAGTGACGGTGCGAGCTGATTCCATACCCCGGTAATCAGCGCCGTTCCGGCGGTGCTGTGGCTGGTAATTCCTAGGGATTCGGGGCTCTGGCCGCCTAACCAGGCTGCGGCGCCCCATCCCAGCAGGGCGTAGAGCAGAGCCGTAACCACGGGCACCAGGATGCGGTGCCGGGGTGCCAGCAACATAGCCAGCAGCAGGCTCAGCACCGAGATGATGGTCAGCGGCACGGTGGATTTGCCCAACGCAGCGGCACGGTTAATGCCGGAGTGCAGGTACCACTCCTGCTGGTCCTGCTGGCTGTTGCCGTCCTTCACCCGGTCAATGTTGAGGGTTTCAGGGCCGAGCTTCGTCAGGTCCGGGTCGAAGGAGCCGATAGAGCCGACCTTCGCATCCAGTGCACGGTAGAAGGGGGTGAGCACAATGACGGCGGGACCGTCCTGGTGTTCGAGGTTGTAGCGGCGAGTTTCCTCGGCTATTTCCTTCCAGAGGCTTCGATATTCTTCAGTTTTTGACAGCTCAGCCGCGGAACGGTTGAGCAGGGAACGTATGCCGTCTTGTGTCGGCTTTACAAGAATGGAGTATAAGCCGCTTTCTTTGGTGCCGTCGAGGAAGGTTGTCATAGCCTCGGAGTTCATGAGGTCTTCCACCGCGCCGTCCGCAATGCGCGAGGCAAGCTGCGAGTCCTCCGCCAGGTTGGAGGAAATCTGCGAGAAACCACGCTCTGACATGAGCTTAGAGTTCACCCAGGCACCCGCGGTTGCGCCCAGACCGGTCACCAGGGCCAGGGCGCACAGCACAACGGTCAGGAACCTGCGCAAACCTGCCGCGAAGGGAGGCTCCGGGGCAGCCTGCAATTCAGCTTTGGTGGGGGCTGTCCCGTGGCCGAGCGTGCGGGTGGGCTGTAGCAGGGTGGTGTCTTCATCCGCCGTGTAGTGGCCGTCCGTGTAGTAGCCATCCGTGCGGGTGATCCGGGTGCCGACGACTCGGGTCGCATCCGCCGGGTAGTTTTGCGCGCCCGTACCCGCCGCAGACGAAGCTGCGGCGGTGTTGAGGGCATTGTTCTGGTCTGCTGACTGATCGGGTGAGCGCATGAGCCTAGGGTACCCGCTCACACTGTTCAAAGCCGATTCAGACCCGCCGAATGCGCCAGAAGCTAAGTTCCACTTGCACTGCGTGCAAGATACCCCGATTCGCTCGGCTGACCTGTGAGCAGGCGCATAACCGGCCAATCAGGGACAATAGAGGGTATGAACTTCTACAACCCCTCCGCAGCGCAGCCGGCACCCGCACTCGTGGTGCCGCCCGTGCACGAGCGGCAGCTTCCCGGGAAGTCTCAGGAAACCACCGCCACCAACCCCTGGCCCCTCGCCCTGCTCGCGCAGAACCTCAAAAACTACGTAGACAAGGTTCCCGAGCTCTGGGTGGAGGCGCAGGTCGCCTCCCTCAACGGCCGCGGCGGCAACGTCTTCATGGAGCTCAAAGACCTCAACGAAGACTTCTCCTTCACCCTCGCGCTCTTTGGGCGTGCCGGTAGCGGCCTGGCGGCTGATGTGACCGTAGGCGCTCGCATCGTCACCCGCGCCAAGCCGAGCCTGTGGAAGAACGGCAAGCTCTCCCTCATCGGCAAGGAAGTGTACGCGGTCGGCACCGGCAACCTGCACGAGCAGCTGCAGCGTCTGCGTGAAGCTCTCGCCGCCGAGGGGCTGTTCTCTGACGCGCGGAAGAAGCCGCTGCCCATGCTACCGAATCGTGTGGGTCTGATTACCGGTCGCGATTCTGACGCGGAGAAGGACGTTATCCGCAATGCCTCCCTGCGCTGGCCCGGCGTGGTCTTCGAGGTGCGCAATACCCGCGTTCAGGGTGAGGGCGCGGCGGCTGAGGTCATTGCGGCTCTTGCCGAGCTGGACGCCCACCCGGAGGTGGACGTCATCGTCATCGCCCGAGGCGGCGGCTCCTTCGAGGACCTGCTGCCCTTCTCCGAGGAGGCGCTCATCCGCGCCGTCGCGGCAGCCACCACCCCGGTGGTCTCGGCAATCGGTCACGAGGCGGATTCCCCCATCCTCGATGCGGTCGCCGACCTGCGCGCCTCCACCCCCACCGATGCGGGTAAGCGCATTGTGCCCGATATTTCGGAAGAAACCGCCCGCATCACCGAGGCGCGCGCCCGCCTGGACCGTGCGGTGCTCGGCTATGTGGGTATGCAGATGAACTACATTGCCCAGTTGCGCAGCCGCCCGGTGCTCACCCACCCGGAGTCCTCCCTGCTCATGCGTGTGGAGGAGCTGAGCCAGCTGCGCGAGCGCGCTCACCGTTCGGTGCAGCACCGTCTGGAGCGTGAGTCGGCGACTCTGTCGCATACGTTGGCACGGGTGCGGTCGCTCTCGCCTGCGCAGACGCTCAACCGCGGCTACTCCATCGTTCAGGATGCCGCGGGCGCTATTGTGCGTGACGCTTCGGCGCTGAGCGAGGGCGAGCAGATTACGGTACGCGCGGCGTCCGGTTCGGCGCAGGCGACCGTAACTTCCACGGATCCCTCAAACATCTCCTAAACCTCGATACCCCTAAGTTTTATCCCTAGTTTTTACCCTTAGTTTTTCCCCACTGAAAGGTTCCTCAATGAGCGAGAACATTAGCTTCAACAGCGCCGAACTGGGCGCCCCCGTCGAAACCCTCGGCTACGAGCAGGCGCGTGCCGAGCTGGAGCAGGTCGTGCGCCAGCTGGAGTCCGGCGCCAGTGACTTGGAGACCTCCATCGCCCTGTGGGAGCGTGGCGAGGCGCTTGCCGCCCGCTGCGAGGCGTGGCTGCAGGGCGCACAGGAGCGCCTGAACGCGGCACGCGGCGCACAGGGCGGTACTCAGGCAGGTACGCAGGGCGGGGAGCCTGCGGCGAACTAGCGTGCACCTCCCGGTGTGTTGCCCCGCCCTCTGGCGCGTTGCTGCGCCTCTCTCCTGGGGCATCGCGCATCCGCAAAGCCACTAAAAATAGCCTGCCCCACAGCTCATCAGAACTGCGGGGCAGGCTATTTTCCGTCTATACGTAGCAGAGGGAGCAGGGCTAGTGCTTCTGCTTGTAGTCAGCCATGAAGTTACCCAGGCGCTCCAGGGCGCTGGTGAGGGTCTGCGTATCGGGCAGGAACACCAGGCGGAAGTGGTCCGGGTCCTTCCAGTTGAACGCGCGGCCGTGGCTGAAGAGAATCTTCTGGCTCTTGAGCAGATCCAGGGCGAACTGCTCATCGTCGGTAATGTCGAAGCGCTCAATATCGATCTTCGGGAACAGGTAGAGCGCGCCTTCCGCGTTGGTGCAGCTGATGCCGTCAATCTCGTTGAGCATCTTGTGCGCCAGGGTGCGCTGCTCGTACAGGCGGCCGCCGGGAACAATCAGCTCGTTAATGGACTGGTAGCCGCCGAGCGCGGTCTGAATTGCGTGCTGTGCCGGAACGTTGGAGCACAGGCGCATGGAGGCGAGCAGGTGAATACCCTCAAGGTAGCTTGCGGCGTCCTTCTTGGGGCCGGTGATAGCGACCCAGCCTGCACGGTAACCGCAGACGCGGTATGCCTTGGACAGACCCGAGAAGGTCAGGCAGAGCACGTCGTCGCCGGTGAGGGTTGCCATGTTGATGGCTTCAGCGCCGTCGTAGGTAATCTTTTCGTAGATTTCGTCAGCGAAGACCACCAGGCCGTGCTCGCGTGCCACATCTACAATCTGCTTGAGCACGGAGCGCGGGTACACGGCACCGGTGGGATTGTTCGGGTTGATAACCACGATGCCCTTGGTGCGCTCGGTAATCTTCGACTTAATGTCTTCAATATCCGGGTACCAGTTGTTCTCTTCGTCGCACAGGTAATGCACGGGGTTGCCGCCTGCGAGCGTGGTGGAGGCGGTCCACAGCGGGTAGTCGGGCATCGGAACCAGAATTTCATCGCCCGGTTCGCATAGCGCCTGCAGGGTCATAGGAATCAGTTCCGAAACGCCGTTGCCTAGATATATGTCGTTGGTATCAAGGTCAAGAATCCCGCGATTCTGGTAGTACTGCACAATGGCGGTGCGTGCAGAGTACAGCCCGTGGGAGTCGGAATAACCCTGTGTGACGGGCAGGTGGCGGATAATATCCATCATGATCGCATCCGGCGCTTCGAACCCGAAAGGCGCGGTATTACCAATATTGAGTTTGAGGATGCGGTGCCCCATCGCCTCCATACGGTTCGCTTCTTCGAGAATAGGTCCGCGGATATCGTAGAGGACGTTATTGAGCTTCGACGACTGACGGTACTTAGTCATATTCACTTCCTTGGGTGGTCGAGCCAGAATTTTGCTGCTTCGTCTTCGGCGACGGGGTTTGTTCCACTCGTGAGGCGAAGTAGAAAGGTCAGATTACCGGTATCTAATGTAGATGATACGCGGTTAATGGCCTCCTGTGCACTAGATGGCAGGCTTTGCCGCACAAGAGGCACCAGCTGTTGGTTCAGCTGGGTGGACTGGGGGTCTTCGAGCATGGTGAACCGGTTATCCTCAATGCTCGGGTCGATACTGTGCAGAAGCGCCACCTGCACCGCGTCTTTAGCCAGCAGCTGTTCCCGTTCGGTGCTCTCATTAGCCACCTTCGTGGCGGGAACCTGGTACTTGTACACGTTCTTGAGCAGGGCAATCCCGTAGTTTCCGGTGTTATACGCCTCGGGCACGGCAAAGGTGAGGGGCGCTTTCCCATCGGGCAGCTGATTCAAGCTATTGAACTTATACCGGGCCCCGGTGGCGTTGGTGGTCACCAGAACGTTGCGGTTTTGGGCGCTGACGGTATCCATCAGTTTCAGGTGACCCGGGATGATTTTACCGATGGCTGAGAGCGTGTCACTGAGCGATAAGGCCCGCGGTTTAATGGGG
>ERZ773027.299-NODE-299-length-31917-cov-5.318561_pt1 | contig 31917 bp, 26 predicted proteins | sample MGYA00511032_ERZ773027 | MGnify/ENA primary metagenome ERZ773027 (study PRJEB29015, sample SAMEA2738138) | human oral metagenome | biome: human oral; feature: human-associated habitat; material: saliva | place: China | collected 2190 ... | reverse complement strand
CGCGAACGCGGTCATGACGTGCGGGTACTTAGCTCCGGCACCGCTGAGCAAGCCCAGGCCTGTAACTTCACCGCCCCGGAATTCGCCTTGCCTGCTAGGCGATTTCCGCTGGCTGACGCTATCATCTCAGCCCAGGGTTACGCCTTCGCTAAAGCCAAGCGTAAGGTGATTAAACAGGCTGTGGACTGGGCCGACGTCGTCCACCTGGAGGAGCCCTTCGGCTTGCAGGCCCGCACTGCCCACATCGCTAAACGCGCAGGCACGCCAGTGCTGGCCACCTACCATATACACCCTGAAAACATCACTGCCACCATTCACCTAGACAGCTTCTGGCCGCTCAATGCACTTTTGCTGGCATCTTGGCGACGGCGTATCTACGCCTTGGCGCAGGTGGTGCAGTGCCCTTCAGATTCTGTGCACCAGCGCCTGCAGCGCTGGGGGCTGGGGGACAAGCTAGTGACCATTTCTAACGGGGTGGGCCTGGCGCCGTCGAAACCAGCTGGAGGCGCAGAACCAGTGCCGGGCGCAAAAACTGAGCGCAGTGAGCCCAGCGGGCGGCAAACTGAAGCTAAGCAAGTGCCCAGGAAAGCGCAGCCAGTGGGTGAGCAGGTCTACCATCTGCTGGTGGTGGGACGTTTCTCGCGCGAAAAAGACCAAGCCACCATCCTCAAAGCCATGCGCCACAGCCGCTACGCCTCCCAAATCCAACTGGTTTTCGCCGGTCGCGGACCCACAGAAAAATCCTTACGACGCGCAGCTAGCCGCCTATTGCGCGATGGGGTACTAAAACACGCCCCCAGCTTTAACTTTTTCGACGCCGCCGGGTTGGATGCTCAAGCTGAGCAAGCCGACCTCTACATTCACGCAGCATTCATCGAAGTGGAAGGTCTCTCCTGTCTGGAAGTGCTACGCCACGGGGTGGTGCCGGTAATCGCGCACTCTCCACTTACGGCCACAAGCCAATTCGCTCTAGATGCCCACAGCCGCTTCAAGGCCCGCGATCCTAAAGCCTTGGCGCGCGCCATCGACTACTGGCTTAGCGATAATGACCGCCGGCAAGCTGAGGCACAAAAATACTTAAACATTGGCGCGCACTACGACATTAACGATTGTGTTAGTAGACTGGAGTTGGTTTACCGCAAACTGGCCTCTGGCAAAGCCAGTTAGCGAAGCATATTAGACAGCCAAAACGCTGTAGGCGCTGAGCACTGTGAAAGAGTGTCGAGCGCCGCGAAAGTGTGGCTATGACTAAGGAGCGTGCCCGTGGGGCAAGTAGAAACAACTCAACGCGAAGAATTAAGGGACTGGCTGGGGCGGTTATCCTATATTCTGCGCAGCAGCGATCAGCTGCACCAAAAATTGGGATACGTCAGGAAGCAGTATAAGCAGCCTGACTATTGGCAGCCTTGGAAGTTAGCCCAATTTTTGGCTAACACCATTAAATACTCTGGGTTTGCATTATTGCTGCTTTTTGCTGTGGTTTTAATCCCACTATTTATAGCTGATGGCAAACAGTCTGGCGCCGCTAAATCACTTGTCAATGTTGCTGTTCTAATAATTTTAATCTTGCTTTATTACGGGGTGTATAAGCTCGCGTATTTTGTGACAGAACTAGTATTGATTAAAAAATTAGGCTCCGGCTCTGAAGCTTTTGAGCGGCAAGAGCGGATGCGTATTCGCAATAAAGAACGCTTGGTTCTGCCGGTGGCGGTGGGGCACCTGGTGGCGTTCTTGCTGTTCTGGCTAATGATGACAGCAGGCTCTACTAAAGAGTCCGCTGTGGCGTACGAAACGTTGATGCTGGCTATCGGGCTTTTTGTAAACTTGCTGGTTGGGGCGGTAGCTAGTGTGGTAACGTTGCTGTTGCACAACCGCAAGGTTGAGGCTCATAACATGGCTGAAACTGCTGGCGCTGAGGCTAGAAACATCCATAACCAGCGCGTTTATGACAGCGAAAAAGAGCTGGTGGATGAGATTAACACTCTAGTTGGAGAGTTTACAGACACCTACCTGGGTAATTTCCCTGCCGCTTACTTAAGGCCCGGAGTGGTTGATTACATGTGGCAGCTAGTCACCAACCATCGTGCCTCCACGCTTGCAGAAGCGATCAACGTTTATGAAGCTGACGCACGTCAGCAGCAGCTGGCTGATCAGCAGCGCGCGATCCTTGATCGCCAAAATCAGATTCTTGCGCAGCAACAGTATGCAAATACTGTGCTAGTAACAAACATGATCATGAACCACTAAAAAAGGCTAGAAAAGCTAAGGTTCGTGTTGCGCACGGCGTTTAGATTCCGACGCCGCCGTTTAAGTCTTGTTTCAGGCCCGAGCCTGGAGCTTGAATGCCAGGTCTAACCGCTGGCAAGGGCTGGTTACGCCGCCCTGCCAGTGGTAGATTATGGCGTCAGTCACTGTGAAAGTGTTGACTAATAGGAAAGGAATTTGGGCATGGGGGAGTCTGAGCAGCTAACTCAGCGCGAGGAGCTCAAAAACTGGTTGGGGCGCTTGTCCTATATCTTGCATCGTAGCGATGAGCTACACGAGAACCTCAATAGCATTCGCGGGCAATATCGTTACGCCGACTATTTGCAGATCTGGAAGCGACCCCAATTTATTGCCAATACGGCCCGCTGTGTTTCGTGGGTGTTCCTGGTACTCCTTGTGGTACTTTTTATTGCGGTTGCCAATGGAAGTCTTCTGGCGGCTATGTATATGCTTTTCACAATCGGGCCATGGACTATTGGTTTCTACATTGGCCTGCAAAAGCTTTTCCATCATGCATTCAGGAGAATCTTGGTAGCTAAACATGATGGCTCCACTAAGGGTGTCAAAGACTACTCGCGTTTGAAAGCTTGCGAAAAGGAACACTTTGTTTCGCTGGCAATTGTCTCGCACCTGGTGCCATTCTTGCTGGCCTGGACGCTGTTGGGTTTGTTAATTTTCCTCGGGTCCAAAAACCCCACGACGTCCATGGTGATTACGGTACTGTTGTTTCTACTTGGCAACCTGGTTTTAGGTGTGCTGATCAGTGCCATTATGCTCGTGGTGCATAATGCAAAAGTTAAGCGCCACAATGCCAGCGAAGATGCGGCCACTAACTCTCGCGAAGCCCATAATGAGCAGGTTCACGAGCGTGAAAAAGCGGTAGTAGATGAGATTAACTCGCTAGTAGGTGAGTATCGGGATAACTACCAAGGTAAATTCCCGGCAGCCTATTTGCTGGCAAATGCTGTGGCCTACATGTGGCAGTTAGTTGATAACTATCGCGCTTCCACATTGCAAGAAGTCATCAATGTTTATGAAGGCGATATGCACCGTCAACGCATTGAAAGCCAGAACCGAGCCATGCTTAACAACCAGCTACGCATGCTTAACAACCAAGAACGCATTATTGCTGAACAGCGATACACCCGCTGGGCAGTAACCAGTGAAATTGCGCGTAACCGACGCGCTTAGCTAAAGAACACCGCAAGCGTAGCCTGTTGGGCTAGAGCGAAAGGTAAAATCACCCTATGCATCAACTAAATCCTGACGCAGCTAATCCAGTCTTATTGCAGGCTTTTGCCTGGGACTTAAACGCTGATGCCAGCCACTGGAATCTGCTAGCTGACAATGCCCAGCTACTGGCAGACTCCGGGGTTACTTCAGCCTGGCTGCCGCCCGCCTATAAAGGACACACCGGCATAGAAGACGTCGGCTATGGGGTCTATGACCTCTATGACCTGGGCGAATTTGACCAAAAAGGCTCCATCCCCACCAAGTACGGCACCAAGGATGAGTACCTGGCCGCCGTCGACGCCCTGCACAGCGCCGGCATCTCAGTGGTGGCAGACATCGTACTTAACCACCGCATGGGCGCAGATGAGCTAGAGAACGTAAAAGCCATGCAGGTGGACCCCTATGACCGGCGTCGGATCATTGGCGGGCCTGAAGACATTCGGGTATGGACCCGTTTCACCTTCCCCGGGCGCAATGGCAAATACTCTGACTTCATCTGGGACCACACCTGCTTTAAGGCTGTGGACTGGGATGATGCGCGTAAGCAAACCGGCCTGTGGCTCTTTGAAGGCAAGTCCTGGAGCCAGAACGTTGATGACGAGCTGGGTAACTACGACTACCTAATGGGCTGCGACGTGCATGTATCTGATCCCAAGGTGCATGAAGAGCTCGACACCTGGGGGCGCTGGTATGTGCAAACCACCGGCATTGACGGCCTGCGTCTAGATGCGCTTAAGCACGTGGGCGCTGACTTCTTCGCGCTGTGGCTGCCCAAGCTGCGCCAGCGGACCGGCAAGGCGCTGCCGGCGGTAGGGGAGTATTGGTCGCGGGATGTGAACGTGCTGCGTTCATACCTGGCTACTGTGCCCTACGTGAGTCTGTTTGATGTGCCTTTGCACTTTAAACTATTTTATGCATCATGCTCTAATGGTGAAGTTGATTTGGGTGCATTGTTTAATGACACTTTGGTGGCGACGGATCCTGAGCGCGCGGTTACCTTCGTGGAAAATCACGACACTCAGCCGGGGCAGTCGCTAGAGTCGCCGGTGCAGGCTTGGTTTAAACCCTCCGCTTACGCGCTGATTTTGCTGCGTGAACAGGGGATGCCTTGCGTGTTCTGGGGCGATCTGTTTGGCACTCCCGAAACTGGGGACCTGGCTGCAGTCACTGAGCTGCCGGTTTTGATGAATATCCGCCACTTCTTGGCGTACGGCCCCCAGCACGACTACTTCGACGACGCCGACGTGGTGGGCTTTACCCGTGAAGGTGACGACTACCGCCCCGCCTCGGGTGTGGCCGTGCTGTTCTCAGATCGCCGGGCCGGCACCAAGCGCATGTATGTAGGCCGGGCACACGCCGGCTCCTACTGGACATGCATGATTGGCAAGCAAGACACTGTCCAGGTGGATGAGGAAGGTTGGGCTACTTTCCCGGTCAGTGACGGGGGCCTGAGTGTTTATGTGCCCTCTGTGGCCCGTGAGCTGCTCGATTACGGCCAGGATAAGCTCACTCGCCCGCGTAATTAAGTGCCGACGGCGCAGTGCGACGCTGCCTCTCGGTTAGGCTCTACGCCGCCCCCTCTGTTATGGGGTCGACGGCGCAAGCTCCCGTTGGCTTTCGTGGCCAGCGGGAGCTAAAACTGGGAGCTAGCTAGCCCAGTAACTTAGATTCTGACGAGCCCCGGAATCTAAAAAATCTGCAAGCAGCTCGTTGACCTGATCAAACTCGATCAAGAAGCCGTCATGGCCGTGAGCAGAGTGAATTAGGGCGTAGCTGGCGTTAGGGATCAGATCAGCCATGCGCTTGACCTGGGCGGGGAAGAAAAGACGGTCACTGTCTACCGCGATACACAGCGTTTTAGCGGTAACCGTGCGCAGCGCAGAACGCAGCCCGCCGCGTTCACGCCCCACGTTGTGGCTGATCATGGTGCGACACAGGGCCACGTAAGAGCCTGCATCAAAACGACGCACCAGCTTTTCGCCGTGATAATCCAGGTAAGACTCCACCGCCAGGCGTCCGCCGGTTAGCGGATCCTCAGCGTTTTGCGGCAGGCGCCCAAAACGCTCATCGAGCTCATTGGGACAACGGTAGGTGGTGTGGGCGATCTGACGGGCTAGTGCCAGCCCCGCTACCGGGCCGACGGCGTCGTCGTAATAATCCCCGCCATTCCAGTGCGGATCAAGCTGCACCGCACGAATCTGAGTGTGAGCCCAAGCCGCCTGCTCAGCGGTAGTTTGGGCACCTGAAGCAACCATCACCAGGCGCTCCACGCGCCTCGGATACATGGTGGCCCACTCGATAGCGCGGTGACCTCCGAGCGAGGCCCCCACAACCGTGTTCCAGCGCTCAATCCCCAACAGATCCGCCAGGCGAGCCTCTGCGCGCACCTGATCGCGGGTGGAAATCACTGGGAAACGCGAGCCGTAAGGGGTGCCGTCCTGAGCAATAGAAGCCGGGCCGGTAGAGCCCTGACAGCCACCCAGCACGTTAATGGCAACCACAAAGTAGCGGTTAGTGTCGATAGCCAAATCCGGGCCCACCACCTGCGACCACCAGCCGGCAGTAGGCTGACCAGGCTCAGTCTCGCCAATAACATGGGCGTCGCCGGTGAGGGCATGCTCAATCAAAATGGCATTGGAGCGGTCTTCGTTAAGCTCGCCCCAAGTCTCATAAGCGAGCGTAATTGCCGGCAAAATAGAGTCATTTTCGAGGCGCAAATCGCCCACATTAGCGAAGCTACGACAAGCACGTGGGTCGGTGATTTTCCAAGCGCCGGATACGGGGGCAGGCGGAAGCTGACGGTTGTGGTTCATGGGAATGCCTTCCTAAATCTGGGCGCGCAGAGGCGCAAAATTACAGATGCGATAACGCTCGCCAAGGCACGCAGATGTGGCTCAGCGAGCGTTCGGCATTCGTCCCATGAGGGGTAGTAGAGGTAGGACGGCGAAACGAAGAGTAGGTAGCACAAAGCCAGGGCACATCAGCGCCCGGGTTGAGCTAGCTACTTGCGTCACAGTTATCTCCAATTACGTCCAATACCGCGTTAATTGTCTTAAGCATAACGCGAGTACGTCAAGGATGTAAGCTCACAAAGTCTGGAGGATCACTCTAGCGGCTAGCTGGCGAGTCTGTGGAGGTGGTGCTAGCAGTGGCTGAGGCAGTCTTGCGTTTGAGCAAGATGAACACTAGCGTTGCCGCAGCCAAAATAATTGCGATGATGACAATAATGCCTGCGTTTACTAGATCCTGGACGGTGTCAGCCTTAGCGGTAGTTGATGTAGGACTTGAGGTGGTTGCGCCAGGGAAGTAGCTGGCAGCCTCGCTATTTAGCTCTACAGTCCCTTGCACCACACCGTCTGGCATAGTGGCTTTCATGAGGTAGGTGACTCTGTCTTTGTCGACTTCTTTTTCTCTGTTGTATCCAGTTCCTGGAGCCCCGTTATCGGTAGTTAAGCCAAAAGTAACGGTGGATTTGACTGGTAGCGCTACCTTCATCCATTCTGCGGAGGGACTAAAATCCGGATAATATTTTTTCAGGAATTCTAGAGAATGCAAAGTTGGGTTTTCTAGGCGGACCGAGTACAGGTTGTTACCCTTAGGGGTTAGCTTGAATACCGCAGATTGGTTTGCCTTAAAATGCCCTTGGATTATGCAAATGCCTCCAGTGTCGCTACCGTATCCCTTAGTCGATGAATATAAGGCTTTATAGTTGCGATGTTTCTGAACGCAATTATCTTCAGTGACATGCTCTCCACTGACCCCTATGGTCTCGATAGTGCTGCCGTCGTCTAGTAACACATAGCTAAAATTTGGGGTTCGTGTGTGTTCAGATGCGGTTGTGGGAGGCATTATTGCGGCTGTTACCCCTAGTAGCGCTAGGGTCATGAGTGCACTAAATAAGCGGCGCATGAGTATCCTCGGTGAATATAGAAAAGTCGGCTATAGCAGCAGTATAGCTGCTATAGCCGAGTGTTAGTTGCCGGCGGTGATGTCACCAGTCAAAGAAGCTATTATCGTTGTCGCAACTGCTGTCGCTGCCACTATCGTAACTATTGTCATCGCTATAGTCGTAGTCGCCGCTGTCGCTATCGTAGCTGGTGTCGTCGTCGCTAATGTCGTAGTAGTTGCTAACGTTGTCCGTGCCGGATAGCCAGTTCATGGGTGATGTATTAAATCTAGGCTGAGGTTTACGAGCTGAGTCTTTCGAATTTCCAGCTATCATAATTAAAAACATGCCTGTTGCAACGAAGACTATAATTACGGCAAGAGGTATAAACCTAGAATCCATGTCTTGCTGTTCCTGGCTATAGTCGGAATTATTGTAAGACTGGCTACTGTAACTATTATCGCTGGTCGAATCGTCGTAAGACGGATCTCCATAGGTGTCATTGTTAGGGTCGTCGTAGGAGTGATCGCTATCGTAATTGTTGTAATAGCGGTTGTAGTAATTAGAACTTCCTGAACGAGAGTTAGAACGCCCCAACCAAGAGTTACGTCGTGAAGAAGAACCAGAACCGCTGGAATTAGAGCCCCCAGAACTTGAACGACGCGAGGAAGAGCCAGAACCGCTGGAACTTGAACGACGCGACGAAGATCCAGAACTGCTGGAATTAGAGCCCCCAGAACTTGAACGACGCGACGAAGAACCAGAGGAACTGCGTCCGCTTGAACCGCCGCTGCTACCTCCACGACCTGCCGGGACCGCATTACGCCCCGTTGTGGCTGCGCCAGAAGTTGACTGGCTGCCGCTCACTGAGCTGCTTGAGATTGGGGTAATAGAACTGCCTACAGCACTGGCGCCAGCACTAGGAATACACAGGCATGCAGCTGCGATAGTGGCCAAAGCTAGCAAAGCATGTTTGCGAAGTTGCGTATTTAATTTAGTGGCAGAAAGGGGTGAAAACACGCTCACGGTTATTCCTGAGGTAGTGCTGATGTAGTTAAAACTAGTTCCTAATCAGAATAACCGTTGCTCTAGAGGTGGGCATCGGGGAATTATCCCCGCCGCCACAGTTTCACTTGCCTAACGAGGGAATACAAAGATAATCCAGCTAAGATAAAAAGTGCGATTTTCAGGTTCTTGTCTTTTTTGTAGTCATCGTCATCAGAGTAGCTGCTGTAACTAGAGCCTACGTGGCCTGAGCTAGAGTGTCGTCGCCCAGAGTTGTGGTGCGAAGAACCCGATCTGGAGTGCCCTGAGCTGTGCCCGCCACTGTGCCCACCGCCGTGACCGCCGCCATGGCCACGCGTGGGGACCCTGTTATGACCAATAGCTATGCTCACAACAGAAGTTGATTGGCTGCCACTTACTAAGGTACGTGAGCTAACGGCTGTGCGCGCAACGCTGGCGCCGGCGCTGGGAACGCACAGGCATACGGCTGCGGCAGTGGCCAAAGGTAACAAAGCGTGGTTGCGAAATTGCATATTTAAATTATCTGTAGATATTTTCGCTCGAAAAATTATGGTTAGGCTTCGCTCATTGCTTTAAGCACGCCACCCACTACTACTAAACCTACTAATACAGCTAATATGATTAAAGTTGTGCGCTTTGAAAATTCGATTCCTAGTCCCTCGCTGTCGTCATAGCGGTGGTAATTGTAGTAGTCGTCGTAGTCGTCATAGTAATAGTTGTTATAGTAATTGTTGCCGTAGCGGTTGTAGTAATTAGAGCTACCTGAGCGCGAGTTTGAATAACCTTGCGAGTTGGAGTTACCGGAGTAGTAGTTCGAGTAACCCTGAGATCCTGAGTTGCTTGAGTAAGGATCGGAATAGCCGCGTGAGCTGGAGCTACCAGAACTAGACCCTGAGTAGCCCTGAGAATTTGAGTTGCCGGAGTAGCCTTGTGAACTGGAGTTACCGGAGTGCCCCTGTGAACTGGAGCTGCCAGAGTTGGACCCTGAATATCCACGCGAGTTGGAATTTCCAGAGTAACTACGGGAGTTAGAGCCCCTGGAGTTGGAGCTACCTGAGCGCGAGCCGCTAGAGCGAGAGCTGGAACGCCCAGAACTGGAACTGCGACGTGAAGAAGAACTAGAGGAACTGCGCCCGCTTGAACCTCCACTGCTGCCCCCACGGCGTGCCGGAGCCACGCTACGGCCAATTGCTGTGGTTAAGCTAGAACTTGACTGGCTACTGCTTACTGAGCCGCTTGAAATTGAGCTGACAGCAGTGCGTACAACGCTGGCACCGGCGCTAGGAACACACAGGCACACGGCTGCAGCAGTGGCCAAAGCTAGCAAAGCATGCTTGCGAAGCGGCGTATTTAATTTAGCTGCAGATATGGGCAAAAATGTGCTCACGGCTGTTCCTGAGGTAGTAGTGATTTAGTTAGAGGCTGTACCTGGCCATATAGCCAGGCACAACCTAACCGTCAGTGGCTACACGCGCGGCGGGTAATTCGGATAACCAGGCGACGGCATAACCGCCTTGGCTGCCTTGTTTTTACGCGCAATAAGAACCGCGCACAACACTGCAGTAATTATCTCAATCGCAATAACAGCTATCAACACATACATGGCAATGTTGTCTTTAGTGGAAGAAGTAGACTGCGCCGCGTTAGCAGTGAGTGTTGGTGTAGCAGACTCAGTTGTAACACAGCCGCCTTTAGGGGGAGGCTCTGGGGAGTCACCCCCATACACGTGAAAGTGGGTAGCAGTGGTAGCGTCTAGTTTTACACTCCCCGAAGCCTCTACGTTCGGGGTAGAGATAGTCCAGTCATATTCGATGAAGGTGTCGTTAAGGATTGAGAGCGCATAGTCATAGGTTTTGGTGTCTAGACTAGAACCTTGCGGCAGGCTTAGCTTCACATATTTAGTGGTAAGCGTGTAGTCTGGGAAATACTTTTTAGCAGTTTCCAGATACTGCACATCTAGGCTCTTAAAAGACAAAGAGTACTTATCGTCACCCAGCGGAGTTAACTTAATTGCTTGCGAGTCGCTGGGCAAAATTTCCCGGGTGATGGTGCAGAAAGTCTGGTCTTGCTCCTGGCCATACTCAACTTGGAAAAGACTTGCAGTGTTAGTTTTAGTGCAGTTTTCTTTGGTTACACCAGAGCCGATCACCTGCACACCTTCTAGGGTGTAACCGTCAGGGAACAGCTTGTAAACGTAGGCGACGGTTAGCTCCGTATCTGCTGCAGATACGGCTGGCATAAAAACTGCACACGTGCCTAATAAGCTAAGTGCCATTAGCGCATTGAGTATCCGACGCATCATTGCTCATCCTCATTGAGTTACTGCAAACAACTGTGAGTGCAGTATATTTTATTAACGGCGCAGGGCTGGCGGGTATTAAGTCTCAAATACTCCGCCAGCCCTGCTAGAACACTTTACTTAGTGTTCCAACCATAATCCTTGGGATCATAGTTTTGCCAACCATTATTCTGGTTGTAGTTATTGTTTTGGCCGTAACCGTTTTGTGAGTAGCCGTTTTCATTGTAACTACCCGCGTTATAGCCATCTTGGCCATAGTTACTTTGGCCGTAGCTATCTTGGCCGTATGCGTTGGGGGTGTAACCACCCTGACCATAGCTACCAGCACCGTATCCGCCCTGATCGTAACCGGTTTGTCCGTAACCAGTCTGGCCGTAGCTACCTGCAGAGTAATTTCCGTCAGAGTAGCCTCCCGCCGAATACCCTCCCGCCGAGTAGCCTCCGGGAGAGTAACCTCCTGCAGAATATCCACCCGCGTTATAGCCGCCATCAGGCGAATAGCCATTAGGGTCATAGCCACCCGGTCCGTTGCCGTAAGGAGCGTATTGGTCCTGTGCATAGGCGTTTTGGCGAGCGCGCCAGATAAATACAAAGACGAAAATGAGTACCACTGCCAATAATGCAAACATGATCATGGCTGTGCGATCAGTCATGGTCGAGTTTGAGCTTCGGGATCCGTGGTGGTGATGGTAGTAGTGGTAACGCGTGCGATAGCCTGAACGATAGCTTGAACGCCTGCGAGAAGAGCGACTTCTGCTGCCTCGGCCCCTGCCGCCGCCACGACGGGCCTGAATGTTGGAACGCCCGGTTGAATTATCGACGCGTTCGCCTACCCCAGTAGAGAGCTCAGCTTCCCCGGTAGATAGCCCAGTCTCGCTCAACCTGTTAGCGGCTAGCTGGTTAGAGACTAACTGGGTTGAGCTGACTGCGACACTTGGGGCATCAGTGAAAGTATGTGCGGCAGCTGCGTCTGCGCTTGGAACGCACAGGCATGCGGCCGCAGCTACAGACAGTGCTAGCAGCGTGCGTTTACGTAGCGGCTTGCGGCTTTTAGCTGCAGCTGCGCGCGCATTCATATTCACTGTGAATCCTGGTTTTAGTTGTTCTGGTTGAAACTCGGGTACTGGCGAGTGGGAGCCAGGCCCTCGTCTTGTCCCAGGCGGATAGTGGGGTAGTAGTCCTCAGCGTCGCCACCAGCTGCCGGCGCGGCGTCGTAATCCTGCGGCTGAGCGGGGGTTACCTGCGGGGGCAGGACGACGTCGTCACCAGCTGAGCTGGAAGGAGCCGACTGGGCAGGACTTGCGGGCTGAGCCGGGCTTGCGGGCTGGCCAGCAAAGGGGCTGCCGGCCGCAGCGGACTGAGCTGAGGGAGCTGCCGCGTATCCCGCTGACGGAGCTGACGGGTTCGGGGACTGATAGCCGCCCTGGGCAGCGCCGTTTTGGGTGGGGCCACCCTGAGCAGCACCGGGGCCACCCTGGTAACCGCCTTGCGGGTAGCTAGGGGCTGCAGGAGCGCTAGGAGCTACCGGAGCAGAGTTGCCGGCCGGAGCGTTAGGACCACCATAGTTAGGGCCGCCAGCAGGACCGTTAGGGGCGCCATAGTTGGGGCCACTTACCGGACCATTGGGTCCGCCTACAGGGCCGTTGGGGCCGCCGTAGTTGGGGCCACCAGTACCCATGCCACCAGCGGGGGCGCCGGGGCCAGCGGGGCCAGAGGGACCACCAAAGTTATTGGGACCATAGCCGGGGCCAGCAGGGCCACTGGGGCCAGCCGGGCCGCCAAATCCAGGGCCGTTAGGGCCAAAGCCGGTGCCGGGAGCGCCCGGGTAGGGGCCGAAGTTAGCCTGGTTGTTCTTCTTGCCGTTCTTCTTGACCACCAGCACAGTGGCGATTACGCCGATAACCGCAATCACGGCCACAACAGCAGCAACGATGTAAAGCGTGGTGTTGTCGTCGTCGTCAGAGCTGGAGCTAGAGCTGCTGGAGGTCTGCGCAGTTGAGGTGGCGCTAGGCGCAGGGGTGGCACCTTTCTGGTCGCTGGTAGGCGAGTCGCTGGGAGCAGGGGAAGTGGTGGAGTTGTTAGAACCGCCAGAGCCGCCGGAGTTGCCGTTCAGATCGCCGATACCAAGATCGTCACTGTTGGAGCCACCGCCACCGTTGGAGCCACCGCCACCGCTAGAACCGTTGAAGTTGACGGTACCTGAAGCTTCAGGAGTATAAGTGCTTGTATCCCAGCCGTAGACATCACTGCTAGCGGTGCCTGCTGTTTGAGCTCCATCAGCCGTAACGTTCGAGCCCTTGGGGACCGCGAGCATGGTTCCTACTAGCTTGATATCCAAGCCACTTTTGCCTTCTACGATGCTTTTAAGAGCGTATGAATAGCCCTTAAACTTAAAGTCGTAAGAGCTGGAAGTCTTATTGGTGACAGTGACCCCTAGAGGCCGCGAAGTAGAACTGTAGGTCTTGTAAATTAAGCACGTAGAGCCTGAGGATTTGGGCGAAAAGTATGCTTGGTAGTCGCCGCTAGCCTGGCAATCAGATTTACTCAATGACCCAGTCTCATCGTAGACCATTATGCCCTGGTTGATGCTTCCCTTCTTGTCCATTATGGTGATGGCATAGCCCTCATAACTGTCTGCCGCAGTTGCTGCAGGGGCAAGTAAGCAGGCAAGTATGAGTGCCAATACTCCTGTTAATGCTGACAATCTTGCGCGCATCTGTGTGTCCTCTTCTGTATGCCGCAGGTGCGGCTAGTAAAGCTGGGCCTGGTCTTATAGATCTCTATATAGATCGGGCCCAGCTCTATCCTAGTGTCGTAGGGCTAAAAATATCTTGAGTTTTCTTGGGGGATAACTCCCCTTAGTGGTTTGCGCCGGTCCCGTTACCAGGCCCGTAAGGAGCCGACGGCGGCTGGTTTCCGGGGTTGTAAGGGGCCTGGTTGCTTGGCGCTGAGGGGGCCGACGGCGGCTGGTAAGGCTGCTGCTGGCCCGAGTAGGGCTGGGGCCTGTAACCACCTGGATAACCGCCCTGGGGTGCGCCAAAACCTGCGCCCCGAGGGCCTGGGCCAGTGCTGGGAGCGCCCGGGCTGGTTGAACCAAAGCCTGCGCCAGGACCACCTGGGTAAGCCCCCGGGTAAGGGCCGGGATAAGTGGGGCCAGTAGGCTGCTTTTTCTTGTTTACAAGCACAATTGCAGTGATTGCGCTGGCTGCGAGTACCACTACAGCAACGCCGATCCCAATGTACAAGGCAGTGTTGGAATCTGATTTGTTGCTAGCTAATGCGTTAGCAGTGGCACTAGGAGTAGCCGATTCGCTGGTGGCGCTGGGGGTGGCTGACTCAGTGGTGGGTGTGGGAGTGGGTGATTCGCTTTCAGAAGGATCACTATTCCCCGTGATGTATTGTGCTGCAGAAGCATCTAAGGTAGTGGTCCCCTTGACATAAATAGAGGTGCTTACATCATCCCACCTATAAATATCGTATTTATCATTACTATCGTTTGTTGCCTTTTCTACCCCGGATGAGAAGGTAGTACCTTTAGGCATGGCAATGCTGATGCTTGTGAAGTTTAGTGTGCGGCCAGAAAACAGACTTTCAGCTTCTGACTTGAGTGAGGAAAAAGACAGGGCAGTGAACCTAAAGGAGTACTTGTTATCTCCCAGCGGAGTTAATTGAATCGATAGCGCCCCATAAAGTTTTTCTGGCTTATATTGATAACCAACCGTGCAAGTACCGTCGCTTTCATCATAAAGTGGCTGATATGTTGAAGACTTACAATCCTCAGCGGTGGCGCCTGAAACAGAGATTCCCTCTAGGAATGTGCCGTCTGATTTCATGCCGGCTATATACTCTGCCTCCAGCTCTTCTGCGGCGGCAGTGGGTGCAATCGCGCCTGTGACGGCCAGTGTTAAGAGTGCCATTAATGCTGTCAGTTTGCGACGCATAATGTTCCCTCCTCGGATGATTGATTATTTAGAGCATAGCGCATGGGGCGCCTAACTTTTTACGCCTGTGGATAGTTTGGGTCTGATCCGTAAGGCGGCTGGCCCTGGCCGGGCTGATACGGTTGCTGCTGACGGGATTCTGAGGGAGTCGATGCTCTAGGACTGCTTAGGGCTGATAGTGTTTGATGGCCCGGCCCGGAAGTGGCTGAGGGTGTCTGATTCCTCATAGGAGAAGAAGCTGACAAAGATTGGTTGACGCGCGCACCTTGTGGCATGGCGTGAGGCTGGTGGGAATCCAGGTAGGCAGCAGAGGCTGAGTCAAGCTCCGTAGGCAGGAAAGGTCTCGGATGTGAGTTAAGGAAGTGTTGTACAACTACCTGCTTTTTCTTATTCATTAGTGCAATGGCAATAATTGTTGCTGCCGCGATTATCGATACGGAAATAGCTGTGGCGATATATAGGCTGGTGTTAGGTTTAGATTTAGCGTTGAGTGCTATCGCGTTGGTAGTTGCTGCAGGGGTTGGTGACTTGCTGTTTGCTGCAGAGTCTGATGATTCGGTTGATGGGAAAGGCTTGGACGTCTCGCCGGTATAGGGGTTGTTTCCTTTAGGTATGTATTGTGCTACCGAAGCATCTAAGATAGTGGTCCCTTTGACATAAATATAGGGATTATCTGCATTCCATTTATACCAAACGTTATCATTATCTACATGAGTTGCCTGCTCTAGTCCTGATAAGAAAGTGGTTCCCTTAGGTATGATCAAGTTGATAGTCGTGAAGTTTAAGGAGTAGTTGGAATATAGCTTCTGAACACTAAGCTTTATTGCTTGGAAATAGCCAGGTTGAAATTTGAAAAAATACTTATTGTCACCAAGGGCGGTTAGCTTTAATGATTCCCATTTAGTTACATCTTTGGGGCGTTTTGTGTATCCAATAATGCAATTCTTTGTTTTTTCGTCATATGTTGGCTTAAAGGTTTCAATGGGTTTACAGGTGTCGGCGCTAACATTTTTGACGACGACAAATTCTGAGAATGTGCCATCTGACTCTAAAGTTGCTCCATACGTAGCGGACAATTCATCTGCGGCGGCAGTGGGTGCAATCGCGCCTGCGACGGCCAGTGTTAAGAGTGCCATTAATGCTGTAAGTTTGCGACGCATAATGTCCCTTCCTTGGGTGGTTGATTGTTTTAGAGCATAGTGCACGGGGCGCCTAACTTTTTACGCCTGTGGATAGTTTGGGCCTGATCCGTAAGGTGGCTGGCCTTGGCCAGGCTGATACGGTGGCTGAGGTGTCCCAGTTCCATTCTGGTACTGGCTACCAGCAGCTTGGTTGGCGCCCGGGTATGCAGGAGGGTTAAATGCTCCAGGAGCGGTGGTGTCTGGCATGCTGGGAACCATTGGGGTACTCATGCCTGGAGCGACTACGCCAGGGTAGGGGCCGTAGTTAGCAGTGGCGGCTTGCTTTTTCTTGTTAATAATTACGACGGCGGCAATTGCGATCGCTGCAATTACTACTGCCGCAATGGTGATACCTACATACAAGCCAGTGTTGGAACCTGAATCCTTAGCCGGAGCTGTGGCGCTAGTGCTCTGAGTGGGCATAGCTGAAGTGGCAGGGGTGGGGGTTGAAGATTCTGTTGTTGCGCTGGGAGTAGGCGTGGGTGAGGAAGTGCTAGCCGTCAAGTAGCCTGCCACAGAAGCATCGAGGGTGGTGGTGCCCGTTACTGACATTAACGGACTGTATTCGGTCCAGCGATAGGCGTCAGTATCGGTGTTGTCTAATTTTGTGGCATTACCTTTACCGTTGGTGATAACACTACCTACAGGTAGAGATAAAGTGATCTTGGTGATCTTGATGGTATCGCCTCGATACACATCGCTGGCAAGTGCCTCGTAGTCGCTGACAGAAAGAGTGCTGAACTCAAAGGAATAGCTGGTGCCGCCATTTGAGGTCAGCTTAAGTGTAAAAGCTTTGGTGATCCGCTCGCCTTTAAAAGACAGTCCAAGCAAGCAAGCGTTACGTTTAGCGTCATAAACAGGCTTGTATTTCGTGGATTGGCAGCTTTCTTCAGTTACTCCCATAACGGCAATGAATTCCGTGATTGTGCCGTCGCTAGAAAGCTGGGTTACATATGATCCCTCGTATTCCTGTGCGGTAGCGGTAGGTGTGATCATACCGGCGCCTGCCAGCATTAAAAGCGCCATTAAAGCTGTCAATTTACGACGCATGTTATTTCCTTCCCTGGTAGTGACTATTTTGTTGCCTAGGTACCGATATTTAGCTGCCTGGATAATTAGGGCCACTGCTGTATGGCGGCCGCTCTCGACTTGTAGGAGCTTGTCCGTTATGGGGTGAGCTGGGATAGTGGTGTGGAGTATTAGGTCCACCAGGGGAAGAAAATTGAGGTTTAGCTGGCTTTTTACGTTTCTTGGAAAGCAAAACAGTTGCCATGATCCCAATCGTGGCAACTAGACCGCCAACAATTATGGCAAGCAAGAGACTGTTGTCAGTTTGCTCAGAGCTTTTCTTAACACTTAGTGCGGTAGGAACAGCTGAAACTGGGGGAGGTGACGAAGCCTTATCGGAGCGCTTGGTCAGGCCCGTGGTGGTCTCGGCGGTAGCAGATGGGGTGCTTTGTGGACTTACGCCAGAGTTGATCGTAGGGGCACCATCTGCTGAGGCAGCCAGTTCCATAGTTCCTGTTACGCTAGCCGCGCCGGTTTCAGTAGTGCTCCCGTTCCAAGTGTAGTAAGCATATTTATTATCTTTGCTTTCCACCGGGGAAAGTGTTTTAGTGGTGACTTTTGCCCTTACTGGGATGGCGAGCACAGTCTTAGTGACGTTAAGATCATTGACATTTATCTCAAGGCCAGCTGCGATTTTAACGCGCATGGCAACTGAGTTTGGTATAAATATAAAATTGATATTATTTTTTGAACCATTGGGGGTTCTTAATAGGGCTGCAAGGTATTCGTTCTCGTCATAGTACTGATAGAACATGCATTCACTTTTGCTGCCTGATTGGCTGAAATCAGCAGTGTAATCATCAATGTCGTCGCAATTGGAGTCATTAATAGTGCCGTCAGTACTACTAAGAGATATTGCTTCGTAGGCAGTGCCGTCTTTTTCAAGAATATAGATAAGCTTGGCGGTAATGCTACCTGCAGCGACAGCACTAGGCGCGCATATGGCTCCAGCCATTAATGTGATAAAAGCTAGTGCGGTTGTGAGTGCGCGTTTCACTGCTTCTCCTTGAGTGTGTCGCTTAGGGGGAGCTGTCTTAACCGTATCAGGCTGGTGGCCAGGCTTCCTAGGTTTGTCGGTTCTGGGCAGTGGGGTAGCCCGCTTTGGGCTGGTTGCCTGTGTAGTTGGTTTTCTCTTTGAATGATTACAATTGGCCTTGGTTATTGGTCACCCTGGTTGTGCTGCATGGAAGACTGTGAACTTGGGTGAGGTTGTGGGGCCGGTGTTTGCGAGATTGGGTGGCTAGCTTGCTGTGGCTGCGGGCCGGAATGGGGTTGGCCGTTATAAACCCTGGTGGAGGCTGCAAAGTAGACGGTAGGAGTTGGTTCTTTACGTTTTTGCACTAGCAGAACGGTGGTTACTACACTCGTCAGGGCCACTACCGAAACCACACCTAGTACCACGTAAAGCGCAGTATTGGAGTCGCTGGACTTGTGACTGACGGCTAGCACAGTAGTGTTATTGCCAGATGGATTATCGTTGCTGATCCCGCTGTCTTCTGGGGCAGGGGCAATAGATGGGCTGACGGTAGTGCTAGAAAACGGTATGGTTCCTTTCAACTCTGCAGTTGAATCAACAGCTGTGTTACCGTTCCAGGTGTAATAGATGTTTTTGCTGCCTTTGGCTACTTTTGGAGATAGTGTTTCCCTGTCTACAGTAGCATTTAATGGCAGTGCGGCTACCGTATAAACCACATTTAGATCATTAGTTTTCTTTAATCCCAGAGCATATGCGACTTCGATTCGCATAGAAGCTGACAGGCTCATAAATGTGAACTCAAGCTTGTCGTCTACACGGTGTGTAGACCAGGCGTGGCCGTATTCATCTCTGTCATAGTGTTTACGGAAAACGCATTCGTTTTTGCCACCTGACTGATTAAATTCCGCAGTGTATGTTTTGGTGTTTTTACAGTTGGAAGAGTTTATAGTGTTATCTTTACTGTATGCGGCAGTTACTTCCTCGCTACTGCCATCGTAGTTGAGGATGAACATTAATGTGGTTTCAATGTTCCCGGAAGCTGTGGCGATAGGGGTGGCAAGAGCTGCGCCAACCAATGTGATAAAAGCTAGCGCTGTTGCTAGTGCGTGTTTCACGGCTTCCTCCTTTAATCTATTGCTAGTGACTTAGTTGTGATTGGTTGCCTGGATAAGTTTGTTGTATAGACTGCTGTGGGCTCTTGTTAGAGGTTACGGGCAAGGATTTACTATAGTAAATGTGTAGAGATTTTTCACGCTTTTTCGCAATTAAAACTATGGTCGCAATTCCAATTAAAGCTGATGTGCAGACAATAGCTAATGCAATGTAAAACTCGATATTAGAGCCATTATCCTTGCTCAGTGAGGTAGCGGAAACGGCATGCAGAGAGTCATCATCAGTAGCTGTTGGAGTAGTTGTGTTAGTGGGTTCACTAGTGGGCTTAATAGATGAGTTAGGAAATGGCATTTTTCCTTTTAGGCCAGCATCTGGGTTGCTAGCTGCGCTCGCCCTCCAAGTGTAGTAAATATGTTTACTGCTTTTCTCTACCTCTGGTAATAAAGTCTGCTCGGAAATATTTGTATTTGCTGGCACTACCACTACGAGATTATTTATTTTTAGTGGTGTACTGTAGTTGATACCTAATGCTTTTTTTGCAAGTTCTAGCGAGTAGTTGGGCGTGTTTGAGAAAGTGAAGTTAATGTCGTTTTCTCCTTGTTGCTTATGCCAAGTGCTAGTAAGGTCGTTTTTCCCGTTATGCCTAGCGAAGAGGCATTTGTTCCTGCCTTCTACTTGACTAAATCGTGCGGTATGGCGTTTGCCGTCCTTGCAGTTGGAAGTGTTGACTGTACCGTCATTGCTATAGACGATTATAAAATCATCGCTGCTTCCATCTTGGTTAAGTACAAACATTAATGTTGTGTCAATCTTTTCATCAGCTACTGCGGCTGGGATGGGTATGGCTGCTGTAGCTAATGTCATGAAGGCTAGTGTGATTGCTAGTATGTGTTTCATTGCCTTCTCCTTATTAATCGTTGCAGGGCTGTGGTTGATTTGTAACTTTAGTCTATTGTCCTGAAGAAAAACTTTCAGAACTTTTAACTCTGGTTAGGTAGTTGGCTTGGTAGTATCGGGATGCTGATTAGGTTGCCCTGGCTGATTTTGGTGAGGTTGCATAGGCGGATAGATCTGTTCTAATTGTGGTGGCAATGATGAATAAGGTCGTGAGTTATAAGGGTTGATGGGAAAACTAGGCTGATGTGGTGGGAAAGTTGGTTTTTTACGTTTTTGCACTAGTAGTACGGTTAGCGCAATGCCGGCCAAAGCAACTACCGACACAACCACTAACACAACATAAAGGGCAGTGTTAGAGTTATTAGAATTCTGCTTTGTGGCTAGAACGGTAGGGGAGGCTGCGTTAGATGAAAAGTTGTCGTTGGGGTTGTCTGTATGGGCAGGTTCCTTGGCATAACTAGCATCTGGTGTGGCAGTGGGATTGGAGATTGGAATAGTTCCCACTAGCCCCGCCCCCATGGTCTCAGTAGTATCTCCCTCCCATGTGTAGTAGACATAATTACTACCTTTAGTTACTTTGGGTTGTAACCTTTCAATAGTGACGGTGGCATTTAAAGGAATTGCTGCAACGCTTTGGGTTATGTTAAGCGCATTTGTGTCGAATCCGAAACGAGTCGCTACTTTGTAGACGAAATCAAATGAAATCCCTGTAAATGAAAACTTAATTTCATTGCCTTCGACATTCTTTATCCATGAGCTAGATAATTCGTCGATGGTGCGGTGTGTTGAAAGTAGGCATTTATTTTTGCCGTCTTTTTGTTTAAATTCTGCTTCGAAATCTCCGAAAGCTTTGCAGTTAGATTTATTTATGGTTTCGTCGCTGCTGGAGATAATAACGCCCTGATCTGTGCTGCCGTCAGCTTCAAGTACGAACATTAGTGTGGTTTCGATACTGCTAGTAGGCGTGGCAGCCATGGTGGCAGGGGTAACGAGAGCTGCAGCAGCCAATGTGATAAAAGCTAGCGCGGTTGCTAATGCGTGTTTCACGACTTCCTCCTTGAATGTGTTGCAAATACTAGGGGTGTTGGCCAGCCATTAAAATGGCTGGCCAACACGTTATCCCTGGCAAGGGTCAGTTACGGTTTTGCGGGTAGTTTGGGTTAGCACCATAAGGTGGCTGTCCCGGTCGCGGCTGATTCGCTTGAGGTTGCTGTGGGCTGGGATAGCCCTGTTGTTGGGTGCCTGGGTAACCCTGTGGCTGCTGTGGTCCCCGATAGCCTTGCTGAGCCTGTGGGCCGGGGTAAGGACCGTTATAAGGCATAGTTGGAGAAGCTGGCGGGTAGAACCCGGGGGTAGGGGTAGAGCTCTTACGCTTCTTTACCAGTACAACAGTAACTACAACACCAATTAAAGCAGCTGCAGCTGCAATGCCTAGCACTACATATAGCGTGGTATTGGAGTCGTTAGAGTTGTGTTTTGCGGCTAATGCGGTAGCGGTAGCGCCGGTAGCTGCGGTACTAGGAGTAGCTGATGCGGTAGCGGTTAAAGCTGGCTCAGGGGTGTTAGTTGGGCTGTTAGTAGGATTGCTGGTTGGGTTGCTGGTGGCGCCAGAAAGCGGCAAAGTACCTTTTAAGCTTGCGCTTGAGTTAGTGGCATCAGAGCCTTCCCAAGTGTAGTAAACAAACTTGTCACTCTTATCTACAGTTGGCGACAGGCTCTGATCGGTAACGGTTGCGTTCAGTGGTACTGCCGCCCCGCTAGAAATAACGTTTAGATCGCTATAATAGATGCCTAAAGCTTCTGAAACGTCGCTGCGAATAAAAGCGGTAAGATTTAAGAAGTTAAACTTAAGGGTGTCTTCACTTTGGTAAACTATCCAATTGGCGACGTAGCTATCTTTTTCGTAATGTTTAGCGAAAATGCACTGATTTTTACCGTCCTTTTGGGTAAATTTTGAGATATAATCTTTAGTGTCTTTGCAATTTGAGGAATTGATAACGTCCTCGCTGCCGTAAACTGCGGCTAACTCATCAAAGCTGCCGTCGTCATTAAGCGCAAATAATAATTTAGTCTCAACTTTTCCGGCAGCGGTGGCTGCCGGGGCTAACAATGCCCCGGCCACTAGCGTGAGAAAAGCTAGCGCTATGGCGAGTAGACGTTTCATTGCTCTCTCCTTGAACAAGTAATTGCTAAAGCTTGTGGGTTGAATTCAAGTCAGTCTGGCTGTCCTGGCCAGAGTGGCTGCTGACTTGAGTTTGCGCCCTCTGAATGGCTCGGTTGACTAGAAGCCTGATTATCTGTAAAGCTTCGTGGTTGGTTTGAATGGCTCTGATAGGTCTGCGGCTGTGCGCTAGAACTACTTTGATAATCATAGAGTGTAGCAGCAGAAAGTGGCGTATATGCAGAAGTGGAATTCTTACTTATCTGGGCTAATAAGAAGGCCCCTGCGATTATAGCAATAGAAGCTATGGTGGCAATTATTAAAAACTCATTAAGTAAGCCATTAAAATTGCGAGAGTTGGATATTGATGTAGCTACAGACTTGTTGGTGCCTGTCGCAGGCTTAGTAGCGGAGCTGTTAGTAGTTGGGCTGACGCTGGCTGGTCTGCTGGTATTGCCATGGCTGGGTTTAGGGCTAGCCGTGCTCAGGGGTGCAGATGTGTGGCTAGGTTTGTGGGTGGGGCTAGGAGTGGAGGTAGTGGGCCTGCCAGTAGGGTCGTAAGGTGAGTATGAAAAACTACCGGCTAGTTCTATATCTGCGCTAGTAGCCTCAGCGCCAAACCAGGTGTAGTAGCTGTACCTGCTATCTCCCTTATCTATTCTTGGTGACAAGGTTTGAGAGGTAATGGTTGTATCTGCAGGAAGCTGCACTATGGTAAAACTGACATTTAAATCAGAGCGATCATTGTTTAAGGTATTTGTGATTTTGTCTAATGAATAATAGAATTCGTTAAAAAACCTAAAATTGATATTGTTACCTTCTGAGGATACTGACCAGTTAGGGGCAGGTTCACCTTTTTTGTAATATTTAATGAAGATGCATCTATTTTCTTTGCCTATACGAGTAAACCTTACGATATCTGTTTCAGTGCCTTTGCAGTTATCGGCGTTAATGGTGTTATCGTTGCTGGAGACATTAATTAATTCTTTAATGCTACCATCAGAGTTAAGTGTGAACCAGAGTTCAGTCTTTAAATTTCCGTTAGCCGTGGCGGTAGGGGCAAATAGGGCTCCAGTCGCCAAGGTAATAAAGGTTAATAAGATTGTCAGTGCGCGTTTCATTGTTTGCCCCTTTAATCGCTGGAGCCTGCAGGAGCCATTTGCCAGGCCGGTTCTTCCACAGGATAAGCGTGGGCGACGCCGTCGGTAGAAACTAGGCGAGTCTGGTTACCTTCCGGGGTGGCTAGTTCATGGGCCAGCTGGACATTCTGATTCGGGTGCGAAAGCGTAGCCAAATCTCCCGAATCAGGTTGGCTGGGCATCCCATATCGTTGCGGATAAGCCTCGTTAACCGGCTGTGCAGTAAGCGGCAGCCCACCTGGGGCCGTAGGTGCCAGCGACGGCGTCGGGGCAATATACGGGTGGTAACCAAGTGCGGGGGCCGACGGCGCAGAAACCATCTGCTGCGGGAAACCTGGCGTCCCTAGTGCGGGGGCCGACGGCGCAGAGGGCATCTGCTGGAAAACAGGCGCCCCCAACGGCTGGGCCGGCTTGGCACGATTGCGACGCGCCTTTGCCATAGTCAACGCCAACGCAATACAAGACATCAGGGCCACGCCAACCGCAACAATGGCGATAGTGAGCCAAATATTGTCGTCGCTAGCAGAATCGGCGGCTAAAGGGACAGCACTCAGGGGACTGGTCTCAGAGGTAGAGGGCAGGAGAGCAGTCCCAGAGGTAGCCGTCAGGGGACTGACGGCTAAAGGGGTAGCAGCCATAGCCGGCGAGGCCACACTAAGAGTCAAGAATGGCGCGGTTAATGCCACAAACACGCCAGCATGCTTAAAGCGTGCAGCGATGCGGTGCATTTTTCCTCCTTGAAACTTAGTGGGTAGTGCCGGTCAACTTAGTCGGCGGCGTCGGTGTTTTAGGCCTCGCTAGCGTCACCGCCTGCAGCTTCCTGCTTGCGGCGCTTTAGCAGCAAAAAGCCCAGGCCAGCGGCACTGGCTACCACCAGGGCGCCAACCACCCACAGGGCGGTAACTATCCCGCTATTACCCTGCTTGGCGGCGGCCGCCTGAGATTTATCGGCGCCAGCTATAGTCGCGCGGTAGTCAGTAGCCTTGGCAGAGCTGCTAGCACTAGCAGAACCGCTGGCTGAGCCACTAGCCCCCTGCGTAGGAGCCGCACTAGTGGCACCGGCGCTGGGCTGGGCGCCGTCGGGAGCTACGCTTTGCGAGCCAGAGCCGCCCCGGGAGCCGTCAGAACCACTCTGGGAACCACCAGCCAGCCAGCTTGAACCACCTGAAGTGCTAGTAGAGCTCGGGCTGCTTACGGTCGCGGTAAAGGTGTTTTGGTGAGTGGAATTGCGCCACTGCATGAAGTAGCCCTTGCCCTCGCCGCCAGACTGATTCACTTTGACGCCGTCGCTAGCGGAAGTAACCGTGGCATCATGCACGCTGACATTGCTGTTAATGGAGCTAACCTTAAGCGGTTTTAGGGCAACAAGCAGCGCGTCAACGCGGTTATGGCCAGTTAGCTTATCGCCGTTGAGAGAATAAAACTCATGCCCCGCCTGCGCACTGTAGGTAACCGTGCCCGAGCAGTAGTTATAACCCTCGTTTTGTTTAAAAACTGGGGTAATTCCTGCCTCAGTCTTCGGCATGGCACTTTCTAGCGTGTCAGCGCAGCTTTGGCTGGTTAGTGTCTGGGTGTAATCGGCGATGCTAACCGTGTACATAATCTGCCCAGCCTTGGTAAATACCACCGACTCTTGTACTTTCGCCTCGCTAGGTGCAGCTAGTGCCGACGGCGCCAGAGTGCCGGCCCCTGTGGCCCCCGTGACTAGTAGCGCAGCAGCTACAAAACGAGTGAAAAAGCGTTTACATACGGCAGTATTCATACCTATCTCCTAATTAGCCGCCATAAGGCTGGTTGTTCCAGCCAGTGCGGGGCTGCTGGTTTGGCTCGCTATCCGCGTCATAAATCTGGGTAGCGGCAGGGTCATAGTCCTGAGTTGGGGCCTGAACCGTCTCTTGCGAAGGCTGCGCGGTGGGCGCCTGCACGGTTTCTTGTGCGGTGGGCGCCTGAACCGTGTCCTGTGAAGGGGACGGGGTAGTGGCCGCAACGGTGTCCTGCGGGTAGCGGTGAGTTGGGGCCAGGGTTGTTTCCTGGGCGTAACTGGGGAACACCGACTGCTCAGCGCTTTGCCCATAGGTTTGCGGAGCGCCCTGGTTGTATCCCTGGGGTTGGCTGTAGCCTTGCGCGGCCGGTTGCCCGTAGCTCTGCTGGCCGTAACCCTGGGGTGCGGCGCTCTGCCCGTAGTTCTGAGGCTGCCCATAGCCCTGGGGCGTGGCGCTCTGCCCGTAGCCTTGGGGTGCGCTGGGGGCGTAAGGGGCCGACGACGCCGAAGGGGCATAGCCCGACGCCGCTGACTGTGCATACCCTGAGGCTGCCGATTGCGCATAGCCCTTTGGAGCCTGAGCGGCGCTTGGAGCCGAGTATTGCGGGGTGCTCTGGCTGTAGCCCTGCCCGGCCTGCTGGCCATAGTTTTGAGGTGCCTGGCCGTAGCTCTGGGGTGCCTGCCCGTAGCCTTGCGTGGCCTGCTGCCCATAGCCCTGGGGAGCGGTGCTCTGTCCGTAGCCTTGGGGGGCACTGGGGGCGTAAGGGGCCGACGCCGCCGAGGGGGCATAGCCCGACGCCGCAGACTGCGCATAGCCCGACGCTGCAGACTGCGGATAGTTAGAAGAGGCCGCACTGCGGGGATAGCCAGAGCTGGGCGCGGACTGTGCGGGAGCCGAGGCTGCAGAAGCCGCAGACTGCGGATAAGCCGCCGACGCCGTCGAGCTGGCATAAGCAGCCGAAGCGGCACTAGCGCCCTGAGTGCCCTGGATCCCCTGAGTGCCCTGAAGCGGGCCGGAAGTATTAATCTGTCCGCTGGCCATCGTGGGCACATACCCACTGGTGTTGTTGGGATAAGGGCCAGAAGCATTAGTGCCCTTACGGGGCTTACGCAAAACCATCACGATCAGCGCCAGCAGCGCCAACAGCACCACAATGCCTACCCCCAAGGCGGCATACAGGGCAGTGGTGTTAGAGCCGTCCTCACCCTCAGAGCCAGCAGCCGCCGCACTTTGCGTAGGGGCAGCAGTCTCTAAAGGATTCGCATTAGAAGTGGGCGAGCCGCTAGCAGAAGGGGTATCTGACGGACTGTCTGACGGGCTAGCAGTTTTATTGTCAGGCAGCAGAGAGAAAGGATCCTGCTTTTGGGTGCCATCATCCGAGGTCAAAGTAAATTCCATGGTCACCGCAGCAGAGGGGTTGCGCCAGTAAGCCATGTGCAAATTACGCTTGTTAAAAACCTCGTATTGAAGCTTGACGTTGCCTGGGGCGCTAACCACCTTGCCCTCAACGCCCACAATCAGAGCCCTAAAAGTAGCTGAGGAGATCCCCAGCGGCTTAGCAGAAACATTGATAGTGGCCTGCGGGTCAACGGTGACAGTGGTCTTGCCGTTTTGCCGCGAGAACTGCGAAGAGGCCTTATAGCTAGTGAAAGTCTGCAAAATAGAGCAGGTGGCACCCTTATCTTTTTGTTCAAACTGGGTGATAAGCGTCTTGTCTTTGGTGGTGCCCTTGAAGCTCTCACACTGAGCTTTAGTCATGTTGTTGCTGGGGTCAACCACCATGATGTAGTCCTGCATCTTGTTGTTGTTTAGGACTACAAACATTTCAGCTATGTAGGGTTCGTCTGCTGCGCTTGCGGTGGGCCAAGCGGCTGTGGGCAGACCTAGGCCGGTAACCACTAAAGCTGTTACCGCCAGAATGTGTATAGCCTTGCGCCACATAATCGCCTCCAGGTATGAGTTTTCAACCAGTCTAAACGCTAATCGTTAGAGATGTCTGAAAACTAAGCCTTTGGACTAGGCTATGACCTGTGACTTAACGGTAGCTATGGGGATAAGTCTCCCTGAAAAAAACGACTACCGGTGTAGCCAACTTTCTGCAAAAATAGGACTAAACGCCTAAGCGCTCGAAGAGGAGTTGTAATGCTTTCAAACGACCAAATCACCCTGAGCCCCAACCCGTTGGTGCGCGCCTTGGGGAAGCTACCCGCCGAGTTCACCAAAGCGGACATCATCAGCTACATCGTCGACAACGATATTCACGCCCTAGAACTGCGCTACATTGGCGGCGACGGGCGCCTAAAGGTCCTAAACTTCGCCATCCAGTCCGTGGCCCACCTAGACCGGATCCTAACCATGGGGGAGCGCGTGGACGGCTCCTCCCTGTTTAACTTTGTTGACGCCACCTCATCAGACCTATATGTGGTGCCCCAGCTACGTAGTGCCTTCATGAACCCCTTCGCCGCTGAGCCCACCATCGACTTTTTGTGCTACTTCTACGACGTCGCCGGTAACCCCCTGGTCAGCTCACCTCAGCATGTGCTGCGCCGCGCCCAAACCGCCCTCGAAGCAGCCACCGGCAACCGCCTGCAGGCCCTAGGTGAGCTGGAGTACTACCTGTTCTCCGACGTCGAGACCCTATTCCCGGTAGAAGAGCAGCGCGGTTACCACGAAGCTGCCCCCTTCTCTAAGTTCGCCGACGTGCGCACCGAAGCCCTCAAATACTTGACCCAAATGGGTTGCGCAGTTAAATACGCCCACGCCGAGGTGGGTAACTTTGTTGCCGACGGACGCCAAATGATCCAGCAGGAAATCGAATTCCTGCCGGTAGATGCCTGCGACGCCGCCGACCAAATGACCCTAGCCAAGTGGGTAGTGCGTGAAGTAGCCCACCGCCACGGCATTGAAGTGTCATACTCGCCCAAGATCGCCGTCGGCCAAGCCGGCTCAGGCATGCACTTCCACACCCGCCTGGTAGACCCGCAAGGCAACAACCTATTTAGCCAGGGCGCCGGCCTAACTGAGCTAGCCCGCAAGGTGATCGGTGGCTACCTCACCCTGGCCGCCTCCATCACCGCCTTTGGTAATACCGTACCCACCTCCTTCCTGCGCCTAGTGCCCCACCAGGAAGCCCCCACCGCCATCTGCTGGGGTGACCGCAACCGTTCAGTGCTGGTGCGTGTGCCGCTGGGCTGGAACAACCTTGATGACCGTATGTTCCGCGACGCCAACCCCAATGAGCCCGCAGTTGGTCAGGTTCCCAATGACCTGCAAACCGTGGAAATGCGCTCACCTGACGGCTCAGCCGCCATCCACCTGCTGCTAGCGGCAATTGTTGTGGCTGCGCGAGTGGGTCTGACTGAGCCGGGAATGCTTGAATATGCCAATGAGCGATATGTCTCAGGGGACGCTTCTAAGCTCGAAAACCTAGAGCAACTGCCTGCCTCCTGCTACGAATCCGCCCAGCGCCTACAGGCTCAGCGCGCCCTTTACGAGGCTGAAGGGGTCTTTCCGCCTAAGCTCATCGACGCCTGGGTGGCTTACCTAGAAGGCCTAGGAGACGAGAACTTGCGTGAAGATATCGCCACAGCACGGGTGCTAGTTGAAGATTTGGTGGAAACTTATTTCCACATCGGCTAAGTGGGTTGGGGCTTAAGTCTTATTAAGTCCCAGCAATAAAGCCAAAGCGGGGCGCTTCTAGACAAACGGAGGCGTCCCGTCGTCGTAATCACACCATTAAAATATGAGACAGCGTTTATAAAGTTGCAGTCACTCTGCTATGTTTACCTCCATTGCCGCTTTGGCAATTTAAGTAACTTTAACGGAGGTGAACATGTCCGCTTTAACTACTCCCGAGCTATCTGCAGCAGGGGAGGAGCCTGAAACTGCCGCGAGCGCATCACTAGGTGGTGACGCTAAGGTGTCTGAACACGACAACCCAGGAACTGACCTTAAGCGTGGCCTGTCCGCCCGCCACATGCAGATGATTGCTATCGGTGGCGCAATTGGAACCGGCCTGTTTGTGGCCTCCGGCGCAACCGTTTCTACCGCAGGCCCGGGCGGCGCCCTGGTGGCCTATTCGGTAATTGGTTTAATGGTGCTGCTGCTGATGCAGTCGTTGGGTGAAATGACTGCGCACATGCCCGTTTCTGGTTCTTTCCAGACTTACGCCACGCGTTTTGTTAGCCCTTCCTTTGGTTTTGCCATGGGCTGGAACTACTGGTTTAACTGGGCCATTACGGTGGCCGCCGAGCTGGTAGCAGCCGGTATTGTGATGAGCTACTGGCTGCCAGATGTGCCCCACTGGGTGTGGGCCGCTGTGTTCTTGGCGCTGCTAACCGGTCTTAACGCGCTCTCTGCGCGCGCCTATGGTGAAGGTGAATTCTGGTTTGCCACCATCAAGGTGATTACCGTGCTGGTGTTTTTGGTGGCCGGTGTGGCCATGATCTTGGGGATTATGGGCGGTAACTCACCTGGCTTTAGTAACTGGACTAAGGGTGAGGCCCCCTTCCACGGCGGCTGGCTCTCGATTGTGTCAGTGTTTATGATCGCTGGTTTCTCTTTCCAGGGTACTGAGCTGGTTGGTGTGGCTGCGGGCGAGTCGCGTAACCCCCGCAAGGATGTGCCCCGGGCTATTAAGAGCGTGTTCTGGCGGATCATGCTGTTCTATGTGGGTGCCATTTCGGTTATTGGTTTCCTGATTCCTTACACCGACCCCAACTTGCTGCGTAACGGTGAGACTGATGTGGCTTACTCGCCTTTCACCTTGGTGTTTGAGCGGGCTGGCGTGGCCGGTGCGGCTGCGGTGATGAATGCCGTTATTTTGACCGCGATTTTGTCTGCCGGTAACTCTGGCCTGTATGCCTCTACCCGTATGCTGCACTCGATGGCCCTTGATGGTCATGCCCCCAAGCTGTTCTCCCGGGTTAACCGGCGCGGCGTGCCGATTTACGCTATGGCGGTTACGGCTGCTGTGGGTGCGGTTGGTTTCGTGACCGCTATTGTGGGTGAGGGCGCTGCCTACACTTGGCTGCTTAACGTCTCTGGTCTTTCAGGCTTCATTGTGTGGCTGGGTATTTCCTGGTGCCACCTGCGTTTCCGGCGGGCCTATGTGCTGCAGGGCAATGACTTGTCGAAGCTGCCCTATAAGGCTCCGCTGTTCCCGTTTGGCCCGATGCTGGCTTTTGCTATGTGCCTGATTGTGCTGGTGGGTCAAAACTATGAGGCTCTGTTTAGGGGCCAGCTGTTCCAGATTGCTTCTAGCTACATTGGTTTGCCGGTGTTCTTGGCGATTTGGGCTATCCACAAGCTGGTTACCAAGGAGCCTAAGGTTGAGCTGGCTACCGCTGACGTAAGTGGCGTTGAGGTTGAGGTGGCCTGATAGCTTCCTGCTAGCTTTTTCCCGCCTGCGGTTTAGTCCGACGGCGTAGCGAGTGCCTGGTTGCGATTCTATGCAGCCAGGCGCTCGTGTTTTTTGGCGTCCCGGGCGGCGCCTGGGCCTTCATGTTCGCGTCCTGCGTCTGCGCTCGCGGCCCAGGGACTATTCCCAGCGGGCGCAGCGCTCGCTGCCGGGGCGGCGGCTATTCCCAGCGGGCGCAGCTTTCGCTGCGGGCAACTTCGATGGCACTATTGCGGTCCCAGCCATTGCTGGCGCGGAATACGAGCTTGCGCGAGCTAGAGCATTGCCAGGCCGTTAAAACCACATCTGAACTGGAGTTGTTTGCACTTGAGTTGTCTGCGGCAGGGGTGGGGGGTGCCTCAGTGGGGGAGATTGTGGTCAAGTTGGGCAGGTTCAAGCCAGTGGAGGGCTCTGGGCTTGAGGACAGTGGTGTGGGTGTGGCGGTCCCTAGCGGCTTGCTGGTGGGTAGCGGCGCAGTGCTAGGTAGTGGCGTGCTGCTGTGAGTGGGGCTGGGGGTGCTTTCAGGGCTCTGGGTTTGGGTGGTGGTAACGACGACGGCGCCCGTCTGGTTTTGCTCAGAGGCTCGGTGGGCGTAAAAAAGAATGCCCCCAACCATGGCAAAAATACCCAGCACCGCGAAAGTCACCAGCGACACGCGCCAGGCTGAGCCCCAGGGCGTATACAAGCTAGCGTGGGTGTTACCAAGCGTGTTTAGCTTGCTTTCGCGCAGAGAGGTGGCCTGGGGGGCGTTGTTGTGGGAGCTGGGGCGCTGGTGGTCAATCATTGGCTTACAGCTGTCGTCGGGGTCAGATACTAAGGCAGATATTACCCCGACCTGTGGCTTAGGTTAAGAAATCACAATGTTGTGACTAGGTAACAGATTTCAACCCTAGAGCCCTGGCAACAAAAGTTATTCGTTTTCTTCACGTTGGGCGAGGATACGTTCCGCCTCTTCATCAGGCAGCGGATCACCATTGTCGTCAAGCAGGCCGTTACGTTTCATGAACTGGTAACGCGAATCAATGAGACGAGGTAACGGAAACGGCAGAATATATAAGGCGCCAATAAAAATAAAGAACAGTGCAATGGACAAGGTGGAAACTATAACGAATTCGGGGGCTCCCGCCCTATGCGAGAGCATGCCGATTCCACCTACGGTACACGCAATGCTCATGCAGGGATACGTCATTGCCGCCATGTTTTTGGTCATACGCTCGCGTGAAATACTTCTCCCGAATTCTGCCACCCACGAATCAGTGTAGGTCTGCACCCACCATGTATAAATACCAAAAATGCCAAAAATCGTTATTACGATTTCTCCCCCCACACTATTCATACTTGTTACCTCCTACCCAAATAAAGCATCGCTTATATAAAAGGCTAGTGTTGCGTTAGAGATTGTGGCCATCGTGATTTATCCCCAAATACGCCTTTGGCTAATACCGTCTTAACGGTTGATAGTCTGCTGTGCGTCCTCGCGCTATGAGGGCGCCTGCTCTGAGCAAGCTGGCAGTCCCTAAACCAGGTAAAAACTGCTTCCAGGCAAAAGCAGGGGGGCGCCCGCCATGCGG
>ERZ773027.298-NODE-298-length-31927-cov-20.304405_pt1 | contig 31927 bp, 43 predicted proteins | sample MGYA00511032_ERZ773027 | MGnify/ENA primary metagenome ERZ773027 (study PRJEB29015, sample SAMEA2738138) | human oral metagenome | biome: human oral; feature: human-associated habitat; material: saliva | place: China | collected 2190 ... | reverse complement strand
ATCCTTATTATTCGTCAACAACGTGATATGCCCTATCAACACAATGAAGGTTTCATCTTTGGAACGGTTTATCACGCCACATACCAGTACGATAAAGACCTCAATAAGGAAATAATTGCAGAATTAAATAAGGTGGATAACGAGTTCTCTATGTTCAATAAACATTCTACAGTAACTGCTTTTAACCAAGGAAAAACAATAGAAGCCAATAAGATGTTTATGCAGGTACTCACTCTTTCACAAACCATTAACAAGGAAACTGACGATGCTTTTGACATTACAGTAGCTCCTTTAGTTAATGCTTGGGGCTTTGGATTCAAACACCAACAATTACCTGACCGCCAACAAGTGGATAGTTTACGTGCTCTAATGGGTATGCAATACATCAAAGTTGAACATACTCGTGGGAAGACTTTAGTCAAATCGACACACAAAGGATTAATGCTTGACTTCAGCGCCATAGCAAAAGGCTACGGAAGTGATGCAGTAGCTACTGTGATGCGACGCCATGATATCAAAAACTACATGATAGAGATAGGTGGAGAAGTTGTCACCAGTGGGCTAAGTGAAAAGCGTTTGCCTTGGAAAATTGGCGTAACAAAACCAAGTGATGACTCCTTAAATACAAAGCAAGAACTGCAAACAATCTCTTTGACTCCTGGACCTAAAGGAGACAAGGGAGAACCTGGGCCAAAGGGAGCAGATGGTGAACGTGGTCCACAAGGTGAACGTGGGGCAGATGGCTTACAAGGTCCTCAAGGATTGCAAGGTATCCAAGGGGAGCGTGGGGAACAAGGACCAATCGGACAGACTGGACCTCAAGGGCCTATTGGTTTAACTGGTCCTAAAGGTGAGAATGGTCGTGATGGCGTGGGTATTCCTCAAAAATTGACATTATCAGGAAATACTCTTATCTTATCTGATGGTGGTGGTAGTGTTGTACTTCCTACTTCAACAAGCAGCAATACTGGACAAGTCAATGAGTACGAAATCCACGGTACTGGTATGCCTAACGGAAAAGTTACTGCTCCAGTTGGTACAACCTATGTTGATACCGCTGTTACAAGTGGAGCTCTCAAGTGGATAAAGAGACAAGGAAGCGGAAATCAAGGATGGGAAGTATTGACTGGTGATACTGGTTGGAGAACGTTGAATATTAAGTCTAAACTCGGAAACTCATATCTGAAAGTACGGCGCAAAAATGACACCGTAACATACCAATTCGGCGGATTGAGTTGGGGTTGGTTCGGTGTCATTCGTAGAGGTGGCGTAGGATACGAGGCTCAAGGTAGCGACAAAGAACGAAATTGCTACATTCTAGGACTTGGTGGTGTTCCTGTTGGTTTTCGCTCTGAGTCGTCGCTTATCGGTGGGATTTACAACGATAAGGGCACACCATACGGCACTTGGTATCTTGGAGGTGCTGGAGATAGCAACATGTTGAGATTTCAGTTTACTGACCCAGTGCCAACAGACCGAGATATTGGAGACATTCGTGTCAGCTCTATTTCATATCTTACGAGCGAGCCTTGGCCTAATGTCTTACCATAAGAAAGGAAATTAAAATGGTAGAAATTATCAATACTAATGTATTTAATGGAATTGCTGGGGCAAGACCTACACATAAGCCAAAATATTACGTTTTACACAATGACGCTGGCTCAAAAAGTGCAAGTGGCTACATTGAATGGTTGCAAGAACGTTATAACAATGGTCAGTCAGCTCTAGGTTTTGCTCATTACTACATCACAAGAGATGAAATTGTACGAGTTGAAAATACCTACAGCGGTACCTGGTCAGCTGCTAACTATGACGCTAATATGAACTCAATCAGCTACGAGGTTTGCCAGCAATACAATTCATCAGACGCTGAATTTATCGAGAATGAAAACATGGTTTTGAGACAGATGGCTGAGGATATGACCTATTATGGAGATACCCCTAACTACTCTAATATCAAGTTTCATAATGAATTTTCAAGCACCTCATGCCCTAAACGTTCTTTAGAACTACATGGTGGCTATAATGACAGCCTTAGAGACTATGTCATTGCTAAAATCAAGCACTATCAGAGTCTAGGCTCAACCGTCCAGGAAATGCTAGGCGAGGCCAAAGCAGAGGCTGGATGGCACAATAATAGTACTGGTTGGTGGTATGTCAATGAGGATGGCACATATCCTACTAATAAATGGCAAGTTATTGATGATGTCTGGTATTACTTTGACAGCAATGGCTACATGAAAGCTAATACTTGGCACAAACACTCAGACACTAACTGGTACTATTTATTACCAAACGGTGCTATGGCTACTGGATGGGTACTGATTGATAATAGCTGGTACTATTTTGACAATCAGGGCGCTATGGTCACAGGATGGGTCAAGTACAAAGATACTTGGTACTATCTTGATTATCAAAAAGGCTCAATGGTATCAAATGCTTTTGTCAAATCAGCAGACGGAACAGGTTGGTACTATCTCAAAGATGACGGCTCACTTGCTGACAAGCCTGAATTTGAGGTAGAGCCTGATGGACTGATTACATTGGCTCAGGCTAAAGAAGAAACAACAAAATAAAATATATATAGAAAGAATTTCAAATTAGTTATACACACAGAAACCACAGGCTTACGCTTGTGGTTTTTTTGTTTGTCCTAAGAAAGAATTTTACTATCCTTGATTGAAATGAGGGATAGTAAAATTCTCTCTATATTCTCCACTTGATGACAATGCTATCAGCTGTGACTTGTACTTTCTTGATTAAAGCTCTAACTATATCCCTTTGAGCCTCATAGTCCATTTTTAAGATGTCTCCTTTATTCAAAGATTGCTTGATAGTGTTTTTAGTTTCCTCTTGCTTGAGCGCTGGGTCGTCCTCTAGCTCTTTTTCTAGTAAGCCTCTCATATTTAAAAATTCAGCAGATTTTGCTTGTAATTCTTCCAGGGTAATTCTGTCATCTATGTATAGGTCATTGAGCCTACTGATTTTTTTAGTCAATTCTTGTATCTGTTTCTGATAGCTCTCACGGTCTATAGCCTCTTTGTGGTTATCTGATAAGATTGTCTCTAAATACTCAGAGTCATGCTGCAACTTATTGACCTCTTGCAAGACAAAGGCCTCAAGCTCATCCTTGAGGTAAAAACCTGAGTCACATTTTTTATTGCCGTTATAGGTAGTGACCCCTCTCAACTTTCTAGGGTGCCTCTGATGACACTCATATTTTACAAGCCTAGTCCCATCTTTTCTAATCATGCCCATCATGATTTTTAAGGGTGCTAGACAGTAGCCACACTGAGCAATCCCTGAGAGCATATACTTTGCCTGGAATGGTCTAGGGTTGATATTCTCAGCTGCAGTCCTTTGTCTGATTTTAAGCTCTTTTTGAGTCTTGTCATAGACCTCCTTGGATATGATAGGCTCATGATTACCTTTGTAGATTTCTCCAAGGTATTGATTATATCCACAGTAGACAGGATTGTCTAATATCACTCTGACCGCTCTGTAGTGCCAGGGTTTTTCTTTTGGATATTTCTCATTAAGGTCATCTCTTAACTTAGTGATTGACCTACCTGAGAGATAACTCTCAAAGATGAATTTAATAACTAGTGACTGTGCTGGATTGATGGTCACTGTGCCAGTCTCTTTGTGATAGTCATAGCCATAGGATGTCTTAGTCCACATCATGGATTTCCCAGCCTTTGCACGCCCTAACTTGCCTAGTTGCATTCTTTCCTTGATTTGTTCACGCTCTAGCTGAGCAAAGACACTCAAGAGGCCTATCATAGCCTTACCAAAAGGCGTAGAGGTGTCAAAATTCTCTTGTAAGCTCAGAAATTCAATACCATTCTTGATGAATACATCCTCAATCAAGAATAGTGTATCTTTCTGACTACGGCTAAGACGGTCTAGCTTATAGACTAGCACAGTATCAAATTTTTTCTTGTTAGCGTCTTTGATGAGGCTCTCTAGCGCTGGTCTTTCAGTATTAGAGCCTGAAAAACCTCCATCAGTATATACCTTGTAGACAGTCCAGTCCTTAATTTTACAGTAAGCCTCTAGCTTATCTATTTGCTCATCTATAGAGTACCCCTCCTCAGCCTGATTGGTAGTAGATACTCTGACATAGATAGCCACTTTATTTGTTGATTTCATTGATTTTGTACCCCCTTTTTGATAAAATAGGTACAAGAAAAGACATCATGAGAGGTTATCTCCATGATAATCTTTTCCTGTCACATGCCTCATGCTCAGAGTCGCCAAACTTTGTGAGCGTGAGGTCTTTTTTTATTTAACTTTTACTTCCATCTCTCCACTTAATTTCTGAGAGACAAGTGAGTCACCATCATCCGTCTTGATGTGTAACATTGGATATAAATTAAAATCAACTCCATTGATACCAGCCCAAACATTAAAAGCCTCATGCTCTTTTGTTTTCAAGCCATCAGCAAATGCTTGTAGGTCTGCTTTAGGGTAGTGCTTATACTCATTTGGAACTTTTACATATAAGATGGTGTCTTTGTTATAAAAAGTATATGTAGAAATATCAACCCCTTTATCAGTTAAATCTTGCTTAAAGTAGTCAATAAAGTTAGCCATCTGCTCTGCTGAAATCCGTGGCAGTTTATCATTAGATTTAGAACTTGCCTCTGTGGTCTCTGTAGTGTCTTTTTTCTCCTCTTTAACCTCACTTGTTGAGGCTTGAGTAGTAACTTTAGGCGTTTCAGGTATTTCTGTCTTAGGTGCTAACCCTAGAGCTTGCAGAATAAAGCCAAGTACAGCTAGGACTAGAAAGCCCCCTACAATTATTTTGATTTTTTTCATTATGTTTTCTCCTTTTTTATGGTTTATAGATTTCTACAACTTCACCTATTGTACGGATGTCATCATTTTCTGTGAGTGGTATTTCCTCATAAGCATTATTTAAACTTTGTAAATACCATAACCCATTATAGTCTCTTTTAAGTTTTTTGACAAAGTTTTTACCGTTTACCTGAAAAACACCAATAGAGTTGACATCAACCTGACTAGTGACTTTGATAAATAATAAGTCATTGTCATCTATTAGAGGCTCCATAGAGTCACCAGCTACTTTAGCGATAGTGTCATAACTCTCAGGCACATCATCAGCTCTGAGTTTTACTTCCATGTGTAAATTATCCTCTTGAAATGCTCCATAACCTGCAGCTACTAACCCCTCAACATAAGCTGTGACAAAATCATCCTGAGGCTTTTCAAAAATAGATAGAGGGGTATCATTCTCTTGCTCCTCAAGTTGAGTCTGAGCATAATACAAGACTTTTTCTTGTCTATCCCTTGAAAGTTTACTATATACAGGCAAAATTTCAGCTTGTTCTAAATCAATGCCGTTAAAATAATCTAATGGCACATCAAAGAAATCAGCAAGGATTTTGACAGATGAGAGTCTAGGCTCCTCCTTATTGTTTTCCCATTTTGAAATTCTACCCTTGTTAAAATTGATAGTGTCAGGATATTCTTTATTAAGAGTATCAGCTAACTCCTCAAGAGTTAGATTATGGCTTTTTCTAAGCTCTTTTATTTTATTTCCTATCATAGTTGTTGCTCCTTTTCTATAAATAGAATATCATAAAAGTTGCGAAAACACAAATATTTTTAAAAAAAATAAAAAAAGTTGTTGACAACGAAAAAATAAAGGTGTATACTAAAATCATCAAGGTTGCGAAAACGCAACAAAAAAAGAAAGGAGATGTCTATGGCAAGTGTATTGGAATTAGATAAACCATACCACAATTTAAAGGGTATCATTGTCTCAAAAGGATTGAAACAAAATGATATTGCTGATAAGTTAGGGATGGATAAGTCAACATTGAGTGTAAAGCTCAACCGATACAAAGGGCGAGATTTTACATTCTCAGAGGCAAGCAAGCTGGCAGAATTGCTAGGTATCAAGATGGAGGATTTCTAACAGTATTTTTTTACTCTAAAAGTTGCGAAAACAACAACAAAGAAAGGAGCAAATATGAACGAACTCATCAATATCACACTCAATGACAACCATGAGCCAGTGGTGTCAGCTAGACAACTACATGAGGCTTTGGATGTCAAAACTAGATATAATGATTGGTTTAATCGTATGACAGAATATGGTTTTATTGAAAATCAAGACTATCTAGCTATTACTCAAAAAAGAGTAACAGCTCAAGGTAATTCAACTAATCAAGTTGACCACATCATCAAGCTAGACATGGCTAAAGAGATTGCTATGATACAGCGAACGGAACGAGGCAAACAAGTCAGACAATACTTTATACAAGTAGAAAAAGACTTTAATAGCCCTGAGAAAATAATGGCAAGAGCCTTACTCATGGCTGACAAGAAAGTCCATCAGCTAGAGGCTAAGATTGAGGCTGACCGTCCTAAGGTGCTATTTGCTGAGGCAGTCAGTGCTAGTCACTCATCTATCCTAGTTGGAGAGCTTGCTAAGTTGCTCAAACAGAATGGGGTAGACATGGGAGCTAATCGCTTATTTAATTGGCTCAGAGCTCATGGATACCTTATCAAGCGCAATGGGCGTGATTGGAACATGCCAACACAAAAGAGCGTAGAGATGGGACTCATCAGAGTCAAAGAAACCAGTATCACACACGCTGACGGCCACATCACAGTTAGCAAGACACCACTTGTCACTGGTAAGGGTCAACAGTACTTTATCAACAAGTTTCTAAATCAGGAACGTTTGACAAGCTAAAGAAAAAGCCCTCAAAAGACGGCCAATCCATTTGAGAGCTAGAAAAATACTTATAAGGTAATTATATCATGAAATCAATAAAAAAGAAATGGGAGCCACGGATAATAAACATTATGGCAGATGGTTCTCAAGTTGACAATTTGTCAGGGTACATTATCCCTGCAGGTCATTCATATTATGACATTATCGGTAAATACTTAAAGAAAGGAGCTTAAATATGAGGTATGCAGTACATCATAAGAAACACCCACGAAAATTACACATCTATCAATAATGCTTTCACTCAAGATAAACAACTAAAACCAGCCACGATAGGGATATTAGCTGTAATATTGACCAACAAAGCTGACTGGGTAGTCTATCCTGAGGAAATTGCAAAGCGTTTGGGAATTAGTAGGCGTACTGTAGATGAACATTTTAAGCTCTTAGAAAAAACTGGTTACCTCAGGACTTACCGATTAGGTCACGGTAGAGGCAAAGGGGTCACGGTTCATAGATTTTTCTCAGATGTGCCAATCTCAGATACCTACTTTGACTATCTAAAAGAAAATTTAGAGAGGGAGTTATCCACAGGTAAGGGGATAAATTAAAAATACAGTTGGAAAATATTGCCATGTGTAAAATTGCCATGTGTAAAATTGCCATGTGTAAAATTGCCCTCTAATAAATACTAACTTTATAACAAGTACTAACTTAATAATAAGTACTAATAAAACAACAAACTACTACTACTAATAAATAAAAGAAAGAGAATATAAAATCATGACTGATAAAAAACTCATCAAACAACAACAGGAAAAGATTGAACGTATCGAACAGTTACAAAAGGATTTACATAAAATGTCTATGTTTGGATTGATGACAGTAAATTTTTTGGAACTAGATGACGAACTAGAAACCCCACTAAAGGCTATCCATGATGTCTCACATGCAATCAAGGATGTATTAGATGGAATGAGCCCTCAAGAGGCTATTAAGAAGAATTTGACAGAAAGTGATGATGAGGAGTAAGAAAATGTGGAATAAATTAAAAGACTATTTTGGACTAGATGAAATCTTGGCAGATGAGCCAATCCAGGAATTAAAGCAAGAAAACAGCAATCTAATTGATTTAAGAACTCTACAAATCGAACTTAGAAAATGTAAAGAGGAAATCAGACAGAAAAACGACTTACTAAATGAGCTATCTACTGAAAATATTAAACTTGCTCAAGGTCTTAAAAGCTGCTCTGAAATCATCTACGAGCAGGAAAAACTAATCAATGTCTTTCAGGATATTTATAACAATGGAGGCAAATGATGGACAGAGGGCTTTTCGGGACTTTTGACTATGACAGGGACTACTTACAACCTACAGAGCCTCAGGATGAGCTTGACCCTGCTGATTATGTATTCAGTGCTGGTCAGTGGATTTATGTAGGAGATTGTTAGCCTATGGATAGAGAGCACTATGAGGACAATGCCTATTGGAGAGAAAGACACCTTAGGACTTGCTACGAGTTAGGCGCTATTATTGATGAGCAACAGGATAAAATAGTAGCCCTTGCAAACGAAAACAAACGCTTAAAGCGTGAAAATTGGAATTTAAAACATAACAGAGGTAAAAGAAGATGACAAACGATATTCAAACAGCAGAGAAAAACTTTTTAGAAGACCCACAGACATTGACAAGCGGGATTGTTAGAAAATATCTTGACCCACAAGGGAAAGCTAGTGATGAGGAATTAGCTTATTTCATTGCTCAGGCAAGAGTACAAAATCTAAACCCATTTACTAGAGAGATTTATTTCATCAAATACGGAAACCAACCAGCTCAAATAGTTGTAGCTCAAAAGGCATTCCAGAAAAAAGCTGACGCTCACCCTCAATATGACGGGATGGAGTCTGGGATAATCTATGAAAAAGATGGAGAAATCCAACGCTCTGAGGGTGCTTTCCTACCAAAAGGGGCAGAAATTTTAGGAGCGTGGGCGGTAGTATACAGAAAAGACCGTACCCACCCGACAAGAGCAGAGGTCACTTTCTCTGAGTACGATAACTCAAAGATTAGAAAAGAGGGAAAAATCAATCAATACGGCAAAGAAAACAAGCCTAACACATGGGATGAAAAGCCAGCAGTTATGATACAAAAAGTAGCAACAGTAACAGCTCTTAGAAATGCTTTTCCTAATGAGTTGGGCGGACTTTATGAGGCTGATGAGTTAAGAGAAGTTAAGGACATTACACCTCCAGCGCCTCAAGAGAGCCGTGAGGATGTAGTAGCACGCAAGATGGCTCAGATTGAGCAATTCAACAGAGAGCAAGAGGCAAGCCATGTAACACCTGAGATGGAACCTGAGGCACCTCATGAACCAATCCAAGGTGAGCTACTAGATGATAATGAGCTTGAATTTTAGAAAAAAGGAGGAGCAACATGCAAGAATTACAAGTAAAAATCACACAGGCACAGGTTGAAATCATTGACCGTGAGAAATTTGAGCAGAATATCAATGAGGTAGTGACTAAGTATCAAAACTATACGGTCACAGCCTCTACTATCAAAGATGATAAGCAAGTACTTGCAAATCTACGCAAATTAGATAAGCAGGTCTCTGATGAGCGTATCAGGAATAAAAAACTACTATCTGAGCCTGCTGATGAGTTTGATAAATACATCAAGCAAGCCATTCAACCACTCAAAGACATCATTGAAAAGATTGATGAAGATGTCAAAGAATTTGAAAATCATCAAAAAATGGTCAGACTGGACACGGTTAAGGCTTACATCTCAAACAAGTCAGCTGAGTATATGCTAGACCCTAGAGTCTTTGATGAGAAAGCTACAGAATACATCAAGGCTAGTGATTTCATGGCTGATGGCATGACACTCAAAAAAGCAACCATGAAAAGCCTTGATGATATGGTTACGTTTGAATTTCAGAAACAGCAAGAGCTTGAGAAATCTAAATCAGCTATCTCAGGGCTCTGTGCTGAGTATGGGATGACTGACTCTCCTTATATCCGTATGTTAAGAGACTTGACCCTTGCTGAGGTCTTTGAACAAATCAAGGCTGATTATGCTTTCCAAAAAGAAAAGCAAGAGCTTGAACGTGCAAGGCAGGAACTTGAGCAAGCTAGTCAGCTAAAATCAACAGAGACCCCAAAATTTGACCCAGAGACAGGAGAAATCTTAGACAGTGGGCAAATCCCTCAAAATGAGACAAACGAGCTCAGAGGGGCTGAAAATGGCTTAAAACGATATACCCAAAAAATGACAGTTGAGGTATATCTTGTAGACACAGCTGATAAAGACCATTTTAAATCTACGCTTGAGCAGGCTGGGTACACAGTCAAGCATAATTACAAGGTTAGTGGTTATCAACGTATCGAACCTTTAACACAGGATGAGCTCAATGAGCAATGTGGGTGGTAAGTATGGAGGTCAGAGGAATATTGTACTATTGCATGGATTGTGACGAACGCTATATTGAACATTTTATAGATGAACCAGTAATTTGGCATTGCAAGAAGTGCAATAGAGAAGGTGTGCTTATAGAAAGTAGGTGGCTTGAATATGGAGATTAGAAAAGTATCAGATAGCATTTCAATCTATTCAGATGGAAAGAGATTGCAAGTCATCCATGATTTAGGAGATGAGTTTATCCTGGATTTGAGTGTAAAGATGGGTACAGGTTACAATGTGGATAATTTTTCTCAGTTTGTAGACATAGAGATTGAGCCTGTATTCAAAGTTTGTGGTTTTTGCTCAAAAGCTGGAGAGGATATGCACAGATTAAGATGGGCTATCCTACAATTTGAGGAATTTGAACGCTATATCAAAGCCAATCAGGATGACCTGGTTGAATGGTTAGAAAATCCAGGGAGGAAAATAAATGATTAACAATGTCACACTGGTTGGGAGGCTGGTAGCGCCTCCTGAGTTAAAGAAAACGCCTAATAATGTATCAGCACTACAGGGAACACTTGCAGTCAATCGCAATTCCAAAAATGAAAATGGAGACCGTGAGGCTGATTTTATCAATTTCCAAGCGTGGAGAGGTACAGCTGACATCATTGCTCAGTATTGTAGCAAAGGCTCACTGATTGGACTCACAGGGCGCTTACAAGTGAGGTCTTATGAAAAAGATGGCCAGCGTAGATATGTGACTGAGGTAGTCGCTGAGAGTGTCGCTCTGCTAGAGAGTCGTAATAAACAACAAGAACAGACTCCAGCTCAAACAAGCAACAACTACACAGGAAATAGCAACCCATTCAGTCAGCCTGACCCATTCAGTATCTCTGATGATGATTTGCCTTTTTAGGAGCTGCTAAATGAAATTAACACTAAATATTGAGCCTAAACCACAATCAAGGCCACGGTTTACACGTTTTGGGAGTGCTTATGATGACCCTAAAATGAAAGCCTGGCGCAATCATTGCCAGCTTTTAGTGGCTAATCAGTACATAGGGCAGCCAATGCTTGAGGGAGCTTTGAGGGCACGGCTTAGATTTTACATCAAGCCTCCTCAGTACCTCTCTAAGGTTAAGAAATATCATCAGGTTCTCATTGATGAGGTCATACCAGTAGACAAAAAGCCTGACATAGATAACTACGAAAAGGCTCTATATGACAGTATGTCAGGGATTGTCTTTAAAGATGATGGACAGATAGCTTTGCATGATGTAGGCAAATTTTACAGCCTAAATCCAAGGATAGAGATAGAAATTGAGGAGATGAGATGGAATGGCTAGCAGATAATATAGACCACCCCATTATATGTATTGTGTTTTTTGTAGTTGGTCTTATTCTAGGTAATATAGAACCATTCAACAAACCGCCTGCAACCAATAAACCGCCTATAATTATTTATAAGGTTGATAATGCTGGCTCAGGAATACATGGGAAAATCAGTGATAAAGAAATCATAGAGGGTCGCTATACTGTGACAGTGCCCTCTTATGGAAAATTTTTAGTGACAAAGGAACAATATGAGAGTATCAGAGTAGGTGATGACATGCCTGCATATTTGAAATAAAGGAGCAAAAATGGACTATAAAAAACAGTTAACAGAAAAACAGCGTGAGCGTTTTGCTTTTATGCTCAGACAGAAACGACTAGATATAGGTTTGACAATTAGTGACCTGGCATATAAATTAGGTTATTCAGAGTCAAGTATCTCATGTTGGGAGAATAAGAAGAAAAAGCCCAATTTATACAAAGTGGAGGATGTGGCTAGTTTCTTTGGAGTCCCACTAAATATTATGATAGGTGAGGAATAAGGAGGTAGAGGGATGGATAAGCAAGAATTGATTGAACTGATAAAAGGCTTAAAAAATATTTTTGGCAACAAAACAAAATATGTTGAGAAAGACTTGGTAATAGAACTTATTTCTAAACTAGACGAACCGCAGAAAGTCAAAGTGTCTGAGGAAGAAGAAGAATTTCTTAAAACGTTTGATTTTAATCGTGAAAATGATGTTGCAACAGCTTTATATCATGTTTCAAGAACTGGCTGGGGATATGAGCTAACGGATAGAGACGGCACAAAATTAAAACACTTGACGAGAGAAGCTAGGCTACTTGAAAACAGAAAAAGATTAATAAAAGCCATACTTGACGGCTACGAGGTCGAGAAAGAACCAAAGTATATTGTGAAGTTGAAAAACGTTCCTGACTTATTCGGGATTTTGAATTTTGGTAAACATTCAAAAGAGTGGATTTTTTCAGACTCAAATACAAACAGCCATCATCGAACCAAACACACCAAAAAACAACTAGAACAAGCTGGTTTTGGCTGGGTGTTTGATTGCCCGGGTATTGAGATTGAGGAGATTATAGAATGAAAGACTTTATTTTAGCTATCAATAATTTAAAAATTGATATTATACACAACTCAGATAAGCTAGACAGCTATGAGCTAGGAAATATCAAGAGCCATGCAAGGGATTTATATGAGAGCCTTGTATGGTTGCAGTGTATGGCAGAGGAGGCAGGAAAATGAGACCTAAAAAATACCCGTATTTAGGGAGCAAAATAAATAAAGTGACTACAACAGGAATAGGAGCTAGAGAGCTTGTAGTTTTTCCTAACGTAGCTTTCAGAAAAGAATTGCTCAAGCACGTTTTTTCAGTCGTCAAAGTACATGACAACACTACAATTATTTATTTTAGAGTTCCGAAAGTATTTGGATACGAGGAGGAAAAAGCTAGAGTAAATCTTAGCTATGAGAAAACTATAAAAATTTTGAATAAGGCAAACTAAAGGAGAGGTAGAGAGTGAGCAAAGCTAAAGAACTCTTGACAGAGTTACAGAGCTTGGACATGGACATCCAAAGCCGTATAGATGAAATCAATGAGCTTGAGGCTGGGCTACTCTCAAGCCCTAAGTGGACAGATGTAAAAGTCCAAAATGGCCAAGTTAGAAAAATTGATGATGTGTATGCTCAGTTGATTACTATGAAACAAGAGATAGAGCGTGACATCAAAGAAATCATAGATAGAAAGTTAGAGCTAAGCAGGCTAATAAATAAGCTATCAAATCCAAAGTATAGGACGGTATTAAGGATGACATATATAAATAAGATGTATGTAGATGACATCTGTGACAAAATGGAAATCAGTAGGACTACATTCTATACATGGAGAGGCTTAGCTATTAGTGAGTTAAATGATTTATTAAATCGGACTAAATCGGACTAATAAGGTTAAAATTTGTTAGCACAGTTTTTAAAATCTGATAAAATGATAGTGTCAAATGCTGAAAAGGTTTGATATTATCTCCTTATGTTTTTGAGGCTACGGCCTCTTATGGTAGTGGTAAAGGTTACGGTGAACCTCTAAAAATGTTGCTCCTACGGTTTGCCTCTGGTTCAATTCCAGGCACTATCTTAATGACTACGAAAATAAAAAAACAAATGTAGTATCTATCAGTTGCAGGGTAGTAGTCGCCTTGCATTAAGTCACTCATTGAGTGGCTTTTTTATATTTCAAAACAAATAAACAGCAGGAGGTTTAGGCTTGGGTAGAGCAAGAGACCCCAACCGAGACAAAGCATTTGAAATCTATTCAGAGAACAATGGCAACATTGAACTGATTGAGATTGCTGAGCGTTTGGGTGTTTCAGCTGGCACTGTCCGAGGTTGGAAAAGTAAAGATAAATGGGAACCTAAAATAAAAGGAACGTTCCAAAAGAAAAATAAGGAACGCTCCAAAAAACCAAGAGGCGCTCCCAAAGGTAGCAAGAATGCTCTAGGACATGGAGCACCTAAAGGAAATACCAACGCTGTCAAACATGGATTGTTTGCTAAGTATCTCCCTCAAGAGGTATATGAGATAGCTCAGGAACTTTCAGAAAAGCAACCTATAGACATCCTGTGGGAAAATATCACGCTGACTTATGCTAATCTTTTGCACGCTCAGCGTATTTTGTATGTGCAAGATGTTGATGATACTACAAGCGTGCTTATAGCTACCACGGCAAAAGGTGGCGCAAGCTATGAAATTCATACATCATGGGATAAGCAAGGCAAGGCATTAGCTGCAATAGCAAGAGCTCAGGCTGAACTCAGAGGCATGATAAAGACTTATGATGAGCTTACACGCTCTCCACTGGTCACAGAGGAGCAACGTTTGAGGATTGATAACCTCAAGGCTCAACTAGGTTCTAATGATGAGGATGATACAGTCATAACTGGATTTACATTTGATAGGAGTGAGTACAATGGTAACACTGAACCTAGCCAAATTGATTAACCCAGTATTTGATGATGTCCTATACACAAACAAGAGCCATGTAGTGCTCAAGGGTGGCCGTGCCTCTACTAAGTCATCAGTGGTCTCTATTGACCTTGTCAATGACTTTATCAATGACCCTAATGGGAATGTGGTAGTCTTACGCAAAGTAGGCAAGTACTTGAGAATGTCAGTATATGAGCAGATAAGATGGGCTATCTATGAGATGGGCTTAGCTAATCAGTTTAAATTTGGGAAATCTCCCTTACAGATAACTCATATCAAGACAGGAACAGCTTTTTATTTTTATGGGGTTGATGACCCCATGAAACTCAAGTCACAGAAAATAGCTAAAGGCTATGTCATGGCTGTATGGTTTGAGGAATTAGCTGAGTTTGCTGGTCGTGAGGATATTGACATAGTTGAGGATACTTTCATCCGTCAAGAGCTCCCAAACGGCAAAGAGGTCAAGGTCTATTTCACTTATAACCCTCCACGCAATCCCTATGACTGGATAAATGAGTGGGTGGCTGAGAAAGCTAGTGACCCTACATATATGATACATCATAGCACCTACCTTGATGATAGACTAGGCTTTCTGTCCAGGCAGATGATTGAGAAGATAGAGCGTTACAAAGAGACTGACCCTGACTATTATAGATGGATGTATTTGGGTGAGGTTATCGGTTTAGGTAATCATGTCTATAACATGAGCTATTTTAAACCACTAGAGAGCCTCCCTACTGATGATAAGCTAATAGGCATATCATTTGCTATGGATACTGGACACCAGCAATCAGCAACAACATGTGGAGCTTATGGACTTACAGCAAAGGGTAAGGTTATCCTATTAGATACTTTCTACTACTCACCAGCTGGTAAAACCATTAAAAAAGCACCTAGTGAGCTATCTGTCATGATACATGATTTTATAGATGATGTCATGAGGACTTACAGAGTGCCTAAATTAAAAATGACTATTGATAGTGCAGAGGGAGCTCTTAGAAACCAATATTTCAGAGATTATGGAGAACGCTGGCACCCAGTAGCCAAAAAGAAAAATCAGACTATGATTGATATGGTTATCAGTTTATTAGCTGAGGGTCGTTTTTATTACCTTAATACTGAAAATAACAGGGTATTCATTGAGGAGCATAAGATGTACCGATATGATGACAAAACCATCAATACTGATGACCCTAAAGTCATCAAGGAAGATGACCACACAGTAGATGGTTTCAAGTATTTTGTCCTAGACAATGCTAGAGAGTTAAATCTAAAAGCCTAAAGGAGCTAGTAATGGGAATAGTCCAAACGATTAAAGATATTTTTAAAAGGAGTAAATATGTGATGACTACTCAAAATCTAACATACATCACTGACCATCCGAAGATAGCAGTATCATCAGCAGAATATGACCGTATTAGGGAAAATATTAAGTATTTTTCAGGCCATTACCCTCAAGTAGAGTATAGAGACAGTAATGGGACTAAAAATAAAAGAGATTTCAACCATTTACCTATTGGCCGTACAGCTGCTAAGAAGATTGCAAGCCTTGTATTTAATGAACAGGCTGAAATTAAAGTAGATAATGAGCAAGCTAATAAGTTTATCCAACAACAGCTACAAGATGACCGATTTACAAAAAACTTTGAGCGATACCTTGAGAGTTGTTTAGCGCTTGGTGGTCTTGCTATGAGGCCTTATGTGGATGGTGAACGTGTAAGAGTGTCATTTATTCAAGCACCTGTATTTTTGCCATTGCAATCTAACACTCAGGATGTCTCTAGCGCTGCAATCGTGACCAAGACCATCAAAGCTGATGGTAACAAGCAGAGATATTACACACTGATTGAATTTCATGAGTGGTCAAATGATAAGTACACAGTAACTAATGAATTATACAAGTCTGATAATAAGCATGCAGTAGGCTCAAGAGTGCCACTGTCAGAGATTTACGAGGATTTAGAGGAAGTAGTGGAGCTAAATGGCTTGAGCCGTCCACTATTCACTTACCTAAGACCTCCAGGTATGAATAATAAAGACATCAACAGTCCTCTTGGTCTATCTATTTTTGATAACGCTAAAACTACAATAGACTTTCTTAATACCACTTATGATGAGTTTATGTGGGAGGTCAAGATGGGTCAGCGTAGAGTGGCAGTGCCTAGCCAAATGATTAAAACAGAATATGACCAAAATGGTGATAATGTAGTAGTCAAGCGTGAGTTTGAGGCTGGTCACAATGTCTATGAGCAGTTTGACTCAGGGGACATGGATAAAGGCATAGGTATCACAGACCTTACTACACCAATCAGGTCAGATGACTACATCAAGGCTATCAACGAGGGCTTAGCTCTTTTTGAAATGCAGATTGGTGTATCAGCTGGGATGTTTAGCTTTGATGGTAAGAGCATGAAAACAGCTACAGAGATAGTCTCTGAGAACTCTGACACATACCAAATGAGAAATAGTATTGTGAGCCTAGTAGAGCAGTCTCTAAAAGAGCTCATTGTCTCAATGTTAGAACTTGCCAAGGCTTATAAGCTATACTCAGGTGAAATCCCTGAGATGGACAAAATTAGCATTAACCTTGATGATGGCGTCTTTACTGACAGAAATGCAGAACTTGACTACTGGATAAAAGTAGTTAATGCTGGTTTTGGTACTGACACAATGGCTATTGAGAAAGTCCTAAACGTGACACCTGAAAAAGCTAAAAAAATCAAGGCTGAGATTGATGGCAATGTCATTGATGATGTAAATAGTGAGCGTAGCCCTGAGGATGTCTCAACTTATGGAGAGTGATTAGATGGCTGATGTCAAAAAGAAACCAATCAAGCTAAATGATGAGCAGCTCATGCTTGACGCAAGCCGTGTGGCAGACATCTATCATCAGCTAACTCTTGACCTTTTTGACCAAGTTATAGACCGTATCAAAGAGCGTGGCTCTGCTAGTCTTGAGGAAAACCCTTATATTTGGCAACTTGAGAGAATGAATGAGATGGGCTTGCTTAATGATGATAATGTCAGCCTTATCTCAGAGCGCTCAGGAATTGCTGAGGAACAGCTCAGGTATGTCATACAAAATGAGGGATACAAAGTCTACAAGGATACTAAAGAGCAACTACTGGAGTCTATAGGTGGGGATTTTACTGATAACTCACTCATCCAGACCAATCTAGCTGCTTATGTCAATCAGACCATGGGAGACATAGATAACCTCATCAATACCACCCTGCCACTGAGTGTCAGAAAGGTCTATCAGTCTATTGTTGAGGAGAGTGTAGCAAAAGTTGTAACTGGCTTAACTACATCAGATAAAGCCATCTCTGATACAGTCATGAAATGGGCTGAAAAGGGTTTCTATGGCTTTACTGATAGCCAAGGCAAGAGGTGGAAAGCTGACACTTATGCTAGACAGGTCATCAAGTCAACAGCTTGGAGGGTCTACCGTGAGGTCAGAATGGCTCCAGCTGAGGAATTAGGTATAGATACCTTTTACTATCACAAAAAGGCCACAGCAAGAGAGATGTGTGCTCCTCTACAACATCAGATAGTAACTACTGGAGTTGCTAGAGAAGTAAATGGAGAGCGTGTCTTAGCTTTAGCTGATTATGGCTACGGTCATCCTGCTGGATGTCAGGGGATAAATTGTACTCATGAGATGACACCATACATCCCAGGGGTCAACTACAAGCCTGATTTGCCTGACCATTTGAAAGACCTAACACCTGAGGAGGCTATAGCAAATGCAAACGTACAGGCTAAACAGAGAGCCCTAGAGAGGTCTATCAGGAAGTCTAAGGAACTTTTGCATGTGGCAGAAAAACTAGGAGACAGTGAGCTAATATCTAAGTATAAGAGCAAAGTTAGGATGAAACAGGGAGCCATGAGAGGCTTTTTGAGTCAACACCCTTACCTACATAGAGATTATGCTAGAGAAAAATACTACAATGACCCTTATACACAAGCTAAGAAAGAGATAAAGGTCAGAAAAGAACTTGAAAAGCTGGAGAAACACAGAGCAGAACAAAAAGAAATGCGAAAACGTTTCACAAACGCTGTGAAAGATGGTATAATTAAGGCAGAAATCAACGAACAAAAACAAGCGACTCATATCAAAGGAACTAATGAGTGGCTTACGAGGATTGAAAATGAATTAGCTAATGGTAATAAGATTGAGCCAAGCTATTTGACAATATCAATGGATGAGGCTGCTGAGCTTATTAAACGTTATTCAGGAACAGGTAAATTCTTGTATAAAGCAAATCCTGACTACATCCCTAAAAAAGAGGTTATAAAACATAATCGCAAGATTGGCATGTATATTGACCAACGAACAGGCGAGATATTTGAAACTGACACCTTTAGGATACACTATAGAAAGACAGGGGCACACATTGTCCCAACGTATGGAGGCGAGCTATGAAATTATGGACTTTTTTAAGACAAAACGTGAAACTTGTGCTTAAAGACGGCTCAATTATTTCAGGTTTTGTCCAAGAATACTGCAACAAAGATGACAATGACGAGGAGATTGACTCAATCGGATTGGATGTTGACGGTACTCTTTATGAGTATTTTGAGGATGAAATCCTTAGTATTTCAGTAGCTTAGCGCTTAGAACAATCTAGGCGCTTTTTTCATACAATAAACCACTATAAACCTATGGGAGCCCATCAGGTTTTTTATTTTGCCCTGGAGCATGGCGTAAAACTGTCTTAATTGCCCTGTGTGGCGTAAAAAGGAGGATTAAGACATGAGTCTTAAACGTGAAATGTTAGTTGAGGCAGGTATTGAGGATAAGTCGGTGATTGACAATATCATGCAAGCGTACGGTGCGGGTATTGAGAATGCAAAATCACAGGCTAAATCTGAGCTACAAGCTGAAAACGAGGCATTAAAGCAACAACTTGAGCAACAGACTCAAGCTATCCAAGACTTACAAGCTAAAGAGGGTGCTAGTGAGGAAAGCAAGCAACAGCTTGAAGAACTCAAAGCCCAATTTGAGCAATATAAACTTGATAGTGAGGCAAATCTTGCTCAGGTAACCAAAACCAATGCTATTGCCCTTGCTTTGAAAGATGTAGGAGCATACAACTCAGAGGATTTGATGAAATTCATCAACCTAGACAGTATTGAGCTAGGAGAAGATGGCAAGCCTCAACTTGAGGACACAATCAACTCACTCAGAGAGTCAAGCCCTTACCTATTCCAAACAGTGCAAGAGCAACCTAACCCTAATATCTCTGTCCCTGGCAATCCATCAGCAAGTAATGCAGATGATGGCCTAAGCGCAGAGGACAAGGCCTTATTTGCAGGCTTTGATAGCGTATAATACTATAAAGAAAAGAGGAAAAACATAAATGACAGTAAACTACGCAGAAAAATTCAGTCAGAAAGTAGATGAGCGTTTTGCAAGAGAGGCTCTTACTACTAACACTATCAACCAAGATTTTGATTTCATTGACGCTGAGACAGTCAAGGTCTACACAGTCGCTACATCAGGAATGAATGACTATCAGACTACTGGTCAAAATCGTTATGGTACAGCTGATGAGCTTGGTAATACAGTCCAAACTATGACGCTCTCTAAAGACCGTTCATTTACATTCACGATTGATAAAAAATCTGAGCAAGGTACAAATGGCGTTATGGAGGCAGGTAAGTCTCTAGCCCGTCAAATCTCAGAGGTAGTCATCCCTGAGGTTGATAAGTACCGTTTATCAGCAATGGTTTCAGGCGCTGATACTGGACATGTTGGAACAGGCGCAGTCACTAAGACTAATGCTTATGAGCTTGTACTTGAGGGGCAATCTAAGTTGTCAGATGCTCTAGTCCCTGTGGCTGGCCGTATTTTGCATGTATCCCCTAAATTCTACAAGTTGATTAAACTTGATGATACTTTCATCAAAAACTCAGACCTTGGACAAGAAATTACTGTCAAGGGTCAAGTAGGTATGATTGATGGTATGCCAGTAGTATTGACACCATCTACATATATGCCTACAGGTGTTGAGTTTATTATCGCTCATCCAGCTGCTACTACATCACCTGTTAAGTTGGAAGATTATAAAATTCACGACAACCCACCAGGTATCAACGGTAAACTTGTTGAGGGTCGTATCCGTTATGACGCTTTCGTTTTGGACGCTAAAAAGAAAGCTATTTACGTCCACAAAACAGCCTAAGGAGGTATAATCAATGGCTAATGATAACACAGTAGAGGAAGTAGTAGAGGTCAAAACTGATGTCACTTTGACTAAGGATGGGGTATCATTTACCCTGTCTGACCCTATCATGGTATCAGCTTTTGAAAACAATGGCTATAAAGTGGAGGAATAAACTAAATGGCTCAGTTTAAAGCAACAAGTAATGTTGTTTTTAATGTTAACGGCAAAGAGCAAAGCTATGACAAGGATGTAGTCTATGACATGGATGTCAAAGTAGCTGAGAGCTTAAATGCTCAAGGCAAACAGTCACATCCTGAGTTAAGCCCATTCTTTGAACCAGTTGATGAAAAAGAAGAAATCAAAGAGGCAGGTAAATAGTACCGCCTCTTATTTATTGGAGGTGGTTACTATCGCTTATTTGACACAAGATGAGTTTAATGATTTAGGATTTGATGAAGTAGATGACTTTGAAAAATTATTGACAAGGGCAGAGGTAGCTATCAATCTCTTTCTTAATAATCTTTATGATTTTGTTGATTTTGAAACTGAAATTAAGTTTAGAAAGAAAGCTGTCAAACTTGCTACGGCTTACCAAGTGGCATATTTAGACGCTAGTGGTATTGCTACAGCTGATGACAGACAGTCAGCCTCAACAGTGATATTAGGTAGGACTCATATAAGCTATCAGGGAGGCTCAAAACAAGCCTTTGAAAGCTCTAGGTATAATCTATCACTTGACGCCTTGAACGTGCTAAAAGCAGCAGGTTTTGGGTATAGGGGGGTAGGATATGATAGAGATTGATAAGCGCTTATTGATTGATACTGTAACAATTAAAAAAGACACAGGTGAAAAAGACGGATGGGGAAAAGTAATATTAGAGAGCCCAGTGACCCTTAAACATGTCAGATTTGATAGACAGTATCAAGTGCAAGGCACCAAAAACAGCCGTAAAGAGTCCAAACCTAGTACCTTATTTGTGTACCCTAAACATTGTCCTATTACCTTAGATGATACCTTTGAAAATGCCATCATCAATGATGGTGAGCGTGAATATAGAGTTACTGCTATAGTGCCTATTAGCTATCCACATAAACAAAAAGTATTTTGCTATGAAGTGGAGTGTATCTGATGGGAACTAGCGTATCTGTCAAAGTTGACCTAAAAGGTATTGAAAATAAGGTATCTCCAACAGCTTTAGCAAAAGGGAAATTAGCCATGGCTAACCAAATGCTAACAGACATGAGCCCTTTTGTTCCTAGGAAAAGTGGTGACCTCAGTGGAAGTGGTCAAGCTACTAAAGATGGTATCAGGTACCCTGGGCCTTATGCCAGAGCCCAATTTTACGGCTCTAGCTACAACAAGGCTAGGGTTTTTTATTTCAAGAAATACACTACACCAGGAACTGGAAAGCGCTGGGACTTGAAAGCTACAGCGCTACACCTTAAAGACTGGGAGAGAGTAGGAATAAAAGCAATGGGAGTAAAAGCATGAATAACAACGATTTTTCAGAAGTCCTCAGAGATTTCATCAACACACTAAACCTCTCTCTGACTTGTAGGCTTGACTATTTGTCAGAGAAAGAGGATTTAGTCCTATATCCTTTGCCAGGTGGCAAGATTTTAAATGAGTATATGGACGGTAAGCAAGACATCAGCCTTGTCTTTGAGGTGGCAATCAAAACGACTGACCACCAAAGAACAAGCTCTATTTTGTGGGCTATCAATCATGCTCTTGCTAATTTTGATTTAGAACTACCTAGCAAGAATAACTCATACCAATTCAGAGGCCTTGAAGTATCACAGCCATTCCTTAATGACCGTGATGACCAAGGCTTTTATATTTACATGTTAGATGTAACGGCAGAAATTGAAGTAAATGGAGGAAATTAAATGCCAAAATTAAAAAACGCCAAGCGTAAACACTATGTGGCGCCTTGGTCAGCAGAAAACCCAGCAACAGAGCCAACAGGTGACGCTTGGAAATGGCTTGCAGATGGAGTGACAACCGCTGAGGTTGAAAATGACGAAGAAACAGACGATACAGCTTACTACAATGGTGATGGAACACCTGAAACAGTAGTAAAATCTGTAAAATACGGGTTCTCATTTGAGGGGGACTACATCAAAGAGGATGAGGCTCAAGCTATCATTGCTGGCATGCGCTTTAAAATCGGTGATGGGCGTAAATTGTGGTTTAAAGTTGTTGACGCTGATGGCAAAAAGCAATATGTGGGCGTAGCTACAGCCTCTGGCATTAAAATTGGAGGCGGTGAGGCGGCTGAGTTTGAGGGCTTTGAGTGTACTATTAGCTGGAACTCAGCACCTAAGGAGTCCGCTGTAGTCGGATAATGTGTTTTAGGGGGAGTGGCAATGCTCCCCTTTTTATTTTTGAACAAAAAATTAGTAGGAGAAAAATAATGGTAGTAATTAAAAAGCGTGACAATGTCATCCCTGTAGAATTTGGAGAGTTTACTCTTGAATTTATCGCAAATGACCAAAATATTCACAAAATGGAAAAACTTGGCAAAATCCTCAAAGATGAGGGCGAGAAAGTAGCCAATGCAGATGATGAGAAAGCCTTTGAGGCTCTACAGGACATGGTTAAAAACTCATGGACAGAATTATTTGACGCTGAGGCTTATCAAAAAGTCTACGATTTCTCAAATGGGTCTACTGTAGACACAATGGCCTACTTACTTGAGACTATCAATGGGGTCATCTCAGAATGGGAACAACGTAACAACACAGACGCTCTTAAAAAATATCTAGGAGACTAACATGCTAGATTTATCAAGGAAATTGACTGATGAGCTTATCCTTGGTGATGTTGTATACCCTATGAATATCTCTTTTAACAAGGTTTTAAAAGTTATTGAGCTTATCAATGATGATGATATTGATGAGATTTACAAGCCCTATCTTGCTTTACAGATTTTTACTGATGTTGATTTTACTCAAGCACTTACGCCTGAGGAGGCTACTGGTATCTTTAAGATGGTATTTGAGGAGCACATCAGACTTATTCCAGCTAGAGATACGGCACCAGTGCTAGACCTAGCAGGCAATCCTATTAAGAGCAAGATACGCTCTAGGAGTCAATCAGAGACCAGTGCCAGACTGTTTAGCTTGAAATATGACGCTGAATATATTTACTCATCATTCATGCAAGCCTACGGCATTGACCTCATAGACGCTCAGAACAGCCTACACTGGAAAAAATTTAACGCTCTATTAAATGGCCTACCAAGTGATACAAAATTCTCTGAGGTTATCAAGATAAGAGCTTATAAGCCTCAAAAGGGAGATAGTAAGAAGTATAGAGAGAGCATGAAAGAACTCAAAAAAGAGTACGCTCTACCTAAAGATTTTGACTACTAATTTAGAAAGGAGGGAATAAATGGCAGATGGTTCAGTAACTATCAAGGTTGATATGGATGGCTCAGGTGCTCAGGCTGGAGTCAGCAAGCTCAAGTCTCTGTTTGGAGGCCTTGAGAGTACAGGGCAAAAAGTAGGCTCTGTATTCAAGTCTGTATTGGGAGCTAATTTGATTGGTTCAGCCTTATCAAGTGGGGTTGGCGCAGTTACTGGGGGTATCCGTGAGATGGCCTCTGAGCTCAATAGCTCACAAAAAGCATGGAAAACATTTGAGGGGAACCTCCAAGCCTTTGGGCGCTCATCTGAGGAAATCAAGGCAGCTAAGACCGAAATGCAAGACTTTGCAACCAAGACCATCTACTCAGCCTCTGACATGGCTAATACTTACTCACAGCTTGACGCTGTAGGTGTAAAAAATGTAGGTAGCTTGGTTAAGGCCTTTGGTGGACTTGCCGCCTCAGCAGAAAACCCAGCACAAGCCATGAAATCATTGTCTACACAAGCAACACAGATGGCAAGTAAGCCAAAAGTAGCTTGGATGGACTTTAAAATCATGATGGAGCAAGCGCCTGCTGGTATGGCTGCAGTAGCAAAAGAGATGGGAATGTCTACAGCTGACCTTGTAAAAGCTGTGCAAGATGGGAAAGTTAAGACTGAGGATTTCTTTGACGCTATGAATAAAGCGGGTAACTCAGACGCTTTCCAAAAGATGGCCACAGAATTTAAAACGGTTGACCAAGCCATAGACGGGGCAAAAGAGAGCCTCTCTAATAAGCTAATGCCAGCCTTTGATAAGCTCAATTCATTTGGAATTAAGGCAGTCAATGCAGTTTCAGACGCTTTAGGCAAAATCAACTTTGATAGTCTAGCAGAAAAATTAGGGAGCTTACTGGATAGCATTGATGTAGATGGTTTTATATCAGGCTTATCTAATGGATTTGCTCAAGCAGGTCAAATGGTCTCTAATTTCTTTGCTATTTTTAATAAAGCTGGCGTATTTGATTACATCTCAGACTCAATCAGAGATATTGTAGTCACAGTACAGTCTCTTTTTGAGGAGTTAACCAGTGATAGCAATGGTTTTAGTAATGTTGTTGAGGGTATCGCTAATGTAGTGATTTTAGTAAATGTAGCCATCCAAGAGTTAGCTGCTGGCGTTCAATTTGCTCTTGAGGCATTTGCTAACACTGGAGCTATTAAAAATGCTTACAGTGCTTTCAAGGATTTCACAGCTGCAGCTTTAGACCTTGCTGAAAAATTATCAGATGTCATTCCTTGGGATATTATAGGAGCTGCTGCAGGTCATGTAGTAAATGCTATTTCATTAGTTATCAGTTGGATTTCAAAATTATCTCAGTCAATAAGCGGAGATATTTGGAGAGGCTTAGTCGTAGGTATTGGTGGAGCAGTTGTCGCTTTCAAAGCGTTTAACTTTTTACAATCGTTCAATCCTTTTGGATTGTTTAAGAGTAACGCTACATCAGCCTTGAGTGGCACCACATCAACAGTATCCTCAATAGGTTCACAAATCGTGGCAGTCATCCGTAGTTTAGGAGAGAGTGTTTCTACAATGGCTAAAGGAATTGGCGAGGGCATAGGGGCTGCTTTTCGTGGAATTGGTCAGGGTCTATCTATGATTAACCCTGTAACTATTGCAGCATTAGCCGTGCCAATTTTAGCTTTAGGAGCAGCATTTGCTTTGATGGGAACTCAAGGCCAAGGTTTAGCAACTATTCTACAAGCTATCGGTGATGTGGTAGTCAGTGTAGGTACAGCCATAGGTACTATCCTAAACATGGCTATACAAGGATTGGCGCAAGCCCTTGTAATTGTAGCACCTGTGCTCCCTACTATAGCCTCATCATTTGCAATGATGTCCCCAGTTATTTTAGCTGTAGGGGCAGCAGTTAGCTCCATCATCAGCTCATTTAGTGGGTTAGCGCCAGTGATTACAGCACTAGGCTCAGCAATTAGCCAAGTAATAACATCTATCAGCTCAGGTATTGCCAATGTAGCTACAGCCATAACCCCTATTGTTGCAATTATTTCAGATACTTTTGTCCAGGTGGTTAGCATTGTCACTGAGGCAGTTGTCCAAATCGTCCAAGCTATCGCTCCATTTGTGCCAGCGATTACTGAGATGGTGACCTCAACGGCTCCTATTATCCAGTCTCTTATTGAGTCATTTAATAACCTTGTCAATCAAATTAGCCCTATTATTGATAGTTTGACCAATTTGATTAAGACATTTGGTGAACAAGTTAAGTCTATCCTGGATAGCGCTAAGGGCGTAGTAGAGTCATTTGGCTCAGTTATTAGGAGTGTACTTGATGGTGTTGCTGGTATTTTTGAGAGCATGGGTAATGCTGCTAAAAATGCTGGAGCAGGCGTGAAGTTGATGGCTCAAGGCGTAAAAATGCTAGTAGACCTTAATTTAGGGGATTTAGTTGGAACTCTAGCAGCAACAGCCGTAGGTTTGGCAGCTATTGCTAACTCAGGTATCGCTACAGCAGGCTCAGGCTTGCAACAGTCAGGGATAGGATTGAGTTTGATAGCTACATCAGCTAGAGCAGCGAGCGTGGCTATACAAACCCTACCAACAGAATTGAGTGCACTAAGCACAAGCATTAACCAATTACCAAACGCTTTAACAACAACAGGTACAGCTATGAGCACATTTGCTACATCAGCAGTGGCCTCATTTAGTAGCTTGTCTGGTGCTGTTTCAGGTATTACTGTCTTAAAAAGTGCCCTTATTGGTTTATCAAGCGCCTTAGTGGCTACTATGACAGCTACATCAGCAATGACATCAGGATTTTCTGCAACGGCTGGAGTTATTAGCTCCCTAGGTGGGGTGTTAGGTACAATCCCTAGCCGTTTCTCAGCAATTTCATCCTCAGCTATGACAGCTAACACATCTATCATGCAATTAGCGTCATCAGCTCCTACAGTGGCCTCTAGTTTTGCTAACATCTCTAGCTCTGCTGTGTCAGCTATGTCTCAGCTTGATTCAGTGATTAGGTCAGCAATGACACAAGCTGTCTCACAGATGAGCTCAAGTATGCAACAGATGACTAATGTGGTAAGACAATCAGCAAGCCAAATGACTCAAGCTGGTCAACAGGCAGGGCGTGGAGTTTCAACAGGTATAACAAACGGCATACGCTCAGGCATTGGCTCGGCTACATCAGCAATGTCATCTATGGTCAACTCAATACGCTCAGCAGGGATGAGAGGTGTATCTACTATGCGCTATGTAGGCTCTATGATTAGTCAAGGGTTAGCAAGTGGTATGTATTCAGCCTTAGGGGCTGTGACAGCTGCAGCTAATGCCCTTGTTTATCAAGCTGAGAGAGCTGCAAGAGCTAAGGCTAGAATACACTCACCATCAAGGCTATTTAGAGATAATGTAGGGCGTTATATCGCTCAAGGTATTGCCGTAGGTATTGAACAGAATACCTCAGATGTTACCGATAGCTTGGCCTATGTTCAAAAAGAGATGTCAGCCTTTAAATTTGGTGCTGAGGACTTGCTTGGACTTGGCAATAACACATTAAGTCAGTCATTAAAAATGAGCCTTGGGCTTGCACAAGCTCAGTCTGAAAAAACTGACTCAGGCACTAATGCAGAAATTAACAACCAATACACTTTTAACTACAATGGCAACAAGGTAGATGAGAGTGAGAAACGTGACATACAGCACCTCATGAAAGAGATGGCATGGTACACAAATAGAGAACAAGAACGATTAGGAGGTGTTTAATGAGCACATTTATTAAATTTAACGGCAAGAAATCTAGTGATTTTGGGTTAAAAATTATAAATGATATTGAGTTTAGCTCTACCTCCTATGATGTTGAGACTATTGAGGTGCCAGGGCGTGATGGGGTGCTTTTGAAAGATAATCAAAGACTTAAACCTGTCAAGCGTGAGTTTCCTATGAAAATCAGCACGGTTGAAAGATTATCTATATCAGAGGTAGCTATAAGTGACTGGCTCAATGTCAAGGGATGGAAAGAATTAGAGCTCTCATGGGAACCTGATTATATCTATCTTGCTACTTTTATTGAGTCATTTAACGTTAAGGAATTGCTTAGGAATTTTGGTGAGGTGAAATTAAACTTTTTAATTCACCCTATCAAATTCTTAAAAACTGGACGCAATGAAATCCCTCTGACAAATGGGATGACGCTTAAAAATCTAGGAAATGTGCAATCTAAGCCACTAATTAAAATTAGAGGCAATGGTAATGGTATTTTGACCATCAATGGCTACCAGTTATCACTTGAGAGCGTCCAAAATGAGCTCACAATAGATATGCAGAAACATCTAGTGTATAGTGGCAATCTGTCAGCTTGGGATAAAATCACAAGGAATGGTAAGCACAGAATGCCTCTATTTGATGTTGGAGATAATAGGATTTCATGGACTGGTAATTTTACCATGACAGCCGTGCCTAATTGGGGGGTTAAACTATGAACCCAGTATTATATAAAGCTGATGAACGCTCATTTAGAACTTTTGGGCTGGGTGAGATTTCAGACGCTTATAAGGTCACTGTTACTAGAGAGAGAAATGGTAACTATGACTTATATATCAAATATCCAGTAAATGGCCGTTTTGCCTCTATTTTTAAAGAGGAAATGAAAATCAAGTCAGACGCTGGTAGGAGGACTAAATGGCAAACATTCGAGATTAACCGTATTGTCAAGAATAGTAGTGAACATATTGAAATTTATGCCCGTCATATCTCCATGAGAACCTCAGACATTGCCCTAAAACCTGTGGTGAAAGCCTCAAAGGTTACCGCTGAGGCAGCTCTTAGACTTTGGAAAGATAACCTAGTAGGAGATGATGTATTTGATGTTAGCTCAGACATCCAAACTCTAGGAAACATCTCATGGGAGGTAGATAAGGTAGGTAGCGCTAGGAAAGCATTAGGTGGGGTCTCAGGCTCTATCCTTGATGTTTTTGGTGGTGAGTATGAGTTTGATAATAACCTCATTATCTTGCATAAACAGATGGGGCGTAAGGCTCCAACAGTGCTAGAGTATGGGCGCAATTTGCTCAGTGTAGAGGAGGAGAGGCTCCTAGATGGTAACTATACCTCTATCTATCCATTTGCACGTTACACGCCAAATAGCGAGGGCTCAGAGGACTCACATGAGGTATTAGTCACATTGCCTGAGCACATCATAGATAGTCCTTATTTGAAATTATACGCTCAGAGAAGAATATCTCTGGTAGATTTCTCAGGCAAATTTGATGACAAGCACCCTCCAACAGCTGAAAAATTGAGGTCACTAGCCCAGTCTTACATCAATAGCAATAACATTGGAGCTCCTAAAATCTCCACAGAGGTCTCTTATGTAGATTTGTCACAGACTTTGGACTATCAAGATTTTGGGGTCATGGAGGAAGTTGAGCTCTGTGACATCATCCCTCTCTACTATCCACAATTTGACATCACTACGACTACTGAGAAAGTAGTCAAGGTGGTCTATGATGTCTACACTGACTCTAATGAGGAGATAACGCTGGGCACTATCGGTCAATCTCTGTCATCTAGCATGACTGCAGGAATTGCTGACCGTCTATCAGTAGTTGAGGAAAGACAGGCCTCTATTGAGAGCACTCTACCTCAGTATCTCATCAGTGGCACTGGTAATAAGATTTGGAATGAAACACCAGCCAAAAATATTGAGCACAAAATAGGTGATACATGGTTTGAGAAAAATGGCCGTTATCAACGGATGTATATCTGGAATGGTAGCATGTGGGAGAAACGGCTTGACACTGAGGATGTTGCCCGTGTTCAGAAAGATGTAGACCAACAACTTGAGTCTGTCAATAATAGGATGGATTGGCTACAAGGAAAAAATGACCAGAAAATTTCTGATTTATTCAAAAAGTCAAATGCTACTCAAGAATTAGCTGAGGCCTCTAAGAGACTTGCTCAAGAGGCTATAAACACCTCTAACTCAACAGGTCAAGAGTTATCACAATATAGGCAAGACAATGAGCAAAATTTGTCTATTTTAAAAACTCAGACCGAACAAATTGACGGTAAGGCAGGACAAGCTTTAAATAAAGCTAATCAAACAGCCGTAGAAACCTCTAACTTAATTGCTAATTTGAGGACTGACCTAAATGGCAAGGTTTCTCTTTCAGAATTTCAAAATTTAAGAGAAACAGCTAAACTCCATGAGCGTATATTAGGAACATCCGAAACAGGAGCACCTGACAAGCTATCACGGCTTATCATGAGTAGCGAGATTTTCCAGACTGAGGTTGGGAAATATGTAACAGATGATAACAATTTGATTGTTAATTCTATGACTATGGAAACCAATACACTTGTAAATGCTACTAGAGACGGTGTGAATGTGTCTGTAGCTGATGGTGTGTTTACTATCAAAGCACAAGGATTGACTAGTTATAATTTCAGTGGTTTCACGTTACCTATTTACGTCAAAAAAATCTATCAAGGTGAAACATACACGCTCGGTTTTAAATATCGAATACGTGAAAAAGTTGATACTAACTTTGTTTTTGTTGTAAAAAACCACAATTTAAATAAAGGTCTATTATCCGCTGATTTGGCAAATCCTAACACGCCAGCCTCAGATGAATGGCGAGAGTTTCAAAGAACGTTTACTGTTCAGGAAGATTTCCTTTTCGGAGAAGATGCAAACTATCCATTCTATATTTACATGGCTAAGAACGGCTGGATTGAATTTAAGGAGCCTATTCTTGTCAGAGGTAGTAGGACAGGGACTTATAAACCTAGCCAATTTGATGACGCTTACAAAAAATCAAACGAGGCTAAAGACTTAGCAGAAAACGCTCAAACTAAAGCAGAGAATGCCCAAAATAAAGCAGAAAACGCTCAAGCAAAAGCGATTGAAGTGGCTGAAAAGGCTGAGGAGGCAAAAAGGACAGCGGAGGCAACACGGACACAAGTCACGCAGCTAGCTGGTTCATGGTCGGTTAAAAATCTGAATAGCGCTGGTGATGTACTAGGCGCTATCAACCTTAACCCTGACGGCTCAGTTAAAATCAACGAGGGTCTAATCTCAGTCGGAGAAAAGACTTATATCAAGGACGGTGTTATTAAAAATTCTATGATTGGTAACGCTCAAATCGGTACGGCTCATATTGGAGAGATTGATGCAAGTCAAGCTAGAATTATCAATATTTCATCTAAGAACATTGTCACAGACGGATTGACAGCAAATGTCATCAGAGGCGGTAATTTGTCATCTTTGAACGGAGCAACTAATTTTGATTTGCAGAGTGGATGGCTCAAGATGAATGGGGAAGGTGTAGGTATTTTCAATCAATTTGATAGCAGGCCTATACAGTATCTTGTGTTTCATAAAGGTGCTATCCATAACAAACTAGGTTCATATACTGCTCTAATGTCTAACTCACATGGCTGGGTGAACATGGATGATGGTTCTGCTGGTATTCAAATCTGGAATACTAATGATAATACAACAGCCGTCAATTTATACGGTGATGAAATAGCGATGATGTACAATGCGACTGACCAGAGAGCTATTGTTTTCGATAATGTCAACAATGAAATTAAAAATGTTGAAACAATGAAAGTTGGAACAATAGGGGCAAGTCATGAAATATGGATAAAAGGCAAATCTCTAGCAAAAGTATTTGATTTAATAAATCAGAATTTTATTGGCATTGAAAACTGGTTTAAACGAAACAAACTCGGTTCTCCGGGACGATACGACGTAAGAATTTAGAAAGGTAAAACAGAAACATGAACACAACAGATAAAGTAATTAATAATTTAGGCGTTCAGATAGCTAATAAAAGTATCTCGGAGGCTTTCAGCCTTGCTGAACGTGATGAGGCGCTGGTTGAGTTGCAACAAGTTAGAGATGAGCGTGATAAGGCTCTAGCTGACTTGGAAAAT